>Ga0190274_10002174_pt1 | contig 11528 bp, 8 predicted proteins | sample Popmic531T_FD_133002 | JGI IMG/M metagenome (GOLD analysis project Ga0190274, IMG submission 133002) | Populus adjacent soil microbial communities from riparian zone of Yellowstone River, Montana, USA - 531 T | ecosystem: Environmental > Terrestrial > Soil > Riparian zone | place: USA: Montana...
GCAGATACCAATACATTATTCATACGACCTGGCATACCTACGCCAATTCCACCGAATCCATTTTCAAATGTATAAGTAAGAGTATATGCATTACCAAATACACTCCGAACAGGATTTCCAACTGCTTGCACTGAACCATTATTATTAGGCTGTGCATTTTGAGGTGTAACAGCACTAACAGGTGCGGTTGTTTTAACCATCTGGATCTGATCCCAGCTGTTAGTTGTCGCTTGTTCCCATCCTTCTTTTTCTTCTTTTGTGAAATATAAAGTGATCTCATATTTGCCTGCAGGATTACCGGACGCAGGTGATATAAAGAGGGTTTTATCCGCCAGGAAATTCTTTTTATTAGCATTCCAGAACCTGGTTGCACCTGTACCTGCTCTATCAATTTTCACCTGGGTACATCCATAGTTATGAGCTGATAAATTACGAATGCGGGCAATGATCTCGCCTGATGGAGAAAAGAAGTATAGGTCATTGTAAGAATCAAGATGTTCAGTTTTACTTGTATTCAATGCAGTAGCGATAGTTGTTTGGAACGTTGTTATATTAAAAGTAATGTCTGGTCTTGCGCCTCCTGTGAACCCGAACGTTGCACTAGGAAGAGAACATCCTGCTGCATTATCAATACGATCAAAATGACAAAGATTGATACCAGAAGTTCCCGCAACATTATCAGTAGCTGTGCCGGTTGCATTATCATAACAAATATCAAACAGAAGATTTGAAACCCCATCCCATATAAAAGGAGTTGCAAGATCAAATGTATTAACGCCGGCAACTGTACTATAATCAACAGGCCCATATACAGTATTTGCTCCAGCTTCAAACGTACCAAATGCAGTAGCGGAGCTTAATGTATTTTTCATTTTAATAGTGAGTCCATTGAATGGCGCTGTACTATTTTTACTAACAACATTAAAAGCGATCGAGTTGATCTTTCCTGCCCGGAAACCTGCTGCTTTTAATTCTGATGCGAGATACATGATCTGAGTCCTTGAATCAGAAAATTGTGCCCGGAACGGTTGAGTGAGAGCAGTATTCCCCAAACCTATTGTAGCAGAAAGATTTTGTGAAACCTGTGGTGATTCATTATCATTATCATCAATCGTTACTAAATGAGTATTGGGTATTCCGGCTGTAGCATTGGTCTTGCCGGAGATGGTAAAACTAAGTGTAAATGATTCCTGTGGTTCTATTTCAGCATCATCATATATACGGATCTTTATTGTTTTCACTTCAGTGATACCTCCCGTAAACACATGCTCTTTTGATGGATTAGTGAAGCTGCCATTTGTTGTATAATCAAAATCTACACCTTCCATTGCTGTATTACCAGCATTTACTTTGTATGATACTGTTGCATCTCCTTCCGCGGGGTTAATGATACCTGTCTTTACAATATATTCCTGGTAAGGGCGACAGTCCGATGCAAATGCATCTGTTTCCATTGCATTGGTAGATGACGTAACAAAACGAATTTCAGGAGCAGTCGTCATTGATATAGCTGCAGTAAATAATCCACGTCCGTGAGTAGCCGCTACTACTGTATTATCAGAAGCACGAAGTTTAAGCATATCTGTTCTTACAATAGGAAACCCGGAATTTGGCTGCCATACTGTACTTGTACCATTTACCTGGGTTGTTGAATAGATACCTGCTTCGGTTGCTAAAATGATCTGATCATCCTGTCCCGGAACTACAATGGCCCATCTCACCGGCATATCGGGAAGATTGCCATCAATTGCTGTCCATGAGGTTCCGCCATTCGTACTGTACCAAACATTATTTACACCAAAATTAGTAAACACTGCAACCAGCACCTGGTCAGAAGATCCAGTATTAATACAGTTCAAGAACCCATTTGGAAAAGATGCACCGGTTATGTCTGTAACATTTGCATTGATAGTAGCTGCTGTAACGGTATTTGCATTATCAAGTCTTAATAATTTTCCTGTGCTGCCACCAATATAAACCCTGTTAGCCGTATAAGGCGAAACTTTAAAGGAAGAAGCATTGCTGTTTGTACCATTTTTCACCAAGCCAGCGACGCTAAGTACAGTACTGGCTGTGGAAGTATTAGCATTGACCCACCTGCGTATTTGTGTATTTGGAGTTGCACTTACTCCATTACTTGCATACATAATATTCTGTGCGTCGTCATAATCAAATGGATTTACAAACAAACCCTGAGTAGTTGATAAGTCTACACTTGTCCATGATTGCCCTCCATTTACAGTGCGACGGTATCGATTGAAAACATAACTTCCAAATTGTATCGAAGGATTCGTTTGATTGATATGAGTAAAGCATCCATCACCACCTGTAACTTCAGTAGAAGGTCCCAATCCTTCATACCTTAATTGGTGCACTCCATTATCCTGTGTCCCCCCGATAAGATAAGGGCTGCCTGCGTCAGGATGAATTGCTGCAGAGTAGAATTGCTTGATAGCAAGATTCCGATTTTTGTCTACCCATTTTATTCCATGATCTCTTGACAGGAATAATCCTCCATCACAACCAATTAACAAACGGCTTTCGTTGTTCTTGTACCACCACTGTATGAAATGATGGTCGGCATGAACATAAGGTGCCGTTGAAACCCAGAACGTAGCTATGGTCCATGTTCTTCCACTATCCAGGGAACGATATGCATCCAATCCGCCTGACATTAGCTCACCAATATTTCTGGGATTTATAGTAAGAGTTTGATTATACCATGCTTGGCCACTTCCAAGTCCTGTAGGTATTAAAACTGTATTTCGCTTTGTCCATGTAACTCCACCATCAAGAGATAAATAACAACTATCAGTGTTAGCAGCCGTATTTGAAGTAACAGCATAAACTGTATCAGCCAAAGCTGCAAGTTCCATACGAATAGCAGCTAAACCAGATAAGCGAATACCTGTACCCAATGTCCAACCTGCGCCTTGCGTTACAGTAGCCGGATTGCTGGTAACATATGCCCTAACAGTTGTCCCGGGTGCACCAGTTGCATAACCAAAACTCGCATACAATTTCCCTGTACTGCTTATTTCTATATCAGTGCAGGTTGCAGTTGCAGTAGCAGTGCCAACAAGTGTCGGTGTAATATTTGTCCAGCTTACTCCTCCATTACTTGAACGAACAAGGCCACTTGTTTGAACTACTGGCGCAGCTGTTGGCCTTAGTGCTGCATATACGTTGCCTGCATTATCACATAAAATTCTGAATGATCGAATAAAACTTACTGTAGAAGGTAGATGTGACCATGTGTTACCACCATTGGTCGATTTCCATACGCCCCGACCAAGTACCGCATCCGCATTATTTGTTCCTTCACCTGTTGAGAAATACATTACAGAAGGATTAGAAGGATCCTGGCATATATACGCGATAGCAAGGTTATCAAAATAATCGTCTATTGCCTGCCAATTGGGAACAGTAGAAAGAAAATTGGTGCATTTCCATAATCCTCCATTAATACCTCCTGCAAAAACTGTATTACCACTTGGATCGTTTAATGTATCTACAAGAATTGCACGTACACGGCCAGACGTATAATTCACCCCAGCCCGGCTATTTCCATTACTGGGTCCAAGAGAATCAAATGTAGGTCCCCGCTCCACCCATAATAAATTGGATTGGCCTCTAAGGTTCGCCATTTGCTCTTTCATTTCCTCCGTATAATCCATTGCAGTACTTAATCGTTCAAAAGGCACATAACCAAGAGCGGGATCTTTTGTTTTCTCAAATTCAAGAAGTGCCCGTTCCATTGGGCCATCATATCCTTCTTCTTCATCTTCGTTTTCTTTTGATTGCATTTCGTCGCCTGCGACTGGAAGTTGATCACTTTGATATTTGTAAATAAAAAAACAGGAGCATAGCAGTATAACTGCAAAAATGTAAAATTTTCTCATAAGTGTGATTGTTTTGGGAAATGGAAGTTAAGTCCTTAGCACCAAAAAAAAATAAATTTGCAAAAAATCTTGAGAGTGTTGTAAATACACTTTACTCTATTTGCACTTTAATGAGGAGTCATAAGAAAAGTGCAACAGGAATATCTACAAATTTTCTATGATGTCTCTATAACCTCTGCCAATCGGAATTGATATCCCATTAACCTCAACTGCTTCGGCTGTATAAGATTCGACCTTACTTACTGAAACTATAAATGATCGATGAATACGTTTGAAAAGATTTGACGGCAAAAGCGATTCTATTTCATGCGTACTCATTTTTGAAATGTATTCTTTTTTCGTTGTAACGATTTTAATGTACTCCCGCTGGCTTTCGATGTAAAGGATCTCTGAGAACAATATCTTTACCTTCTTTTTTTGTACGTTCAAAAAAAGGTGATCCTTTATTTCCGGCTCTTCGATCGAACTATGTTTTTCCGTATGTGTTGTTTTTACTTTTGTAACTGCTACTAAAAAACGTTCGAACTCAAATGGCTTGAGTAGATAATCAGTAACATTTAAATTAAATCCCTCCACTGCATATTGATGATAAGCAGTAGTAATAATTACTGCAGGTGGGTTTGTAAGCGTTTTCAAAAACGCCATCCCTTTTAACTTGGGCAAATGAATGTCTAAAAAAATCAGGTCTACAGTACTGCTGCGTAAATAATCAGTTGCAAGAATAGCATCCTTAAATGAGCCATGCAATTCAAGAAAAGGCACTTGTGATATATAATCCGTCAAAACTTTTACAGCTAGTGGCTCATCTTCTACTATAATGCATTTTATTTTAGACATGGCTAGCTAAATTAATTTTTAAAGTAGCAGTAAAAATGGATACGTTTTGCAGAACATCCAGGTTATACTCCTTATAAAGCAATTCCAATTGTCGTCTCAGGTTTGAAAGCCCAATATTTTCTTTTACATTTTTTTCTGCGGAAGAATCTTCGGAAGAGTTTTTTACAACAAATATTAATTGTCTTTTATTAATCGAAAGATGGATATCAACAAAGGGCAGATTTCTTGTTTCAGAAACACCATGCTTGAAAGCGTTTTCAACCAACGGCATAAGCAATAGAGGCGGCATTGCTTGTTTCATATCTTCTATGTCATAATTAAAATTGATGCGTAATGAATCATCGTAACGCAACTTTTCAAGCGCAATATAATCAGTGATTATCTTTATTTCCTGGTCGATCGCAATGTAATCGCCCCCGGTTTCATAGAGCATAAAACGCAGGATCTTTGATAACCGCAAGATCGATTCAGGAGCAAGATCAGACTTATCTCTTGCCAATGAATAAATATTATTTAACGTATTAAACAAAAAGTGCGGATTTGTTTGTGACTTTAGATAGTTAAGTTCCGCTGTTTTCTTTTCTATGAGCAATTGCTGGGTAGCCTGTTTTAATTTTATATAGCGGTAAATATGCCTTATAATTCCAAAAATGAAAACAGATCCTACACTATATCCCATCCGGGTTTCCAGGGAGCGGTCTAATGATTCGTATGTGATTAAAGGAGTATAAATATGCAACTGAATTCCGAACAATCTCCAGGCATGTGCTCCATAGGAATAAAGCATCATGTAAAAAAACAAAAGCAGGATACCCAAAAAAATATTGTAAATAATGACTTTTCTTTTTCGCAATACAAAGGGAATGGAATATTCAAACAATATAAAATTGAGTACTATAACATAAATAATATTCCAGAGATTATTAAATAGTATTGCGAAAAATCTTTCTGGATAGTTTGATACGGTATGACCAAAAGTAACAATAAAAAATAGTGGCACAGCCCACATATATGGTCGCAATTTTTCCTTGTTTTTTAATATGCTCATCTTGTCCTTTAGAACGATAAATATCGGAAAATCTTTGCCTTTTAATTTTAAAGTCTACAAAATTGACTAGAGCGTAAACCTACCGCCGAAAATCGTCAACCAAATCAATTCAGAAATCAAAAGTTGAAATTTAAAATATCTCTTCATTTCAAAAGCTTCTCTGAGATTTCGGGTATTGATCAAAAGATCATTCCCCTAAAAATGCTTTTTGTTTACCATAACCTGTTGTTTATTGACAGATGCATAAACTGTTTTCCTTAAATGAATATTCTTGTATAAAATCATCAATAAATGAAAAGAAATTCAATCCTCATCATTGTATTCTTAATGATTATTCAAGTTCAAGCACAAGTTGAACCAGAAGCTGGCAATTGGAAAACATGGTTCATCACAGCAGGAAAAGATTATCGTTTGCCAGCACCAACATCTTATAAAAACGAGATACCCGAGGTGCTTACAAAGCAAAAAAAATTGGATGCCAAAGCAAAACAACAGATCGCTTTTTGGAATGCTGGATCACCAGGCTATCGTTGGCAGGAAATGATGAATAAAATATGGGTAGTAGATACCGGTAGATATGGGGCATTGGCTAATATGCTTCTTGGAGCAGCTATTTATGATGCAACTATTGTAGCATGGGATACCAAATACACATATAAACGTCCACGGCCTTTTGTTGCAGACAATAAAATAAAAATTTTTACTGTTAAACCCGAGAGTCCTTCTTTCCCTTGCGAAAGTTCTGTTGCCGCAGGTGTAGCGGTTACTATTTTTAGTCGCTTCTACCCTGCTTTGGCAGATTCAGTGAAGAAACTTGCGCAACAACAAATGGATTCAAGAGTTGCTGCTGGTGTTGCATTTCCAAGTGATACCCGTGCAGGTTTTGAATTAGGAAAGAAGATCGCGGAAATAGAAATTGAAAAAACGAAAGATTATGTATCAGCTGTTGCTTGGGATGGAAAAGTTCCTGACAAGCCAGGATTATGGAGAGGAAGATTTGCAATGCTACCCCTTGCCGGTAAGAACAAAACTGTTGTGCTTGAAAATAGCAGTGAATTTCGTCCTGGTCCACCTCCTGATTTTGCAAAAGAAATGGAAGAAATGAAAAATTATAAACAAACTTTTCGTTCTTTGTCAAATGCTTTTTATTGGGCAAATCAATCATGGTTCTCAGATAACATACCAAAGAAAATGTTTGAAAATAATCTTCATTTAAATCCTCCGAGGTCAGCACGAATTAATGCAATAATAAATATAGCATCCTATGATTGTTTTGTAGCTTGTTGGGATGCGAAATATACTTACTGGGGAATACGTCCCAGCCAATATGATACTACATTTCGTCCTGCTATATTAGTTACTCCTCCATTCCCCGGATATCCGTCAGGTCATGCTGCAATTTCCGGTATGATGGCAGAAGTTTGTGCTTACTTTTTTCCGGATGAAAAAGATGTTTTTAGACAGAAAGCAAAAGATGCAGCTGAATCAAGATTCCAGGCAGGAATACATTTTCGTACAGACAATGAGGTCGCTCTTGAGTTAGGCAGAAAAGTTGCAAATAAAATAATTCAAAGAGTAAAAACTGATGGCGCAGATCAACAAAATTATTAAAGTATGAAAGTCTTAATCGCAATATTAGGGTTTTTGAATGGTGGCTATATGTTACTAGATGGGATCTACGTAATGTTAAAAGGAAAATATATTGGACCCGAAAAACCAGGACCATGGTCTAACCTCTTTTACAAACTTAAAATTGATGTTTTTAATCTTGGCCCACTATTTATTGCTTTTGGATTATTGTGGTTATTCTGGCTTTATAGTTTGTTGACCAATCAAAGTTGGACATATCTTCTCGGAATAATTACTTGCATTTCAACGCTCTGGTATTTACCAGTTGGTACAGTTTTTTCCTTGATCATTCTTTTGATCTTATTATTTGCTAAACAAAAACTGGGTTTTAATGATTAAATAAAATTTTTCTCAGTGTGTTTTTTTAATGAAATGTCAAAGGGTCGGTTTCTACCGACCCTTTATTTTTACACAAGTAGTATTATTAAGAATTTAAACGAAAATATTTCTGTTTATATCTTTACACAAAATTTGAGAATGATGAAGATCTTATTTTTAATACTATGCTTATTCATCATAATTAGTTGCACAAATTCAAAAGATAAGTCTATGTCTGCAAAAAGCGAAATCAGGCAAATAAAGAAAGATAGCGGGTATGCATCAGTGAATGGTCTAAAAATGTATTACGAAATTCACGGAGAAGGTTCGCCACTTGTATTAATTCATGGTGGTGGCTCTACTATACAAACTTCATTTAGCAAAATACTTCCATTGCTTGCACAACATTATAAAGTGATCGCTGTTGAACTGCAGGCCCACGGTCATACCAATGACAGGAACAATCCCGAATCATTTGAGCAGGATGCTGATGATGTTGCTGGTTTGATCCAGTATCTTAAAATAAACAAAGCAAATTTTCTTGGTTTCAGTAATGGTGGTAATACTGCTATGCAAATTGCAATCAGGCATTCTAATCTTGCAGACAAATTGGTTATCATATCATCATTTTATAAAAGAGATGGTATGATACCTGGTTTTTTTGAAGGTATGCAACAGGCAACCTTAGAAAATATGCCATCTCTTTTAAAGACATATTATTTACGGATCAATAACGATCAAAATGGACTGCAGCGAATGTTTAATAAAGACAAAGAAAGGATGTTGCATTTCAAAGATTGGAGAGATGAAGACCTTGCTTTAATAAAAAACCCTTCACTCATTATTTCCGGGGATAAGGATGTCGTAACAGTAGAACATTCAGTAAAAATGTCTCAGATAATTCCAAATGCCCAATTACTAATATTACCCGGCACTCATGGTTCTTTTATTGGTGAAGTTTGTTCTACGGAAGAAGGCAGCAAAATGCCGGAAACCACAGTAACAATGATCAAAGAATTTCTGGATAAATAGAATTTAATAAGAAAGCCGCCCCGAAAGATAGGAGCGACTTTATAATCCAGGTTTTCTTCGTTAATTAAAACTTCCTGTCACGGCTATCTCTGCCATCACGATCATCTCTTTGGTCCCTGCTGTCATGATCGTCCCATCCCCTGTTATCATTACCGTATCTGTTATCACGACCAAACTTGTCTTCAGTAATTGTAAGTTGGCCGAACCGGTCAATGGTGATTTTCACATCATTGTTTCTAAGCTGGAACGATCTGTTTGCAACCAAACGCTTCTTTTGAAATATTGAAAATCCTCGGTTGGTCATGTCGTACACTTGTATAGTATGGCGACCATTGCGGAGGTTGTCAATATTCATCATCCTGTTGTTACTGTAATAAGTTCTACCGTCAACCACAATTTCATATTTTTTCATCGAAATTATGGTTACATCAGGTTTTCTGTCTGCAGCAAAAACAGCTGCAGTGAGAGCTAAGCCCAAACACATTGTAAAGATCTTTTTCATTTTATAAAGTTTTATTGTTTTGTCTTGCATTGCAACCGGAAGCCTGCAAAACCATTTTATTATTTCCGGTTGCTTACTATTATTCAAAGCAGATGCCATCATGCCAAAAATTTGAGAAGGAATCGTTAATGCGATTGTTATTTAAGGTTAATGGAAATTCAGGAATGTTAACAACAAATAGAGCAAGTTTCGGGTTATTAGACATTAAAAACAATTGGATATTTGCATTCTAACTGAAGTTAAAATGAATGAGAAGATTGAGAATTGTTTAATGGATAATGCTGATGAAATCTTATCACTCTATCAATCTGCAAGAGATCTGCAAACCGATAAAGGAATGGTAGTATGGCCATTTTTTGAAAAAAATTTCATTGAAAAAGAAATAAATGAACTAAGGCAGTGGAAGCTGGTTATTGAAGATATTATTACTTGCAACTGGGCAATTACTTTTTCAGACAAAGAGATTTGGGGAGAAAAAGATAGAAACGATTCTATTTACATTCATCGCATTGCCACTAATCCTGCTTTTCGCGGCAACAAGTATATTCATAAGATCGTGAAATGGGCCAGGGAATATGCGAAACAAAACGAGAAACAGTTTGTGCGTTTGGACACTTTGGGAAACAATACCAAATTGATTGAACATTACACATCTGCCGGTTTCAAATTTTTAGGAATGTTTAAATTGACAGATACTTCTAATTTACCAGGCCATTATCAAAAAGAACCCAATTGTTGTCTTTTTGAAATTGATCTTGCTGAAGGCGGATAAAATGCAGTCTATAATTTCTTTTTTTAGCAGGGTGTATACTTTTATTGCCTGTTTTATTAATAAATATCATCTGATTTTAAAGCTGTATCTTCACCAACTATCCGCGGAGAAAAGTTGTGTTTATTTTTACTTCGAAAAGCTTCTTTATCAAATGCGGTCATTTTAAACTAAAAAGAAACATACATGAGTGAATCATGGAATAAAAAAGAAAGAGAAAAAAAGAAACAGAAAGAAAGAAAAGATAAGGCTGAAAAAATGCAAGATCGAAAAGAAAATGCAAAGAAGGGCAACTTCGATGATATGATCGCTTATCTTGATGAAAATGGAAATTTAAGTTCTACCCCACCCGATCCAAGAAAAAGAGTTGAAGTAAAACTGGAAGATATCCAGATCGGCGTTCCCGAATATGTGCCGCCTACCGAAGAAGAGCTTACACATAAAGGAAAAGTGACTTTCTTTAATAATGAAAAAGGATTTGGATTTATTAAAGACTTGCAATCACAACAAAGCCTTTTTGTACATGCTAATAATCTTACCGCTCCAATAAAAGAAAATGATAAAGTAAGTTTTGAAATAGAAATGGGACAGCGTGGCCCGATGGCTGTCAATGTTAAGATCATCAACTGATCAATTTCAAAATTGTAATTATCATTAACTCCTTTTAGGTTATAGCAAATAAACTATAAAGTCTGGTTTATTAATTGTAGCTTTGCTATTCTTGATGTTAGTGCTCTCCCTTCTGGTGTAGTTTAATTTCTCCCCCAAAAAGCAGTGAAGCTTTAACGTAAGGCAGGTAAAGTATCATTTAATTATTGATAGCCTTACCACATTTTTAAATAAAATATTTTTTTAGTGTCATTTAACGATTTACAGCTCATAGAGCCTGTATTACAGGCCCTTGGCAAAGAAGGATACACCAATCCTACCCCCATACAAGAAAAATCTATCCCTGTCATTCTACAAAAAAGAGATCTGCTTGGTTGTGCGCAAACAGGTACTGGCAAAACAGCTGCTTTTGTACTTCCTATACTTCAATTGATGTATGAAGGAAAACAAAATGCAGAGCAACCAGACCACAAGATAAAAGCACTCATACTTACTCCAACAAGAGAGTTAGCGATACAAATTGGCGAAAGCATCCGTGCTTATGGTCATTATTTACCTTTACGTCATCATGTAATTTTTGGTGGCGTTTCTCAACATAGCCAGGTACAGGCTATTCGTCGTGGAGTTGATATTTTGGTAGCTACTCCGGGTCGTTTACTCGATCTGATGCAACAAGGATATATTACTTTGAGGGATATTCAATTCTTCGTTCTTGATGAGGCAGACAGAATGCTTGATATGGGTTTTGTGCATGATGTAAAACGTATTATCACAAAATTACCTTCAAAAAGGCAAACGCTTTTTTTCTCGGCTACAATGCCAAATGAGATAAAGCAATTGGCTGCAATGCTTTTAGATAATCCTGTAAAAGTTGGAGTGACC
>Ga0190274_10002175_pt1 | contig 11524 bp, 9 predicted proteins | sample Popmic531T_FD_133002 | JGI IMG/M metagenome (GOLD analysis project Ga0190274, IMG submission 133002) | Populus adjacent soil microbial communities from riparian zone of Yellowstone River, Montana, USA - 531 T | ecosystem: Environmental > Terrestrial > Soil > Riparian zone | place: USA: Montana...
AGCTCCGGAAATTCAAAATGTCCAGGATGTAGAATGGCAAAAAAAGCTATTGCCATTAATGTCCAGGATGATCATCGTATTATCTGCTTTTTTCTTTATCGCAAGCCTCGCCCAGGTGATTTACCTGGAGTATGCCATCTCCAGTACGCCAACATTCGACAGCCGGGAAGCATTGTCCCTCCTTCCGTCTCAGCCTGCTAGTACGGACAATCTGATTGAAGCAACAAAAATAAAGACCCTGGTCATGCTGGAAGGTAATATGGCGGATAACCTATATCACCAGGCGCATGTACTATTGATGGCCAGGATATGGACGAGTTACATCGGCTTTGTCACCGGGATGATCTTGGCGCTCGTTGGGGCCACATTTGTATTAGGTAAATTAAGAGAGTCCCAGTCTGAAGTGGGAGCAAAAGGAAACCTGTGGGAGGTTTCAATCAAAAGTGCTTCTCCCGGATTGGTGCTGGCTGTTTTGGGCACTACCCTGATGTTGGCCACTATATTCACGCACCATGATATTAAGACCAATCACCAGGCAGTGTATATGCACGGATTATCCCAATATCCCTGGGACACGACAAGTATGAGTTCGGATTCAATTAAAATTCCCGACTTACCTGAACCAAAATTAAATTCCAATAATGATTAATTCTTAAGGCCATGAAAACTATTATTCTTACTACAATCGTACTAACCCTTTTGATAAACATTTCCGCTGTTGCCCAGGTACTCACCGATGATGGCTTATATGCAAAAGGATTTACTGCGGTCCAATACCAAAACTGGCCGGTAGCAAGTGCTTATTTGTTTGCTTATATTCAAAGAAATCCGGTTGCTTTTGTACAGGATAAAAATTATGAAGGCAAAGTTATCTATGCATACAATGTATCTATTAATAATATAGAGAATGAGAAGAGCGAGTTGCGAAATGCATTAGCTCGAAAGAATGAATATATAAGTAGCCTGGAGAGTAGGCTTAATATACCTGCCTCATTATCATTAGGCTTATCCTCCTCACCTGAAATTCCACCATTAGACGAACCTGTGCAACAACTCATGAAAAAAGGATCGAAATACAGTACCTTAAGCAGACCGATAGAAGGGCAATGGCAGGCTACCTTATCCTCTTCGAGCGGTTCAGTATTCACAGGAACATTAACTATCGTGATCAATGTAGATGTAGTCACCGGAACATTTACACTTTCAGATAATTCTGCGAGTAAAGTAACCGGTATATTTGATGGAGAAAACCTGGTCCTCCTAAGAAATACTGGTGCTACAACGATCCAATCCTATGCCATGAAATATATTGATGAAAACCATTACTCAGGCTCCTATAAGAATGAAGGAAGGTATCCGGACGATGGAAGAATTGATTTGATGAGATAAAGCTCTTCTTTGTATTTTTTTTCAAACCCCAATATTATGAGATACAAGAATGAAACCAAGACCCTGAAACTCTATGCAGTAGCAGGCACTCAAACCGTATTACTCGCTTTTGATTTGACCAAGGCAAAAGCCAGCGGCGATTTTATGGGCTTCCACATCGAAAGGACTGATAAAGCTGGAAAAGTGTTGAATTTGAATGGGTCCAAACGATTTGACTCCCTGGTTGATGATCCACTGATCATAGATCCGAAAGTCAAATTCGCCTCCTTGGTACAATCTTTTTTTTGGAAAGATTACCTCGCCGATCCTGGCCAAACGTACAAGTACACCGTGAAAGCCATGTTTGGTACCGCTCGCAATTTCGATGCAAAATTTGAGAGCACCTTGAAAGTGACGACGGAGGATTTTATTAAAGGAAAACATTCCGTGTATTTCAACTACGGAGTGACGGGCTCGCAAGGCTATGCCAGCAATAAAGAATTTGGTAATAAGCCCATCGATACCCTGGATGCTATTACCCGGCAAAAAGCACTCGATTATTTAAGCCGCGATTTATACCACCAGGGATTGCTCACCTTCATAGAACAAGCCAAAAATAAAAGTCACTCCCTGTATTGCGCTTTTTATGAAATTGAATACGAAGGCATTTTAGATCAACTGAAAGAAGTCAAAAAGAAAGCCAAGAACCTGGAAATCGTATACAGTGCACAACCCGGGCAAAAGGATAACGCTACTGCGCTGCAAACTGCCGGCTTATTGGATGCTAAAAGTCACAAGCGGACGAAAGCCAATCAGCCCCATAATAAGTTTATGATTTTGTGCAAAGATGAAAAGCCGATCGAAGTATGGACGGGCTCTACCAACCTTACCCTGTCGGGGTTATTTGGACAAAGCAACACAGGACATTGGATCAAGGATGCTGCTATTGCCAAAAAATATAAAAAGTATTGGGACACGTTGAAGGACAATCCTTCGCTGGCCGATTTATCAGCCGTATCAGAAGATATACAACCCACAACAGACCTTACAAAATTGGCAGATGGCACATATGTTTTCTTCAGTCCACGAAATTTACCCTTACAGCAAGGTGAAATGCCACCTCATTTATTAAGCTATGTCAACCTGATTGATAAAGCAAAAGAGTTAGTCTGCATGATATTTCCTTTCAATTATGACCCGGTTTTTAAAACAGTATATGACCAGGAAAAGGATTACCTGAGGCTACTCATTTTTGAAAAGGTGCCCGAAGCCAAGGCAGCTAAAAGCAAAGAAGGTTCAGACCAGGATTTGAAAGTGACGGCAGGGGCAGTACTAAAGAAAGAAGTTAAAAATTTCATTGCTGAGGTTACTCCCAAAACCACCGTTAAAGGCGGGATATTATTTGTACATAATAAGTTTATCATTATTGATCCCTTGGGAAGCAAACCTTCTGTTTTAAGTGGTTCGGCCAATTTCAGCGTGTCCTCTATTAAAAACAACGATGAAAATTCTCTTTTCATAAAAGGGGATGCCAGGGTGGCCGATATCTACCTGACCGAATTCAATCGATTGTTTGAACACTTTTGGCCCCGTTATTTGCAAAGCTTGCCCAAGAAATCGAAGAAGAAGGGATTTGAAACTCCACTAGATGAAACCTATACCTGGTTTGGCGCCTATTTTAATCCAGGTTCTTATCATCAAAAGAGAGGACAATTGTTTATTAATATGAAAGGTGCCAAGAAAGGATAATAATACCTCCGTTACCACGATCGAGGCTTGCCACATAATCCAGGGCATATAGCGGAATTTATTATCAAAAAATGGACATGTTTTCCCTTCGAAGTGTCAAATGGCCTGAACATTCATAGGCTATACACTGTTTCCATAACATAATTCGCCCTCCACCAATAGGTCACTGGCTCATATTTATAATGCAGCCTAACGATCAATAGGAAAATAGAAGCGAATATTTTTCTTCTTACCCTACATTTTCTAGCTGTGAATTGTATAAACATCCGTTGGATGCTATATGATTTATTGCATTAAAATCAATTAGTAACGAAATTAAAACCATTTCAAATATGAAAAAGCTGATTATTCTTTCTTCTTTTCTTTTCTGTAGTTATATTGGATCTTCCCAGGAACTTGGTGTTCGTTTTGGAGATGTCCTGGGTAACACAGTGGCCCTGGATGCCGTATTTGGCAGCGGTGACTTTCATCGCATCCACACCGACCTTTCCTTTGGAAACGATTTTGGCCTCGAAGTCTTATGGGATTTTGTATACCGGCCTTTCGGAGGAGAAGCGTTCTACTATTATATTGGCGTTGGCCCCTCTTTCTTATTCAGTAATGACCTTTTATTTGGGATCAGTGGTGAGCTAGGGGTTGAATATCATTTTAATGGTGTACCCATAGCAGTTGGTGCAGACTGGCGCCCTACCTTCTTTATTACACCAGACTCCGAATTCGAACCCGGCGGGTTTGGCTTTAATGCGCGGTTTGTATTTTAATCCTGATAACGGTCAGAATTGTATATTTAAATAAAAGTACGTGAGGTCCAATTTTAGAATTGGCATACAGGCATATTGGTTTTACATTAGTGGTCAATATGAAAAAGCTACTTGTACTCACGTCTTTTGTTTTCTTTAGCTCTATAGGATTTTCCCAGGAAATTGGTGTCCGCTTTGGCGATGTGCTAGGAAATGATGTTGCCTTGGATGCTGTATTCAGCAGTGGCAAATTTTCTCGCCTCCATGCCGACTTCTCCTTTGGATCAGATTTTGGCCTGGAGATTTTATGGGATGTTTGGTACAAACCTTTCGGGGGGGAAGCCTTCCACTATTACTTAGGTTTAGGACCATCCATGCTATTTGGCGAAGATTTTTTCCTTGGGTTCAGTGGCGAAATGGGAATTGAATATCATTTTGATTCTGTCCCTATATCAGTGGGAGCGGATTGGCGTCCAACATTCTTTGTTGTGAATGACGACAATTTTGAAGCCGGGGGATATGGAGTCAATGCCCGGTTTGTTTTCTAATTCAACAATACTGTAATCTCATAATTCATACGGCCACCACCTGGTGGCCGTTTTTTATTTACCCAACCGAGTGGTGGGTGGTCCTTGAACTTTTTTTGATGAAGATTTCAATTTATAGGAACACATAGGGAAATTCGTTATATTGGCATTCAATATTCTCCTACGGTAATCCCGCAGTGAGTTGAATGTGCATCTATGGTTGCCTTTTTAATTCACTGTAAATGCAGTAATTAATAACGTCACTAAACCCAATTCGCTATGAAAAAGCTGTTTATTCTCTCTTCCTTTCTCTTCATCAGCTATGCAGGATTTTCCCAGGAGGCCGGTATTCGCGGAGGCGATGTCCTTGGAAATGATATTGCATTAGACTTGATTTTGCGTAGTAGCGCGGCTACCCGCATCCACGCCGATCTCGGTTTTGGAGATAATTTTGGCCTGGAGGTCTTATTTGATTTTGTAAACCGCGGCTTAGGAGATGGTGGTTTAGGATTTTACATTGGATTAGGTCCCTCGTTTTTATTCGCTAGCGATTTGCTCTGGGGACTTAGTGCTGAAGCCGGTCTTGAATTCCATTTTAATAATCTTCCCTTGGCGGTGGGTGCGGACTGGCGACCTACCTACTTTTTTACTGACAATGCGGATTTTGAAGCCGGCGGATGGGGAATTAACGCCAGGTTTGTTTTTGGAGGGCGAGGAGAATAAGATTATACATTTTTTTGGTTATAAAAAACGGTCACCTTCCAGTGGCCGTTTTTTATTTAATCATATTAAAGCACGGGTGATCATATTTTTGAATCAAAAGAAAACTGATTAACTCCGCCCTTCAGGGCGGAGAGAATGAACCAGTTACAATAATAGGACTTTAGTCCTGACATTGAAATTCCTTTACTAATCCTCAGGGCTAAAGCCCTGTAAACAACTCGCTACATTGTCTCCGCCCTGAAGGGCGGAGTTAATCAGTATTCAACCCATATTTTTGAAAATAATAAACCGAAAATGAAAATTATGTTAATGCTCCTGTTTATTGTCATAACTTTCTCATCCTTTAGACTGTCCTAATCCGGATTGTGCAATTTCCGGTTTTTTATCTTTGCAATATTATTTTCACGAGGACTCTCTTTATGACTGATATTCAAATTTCCGCAGTTGGAATACGCAAAAACCAGCTCCACGTTTTTGCATTCTTCCTTTCCTGTTTCTTATTTCTTCTTTCTCCCCTGCTCTCTTATGCCCAGCATCCTGAATTATCACTTCGTGCAGGCCCCGGCTTCCACGATCGCCAGGACCAGATCTTCAGCCCGTTTGTTCACCATGATGCATCCTTCCTCAACTTCGGTTTGCAATATGACTGGGGAAAAAAAATGGATCAGTTTATCGCATTAGACTTCGGATCGTATAATCCCATCCTGGTTCCATCTTACACCTATAACGAAGATGATATCACCTATCCGCACAACTTCACTCTCGTCAACCTGACGTATGGCCTGGGCAAGAAAATGCAAGTCAAAAGAGAAGGAGATGAATTTACGTTAGGTGGATTTTTTGAAGCTGATGTCCAGGCCGCAACCTATAACTATGCATGGATCGGCACTAGCGGCTACATGGCTCCATTTTCTCTCGGCATATGGGCAGATTATCAATACCAACTCACTCCAAAAAGCAGGCTAACAGGCAAAGTTTTGTTGCCTCTGGTGTCACTTGTTGCCCGATCACCTTACCTGGCTAATGACGATGAGTATATTGAAAACACAGCTAACCACAATGGTTTCAAGACTTTTTTCGAATTCCTGGGCGATGGGGATATACAAACCCTGAACCACATCCAACAACTTGAAGTCAATCTTGGGTATCAACATCAATTGAGTGAACGCTGGAGTATCGGGGGCTTATACGCTTTCCGATTTATTCATTACTCGAAGCCACTCAACTTCCTCTCCTACCGAAACACATTTTATTTCAATCTCGCGTACGCTCTATAATCATGAAGAAGCATTTCTTAATTCTTTGCCTGGTTGGCTTGATGTTGACTTCTTGTGAAGAGGTTTTTTTCCAGCCTGAGCCTGCAAATGATCCTGAAGCATTATTTGAAAATCTGTGGAAAGTCTTTAATGAAGATTATGGGCCAACCACTGAAAGAGGAATTGATTGGGATGCATTGTATGCCACTTACAGGCCACAAGTCACGGCCTCGACATCTGACGATGAATTATTTGCTGTGATTAATTCAATGCTCGCCACGACGGATGACGGACACGTCAATCTTACCGCTCCGGGCAGGGATGGAGTCAATGCCAATTACCTTCGCCAAAACGAGATCAATGACAGCCTCTTTAATCTCGACAACATCACGAACCGTTATCTCGAACCGGGCTTCACATTGCTCAAAGATGAATTTGTCTATGGCACTATCCTTGGCGAAAACATCGGGTACTTTTATTTTAATAATATCGGGGACAACTTCTTTGCGTTCCATGAATTCCTGGACATTTATAAAGATGCTACCGGGATCATCATTGATTTGCGGCACAACGGGGGCGGAGATTTCACATATTGTTATACCGAGATGGGACGATTGGTGGATGAGAAGCGACTCGCTTTCAGTTCAAGAACAAAAAACGGTACCGGGCCGGATGATTTCACCGATTGGACTGACTGGTACGTTGAACCGGAAGGAGAGTATTACAACAAACCTATTGTGTTACTGATCGACCGATTTACCATCAGTGCAGGAGAGCGAGCGGTCATGGCTTTTATGACTCTTCCCAATGTCACGATGATAGGGGACACCACTTGTGGAGCGCAAGCCACTATTGTCGGACGTGAGTTAGCTAATGGCTGGTATTACACCGTGCCTATTCAAAATACTTTGCTACCTGATGGTAAAACCTATGAGGGTGTCGGCCTTGCTCCGGACATTCTATTTTATAATGAAATTAACGAAGTACGTATTGGCTTGGATCGAACACTCGAGAAAGCAGTTGATGAATTTTAACGGCTTTATTTTATAATACTTGTCTACTCAGGCGTTCAGCTTCCAATTCATCAAATATTGAAATATTGAAATCGAATCCCTTGTTGACCTCATCGGCCCATTCATCTTGCTGAACATTTCTGATCGACTGAATCGCTTCCTGCGTATTGTCAAAATCATACATCCTGCCAGAGGATGGTACCGATTTCCTGATCATCTGTCCGCCAAACATAATGGCCATGTAGTTGAGGTACACATGGGGCAGAGCCTGCTCATAGGATAAGGAATCCAGGTAATCCACATAATCCGAGGTGCTGCTGAGCACAACATCAGAAACATGACCTTCAGCCTTCAGTTCGTCGAGATCGGCCAGGACCTTCTCCACCCTGTTTAAGCTAATGTGGGGAAGTCCTTTACTTTCAAGCGTTTGAAAAACTTGCAATTGTTGCCGGAGATATAGGGCATACTCCTCCTTGCTGAGTAGGCCCCTGAACATCTGCACGTTAAAAGCCTTTCTTTCAGCTATTTTATGCTTTTCGCTTGTCGCTTCTTTTAATGGTAGCACTGGCTTGAGATTAGAATGAGGTGTAAAATTAGGAGTATTTTAAAGAAGGAAGCTCAAGGACTGATTTTTTGTATATTCCCTTTCTATTATCTCCTTTATTAAGATTTACAAGTATGCAATTCTCCTACCCCTGCACAGCAGGACTTGTTATCATCCTGTTTGCCTCCTGCACAAACCAAGAAAATACACCAATTCAAAAGGTATCCAATGATGGAACTGCAGTCAATTCCCAGGACCTCCATTTTGAATCAGTCGATCATGCTGTCACCGGAATTGAATTCAATAACCTGCTTGATATCGAGCAACTGAAGAGCCCGATGGACTATATTAACGTCTACAATGGTGGGGGTGTAGCGATCGGGGACATCAACAATGACGGATTACCAGATCTCTATTTTACCGGCAACCTGGTCGATAATCAACTCTATATTAACAAGGGCGATTTCAAATTTGAGAACATTACTGCAAAGGCCGGTGTCGCCTGCACAGGAAGTTGGTCTACTGGTACCACCATGTTTGATGTCAATGGCGACGGGTTCCTGGATATCTATGTCTGTCGCGGATATCATGAACAACCTGAACAACGCACTAATCTCCTCTTTATCAATAATGGCGATCTGACCTTCACTGAACAAAGTAAAAAATATGGCATCGATGATCCCGGGTACAGTATCGTGGCAACGTTCCTGGATTATGATAAAGATGGCCATGCCGATCTCTTCATTGGTAATCACCCGTTGAATCGTAATAAAACGCATGCTTTTCATATACAGCAATGGAATAATCCTCCACAGGAAACCAGCAGCAAACTTTATCACAATAATGGCAATGGAACCTTTAGTGATGTAACAGTGAAATCAGGCCTGCTGAGTTATGGATGGACACTGGGTGTAGTGGCCGCTGATCTCAACCAGGACAATTGGACTGATCTCTATGTGGCGGTCGATCACAATGAACCCGATCGATATTATCTCAACAATGGCAATGGGACCTTTACTGATGTCTCTCATGAAAAACTGGGACACATGTCGCAATCGAGCATGGGTATGGATGCTGCCGATATCGATAATAATGGATTCCTCGACCTGGCTATCGTGGAAATGTTAGGCACCGACAACTTTAATGAAAAAACAAAAATGGCCAGCATGAACCCTACCCTGTTTTGGGAATTGGTGAGCAACCACTATCACTATCAATATATGCGGAACATGCTCCAACTTAGTATGGGCAATGGTGAATTCAGCGAGATTGGACAGATGGCCGGATTACACCGCACGAATTGGAGTTGGTCATCCCTGCTTGCCGATTTTGATAACGATGGCTGGAAAGATCTGTATGTCACTAATGGATACTTCAGGGAATACCAGGATAAAGACTATTTCAAAAAATCAATGCATGCCATCGAGGAAGCTGAAACAGAAAAGTCGAAAAAAACTGAATTGATGAATGATTTTGGGAAAAAAGCACCCAGCAATAAAGTCGAAAACAATTTTTTCCATAACAATGCCAACCTCACGTTTACTGAATCCGGTAAAAGTGTTGGGCTCAACTTTCTCGGTTTCTCCTCAGGGGCCGCATATGCAGATCTTGACCTTGACGGTGATCTCGATCTCGTCGTGAATAACATCAATGACCTGGCCAGTATCTATCGCAACCAAATCAATAACAAGTATAATTACCTCAACATTCAATTGGTCTACCCGGGTTCGATATGTCCTATTGGAACCAAAGTAAAAATTGAATCTCCCTCAGGGATGCAATACCAGGAATATACTAACACTCGGGGCTATCAATCTTCTGTGGATGGCATGATTCATTTCGGTCTTAAGAACGATCAACAGGCCAATCTCGTGGTGGTCTCCTGGCCGGATGGCAAACAACAAAAACTGGAAAAAGTAAATTCGAATCAATTAATGAAAATCGATTACAAGGACGCTCGTCCATCAAATACCCCCATGCATCCGGTTTCCAATTTATTTTTTACCGATGTCACCACAACTGCTGGTATTGAATACAAGCACACCGAGGTTCCATTCGATGATTATGACCGGCAAGTATTGCTGCCTCATAAATTTTCTCAATCAGGTCCTTTTATTTGCACTGCTGATGTCAATGCGGATGGCATGGAAGATTTTTATGTAGGAGGAGGCAATGGCCAACCCGGTGTTATATACTTGCAACAAGCGGACGGAAAGTTTGCCAAGACTGAACTTCCTACGTTTACGATCGACCAGGCCGTAGATGATGCCGGTGCCACATTTGTAGATGTCAATGGAGATCATCGTCCTGATTTGTATGTAGTGAGTGGAGGAAATGAATTTCCTGAAGGCGATGCAGCATACCGGGATAGATTATACATCAACACAGGAAATGGACAATTTCAAAAAGCAAAAAAAGCAATTCCGGATATTCGCTCGAGTGGCAGCTGTGTAAAGCCTGTGGACTTCGATGGCGATGGTGATTTGGATTTATTTGTTGGTAAGCGACATATTCCCGGACGATATCCAACTCCTGCATCCAGCGTTTTGCTTGAAAATATAAAAGGGCGATACATTGATGCAACGGCTTCACGCGCCCCGGAACTACAATCGATCGGCATGGTGACCGATGTTGAATGGTCCGATATCAACCAGGATGGAAAAGTGGACCTGGTGTTGGTCGGTGAATGGATGCCAATAACCATCATGCTTCAACAAAATGGAAAATTTACCAATGCCACAGGATCCTTCGGGCTTCAACAAACAGTTGGCTGGTGGAACAGAGTGAAACAAGCTGATCTCAATAACGATGGATTGATGGATTTTGTGATCGGTAATCTTGGCCGCAATTATAAATACACTGCATCACCGGAACGACCCTTCGAAGTTTATGCTGCGGATTTTGACAAAACCGGAACTTTCGACATTGCGCTTGGCTATTATTTAGGAAATGATGTACTCTACCCGGTGCGGGGCCTTCAATGCAGCAGCGAGCAAGTGCCGGAACTGAAGGACAAATTCCATACTTACAAAGAATATGGAACGGCTTCTTTATTTCAAGTGTATGGGGATAAATTGAAAACAGCTTTGCATTACCAGGCTACTGTTTTTTCATCTTGCATCTTGATGAACATGGGCAAGGGTAAATTCGAGCTCACTCCACTTCCAAGTCTAGCACAAATTGCACCGGTGGATGCTATTGTGATTGATGATTTGGATGCCAATGGTTCGCCGGATATTATTTTGGCCGGAAATCTTTATGTCTCGGAAATAGAAACCGGCCGTGCTGATGCAGGAAAAGGATGCGTGCTGCTGAATGATGGACATGGGTCTTTCAAAGCACTATATCCTTATGAAAGTGGATTGCGATTATCCGGTGATGTCAAGGATATACAACCTATAAAATTAGGTAAAGGCGAATCCAAAGCCTGGTTAGTTACTACCAATGATGCTGCCCTGCGATTGTTTAAGCTGGAGGCAGGGAAAGCGGTGTTCTGAGAATCAATGTACATCGATCTTTTTTTGAAATGTAGAGACGTGATTAATCACGTCTCTACATTTCAAAAAAAGATCGATGTACATTGATTCTCAGAACACCGCTTTCC
>Ga0190274_10002176_pt1 | contig 11523 bp, 11 predicted proteins | sample Popmic531T_FD_133002 | JGI IMG/M metagenome (GOLD analysis project Ga0190274, IMG submission 133002) | Populus adjacent soil microbial communities from riparian zone of Yellowstone River, Montana, USA - 531 T | ecosystem: Environmental > Terrestrial > Soil > Riparian zone | place: USA: Montana...
GACAGGTGACGGGGTACCTGCAGGTAGTAGGTGCATTGCACTACGAGACACCGGTCGGCGTACGAACGGTGATGGCTGAAGCCCGGTGATGAGGTAACGTATGGCGAAACAAGACAGTCTCGACCTCCCGACCCGCGAACTGGTGCGGTTCGCTGCGGCCATCGCGCAGGGCGATGAGCCCGACCTGCGCGAGCGCGTGCGTGCCGTCCGGATTGCCCAGGTGCCGGTCGTCTGGGTCGAGGAGCTCTTGCTCCAGTCGATCCTCATGTGCGGCTACCCACGCGCGCTGGTGGCCACGGCGGTGTGGCGCAAGTTCAGCGGGGTGCGCGCGCCGGCCTCCGATCCGGACGCGTCGTATGAGGCGCACACCGAGTGGACCAAGCGGGGTGAGGCGACCTGCGCCATCATCTACGGCGATAACTACCGCAAGCTCCGCGACAACGTGCGCGCGCTGCACCCGGCGGTCGACGAATGGATGATTGCGGAAGGATACGGCCGGACACTCTCACGGCCGGGACTCGACCTGATGCGCCGGGAGCTGTGCACCGTGGCGCAGACGGCGATCCTGGAAACGGAGCGGCAGCTGCACTCGCACCTGCGCGGCGCGCTCAATGCCGGCGCGGATCCGATGCAGGTGGATGCGGTGCTGTCGGTGGTGAATCCGATGATTTCGTTCGACGCGTGGCGCAAGGTGAAGGAGTTGTGGCGCAGCGTGCGTGATGGCTGGACCCCGGAGAGCTAGCGTCGATGTTCGTTGATCAGGCCATCGTGAAGGTTGCGGCAGGCACTGGCGGGTCCGGGGCCTCCTCCTTCGCGCGCTTCAAGTACATGCCCAAGGCGGGCCCCGACGGCGGCGACGGCGGGCGGGGTGGCAGCGTCTTCGTGGTGGGCGACCCCAACCTCAGCACGTTACTCGACTATCGCTATCGCACCGTGTGGAAGGCGGAGCGCGCCCAGCACGGCATGGGAAAGAACAAGACCGGGGCGTCCACCGACGACATCGAGCTCCCGGTTCCGCCAGGCACGGTGGTGAAGGACACCGCCACCGGCGAGGTCATTGGTGAAGTCATGGCGGGCGACCGCCTGCTGGTGGCCCGCGGCGGGCGCGGCGGGCGCGGCAATTCCCGCTTTGCCACCTCGACGCACCGGGCACCGCGCGAGTGGGAGCCGGGCGCCGAGGGCCAGGAGCGGGAAATCGAGTTGCTGCTCAAGCTCATCGCCGACGTGGGGCTCGTGGGCGAACCGAACGCCGGCAAGAGCACGCTGCTCTCCGTCATCTCGGCGGCGCGACCCAAGATCGCCGACTATCCCTTCACGACGCTCGAACCGAACCTGGGAGTGGTCGGACTCTCGGGCAGCCGCACCTACGTCGTGGCCGACATTCCTGGCATCATCGAAGGGGCGCACGCCGGGAAGGGGCTTGGCCTCCGGTTCCTCCGGCATGTGGAGCGCACGCGTGTACTGGCCTACCTGCTGCCGCTCGACGCCGAGGATCCGCAGGCGGTGTATGAGCAGCTCCGACGGGAAGTCGCGTCGTACAGTGAAGAGCTCGCGCTGAAGCCGCACGTGGTGGTGCTTACCAAGGCCGACCTGCTCGGTGACGAAACGATGGCGCCTACCGTCTCCGCCGCCGATGCCGCTGGTGTCTTCACGATCTCCAGTGTCTCGGGAACAGGCCTCGAGGACCTGAAGGAATTCCTCTGGCGCTTCGTCGAGGCGGCCCGACGCGAGGCGGCCGAGGCGGAATCGGAATACGTCGAGCCAACCGACGACGAGGCCGATGCCGCCCTGTTCGACCCGGACTCCGCCGATGACGGTTCTGACGACGGTTCCTGACGACCGGCGAGAGCGAGCGGCCTATGTGGCGCTCGCCCTCACACCCGGTCTCGGAGCGAAGCTTCCCGATATCATCTCAGCCTGCTCAACCCCTCTCGGCGCCGTAATGGCGCCGTCTGCGTTTCTGGGCACCGCGGGTTTCTCGCCCGCCGCGGTCGCGGCGATCAGGGGCGCAACAGTCGCGTCGGGTGAGCGCGTGCTGCGTGCCGCCGAAAACATGGGCGTCGTGCCAATCTTTCCGGGCGACACTACGTATCCGCCGATGCTGATGAAGATCCCCGATCCGCCGCGCCTGCTGTTCGCCTTCGGCGACATCTCCCTTGCAGGCAGACAGGCAGTGGCGGTCGTGGGAAGCCGGCGACACACCGACTACGGCGTGCATGCGTGCCGTGCGGTGGTGGATGCCGCGGTGTCGGCGGGCGCCGTGGTGGTCAGCGGCATGGCGCGCGGCATTGATGCGCACGCCCACAATCGTGCCCTCGACGACGGCGGTGCCACTATCGGGGTTCTGGGCAACGGCATCGGCCACATCTACCCGGCGGCGAACCGGGCACTCTACGAGCGTGTTGCGCGTCATGGGCTGCTGCTCACCGAGATGCCGCCAGGTGAACGGCCGCGGATCTACACCTTTCCCCACCGCAACCGCCTGATCGCCGGCCTGGCCACGGTTACGGTTGTCGTGGAAGGGGCGCACACCTCCGGGTCGCTGATCACGGCGACCGCGGCACTCGACGCAGGCCGCGAAGTGCTGGCCGTGCCGGGACCGATCACCGCCGAGACGTCGGAGGGCACCAATGGCCTGATCCGGGATGGCTCGGCGCCGTTCCTCACGGGTGACGATCTCTGGTGCCGGCTGCCGGGGGCCTCTGCGCTCGCCTCACGCGAGGCGCGCGCCGAGCTCCCACGGCGGCGTGTTCCCGAGGGCCTGTCCGACGTGGAAAGGCGGATCGCTCAGGTCCTGCTGGAGGGAGAGCAGGATGTCGACCTTATCGCTCGCGACACCGAACTGGATACGGGCCTCGTGCTGTGCGAGTTGCTCTCGCTGGAATTGCGATCGGTGGTGGAGTCGCTGCCGGGGCGGAGGTATCGGTTGAGATAAGGCGCGAAGGCGCGAAGGCGTGAAGGGTATGGCTAACTTGAGCCGTGCATCTCTACGTTCACGTTCCCTTCTGTGCCCGCCGGTGCAGCTACTGCGACTTCGCCATCGCCGTGCGACGCGAAGTGCCGTCGCGAAAGTTCGTCGATGCCGTGCTGGCGGAGTGGCGCGGGTGGCAGGCACACTCCGCGTGGATCGACTCTCCCTCCCTCGCCACCATCTACCTCGGTGGCGGCACCCCATCCCACCTCGACGCCGGTGAGCTCACCCGGCTGATCGAGGCCATCCGGCGCGACCGGCTGGTGGATCCCGACGCTGAGATCACCCTCGAGGCCAACCCCGAGGACGTGACGCTGCGGAACGCTGCGGCATGGATCGCGGCGGGGGTGAACCGCATCTCTCTCGGCGTGCAGTCGTTCGACGATGCCGTGCTCAAATGGATGCACCGCGTGCACGACGCGGCCGCGGTGACGGGCACGATGTCAGTGCTTCGCGCCGCGGGGTTCGGCAACATCTCCGTCGATCTCATCTTCGCCCTGCCCGACGCGCTGCAGCGAGACTGGTCTCGCGATCTCGACCTGGCACTCGCCCTCGAGCCGGAGCACCTGTCCCTGTACGGTCTCACCATCGAGGAAGGCACGCCGCTTGGGCGGTGGACCGCGAGGGGTGAGAGCATGCCGGCACCCGACGAGAGCTACGCGGCGGAGTACCTGCTGGCGCACCGGGCGCTCGCTGCCGCGGGATTCGATCACTATGAAGTGTCGAATGCGGGACGCGCCGGGCACCGGGCGCGGCACAACAGCGCGTACTGGCGGCGCGCGCCCTTCATCGGGCTCGGGCCCTCGGCACATTCGGGGATCGGGGAGCGTCGCTCGTGGAATGTCCGCGAGTGGGCGGCCTATGAACGGCTGGTGGATGCCGGGGAACCCGTGGTGGCCGATGCGGAACAGCTGGGTACAGCCCAGCTGAGGCTGGAGGAGCTGTATCTCGGGCTTCGTACATCGGATGGGCTCGCCAGTCACCTTTTGCCGGAGGCGGCGCGCGAGGGATGGGTGCGTAACGGCTGGGCAGTCGCGAGCGAGGGCCGGCACCGCCTCACTCCAGAAGGTTGGCTCAGGCTCGATGGCCTCGTCCGGTCGGTTGCCTGAGCATGTCAATTGCTTTAATCACCCTGCCTGTGGCCGATCCTGTCGGATCGGCGGCCAACCTGCCAGGCTGGCCTGAGCCTTCACCTGACCCCACCCAACCCCGTAAATTGCTGTCATGACTGCACCTGAGGGGCTGAACGAACGGGAACTCCGCGTACTTGAAGCGGTGGTTCAAGCGTACATCGACACTGCCGAACCCGCCGGCAGCCACGCCGTTGCCCGTCGGTCAGGTCTCGGGGTCAGCTCGGCCACGATTCGCAGCACGATGAGCGAACTGGAGGAGAAGGGCTACCTGTATCACCCGCACACCTCCGCGGGTCGCATCCCCACCGACCGGGGCTACCGCACTTATGTCGATGGGCTGGTGCGCCTCCCGCCGCCGACCGAGCAGGAGCGGGAGATGCTCCGGCAGGAACTGCAGCCTCCCCCGGCGACGAATGCGGTGGGCGAGATCCTCCGACGCGCAGCACAGGTGCTTGGCGTCCTGACCCAGGAACTGGGTGTCGCCGTTGCGCCGGCGCTCGACGCCGTGGTGCTGGAGCGGCTCGAACTGGTGTCGGTGGCGTCCGATCGCCTGCTGCTCGTGTTCAACCTGCGCAGCGGCGTGGTGCGCACGATCTTCGTGCAGGTGCCGAGCCGCCTCGCGCCGAGCGCGGTGCAGCGGGTGAGCCAGATCCTGAACGAGCGGCTTGCCGGCCTGACCCTGCGCGAGATCCGCACGACCCTGCCGATGCGGCTCCGGGACGCCGAGGACTCGGGCGGCGAGCGTGACCTGCTCAACATCTTCGTGTCACAGGGCGAGGATCTCTTCGACCTGCGTGACGATCCCGGCTCGGTGATGCTGGGCAGCGCGCGCCTTCTCGCCGACCAGCCGGAGTTCGCCGGCAACAACATCCGCATTCGCGAGCTGCTCGAGCTCACCGAGGAGCGAAACACGCTGGGTGCGGCCCTCGAGGCGCGCCGTCGCCGTGGACTCACCATCACCATCGGGGGCGAGAACTCCGATCCGCGACTGGCCGGGTTCACGCTCGTCACTTCTTCATATCGCGCCGGCGACCTCAGCGGGGTCATCGGTGTCATGGGACCAACACGCATGCCGTACGACAAGATCGTGAGCCTGGTGGACCACACGAGCCTCCTGGTGGAGGGACTTCTCGCGTGAGCGAGTTCTATGCACTGCTGGGCGTGGCCCGCGATGCCTCCGATGCGGACATCAAGAAGGCCTATCGCAAGCTCGCGATGGAGTTCCATCCCGACCGGAACCCGGCGCCCGACGCCGAGGCGCGCTTCAAGGAGTTCACCGAGGCCTACGAGGTGCTGCGCGACCCGCAGAAGCGCGCGGCCTACGACCGCTACGGCAAGGCGGGACTGAACGCTGGCAGCGGTCCGCAGGGATTCCACCACGTGGACCTCGCCGAGGCGCTCAGCATCTTCATGCGCGACTTCGGGGGGATGGGCGGCTTCGAGTCGATGTTCGGCGGGGGCGAGCGTCGCGCGCCGGGCGATGGCCGACGCGGCCAGGACATGCGCGTCAACGTCCGGCTGACGCTCGAAGACGTGGCGAAGGGTGCCAAGCGGACGGTGAAGCTCAAGACGCTCGAGCGGTGTAGCAACTGCAACGGCAGTGGCGCGCGGAAGGGCAGCAAGCCGCAGCGCTGCCCCACCTGTTCCGGCGCGGGCGAAGTGCGCCGCGAGGCCCGCAGCGTCTTCGGTCAGTTCGTCTCGGTGAGTCCCTGTCCCACGTGCGGTGGCGAGGGCGAGATCATCAAGGAAGGGTGCGAGATCTGTCGGGGTGACGGGCGGGTGCGCGCCGATCGATCGGTGACGGTGGAGATTCCGCCCGGCGTGTCGTCGAACAACTACCTGACGTTGCGGGGACAGGGTCCGGCGGGCGTGCGGGGCGGCCCGGCGGGCGACCTGATCGTCATGCTCGAGGTGAAGGACGACGAGCGGTTCGAGCGGCAGGGCGATGACCTCATCCACGAACTGCCGGTGTCGTTCTCGCAGGCGGCGCTCGGGTTCGAGTTCCGCGTGCCCACCGCGACGGAGGAGACACTCGTCGTCATTCCGCCGGGCACGCAGTCGGGCACGGTGCTCCGGCTGAAGGGGAAGGGCCTGCCGAGACTCGGGCAAAGCGGGCACGGCGACCTCCATGTGCGCGTGCACGTGTGGACGCCCGATGGCCTGACCGACGAGCAGAGCCGGCTCTTCCGCGAGCTGGCCGCGCACGAGGGAGAGCCGCCGAGCCGTTCGGGGAACCTGTGGTCGAAGATCAAGGAGGTACTGGGGGCATGAGCTGGGTAGCCATCGAGGTGAATACCGCCCCTGAGTCGCGCGTCCGGCTCGGCGCGTGGCTGGTCGAGCAGACCGGCCACGCCATCGAGGAGCGCGATGACGGCACCCTCGTGGCCTATGCCGGCACCACCGAGGCCGCCGGGATGCTCGACCGGGCGCTGCGCGGTTTCGCCGAGTCGCCCGTGACGGTGGTGCATCGCGTGCTGCCCGAGGTGGACTGGAGCACGTCTTGGCGCGACGGGATCATCGTGCGGCAGTTCGGCCGGCTCACGCTTTCACCGACATGGCTCGCCGACACCACGGGCAACGGTCCGCGCGTCATCCTGGATCCCGAGTCGGCGTTCGGCAGTGGCGAGCACGGGTCCACCCGTGCTGCACTGACGCTGCTTGACCGTCACGTAAAGTCCAGGGATCGCGTGCTCGACCTCGGCAGCGGCAGCGGGATCCTGAGCATCGGCGCCGTGAAGCTGGGCGCGGCGTGGGCCGTGGGCGTCGAGGTGGATGAAGAGTCGATCCCGGTGGCGGAGCGGAACGCGGAGTCCAACGGCGTCACCGACCAGGTGCAGTTCATTCATGGTGATGCGGCCGACGTGGCTCCGCTCTTCGCGCCGGTAGACCTGGTGCTGTCGAACATCCTTCGCGTCGTGAACGTGGCGCTCCTCCCGGAGATCATCGCCTCGCTGCGGCCCGGTGGCATCGCGATCTTCTCCGGCATGGAAGAGCCGGAGGAGCCGCTGTTCCTTCCCGAACTCTCCGCGGCGGGCCTGACCGTTGTCGATGAAGCGCGCGACGCCGGGTGGTGGGCGGTCGCGGCGCGACGGTGAGCCTGGTCCTCATCGCTCCGGGGTCGGCAGTGGCCGGCGCCGCCCTTCTCCTCGATGACGACGAACAGCACCACCTGAAGGTGCGGCGGGTGCCCGCGGGATCCGACGTCGCCTTTACCGACGGGGCCGGCGTCCGTGGCACCGGCCATCTCGTGACGCAGGGTCGTGGCCTCGCGCTCGCCATCGGGTCGGTCGAGCAGGTGCCGGCGCCGGTTCCCACGGTGCTCGGGGTGGGGGCCGGTGATCGCGAACGGTTCGGCTGGCTGGTGGAGAAGGCAACGGAACTTGGCGTGAGCGAGATCGTCCCGCTGGATACCGACCGAACGCGCGGGGTGACCACCGGCCTCAGGCCCGAGCAGCTCGACAAGCTGAGGCGGCGAGCGCGCGAGGTGCTGAAGCAGTGCGGCGGCGCGTGGATGCCGGCGCTCCGTGGTCTCCAGCCGCTCGAGTCGTTCCTCGCTCGCACGGACTTGGGCGCGCGATGGTTGCTCGACGCGGCGGGTGGTGCGGCGCCCGCGCTCGACGCGGCATCGCCGGCCTCGGCGCTGGTGGGTCCGGAAGGGGGGCTGAGCGAGGCTGAGCGAGCGGCGGCGCTGGCGCACGGCTTCACCCCGATCGCGGCCGGTCCACTGACATTACGATTCGAGACGGCCGCGCTTGCCGCAGCCGTGCTGATCCAGGCGTCGCGCCACCGCTGAACGGACCCGGAGCCCCCATGCCCGACTGCATCTTCTGCCGCATCGCCTCGGGAGACATTCCTGCGAGTATCGTCGAGCGCAACAGCGAGATGATTGCCTTCCGGGACATCCAGCCGCAGGCGCCGATCCATGTGCTGGTGATCCCGGCGAAGCACCTCGAGTCGGTGCGCGATGCCGCCGGCCCGGAAGGCGAGGCGCTGCTCGGGCGGATGCTCGCATTCACCGCCGGGGTGGCCACCAACCTCGGACTCGACGCTGCCGGCTACCGGATCGTCACCAACACGGGCGACCATGGTGGCCAGAGCGTGCATCACCTGCACCTGCACCTGCTTGGCGGGCGCCAGCTGCACTGGCCGCCGGGCTAGCCGGCATTCGCTTGTCTCCCGTTCCTGCCGCGGCTAGACTCCCGCATCCCTTCCATGTCTGATCTCCTCGAGCGGGTCCAGTCCGCGCTGACCGCGTCGCGAAAGGCGCAGTCGAAGGATCGTACGCTGGTCCTTGGCACCGTCCTGGCCAACCTGAAGAATCGTGAGATCGAGCTCAAGCGTACGCTCACGGACGAGGACGTCGTGGACGTGCTGCGGCGTGCGGTGAAGACCCGGCGCGAATCGATCGAGCAGTACGACAAGGCGGGCCGGCACGATCTCTCGGCGGTGGAACAGGCAGAGATCAAGGTTCTCGAGGAATACCTGCCGGCCGACGTGGATCCGGAGGAGATCCGGGTCGCGGTGCGGGCGGCCATCGCCGGTGGGGCGGCGGACATCGGGAAGGTCATGGGGCAGGTCATGCCGTCCTTTCGTGGCCGGGCCGATGGCAAGGTGATCAACCAGATCGTGCGCGAGGAGCTGCAGCGCGCGTGAGCCACTCGCAGGTGCAGTCGGGAATCGACGGGGTGCCCAGCCGGTCAGCGGCGGGCACCCCGTCGCGCTTGCCCGGGGCGGCGATCGACGCCGCCCTGGCCGATCTCGAGTTTGGTGAGGTGCTCGGCGCCGTCGCGGGGCATGCGGCGGGCCCATTGGGCGCCGCGCGCGTGCGCGGACGCCGGCCCACCAACGACCTCGACTGGATCCGGGACGAGCTGGCGCTGGTCGCCGAAGTGGCGGCGGTGTTCCGGCGAGGCGACAAACTGGTGGCCGAGCCGGTGCCTGACCTGGGCCGCGCGCTCGCGCGGCTCCGCATCGAGGGCTCGGTGCTCGAGCTGGCGGAACTGCGCGACCTGCGTGTCGTGCTGAGCGCCTCGCGCCTGGTGGATGCGGAGCTTCGCCGCGTGGCGGAGCAGGCTCCGCGCGCGGCCGCGCTCGCCGTGCCCCTGCCCGACAAGGCCATCGATCGGCGCCTCGAATTGTCAGTGGGCGACGATGGCGAGCTGCTCGACACAGCGAGCCCTGCGCTCGCGGCCGCGCGGCGCGAGATCCAAACGGCACGGCAGCGGCTGGTGCGGAAGCTGGAGGGCATCCTGCGCGGGCTCGATGCTCAGGCCACCATCAAGGATGCCGGTGTCACGGTTCGCGGCGGTCGTTACGTCATCCCGGTCCGGCGTGACTCGCGCTCGCGCCCCGGCGGCATCGTGCACGACGAGTCGGCGAGCGCCGGGACGCTCTTCGTCGAGCCGTCGGAGGCGGTGGAGCTGGGGAACGCGTATCGCGAAGCACAGGCGGAAGAGGAGCGCGAGGTGCTGCGGGTGCTCCGGGAGCTCACCGCGATCCTGCGACCCGCGCGCGAGGTACTCAGCGACGCGCTCGAGATGTGCATCCAGGTGGACGACCTCGTGGCCCGCGCGCGCTATGCCGTCGCGGTGCTCGGCGAGTTGCCCGAGATGGTGGGGCCCGGTGGCCCGCTGCAGCTGCTCGACGCGCGGCATCCGCTCCTGCTTGCGCGCGGCGTGGTGGTCATCCCGTTCTCGCTGGAGATGCACGGCGGCGAGCGCACCCTGCTCATCAGCGGCCCGAACACCGGCGGCAAGACGGTCATGCTCAAGACCACCGCGCTGGTGGCGCTGCTCGCGCAGAGCGGCATCATTCCGCCCGCCGGCGGCGGCACTGCGCTTCCGGTTTTCACCCAGGTGTTCACCGACATCGGCGACCGCCAGTCACTGGCCGAGAGTCTTTCCACCTTCAGCGGGCATCTCGCGTCCCTTCGCACCATGCTCGCGCGGGCCGACGGCGGCACGCTGGTGCTGCTCGATGAAGTGGGCAGCGGCACCGACCCGGCCGAGGGCGCCGCGCTTGCGGCGGCGGTGCTGCTCGAGCTGACGCGACGCGGGGCGCTCACGCTCGCGACGACGCACCTCGGCGCGCTCAAGTCGCTCGCCGCCGAAGTGCCGGGCATCGTGAACGGCTCGCTGCAGTTCGACACCGAGACCCTGAGCCCGACCTATCGCTTCCGCAAAGGCGTTCCGGGCCGGTCCTACGGATTGTCCATCGCGCGAAAGCTCGGCCTTGATCCCGGTGTTCTTGCCGATGCGGAGGGCCGAGTGTCGGAAGAGGTACGCCGGCTCGACAGCCTGCTCGCCCGCGCCGAGGAGAGGGAAGGGGAGCTGGAGCGCCGCACCGCCGCCATGACGGAGCTCGAATCGGTGGTCGAGGCGTTGCAGGCACGACTCTCGGTGCAGGCGGAGAGCCAGGCGGTCAGGGAGAAGGAACTGTCGGCGAGGGAGAAGGATGCCGACCGTCGCGCCCGCGCGGAGGCCAAGCGTTACCTGCTCGAGGCCCGCAAGGAGGTCGAGTCGGCGATCGCGGCGGCCCGCGCATCGGCCGACGACGAATCGGCGCGCGCGGCACGGCGGGCTCTCGAGGACGCGGCCGCTACGCTGCAGCGCCCTGAAGATTCGGCGCCGGTCGCAGTCGGCGGCGGTGCGCCGTCCGCGCTTGCGGCGGGTCAGCGTGTACGTCTCGCCACCGGGGTCACCGGGGATGTGCTGGAGGTGCGGGCCGATGGCACGCTGGTGGTGGTGGTCGGGTCGATGCGAATGGTCGCGGATCCGCAGGGAGTGCAGGTGCTTGGTCGCCGGGAGGAGCGGCGCGACCGCGCATCCCAGGCGTCGGGCGACGCGCCGGCGCGCGATGCCGCCGTGGAAGTCGACCTGCGCGGCATGACGGGCGACGAAGCGGAGGGCGCCACGCTCGCGGCGGTCGACTCGGCAGTGCTGGCGGAGTTGCCCTTCCTTCGCATCATTCATGGGATGGGAACCGGCGTGGTGCGGGAGCGGGTGCGTCGCGTGCTGCAACGCGACCGGCGGGTGGCGAAGTTCGACTTCGCCCCGCGGCAGCAGGGCGGCACCGGGGTCACCATCGCGGAGTTCTCGCCGTGAGCCTCATTCCCGACGAGATCATCGAGCAGGTCAAGGACGCCACCGACATCCTGTCGCTCGTGGGTGAGTCGGTGGACCTCAAGCGCACCGGCAGTGACTGGCGGGGCTGCTGTCCGTTCCACGGCGGCACCCACCGCAACTTCGCCGTGATCCCGCGGAAGGGCCTCTTCTACTGTTACGTCTGCCATGAGGCCGGCGACGTCTTCTCCTACATGATCAAGCGCTTCGGGATGGACTACCCGACCGCGGTGCGCGAACTGGCGCGGAAGGCGGGGATCGTCGTGCCGGAGAAGCAGCAGCGCACGGGGCCGGACCC
>Ga0190274_10002177_pt1 | contig 11522 bp, 12 predicted proteins | sample Popmic531T_FD_133002 | JGI IMG/M metagenome (GOLD analysis project Ga0190274, IMG submission 133002) | Populus adjacent soil microbial communities from riparian zone of Yellowstone River, Montana, USA - 531 T | ecosystem: Environmental > Terrestrial > Soil > Riparian zone | place: USA: Montana...
ACTTCTCCGGCGGCCCGCTGGACGGATTGAAGCTCATCGGCTTCGGCGTCTGGGAGCGCAGGAACGGCGGACGCACGGTGACCTTCCCGGCGCGTCAGTACTCGGTGAACGGTGAGCGGCGCAGCTTCGCGCTGCTGCGACCGGCGACCGACGCCACCGCGCAGGACCAGCTCCGCGACGTTATCCTCGCGGCCTACGCCGAGCACGAGGCAGAACTCGCGGCGACGGCCTGACCCACAGCCGGGGCGCCTCGCACGCGCGGGGCGCTCCGGTTTCCTCATCTAGATGCGCTGACATTCAGCGCCGCACGCGGCCATCGTGACCCACCCTCGTCATCCGTGTGGCCGGAGCATGTCGTCCCGAGTCGCGTTCTCAACTTCACGTTTGTACGCGCTCGTGCGAGGTGTACGATGGTCGGCATTCGAGTCGTGCAGTCGCACCGTGGACATGTCCACGGTCGTGAACGGCCCACTTGACGCCGTGACCTCCATGTCCACGGTCTCCCATTCCCCCTTGCTGCTTCGCGTCGTCGTGTGGGCGTGCCTCGCGCCCTTTGTCGCGCTCGGTGGTCTGGCGCTGCTCGTGTTCGGCCTCGGCGCGCTCGCGATTGGCATCCGACTGCTGCTCGCACTGTTCGGGTACGGCGGCCTCTGAACCCCCTTCGCGTCCGCGCCTCCCAGCTCAGCCTGAGCTACTAAGACACGGCCATGGCTCTGTCGTCGGATCGGCCTGAAACGCGCCGGGTAGCTCAGGGTGACCTGTCCGCCCAGCTCACCCTGAGCTGGGGACACAGCTCACCGTGAGCTGGGGGAGTGGTCAGGGTGAGCTACTAAGACATCCCTTTAACTCGTCCCTTTAACTCGTCCCTTGAAGAAAACGCCGCGTCGCGGCGCTCTGCACGACCGACAGCGCCGTTGTTCGACAGCAGCTCCTGGTCGACGCGCGGGCGTCGGCCGCCCTGCTATACGGGACAGTCGCGCCGATGATTAGCGCTCTGTTCTATGCGCCCGTCGGCTCGTGCCATCATGTCGCCCTTGCGCGCAACTCATCGCCGCATTAGACCGAATCGACCGTTTTGGTGGATCCCGTTCGTACATCCTTGCTGAATCCTTCCGGGGCGATCGCTCTCAGACTCAACTTCCATGCGGCAGCGTCTATGGATCGCTTGGCTAGGGTAGTCTTGGTCGCCTATCGCCCGCCATATGGACCGAACCGCGGTACAGGGGGCGGCGATACCCCTGGAAGCGACGCGAAAACTCGCTTGACGGGTAGTAGCTACCCGCAATATCGAATGATCCGTTAGTTGGTTAGAGCTAGACGCGGGCCAAAATCAGGGCGCGGTTTCGCAGATCCCGGTGATTCTGAGGACATTTTCGATTTCTTGGCGCGCTAAAGGCCATCACGGCCACCCTCCTCTTCGCACGAAGTGTTCCGGTCACGAATCTTGAATAGCAATCTTTTGCTGGTAACTGCAGTTACCGCGGGGCGCGCCGCTTCGTGCCGCTCTTCGAGACCGAAAGGTGAGGTGCAGATGCCCTCCGACGATCACACACGCGCCTTGCGCGTAGCAGCGACGAGCCTTCAAATTCTCGCCGGCCCTATCCCGTCGGCAGACGCCGCGTCGCGGGTGGGCGAGAGTGGCCCTCAAAACTCCGCGATGCGCGAGGTGATGGCGGTTGCGGCGCGCGTGGCGCCGCTCGATTCGACAGTTCTGATTACCGGCGAGAGCGGCGTCGGCAAGGAGCGACTCGCGCGCTGGCTCTACCAAGCGTCGCGGCGCGCCCGCGGACCCTTTGTCGCCGTCAACTGCGGCGCCTTCGCCGACGCGCTCCTCGAGAGCGAGCTCTTCGGTCACGCACGAGGCGCCTTCACGGGGGCGGTGCAGGACCGTCTCGGTGTCTTCGAGGCCGCGAAGGGCGGCACGCTTTTCCTCGATGAGATCGGAGAAGTCTCGCCAGCGATGCAGGTCAAACTGCTGCGCGTGATTCAGGAGCGCGAGGTGATCCGTCTGGGTGAGACCAGGGGCCGGGGCGTCGATGTGCGGCTCATCGCTGCCACCAACCGCAACTTGCTGGACGAGGTGGCGCACCGGCGGTATCGGGCCGACCTGTATTACCGCCTACACGTGATCGCACTGCACGTCCCTCCGCTCCGCGAGCGTCCTGGCGAGCTGCTGGACCTCGCGCGCGACCTGCTGACTCGTACGGCTGCCCGTCTCGGCCGACCGGTCAGCGGGTACACGCCGCGCGCGCTGGACGCGCTACTCGCGTACGCGTGGCCCGGCAACATTCGTGAGCTGGAGCACGCGATCGAGCGGGCGTGCGCCGTGACGACGGAACCCGTGATCGACGTGGACCATCTCCCCGACGCGGTGCGTGGACGCGACGCCTCTGGAACTCGCCCCGAACCTCGCTCGCTCGCAGACCACCAGCAGGCGTACATCCGCGCCGTGCTCCATCGCCATGGCGGCAATCGCCGGCGCACCGCAGCCGAACTCGGGATTTCCCTCTCTACACTGAAGCGGCGCCTTCGCGGGCCGCGCAGGTCGTGACCGCGGATCGCAGGCGTGACGTTGTGAGTGCGCAACGTCAGCGGTCGACCTACTCGCACGAGGTGACTCGCCGTCTGGGTCAGACCTGACCCTAAGGGTCAGACCCTTGGGCTCAGGTCTGAACCCATTGAGTCTCCGACAGTAGCGCCATGTGATCGCGGACGGCCGCGGCGCGTGCGTCGTGGTCCGCGTCTCGCTCTCCGGAGCCTTTCCCGTTTGTTCGCACGCAATCGCCACTTCGGTGACGCAACGGCTCGCGCGGATCATGCGCGCCGACACCCAGTCTCGCGGGACCGCTTCGACCTGTCACGGTTCTTGCTCTGTGCCACGCGCACGACGTGGAGACGCGATGAGCGCAAGGGCCGAGACAGACCAACCCGCAGATGACGAGGACGTCGGGCCAGCCTCGACCACACGGCGTCCGCTGGAACTCTGGCGCGTGCGTGGCGCGACTGACCATCTCCGCGGACTTGCGATCGACACCTCCTTCGGCTACGCCCTTGCCCTTGAACTAGACGAGGAACTGGTGCTGCTGCATTTGCAACCGAGCCTCGAAGTGCTCGTCGCGTACGCCGACCGCATCGAAGCCGCGTTGCTCGCGCAAGGCTGGCAGCGCCTTGACCCTGGTGAACCACACGCAAAGGAGCCCGCATGATGCCGACCACCGCCGTTCGTTCCTCCACCATCGCGCCGCGACGCCCACGAGCGTGGCGGCGCGTCCTGCCTCTCGCGGCCGTCGCCCTGCTGGTGCCGGCGGTGGCCCACGCGCAAGGTGGGTCGCCATGGGAGAACGCCGTGACGGTGCTGATGAACAGCTTCACCGGTCCAATCGCGCGCGGTCTCAGTTTGGTGTCGATCGTCGTCGGCGGCATCACCTTCGCGTTCGGGGAAGGCGGCTCCAAGCGCCTGCTGGCCGGCATCGTGTTTGGTGTGGGCATGGCCATCGGCGCCGTGAACTTCATGGCCTGGTTGTTTCCCTAGGGCCATGACCTCGCCTCGCCTGCAGCCCGTGTACGCCTCGGTCAATCGCCCGCTGACGGTTGCCGGCGCCGATCGGCGACTGTTCTTCGTCGCGCTCGTCGTCGGCGCCGCGACCTTCACGCTCTTCGGCAGTCTGCTCGGCGGACTGCTCATGGGGTTCGTGTTGGTGCTCGTGGCCCGCTGGGTCACGCAGCGCGACCCGCAGCTGCTGCGCATCGTCCTCCGCTCGGCTGCGGCCCGACGACGGTACGACCCGGGCAAGGTCTCGACGCGCACCGCGCGACCGGAGGGACGCGCATGATGCGGCTGGCCCAGATCACCAACGCCTATCAAGACGCTGGGGCGATGAGTGACGTCATCCCGCTATACGGGTTTGTCGACGACGCGGTGTTCGTGACCAAAACCGGCGCACTAGGCGTCGTGCTCGCGCTCGACGGCGTCGATTACGAGTGCCTCGACCCGGAATCACGCGAAGCCGTGACGACCCGCTTCGAAGTGGCCCTCCGGCTTTGGGACGAGCGGACGCACTTGTCGCAGTACGTCCTCAAGCGGCACCAAGCGGCGCGCCCTGACGACACACATCCCCATCCCGCCGTCGACACGCTGCTGCGACGCCGTCACATGTACCTCGAGGCGCACCAGGCCGCGCTCTCGACGGTCTCGCTCTACCTGGTCGTGCTGATGGACCCGGACCAGCCCACTTCGGCGTGGGTGAGTCAGATCCGACGCACCCTTAAGGAGCCGGCCGCCGCTGTGCGCGAGTGGCTCTCGACTCGGCGCACGATCGTTCGCCTGGACGCGGACCTGGACCGACGCCGGATTCAACTCCGTCACAAGGTGGACGCCTTCGTGCAACAGCTCGCGGACACCGTGGCGCCGCGCCCGCTCCTGGCCGACGACGCATTCACGTTCTTCCGGCGGCTCCTGAATTACACGCCGGAGAAGGCCGATGCCGTGCGCCTCCGACCGGACAGCTTTCTCGACTACGACACCTGCGACTCGGCGCTCGAGTGTCATCGCACGCACCTGCGGCTCGACGATCACTACATCCGCGTGCTCACGCTCAAGGAGCCGCCAGCGCAGACGTTCCCGTTGCTGTTTCAGGCCCTCTATGAGATCCCATCCGATCTCATCCTGGCCAGCGACTGGCAGCGCGAAGGGCAGGGAGCGGTCCGCCGAGAGATTCACGCGAAGCGGCGGCACTTTCATAACGCGAAGGTGAGTCTGGCCAGCTATGTGAGTGATCCAAACGGGACGCCCGCTGACGTGCTCGTGGACGACAGTGCGACCGCCGTAGTCCGGGACCTCGGGGCCGCGCTCACCGCGCTCACGCTGCAGGGCCGCTACTTCGGGCAGTTCACCCTGACGGTTGTCCTCTATGACCGGGACCCAATGGCCCTGGAGCGGAGTGTCGGTGCATGCCTGAAGGCGTTCGCGGCGCACGACGCTCAGGTGACCGATGAACGCTACAACCTGCTCAACGCGTGGCTCGCCGTGCTCCCGGGCAACGCGGCGTACAACGTGCGGTCCATGCATCTGCTGAACGCCAACTACGCGGACCTCGCGCTCCTCTTCGCGCAGGACGCTGGCCGCGAGACCAACGCGCACCTAGGCCGCGAGGCCCTTGCGGTCCTCGACTCGACACAGGGCACGCCGTACGCGCTCAACCTCCACGTCGACGATGTGGGCCACACGCTGGTCCTCGGGGCCACCGGCGCGGGGAAGTCCTTCTGTTTGAACTTTCTGATCGCGCATTTGCAGCGCTACGACCCACGCACGCTGATCTTCGATCTCGGCGGGAGCTACGACGGGTTGACGCGGTACTTCGGCGGCCAGGTGCTGCGCGTGGCCCTCGACCAGCCGGGCTTCACGATCAATCCGTTCTGTCTCGCTCCGACGCCGGCGAACCTGCAATTCCTCTTCACGTTTGTGAAGGTCCTCATGCAGGCGGGCGGCCAGTACGCGATGACCCGCGCCGATGACCAGGCACTCTACGAACAGCTGGAGACCCTCTATGCGCTCGATCCGGATCAGCGGCGGTTGTTCACGTTGGCCAACATTCTGCCGCGCGGGCTCGCGCAACACCTCCAGCGCTGGGTTGAGGGGGGCCAGTACGCGCAGGTCTTCGACCATGTCGAGGACACGGTCACGCTGGCCCCGTTCCAATACGTGGACTTCGAGGGGCTCGACGGCGTGCCGCTCGTCCTCGAGCCCTTGCTCTTCTATCTCCTCCACCGGGCCACCGCCACGATCATCGACCCGACGCTCGCGGGGACGCTCAAAGTGTTCGTGCTCGACGAAGCCTGGCGGTTCCTCCGGGACGCCACGATCCGCGCCTACGTCACCGAGGCGCTCAAGACGTGGCGTAAGAAGAACGCCTGCGTCCTGATGGCGACCCAGTCGAGCGAGGACCTTGAGCGCTCGGAACTCCTGCGGGTGGCGATTGAAAGTTGCCCCACGCGGATCTTTCTGGCGAACCCGCACATTGACCAGGCGGTCTATCAGGAGCTATTCCACCTGAACGCGACCGAGGCCGCTCGCATCGCGACCCTGCTGCCGCGGCAGCAACTGCTGCTGAAACAACCCCACGTCGCGAAGGTTCTGAACCTCCGCGTGGATCCCGCGAACGCGGCGCTGTTCAGCGCGTCGCGGCGCGCCTGACGACCCGTTCACGTTGACCGACACAAGGAGATCCGATGGTGCACCGATGGTTGGGATGTCTGCTCTGTGTGATGACTCTGGGCGCTGGAGCCGCGCTCCGCGCGCAGTCCGACTCTGCGGCGCCACGGGGTGCCCGCACGGTCGTGTATCACGCGCGCGACCTGGTGGCGCTTCGCGCGAAGCTCCACTACACGACGCTCATCGTCCTGCCCGACGGGGAAGACGTCGTCGAGGCCACTTGCGGCGATAAGGAGTTCTGGATCGTCAACGTACGCGGTGGACTGGTGTCGGTCAAGCCCGCGAAGGCCGGCAGCGAGACGAATCTGAATCTGCTGACGACGAGCGGTCAGGTCTACGCCTTTCTTCTGACCGAAGTCTCGTCGGACAAGACGCAGGACGTCGACCTGACCGTCTACCTCGAGCCGGACACCGTCGGCGGTGTCGGCGCCGCGCCACGGCAGACCTTCGTGCCTGCGGTGCAGCTCGAGGACTTCCGCGTCCAGGCCGAACTGGCGCGCGAGCAGGCCCGCCGCGCCACCGACACGGCGCGGACGACGATCGACCAGTCGATCGCGGCCTTTCGGACGAGCTATCCGCTCACTCTGCAGTTCCCGTATCGGTTCAAGGCGGACGCGAAGCCGTTCTTCCTGCGCGCGATGTTTCACGACGACCACCGCACCTTTATTCAGGCCGAGGCGCGCGAACTCCCGACGCTCTACGAGATCAAGGACGGGAAGCCCAATCTCATCAACTTCGATGTCCAGCAGGGGATCTACGTCGTTCCGAAAGTCCTCGACGACGGGTATCTGATGATCGGCAAGGCGCGCACCGCATTTCATCGCGCGGGCGGACAGTAGGGGAGCCAGATGACCGATCAGGTGCCACCCTCTCCGGATGCCTCGACTTCGCCGGGCCGCGTCACGGACCGCCGGCTGATTCCACCCGGCGTCGTGCCGCGGCACCTCCAGCAGTGGGCACTCGCCGGCATCGCCGTCGTCATGGTCGGAATTCTGGCGCTCTCCGGGCCGCCGGCCAAACCGCCGGTCGCGGCCACGCCATCACCGGCCGCCCTGGCGGTCGATCCGAATCAGCAACGGATCGAAGACTACCAGCGCCGCATTCAGGAACAAGCGGAGCGGCTGGCCGCCGAGCAGGCGCAACTGCAGGCGACCAAGGAGGCCGTTGGCGCCACGCCCGCTAGTGCCGATGGCTCGGCGCCACGCCCTTCGACCGCGGACGCATCCGCACCGACTTCGAGTCCGGCGCCGACGCGCGACACGCGTGAGGACCACGCTCGCTTCGCGGACAACGTGGCTTTCGCCCGCTCGAGTACGCCCCCCGTGCCGAACGCGGGCGCCACACCTGACTCTGCGGGCGCCGCACCGATCGTGGCCTCCACGATGCCCCCACTCGTCGCGCCGCCCGGCGGCCTCCAGGGCGCGCCACTCGCGACAGTCGGTCCGGCGTCTGTCGCGACGCCGCAGTTGCCCGCGACGCGTCCGACGGCGCCGCGCGTGGGGGGTGATCCCCAGTACACGCTGCTCGAGGGAACCATCATCGAGACCGTCCTCACCAATCGGCTCGACGGCACGTTCAGTGGGCCGGTCAATTGTCTGGTCAGCGTGCCGGTATATGCGGCGGACCATCTCGTGATTCCCGCCGGGGCCCGCGTGCTCGGCGAGGCTCGCGCGGTGGACACGTTCGGCCAGTCGCGGCTCGCGGTGACGTTCCATCGTCTCCTCTTGCCCAACGGCGTCCACGTCGACCTCGATAGCTTCCGCGGACTGAACCAGATCGGCGACCTCGGCCTGCGCGACGCGGTGAACCACCACTACGCGCAGATCTTCGGCGTGTCCCTCGCCCTCGGTGCGGTCGCAGGCTTTGCGCAAGGACAGAGCAGCATCGGGGTGGACGCGAGCGCCGTCGACACCTACCGCCAAGGTGTGGCCGCCAGCGTCTCGCAATCGAGCACACGCGTCCTCGATCGGTTTCTCAACCTCCTCCCGACGGTGACGATTCGGGAGGGCCATCGCATCAAGGTGTATCTGTCGGGTGATCTGGAGCTGCCGGCCTATCGCGACACGCTCCGCAGCACGGGAGGTCGTCCATGATCCGTCGCGTCGTTCTCGGCTTGGTTCTGGTGGTGACTCTCGTCGCCCCGGTGTCTGCTCAGCTCTTCGGCGGCATCGTCTACGACCCCACCAACTACGGCAACGCTGTCCTGCGCTATGGGCAGTTGCAACAGCAGCTTGCTCAACTCATCACCACCTACGAGCAGATTCGCACGCAGTACCTCCTGCTGCTGCAGCAATCGCAGCGCTTGCCGGTGGACATGGTCTTCCGGTACCGCAGTCTGACGAGCGCCTGGCGGCCGTTGACCGCGCCGAGCGCGTACGGCACGACGGTCGCGTGGGTGCAGAGCGCCAACACCGGACCGGGCGCAGCCGGCGCCTACGCGCAGACGACCCAGCCGCTGCAGGCCTATGGCAGCAAGGCCCTACTGAAGCTCTCCGCCGAGGAGGCGACTCGCGTCCGGACCCAGTACGACCGGGTCCAACTGGCGGATGGCACCGTCATGCATGCCCTCGAAGCGTTGGGCTATCTCCGGGGCCAGCAAGCGTCCATGGAGACCACGTTGCGCAATCTCGAGGACGACACTTATGCGACCGACCCCGCGCGCAATACGCAGATCGCGGTCCTCAACAAGATCAATGCGACGGCCGTGACATCTGCGCGGCTGGCGAAGGATGCGAACAACGTGCTGGTCTCGCTGCTCGAACAGGATTTGCTGGAGGCCACGAGCCGCCGCGAGGCCGCTGCCCAGGGCATCAACGCGCACATTGCATTTCTCACCGAGGCGGCCCCGCTCTTGGCCCGCACGACCGCCGACACGACCGCCGCGCTCACGGCGTTTCGGATTCCCTGAGGGCGCTCGATGGCCGGCATTGATCCGTTTGCCAGCATCACCGGGGCCATCCTCGACTTGCTGACGCGCGACGGGGACCTCTTCCTGTCGCTCGGGACCAACCTGTTCCGCGGGCTCGCGATTCTGATGATCGCGTGGTTTGGGATCCGCGTGGCCCTGGCCAGCGCCCAGGGTGGCGCCCCTCTGCCACTGGGCCCGTTCGTCAGCCTGCTGCTGACCATCGCGTTCGGCTTCGCGATGATCACCTACTACCGGGCGCCGATTCCGGGCGTGGGCATCAGCTTCACGCAGCTGCTCACCGACCAGCCACTGTATCTGGCCCGGCAGCTCGAAATCACTCAGGTGCAACGGCTCAGCGACCGCCTCAACGAGCTGTATCTCTCGCTCGAGCAACCGCTCGTCCTCAACGTGTCGGCGTTCGTGGGCTACTTCCTGGTGGCCTTGGCCGTGACGGCCGCGCGCGTCGCGCTCGTGGCCGTGATCGCCTTCGGTCTCGTAGCCACCGGGGTCGCGGTGCTCGTCGGTCCGGTGTTCATTCCGTTCTTTCTTGTGCCGCAGCTCGAATGGATGTTCTGGGGCTGGCTGAAGTCGCTCCTCCAATACGCCTTCTACCAAGTCATTGCGCAGGCCTTCGTGTTCATCTTCGGCAGCTTCCTCATCAACTTTCTCGACGCCTTCCCGCCGCCCTACACCGTGGACCGCCTGCTCGTCGGCGGCTTCCACCTGGTGTTTCTCTTGGCGGCCTTCATCTACGGCCTACTGAAGGTGCCGTCGCTCACGCACTCGCTGTTTTCCGGATCGGCCGGGCAGTCGGCCTTCCCGCGCCTCCTCGGGTAGCCACACATGTCCACGACGCCCCTCACGCTGCCGCCCCCAGGCTACGAGTACGGCGAAGCCCGACGCCGCTACGTCGAGCAGTACGGGTCGACCTTGGTGATGAACACGTACTTGCAGATCGCCGTGGCGTGCCTGTCGGTCGTCATCGTCGCGCTCATCGTGCTGAACGTCCACACCCAGCGGACGTTCCGCAACTTCAAGCCCCTCGTCATCCGGATCGACGATGTCGGCCATGCCGCGGCGGTCAGCTACGACAGCCTGACCTACACGCCGCAGGCGCCCGAGCTGAAGTACTTCCTCGTGCAGTTCATCACCATGCACCACAGCCGGATGCGCGCGACCGTGCGGCAGCAATACGCCCGGTCGCTCTACTTCCTCGACGGCCGCCTGGCCGACGCCACGATGGAGGCGAACAAGAAGTCTGGGCTCATCGAGAAGTTCCTGACGAGCGGCGCCGAGGAGATTGATATCCGCGTGAAGAACGTCACGCTCGAGGATCTGCGCCAGCCACCGTATCGGGCGACCGTCGAGTTCGACCGGGTCTACGTGGCCCCGACCACCCGGACCGAGACGCGGCGTGAGACCGTGGTCGCCCATCTCGTGTTCGTCCTGACGGACCAGGTCGACAACGCCCGTATTCCCATCAATCCCATCGGGCTCACGATCACCTACTTCCGCGAAGACCAAGCCTTCGGGAACAACGAGTGACGTCGGCCCCGATCACGCCGGAGTTGCCATGCCCTTCATTCCCAGACAAGTCAAAGCGCCCGCGCGGCAGGCGCTCACCTGCAAGCTGCCCGCGGAGACCGCGACCTTGTTGAAGCAGTACGCCGAGTTCCTCGACAGTACTCAGGACTACATCGTCAGCGAGATGCTGCGGCTCGGCTTTCATCGCGACAAAGAGTTTCAGGCGTGGCTGGCGGCGAGGCCCGCCAGGAACCCCCTGTCTGAACCGGCCACGCGGCCGGTCGATAGGCCACGGTCATGAGCTTCGACCTGATCCTGCCGTTTCTGCGCCCGATCGCCCATCTCATCCGCGACCCGCACGTCACGGAGATCATGGTGAACGGATCGGGGCGGGTGTTTGTCGAGCGCGCTGGTCGGCTGGAAGCCGTGGCCGAGGTCACGCTCCGGGAGCAAAACCTCCGCGTGGCTGTCCGCAATCTGGCGCGCGTCCTCGGCGACGACATCTCCGAAGAGCGTCCGCTTCTTGACTCCCGTTTGCCAGACGGTTCGCGTGTCGCCGCCGTCCTGCCGCCGGTCAGCCTGGGGGGCACGACCCTGACCATCCGCAAGTTTCACAGCCAGCACTTCTCGGTCGAGGCGCTGGTGCAGATCGGGACGCTGACGCTCACGCAGCTCGGCATCCTGCGGTACGCCATCGAGGCGCGCGAGAACATCCTGATCAGTGGCGGTACGGGGACGGGGAAGACCACCTTACTCAATGCGCTCGCCGCCTTCCTGCCGCCCGAGGACCGCGTCGTGCTCATTGAAGACACGGCGGAGCTTCAGCTCGAGGCGGCGAACCTGGTCCGGTTCGAGGCGCGACGGGAGCAGCCAGGCCTG
>Ga0190274_10002178_pt1 | contig 11515 bp, 8 predicted proteins | sample Popmic531T_FD_133002 | JGI IMG/M metagenome (GOLD analysis project Ga0190274, IMG submission 133002) | Populus adjacent soil microbial communities from riparian zone of Yellowstone River, Montana, USA - 531 T | ecosystem: Environmental > Terrestrial > Soil > Riparian zone | place: USA: Montana...
AGCTCGTTGTAGATGATCGACTGCGGCACGTTCCAGGTCGGATTGACGGTGATGAACTTCATCGTCTCGGTGATCAGCGGCGTCGCCTGCGTCGGCTTGCCGACCACGACGCGGGTCTTCCAGACCTGCTGGCCGTTGTTCATCACCCTGAGATGGAAGTCCGGGATGTTGAGCGCGACGTGCGTCGCACCGAGATTGCGCGGCATCCAGCGCCAGCGCTCGAGTGTCGCGACGACGGCGTCCATCTGGCTCTGGCGGCTCGGGCCGTTGAGCGTATCGATGGTGGCGGCGGTGAGCTGGCCGCTCGCGGTGATGCCGTTCGATTTCTGATATTTCGCCACCGCGTCGACCAGCGCGCGGTCATAGCGATTGTCGGCCGCCGCCGGCAGGCCGAGCTTCTCGCGAAGCTGCGGGACCCGCGGATCGAGCATGAAGGTCTCGCGGCCGTTCTTGTCGCGGGCGTACTTGAGCACCGGGCCATGGTGCGCGCCCCACTGGGCTCGCCAGACTGGTGGCGAATTTCGGCGTACTTCGCCTTGAGCGCCTTGTAGCCCGGATGCTGCGGGTTGAAGCCGTCGAGCGTGCGGCGCAGGTCGGTCGACGCGGCGATCTTGGCCATCGCATCGGCGGGGTCGAAGTTTTCCTTGTAGTCGACATTCGGGCTGACGCGGCTGAAGTGCACGCGGCCGTTCATGGCATGGCGCGCATAGGTGAGGATCGTCGCAGTGAACCGCAGCTCGGCTTCCGCCGCGGCGTCAACGCTCGATGCCGCTTCCGGCGGCGAATACTCGGCGGGATCGAGGCCGTCGGCATCGATGCCGCGCAGATGCGCCACGGCATCCCTGGTGCGCTCGCTGGGCTGGCCGTTGGCAAACCACAGCGGCATGGCGTTGCGGTTCTTCACATAGAACGCGTCGATGGCATCGCGTTCGTTCTTGCGCGGCGCGATGCGCTCAAGCTGCTTCCTGGCGATCAGCTCACGCACCTTGTTGGCGATTTCGGAATCGGAGGCGGCGAAGCTCGGCGCTGCGGCGCGTGCGGGCGGCTCGCTGACGGCCGGGGCGGCAACGGCCGGCGGCGCCACTGGTGCCGGCGCGGCCATCGGGACAGGCTGTGCAGGCGGCCCGACGGCCGGCGCCATGACCGCCGGCGCTGCTGGAGGCGGCGCCATGGACGGAGCGGGTGGCGGAGCAACCGGCTGCTGGTTCACGACAGCCTGCGCGGGCGCGATCACGCGCATCGGGGCGTTGACCGGCTCGGCGGGAGTTGCGGCCGGCGGCGTCGAGATAATCCGCGCGTCGGGCTGCTGCGTTTGATAGTTCTGCCGCGGCGTCACCGCTCGGGAGCGGGTGGTCGCAGTGCCGGCGAGGATGCTCAAACGGACGTGACGCATCGGACGAACTCCACTGTCTCGGACCAGTGCAGCTGCTCATGAGCCGGCCCATCGGACGGCGAGAACATGTTCGAGGATCGTGGACCGGCGTCGTGGGACGGCGCGTTGCGCTCACCGACGCCAGGATAATTCGGATTGGCGTCGGTCGCAAACGTCCGATGATTTCGAAGCTGAAGCCCCGCCCTCGAACGCCACCGCAATGTGGCGTCCACATGCCCGTTAACGCAACGTTAAACCGGCGTTTTCCGGGATTCTTGCGGTCATGGTTAGCGCGCGTCGGCGGGCTCGTCGTGATTTGAGCCGTCTTTGTCGCCGAGTCCGAGGAATTCCAGCTTCCGGTAGAGGGTGGAGCGCCCAATCCTTAACCGGCGCGCGACCTCGGACATCTGCCCGCGATAGTGCGCGATGGCGAAGCGGATGGCGTCGGCCTCGATCTCTTCGAGTGCGCGGACTTCGCCTTCGCTGTCGAGCACGCCCAACGTTCCCGTCGCCGCGCCGGGCGGAAGCATTCCGGGCGCGGTGGCCGGCCCGATGTCGACGTACTGCGGCACCTCGACGAGAGCCTGCGGCGGCGTGTCCGGCACCGTGGTGACGGACGGGTTCGCAACCTGCGCCGCCACCTGCGGGAATTCCTCGACCCCGATGATGTCGCCCTCCGTGAGCACTACGGCGCGAAACACGGCGTTCTCAAGCTGGCGCACGTTGCCTGGCCAGCGGTGATTCGCCAAAAGCGCCAGCGCATCGGCGCTGACCGCGCGGATGCGCTTGCCTTCCTCGGCCGCGAAGCGGGCGAGGAAGTGGCGCGTCAGGTCGGGAATGTCCTCGGCCCGTGCGCGCAGCGGCGGCACCGAGATCGGGAACACATGAAGGCGATAGAACAGGTCCTCGCGGAAGCGGCCGGTCTTAACATCCGCAATGAGATTGCGGTTGGTCGCGGAGACCAGCCGCACGTCGACCTTGACCGGCTTGCGTGCGCCGACCGGCTCGACCTCGCCCTCCTGGATGGCGCGCAGCAGCTTGACCTGCGCCGCTGCCGGTAACTCGCCGACCTCGTCGAGGAACAGCGTGCCGCCGGTCGCTTCGATGAATTTGCCGATGTGCCGCTCGGTCGCGCCGGTAAAGGCGCCCTTCTCGTGGCCGAACAGGATGGATTCCACCAGATTCTCGGGGATCGCGCCGCAATTGACTGCTATGAAGGGCCGGGCGCGGCGGTCGCCGGAGCCGTGGATCGCGCGCGCGATCAACTCCTTGCCGACGCCGGACTCGCCTTCGATCAGCACTGCAATCGTCGATGCCGCGGCTTTCTCCGCGGTGCGCAGCACCGCCTGCATCGCGCCGCTGCGGGTGATGATATCCTTGAAGGTGAGCGTGCCGGACTTACCGCGCTTGATGCGGTTGAGTTCGTCTTCGAGCGCGCTCTTGTCCATCGCATTCTTCAGCGAGACCTGCAGGCGCTCGGCACCGACCGGCTTGACCGCGAAATCAACAGCGCCCGCGCGCATCGCGGAGACGACGTTGTCGATGCCGCCGTGGGCGGTCTGCACGATCACAGGCACGCTGATACCGGCTTCACGCAGCCGCGTAAGCACGCCCATGCCGTCGAGATCGGGCATTACCAGGTCGAGCACGACGCAGTCGAAGCGGTCGCTGCCGGTCAACATGGCGACGGCCTGCTCGCCGCTCTCGGCGATCACCGGCGTGTAGCCGAACTTGCCGACCATGGCTTCGACAAGACGGCGCTGGACCGGATCATCATCGACGATGAGTACGCGCTCGGACATCACAACCCTCAACGCAACTTGTGCCGTTTCGGGTCACTGTCCTCCAACTGGCTTAAGGGTCTGTTAAGCCGCTCGGGACCGCGGCCGATGCGCCATTTGGCGATCGACTCGACCGTGAACAGGTCGGCCGCGTTCATCACCGAGTTATAGCGCGCCAGCGGCTCCAGGATCGTCGCGTTGATCTTGCTGAGTTGAGGTAGCCATGATTCCGCGACTGTGTATTTGAGCCCTTCGCCGGTCTTGCGATTGCGGATGATGACGACGGCGAACGTGCCGGGCGGCGATTTTTCCGCCGCCACTTGAACCGTGCCCTGACCCGGACTCGCGCCGACCGCCAGCATCACTCCATCGACCGAACACGCGCAGGGGACTTTTTCGCCGCTGTAATAGATGACCGCAAGTTCGCGCGGCTGGGCATTGAGGCGCCGCACCGCGTCCTCACCGATCCGGATGCCGACCGGAATGAAAGCGCCGAACCCGCCGTGCACACGCGCGCCGAGCTTGATCCATTCTTCCGGCGTTTCGGCTCGGGCGGCGCTTGAGGCGTAAGACAAAAGCAGCGCTGCAAACAGAACGAGCCGGACGTTTGTTCGCATCCCCCGGAGCCCTCCGTGGCGGTATGAATTCTTTGCAATAATATCATACCGCGGCGTGGCAAAACCGTCGCGTTGCGGCGGCTTCCGGAATCATTCGCCCTCCGACCGCGGCGGGCGGAGGGCGAATAGCTCTGGTTATTGAGGACGGACCCTAGGCGTGGGACGGAGACACGCCACCAGCGGCGCCTGCCGTCACACCGGACGCTGCCCGCCGCTTAGCGCGCAGCGCCAGCTTGAAGAGTTCCATGCCGATGAGCAGAACCGAGGCGACGCCAGCGGCAACGAGCCAGTCTCTCCCCGACAGCGCCACGGTGTGGAATGCAACCTGGAGGAACGGCACGTAGATCACCAGCGCGTGCGTGACCAGCGACAGGCCAACCGCGCCTAGCAGCCAGATGTTATCGAAGAAGCCGCTGAACGCGCTGCGCCAGCTCGATCGGCAATTGTACACGTTGAAGAGCTGGAACATCATCAGCGTGGTGAACGCCATGCTGCGCGCGTAGGCCTCGTCGGCCGCGTTAGGCGCGTTGCCGGTCGCGAACAGCGTGAACAGCCCGCCAGGATAGTAGGCATCGAGAACGGCGAGCGTGCCGACCATCATCACCGTGCCGATCGCGGCAAGCCGCCACCAGTCTTCGGCGGAGAGGATGCCGGCGCCGCGCGCCCGCGGCTCGCGCTCCATGACGTCGGGGTCTCGCGGGTCGATGCCGAGTGCGAGTGCGGGCGGGCCGTCGGTGACGAGGTTGATCCAGAGCAGTTGCGCGGCGAGCAGCGGCAGGAACAAGCCGGCGTCTACCGAAGTGAGCCCGAGCAATCCCGCGAGCATCACGCCCGCGAACATGGTGAGCAGTTCGCCGGCATTCGACGACAGCAAATAGAGCAGATACTTACGGATATTGTCGAAGATGCCGCGGCCTTCCTCGATCGCCTTCACGATGCTGGCGAAATTGTCGTCGGTTAGCACCATGTCGGCTGCCTCCTTGGACACGTCCGTGCCGGTGATGCCCATGGCGACGCCGATGTTGGCGGACTTGAGCGCTGGTGCGTCGTTGATGCCATCGCCGGTCATGGCAACGATGTGGCCCTTGCGCTGGAGCGCGGCGACGATCTGGAGCTTGTGCTCGGGGTCGACGCGGGCAAACACGCGCACCTGCTCGACGATTTGGTCCAGTTCGCCCTCGGCCATGGTGCGAAGCTCCCCGCCGGTCACAATCCGGGCGCCCGGCTCGAAGATGGTAAGTTCGCGTGCGATCGCTTCGGCAGTCGCGGGATGGTCGCCGGTGATCATTACGGTGCGAATGTGCGCCCGCTTGGCCGTGACGACCGCGTCTCTTGCTTCGGTGCGCGGCGGATCGATCATGCCGACCAGGCCCAGCAGCACTAGGTCGTCCTCCACGCTCTCGGGAAGATTGATCTCGACATTGCCCTTGGCGGCCGCCTGGGGGTCGACGCCGAGCGATTTGGCAGGCAAGGTGCGCGTGGCTATGGCGAGCGTGCGCAGTGCCTGCTTGGCGAGCCCTTCGTTGCGTTGCAGAAGATTAACGCGTCCTTCTTCCGTGAGTGGGATGGCTTTGCCGTTCTGCCAAAGGAAACGACATTTCGCCAGCAGTACCTCCGGCGCCCCCTTGACGAAAACGCGCAGGTCCTCGGGATTTTCGCGGTCGACATGGACCGTGGCGTGACGCTTACGCTCGGACGTGAAGGGAATTTCAGCGAAACGCGGAAACCGCTGCAGCTTACGGGCATCGATGCCGAACTTAAGGGCGGCGACGACCAGCGCGCCTTCGGTGGGGTCGCCCTGCACCATCCACCGGCCTTCGCGTTGCACTAGCGCCGCGTCGTTAGCAAGCGCTGCTGCTTGCAGCAATTCCGTGACGGCGTCGCGGTGCAGCGAGCGCCCGTCGATTTTCTTGCCTTCGATCGTGAAGTCGCCCTCGGGGATATAGCCGCTGCCGCCGACGTCGATCAGCGAGTCGGCGGTGGCGATGGCCCGCACGGTCATCTCGTTGCGGGTCAGCGTGCCGGTCTTGTCCGAGCAGATCACGGTCGCGGCGCCCAGGGTCTCGACCGCCGGCAGCTTGCGAACGATGGCATTGGCCGCCGCCATGCGGCGCACGCCGAGGCTCAGGCCTACTGTGACGATAGCGGGCAGCGCCTCGGGGATAGCGGCGACGGCGAGTGCGACCGCGAATAGGAACAGCCCCAGCACGACGTTGAGCGTGAAGGTGATGGTGCTGAACAGGCCGGCCGCGAACACCACGGCGCAGATTCCGAGCATGATGACGCTGAGCCGCTTGCCGGTGCGGTCGAGCTCCCGCTGCAGCGGCGTTGGCTCTTTCTCAGCCGCCTCCAGCAGGCCTGCGATGCGGCCGACTTCCGTCGACATGCCGGTGGCGACCACCACGGCGCGGCCGCGGCCATAGGTGGCAACCGTGCCGGAGAACAGCATATTGCGGCGGTCGCCGAGCCCGGTGTCGCCTTCGATGGGCTTGGTCTCCTTCGACACCGGCACGCTCTCGCCGGTCAACGGCGCTTCGTCGGTTTGAAGGTTCGCCACCTCGACGAGGCGGGAATCCGCCGGAATCTTGTCGCCGGCTTCGATCAGGACAATGTCGCCGGGGACGATGTCATGTGTCGCGACGCGCTGCCGATCGCCGTCGCGAATCACCGTGGCCTCCGGCGCGGCCAGCGCCATCAGCGCACGGACTGATTTCTCCGCGCGCGACTCCTGGATGAACCCGAGCATCGCGTTGAGCACGACAATAGCCATGATGACAATGGCTTCGTAGGGCAGCGCGCTCTCACGCGGGTCCTGCAGCACCCATTCGATCACCGAAATCACAACGGCGACCAGCAGGATGATCACCAGGAAATTTTCGAACTGTTCCAGCAGCCGTTTCCACCACGGCGTTTCCGGCGCGCTTTTCAGCCGATTGTGTCCGTATTGCTCCAGGCGCTTCTGCACCTCGGACGAACTCAGGCCGCGTGCGGCGTTGGAGCCGAGCGCCGTCACGACCGCTTCGGCCGGCTTGCCGTGCGGCGCGCTCGTGTCGGCCAGGGGGGGTCGAGTGCGATCGAGAGGTGTGATCGCAGCCGGTTTGGTTTGCAGGTTCATGAGGGCCACTCCTTTGGATGTTCCAGTCCGACATCGCAGCGTTGGCGCTGCCAGAGGGGCCCGGGCTGGTGTTCAGTGTGTTGGGTTGCTGGATTTCAGTGTTTCCGTTTCTGTCCGGGCGGGCGCAGGATGATCGCCCGTCATCGGGATCGTGAATCGCTGTCGATGATGCGCACCATTTGGTCTGGGTCGATCGTTGCCGCCACGCAAAGACCGATCAGCACGAGCGCGCCGGCGACGTCGGCGTAGGTCACGCGCGTCGGGTCTTGGCTGTGTCGGCGCCAGGCAACCACTGCCAAGCTGGCCGCGAGCACCAGCAACAGCGTGGCGACCCACGGCAGCACGAAGTCCGTGGGTGGGGTCGTGGTCAGGCCGATCCAGAAGGCAACGCTGGCCGATATTGCGGCTGCAAACACAAACTGAGGACCGATGCCGAGCGGCCCGTTGCGTTGGCCATAAAGGGATTTTGTGATCCTCATGGCGGTCCTCCTGCCTGCCGTAACTGGGCGGGGCTACAGCCTTATCCGATGCTGCGAATTGTGTTATGTTCCGTCTAGCGATGTACTGTTTATTATAAACTAGTTTAGTAAACACGAAACATCAGCCGATGCAAGATGGTTCCATCTGGCCGGGATAGACACATGCAAATCGTAAAGGCCGAGCCGCGGTCGAAGCAACTGCGCAAGCAAGCAGGCGCCTGGCTCAAGGACCTTAGGGCGAGGGCTGGTTTGTCGCAGATCCAGCTCGCTGACATCCTGGGCTTCAAATACTACACGTTCATCTCTCAGGTGGAGAACGGCTTTGGCCGGGTGCCCGTTGAAAGCATGGAAGCTTGGGCGAAGGCGCTCGGCGCAGAGCCACAGCCGTTCGCCAAGCAACTGTTGTCCTTCTACGAGCCCGAGCTGTACCGCTTGCTGTTCGAGGTGAAGAAATGAACGTGATCCATTTCCCTCGCGTGCCGGAGACCTTGCCAAAGGGGTGGCAGGCGAACGAACTCGCCAAGCTCACCAACGCCTGCGCGGCCTCGATTCCGAGCGGCGACGTCAGCAGCTGGGAGGTCGGGACGAGCGAATACGGCGATCCGCAGCTCTATTTGCTCGGTCCGGCGCCCGATCACGACTGCATCCTGGCCATTTCGCGGCTCGGCCGCCTCTATGTGCTGGAAGACGGTAAGGGCCAGGTGCTGTTCGAGAACGATAACATCATGCTGATGGCGGAGCAGACCTGCGGCGCGCTTCGCAAGCGCAAGACGGAAATTTTGGCCCGGCTGACGGTGTGCTGGTGCGCGGTGCGCGATTTTTTCGAGGAGAAGGTCGAGCCGGTCCTGGCGGAGCCGATGGAAGTTATCACCCATTTGGCGCCGCATCTCGCCGCGCTGGCGTAAGCGTCCAAATCGTCACAGTCGGGAAGATTTGCCGCGTGGGCGTTGCCGTCCGCGCGCGCCGCTCTATCTTGGAATTGTCGACTCGGACATGGACGGCCGCATGACCTCATCCTCGATCAAGGCGCCGGCGCGCGGGTCTGCCGGCCGCAAAAGCGCCGCTAGGGCGCTCGGCTCGCTGCCGGAATGGAACCTGGCCGATCTCTATCCCGGCATCGAATCGGCCGAGCTCAAGCGCGACATCGAGTGGACCGAGGCCGAATGTGTCGCCTTCGAGAAGGCCTTCAAGGGCAACCTTGAAACGCTTGCGACCGGCGGCGGCCTCGTCGAGGCGGTGCAGCGTTATGAGAAGATCGACGATGTGGCGGGACGGCTGAGCTCTTATGCGGGTCTGCTTCACGCCGGCAATGCCGCCGACCCCGTGCTGTCCAAATTCTACGGCGACATGCAGGAACGCCTCACGGCGGCCTATCTGCATCTGCTGTTCTTCACGCTCGAGCTCAACCGCATCGAAGACGCGGTGCTCGACAAGGCGATGGCCGATCCCGCGCTCGGTCACTACCGGCCGTGGCTCGAGGACATCCGCCGCGACAAGCCCTACCAGCTCGAAGATCGCGTCGAGCAGTTGTTCCAGGAAAAGTCGATGACCGGCTATTCCGCGTTCAACAGGCTGTTCGACGAGACCATGGTCGGCCTGCGCTTCAAGATTGCCGGTAAGACCATCAGCATTGAGCAGACGCTCAACCTGTTCCAAAGCCCGAAGGAGCAGACCCGCAAGGCGGCGTCCGAGGCGCTGGCCACGACCTTCAAAGAAAATCTGCGGCTATTCACGCTGATCACCAACACGCTCGCCAAGGATAAGGAAATTTCCGACCGCTGGCGCGGCTTCGCAGACGTGGCGGGTTCGCGTCATCTTTCCAACCGCGTCGAGCCTGAGGTGGTCGACGCGCTGGTCGCCTCGGTGCGCGCGGCCTATCCGCAGCTCTCGCACCGCTACTACGCGCTGAAGGCGAAATGGTTCGGCAAGAAGAAGCTGGCGCACTGGGACCGCAACGCGCCGCTGCCGCAGGTCCCCATGCGCACCATCCGGTGGGGCGAGGCGCAGGACACCGTGCTCTCGGCCTATGGCGCTTTCTCGCCGAAGATGGCGGCGATCGCCGAGCGATTCTTCAAGGACCGCTGGATCGACGCGCCGGTGCGTCCGGGCAAGTCGCCCGGCGCGTTCTCGCACCCGACCGTGCCGTCGGCACACCCCTATGTGATGCTGAACTACCAGGGCAAGCCGCGCGACGTGATGACGCTCGCGCACGAGCTCGGTCACGGCGTGCACCAGGTGTTGGCGGCGCCGAACGGCGCGCTGATGGCGCCGACGCCGCTGACGCTCGCGGAAACCGCGAGCGTCTTCGGCGAGATGCTCACCTTCAAGCAGTTGCTGGCCGGGACCAAGGACAAGAAGCAGCGCAAGGCCATGCTCGCCGCCAAGGTCGAGGATATGATCAACACGGTGGTGCGGCAGATCGCGTTCTACAGCTTCGAGCGCGCCATTCACACCGAGCGAAGGAACGGCGAGCTGACGGCGGAGCGCATCTGCCAGATCTGGATGGACGTGCAGCGCGAGAGTCTCGGCCCTGCGATCGACCTGCGTCCCGGCTATGAGACGTTCTGGACCTACATCCCGCACTTCATCCATTCGCCGTTCTATGTCTATGCTTATGCGTTCGGCGATTGCCTGGTGAACTCGCTCTACGCGGTCTACGAGAAGGCCAACGCTGGCTTTGCCGAGCGCTATCTCGACATGCTCTCAGCCGGCGGCACCAAGCATCACTCCGAGCTGCTCAAGCCGTTCGGTCTTGACGCCCGCGATCCGGCGTTCTGGAAGGGCGGGCTCGGCGTGATCGAGCGAATGATTGGGGAGCTGGAGAGTTTGGACGCCTCAACGTAGCCCGGCTGCCGTACTAAGTTGAGTTGATGCCCGACATCGAAAAAAACCGTTTTGCCGCCCGCGCCCGCCGCTACGCCCGCGTCGGCGCCAACGTCGGCGGCGTTGCCGCGCGGCTCGCCGGCGCGCGTTTCTTCGGGATGGAATTGGACCGTGCCAAGAACGCGGCGGAGCTTGCCGCCGCGCTCGGCGGGCTGAAAGGCCCGATCATGAAGGTGGCGCAGCTTCTCGCCACCATTCCCGAGGCGCTGCCGCCGGAATACATCGAGCAGCTCACCAAATTGCAGAGCCAGGCGCCGCCGATGGGTTGGGCGTTCGTCAAGCGCCGCATGCAAGCGGAGCTCGGCGCCGACTGGCAGCAGAGGTTCGCGGACTTCGAGCATCAACCGGCTGCCGCGGCGTCGCTTGGCCAGGTCCATCGCGCCAAGGCGTTCGACGGCAGCGGGCTGGCCTGCAAGCTGCAATATGCCGACATGGAATCCGCGGTCGAGGCGGACATCAGGCAGCTCGAAATCCTGTTCGCGATCCGCCGCAGGTTCGATCCGGCGATCGACACCAGCGAGATCATCAAGGAGATCGGCGCGCGGGTGCGCGAGGAATTGGACTATCGCCGCGAGGCGAAGCATGTCGCGCTCTATCGCGACATGCTCTCCGACGTCGACCTCATCCGCGTGCCGCAGGTCTGGCCCAAGCTGTCGACCGGGCGGCTGCTGACTCTCGACTGGCTCGAAGGCTCGAAGCTACTCGATCACAAGGACGCCGCGCTTGCGGTGCGCAATCGTCTCGCAACCGCTATGTTCACCGCCTGGTGGTTCCCGTTCATCCGGATCGGCGTCATCCACGGCGACCCGCATCTCGGCAACTACTCGGTGTTTTTCGAGAAGGGGAAGCCCGCCGGCATCAACCTGATGGACTACGGCTGTATCCGCATCTTTCCGCCCAAGTTCGTCGGCGGTGTGGTCGATCTCTACAACGGTCTGCGCACGGGCGACGACAGCCTGGTGGTGCATGCCTACGAGACCTGGGGCTTCAAGAAGCTGTCGCGCGAGTTGATCGACACGTTGAACATCTGGGCGCGGTTCATCTACGGCCCGCTGATGGAGGATCGCGTTCGCTCGATCGCCGACGGCGTGAAGCCCGGCGAATACGGCCGCAAGCAGGCCTTCACGGTGCGGAAGGAGCTGCGCCGGCTCGGGCCGGTCAAGGTGCCGCGCGAGTTCGTGCTGATGGATCGTGCGGCGATTGGGCTCGGCGGCGTGTTCCTGCATCTGCGCGCCGAATTGAACTTCCACCGCATGTTTGAAGAAGCG
>Ga0190274_10002179_pt1 | contig 11514 bp, 8 predicted proteins | sample Popmic531T_FD_133002 | JGI IMG/M metagenome (GOLD analysis project Ga0190274, IMG submission 133002) | Populus adjacent soil microbial communities from riparian zone of Yellowstone River, Montana, USA - 531 T | ecosystem: Environmental > Terrestrial > Soil > Riparian zone | place: USA: Montana...
CAGAATTGGATCCACAGGCAGTCGGCGCCCAGGAAGTCGCGGAACGACTCGATCGACTGGTTGCGCCAGCAGTTCGTGTTGCCGGCGCTCGGCAGCTCCAGCGCGATGCCGACGCTGAACGGCATGAACACGCCCTCGATCTCGTCGAACGAGCCGTTGTTCAGGTCGTAGACCTTCGGCGTCGGCGCCCATTCGGCGAGCACGCCGGCGATCTTGAAATCGCGCCCGTCGAGCCGGATCGTCTGGCCGACGCTGTCCGTGCCGCCGAAGGCCTTCTCGTTCGTGTCGCTCGACAGCACGACCACCGGCTGCGCGTTGGCATCGGCCGCGGCGTCCCAGCCCCCGCCGTAGCGGAAGGGCACGTCGAACATCGCGAAGAAGTCCTTGGTCGTGAGCCTGCCCTCGATCAGGAACGGCTTGGCTTCCTTGGCCTTCTCCGCCGCCGGATCCACCACGAATGCGGCCTTGCGCATCGCGACCCTGCGCACGGGAATGTCGGACTCGAGCAGCGCCATCGCATCCTGGTAGGTCAGCTCGGGCGCGGGCCGCTCGGGGTGATCGTCGTCCCAGGGCCGGTTCGGGTCCATGCTGTCCAGCGTGACCGCGTACAGCACGTCGTTGCGGTGGACCAGCGGATTGCCCGACATCAGGCGGTAGACCGTCAGCGTCGTCACGAACACGCCGACGCCGAGCGCGATCGCACCGATCATGAGCCCGCTCAGGATCGGCGTGCGGCGCAGGCTGCGCACGGCCAGGCTCAGGTGATAGGTCAGCATGTTCGCCTCAGCCCACCGCGGCGGCGTCGCGCACCAGCGGCCGCGCCGTGATCGGCTGCAGGTCCGTGACCTGGCCGTCCATCACGTGCACGTTGCGGTGTGCTCGGCGCGCGAGCTCCGGGTCGTGCGTGACCATCACCAGCGTGGTCCCGCGGCCGTTGATGTCCTCGAGCAGGTCCACGACTTGGCGCGCCATCAGCGAGTCGAGATTGCCCGTCGGCTCGTCCGCGAGCAGGAAGCGCGGTCCACCGGCCAGCGCGCGCGCGATGGCCACGCGCTGCTGCTGCCCGCCCGAGAGCTGCGCGGGCACGTGCTTCATGCGCGAGGCCAGACCGACCAGCTCGAGCGCCTCGGTGATGCGCTTCCTGCGCTCCGGTGCGCTCATGCCGCGGTAGCGCAGCGGCACGTCGACGTTGTCGAACACGTCGAGGTCGGGAATCAGGTTGAAGCTCTGGAAGATGAAGCCGATCTTCTCGTTGCGGATGCGCGAGCGCTCGTCGTCGGAGAGCCGGCTCACGTCCTTGCCGTCGAGGCTGTAGGTTCCGGTGTCGAAGGTCTCGAGCAGCCCGGCGATGTTGAGAAACGTCGTCTTGCCCGAGCCCGAGGGCCCGGTGACCGCGACGAACTCGCCCTCGCGCACGTCGAGCGTGAACTCGCGCAGCGCGTGCGTCTCGATCAGGTCGGTGCGGTAGACCTTGCTGATATTGCGCATGCAGAACATGTCGAATCCCTTCAGTCCGTGAGCCTGACGGTCTCGACTCGCTCGAGCTCGCTCAGGTTGGAGATGATGATCCGGTCACCCGCGGACAGGCCCTCGAGGATCTCGACCTCGCTGACGCTGCTGGCTCCGGTCTGGATGCTCGTGCGCACGGCGAGGTCGCCCTGCACGAGATAGCTGATACGCCCGCCGGCCGCGTCCAGGAAGGGGCCGCGCGCGACCTTGAGCACGTCGTCGCGGGACTCGAGCACGATGCGAGCCGACACGCGCTGGTTCTGGCGCAGCCCCTGCGGTGCCGCACCGGAGAAGCGCAGGCGGCCCGCCACCTGTCCCTGCCGGACCTCGGGCGACACGGCGCTCACCTTGGCGGCGTACGGCTTCCCCGAGTAGGTGACCTCCGCGTCCATGCCCACACCCAGATCGTCCGCGTAGCTCTCCGGCACCAGGAACTCGATCTCGAACGCGGTGAGATCGACCACGGTCATGAGCGGAACGCTGCGCGGCACGGTCGTGCGGTCGCTGACCGCGAGGCTGCCCACCACGCCGTCGACGGGCGAGCGCACGCTGAGCTCCTCCACGCGGCGTTCGAGCGACTTGACCAGGAGCTGCTGCCGATCGCGCTCGAGCCGGCGCGCGCTCAGCTCGAACTCCAGGCTCTCGCGCTGCAGTCCCGACGTGTCGATCGCGTGCTTGTGGTTGACGCGCGCGGCGGTCGCATCGTCGCGGGCCTTCTCGTAGTCCCGCTCGCTGATCAGGTGCTTGCCCCAGGCGTCCTCGGACCGGCGCAGCTCGCGCTCTGCCGCCTGGATGGCGACGTTCGCGAGATCGCTCGCCTGCTGGTTGGCCAGCAGCTGGCGGCGCGTGTCGATCGCCGCGCGCTGGACGGCGACCTCGACGCTGGCGAGTGTGGAGCGCTCGCGGTCCAGCTCCTCGCGCAGCTCGGGGCTGTCGAGCTCCGCGAGCGCCTGGCCCTTTTGAACCGCGTCGCCGGGCTGGACGAGGTGGTGGACCGTGCCGCTCGCGGCCGAGTACAGCGTGGGGCTGGCGGCCGCCACGACCGTTCCCTGCGCCGAGACGTCGCGCACGAACGGGCCGCGCGTCACCTCGGCGATGCGCACGCGCTCGCGCGGGATCGAGAGCTCGGCCGAGAGCCAGCTGCGCACGAGGAGCCAGCCCGCGATCAGCAGCAGCAGGCCCCCGACGCCCGCGCCGATCTGCTTGTAGCGGCGCTGGCGCAGCCGGGGCTCCTGGTCGAGCGGCTGATCCTGCGCCGACGTGTCGCGGATCGGTGTGATGCTGCTGCCATTGCCCGATGGCACGGCCGAGATCATCGCGCTGCTCCCGTCCCTTGTGGACCCTGTCCGAAGCGTACGCGCGGTCGAAAGTGCACGCCGTGTGCCACCCGCCCGTTTTCCCCGGAGAGCCTCGATTCTGCGCAGGAAATCGCCAGGTCGGGCGCGCTCGGCGAAAGTGTCCGGGCGCGTGGCCGGACGGGAAGCCGGACACCTACGGACACTCCCTCGAGCGCCCGCGCCGTCGAATCACCGCACGTGCCCGGACTCAGCTGACTCCGGGTCGCGTCAGCGCCGGCGGAAGATCGGCTTGGCGGGGTTGCCCGAGACGATCACGCCATCCGGGACGCGGCCGGACACGACCGAGCCGGGCGTGACGATCACGTCGGCGCCGATCTGCGCGCCGTCCAGGATCACGCAGCTCGAGCCGATGAACGTGCGATCCCCGATGCGCGTGCCCTTCGAGACGGTGCCCTGCAGCGCCAGCGGCACGCCGAGCTGGTCGTAGACGTACGAGTTCGTGAGGATCACCGTGTTCGGCCCGATCAGCACGTCGCTGCCGATCTCGAGGCCCCCGGGCGCGGCTCCGAGAAAGCAGCCCGTGGCGATGTCCGTCCGCGGCCCGATGCGCAGCGACCCACCGCCTGCCTTCACCTTCGTGAACGCGCTGATGCGCACGCGCCGGCCGAGCTCGAGGCGCCCGCTCAGCTCGACCTCGGCGCGCGGTGAGACCGCTGCGCGGTAGCGCAGGAAACACACGACCGACGTCACGAACCCCGGGATCAGGTGTCTCCGCACCAGCGTGCCGAGCTTCACGCGGACGCGCCCTTGGAGCGGACGAGCGCGGCGAGTCGGCCGAAGCTGTCCACGCTGCGGATCTCCGGCATCGTGAGGCTCACGCCGAACTCCTCCTCGACCGCGGACACGATCTGCAGGTGATGCAGCGAGTCCCAGGTGTCGGACACGTCGGGTCCGAACTCGTCCGTGATCTCGCTCGCCGCCACGCCGAGGATCTCCGCCACCAGCTGACGCAGCTCGTCGTTCATGTGTCGCTCTCCATTCGCAGGAAGCGGACCGCGATGTACGGCGCTTCGATGGCGGTGAGCTTGCTCACGCGCACGGAGCAGTGCGTGCTGCCGTCCGGCGCCGACTCGCCGCCGCGCAGCCCCTGCTCCTCGAGGAAGCCGCGCGCGGGCGCGTTCTTGCGCGTGGGCTGGAAGCGCGCCGCGAGCTGCCCATCGGGGGCGAGCGCACGCGCGTCCTCCTTGAGGCAGTTCATGAGCGCGGTCTCGATGCCCCGGCCGAGCGCGCGACAGCTCAGCAGGAATGCCGCGAGCTCCACCCCGTCGGGCTGCAGCTCGAGCAGGTAGACGCCGATGCTGCCGAGGTCGCCGTGCCGATCTCGGGCCGACGCCACGCGCAGGCGATGGCGTACGGAGCTCGCGAACGCCTGCACCTGGCCGAGGCTGTAGCGCGGCGTCGTGAGATTGAACTGATTGGTCTTGCTGAAGAGCTGGTGGACACGCGCGACGTCGGCGTCGCCGACCGCGCGGACCACGAGCTGGCTGTCGAGCTCCTGCAGGTAGGCACGCAGGTCCGCCGCGCCCTCCCGGGCCCGGGCGCGCTGCGCCTGCTGCTCGTACTGCCGCGCCTTCGACGCGTCCTCGGACGTGACGCGCAGCCGCTCGAACCAGATCTGGCTCTGCAGGCTCCGGCGATAGCCGGACACGTCGGCGGGCACGTCGACCACCCGTACCTCCGGCCGCGCGCGCAGCATCTGGAGGCGCTCGGCGGGATTGTCGTCGAAGAACACCAGGCTGTCGGTGCCGATGTCGAGCCCGTGGGCGATCCAGTCGACGCCGAGCGGCTTCGGATCCCAGCCGATGCGCAGCGCGGAGAAGTCTTCCAGCGCGAGCGGCATGTCCTTGCGCTCGCGAAACGTGGCGTCGACATCGTCGGGGTTGTTCTTGCTCGCAGCCGCGAGCAGCACGCCCCGCCGCTTCAGCTCGCGCACCGCGTGCTGGAAGTCGTGGAACGCCTCGCCCACGGGATCACCGGGCCCGACGAGCAGGGCCGCGGGCCCGTCCTCTGCGGTGACTCCACCCCACAACGTATTGTCGAGGTCGATCACGAGGCACTTGCGCGTCCAGCCCTTGGCAGCCACGACGTAGCGCAGCAGCTCCTCGGCCAGCACCAGGCAGAAGCCGTCCTGCCAGGGCTGCTTCGCCAGGTAGTACAGGCGCTCGCTCAGGGCGCGCTCGGCCCCGTACGTCGCCATGACCCGGTCGAGATCGCAGACACAGACGCGCTCGCTCGAGCGGAACGCGCGGAGCAGGTCCAGGTTGAGCTCCATCAGCCATTCCGCCTGACTCACCGGCGCCTTCTGGTCGGCGATCCCGAGCCCCGGCAGCACGGCGCGCGGGAAGTTGCAGATCACCAGCGTCGCCGGCGTGTGCGCGACCGCGAGCACAGCCCACTCTTCGACGTGCTCCAGGATGCGCGCGCGCTCGCTGCGAGCCGCAGCCGGCGAGAGCGCCCCGAAGTCGAAAACCGCAGCCGGCGCGATGTCGCGCAGCGCGAGGCTGAGCACGAGCAGGTCGTCCGACGGCGCGCCCCCCGCTGCCGGTGCCTCGGCCACGGCCTGGTAGTACTGGCCGTACGGGGCCTGCCGCGTGCGCAGCGCGATTCCCGCGCGCGCGGCGACCACGCGCAGGCTGTCCGGCAGTGGATCGAGCGTGTGCGAGGCGGCAAATGCGACGCGCGCACTGGGCTCGGCGCCGATCCGCTCGAGCGCGCGCAGCGCTCGGCGCACGCTCCGCGTCCCGAGCGCGTCGAGCGGGCGCTCCTCCAGGACCCGCGCCAGGTCCTCCAAGCTCTCCGCCGCGTCGATCGAGACGCCGAAGCCGTCGTCCGCTGCCGCCATGGCGCCGCCCTTCCTTCGGCCCCCACCCTACATGCAAAAGTGCTGCCAGGACTGCGAACGCAGCGACATTTGCTGGCCCGCGGGCGCGACGATGGAATTGCGAAACCGCCAGACACCAGGCGGTGATGGAGCGAAACGCCGAGCGGTCCGGGCGCCGAGGCGGTGACTAGTCCGGGATGCCGAGGCGTCGGCGCGCGAAGGCGGCGATGCGCTTGTAGTCGGCCTTGCCGTTGTTCGCGCGGCCGAGATCGTCCGTGGTGAGGATGCGCTTCGGTGTCTTGTAGCCCGCGAGCTGGCGCCGCACGTGCGCCTGCACGGCGTGCTCCTCGAGCGCGGTGCCGGGCTCGGGCTGCACCACCGCGGTGACCATCTGCCCCCACGTCTCGTCGGGCACGCCGACGACGAGCGCGTCGGCGATGCCGGGGTAGGTCTTGAGCACCTCCTCGACCTCTTCGGGGTAGACCTTCTCGCCGCCGGTGTTGATGCACACGCTGCCGCGACCCAGCAGCACGAGCGTGCCGTCGGCGGTCACTCGGCAGTAGTCGCCCGGAATCGACCAGCGCACGCCGTCGATCACCGGAAAGGTCTTCGCGCTCTTCGCCGGGTCCTTGTAGTAGCCGCGCGGAATGGCGAGGCTGCGCGCGACGAAGCCGACCTCGTCGCTGCCCGGCGGGATCTCGCGCAGATCCTCCGTGAACACCTTGCAGCCCGGCCCGAGCATGAAGCGCGCGGTCTCGCTCGGCGTGTCCTTGCGCGTCTCGGAGCGGCCGAAGCCGACGCCCTCGGAGGCGCCGAACGAGTCGCTCAGCAGCAGCTCGGGCTGGTGCGCGAGCAGACCCCGCTTGACCTCGGGGCTCCACATCACGCCGCTCGAGATGACCGCCCGCAGCGGGCCGAGATCGTACCTTCCGGGCCTCGCGTCGAGCTCGCGCAGGATCGGGCGGGCGAACACGTCCCCGACGATCGCGATCGCGTTGACCCCGTGCCGGCCGATCGCCTCGAGCAGCTCGACGGGATCGAAGCCCGTGTCGGTCAGGGTCACGATCGTGCCCCCCTGCCAGAGCGTGCCGAGCGCGGTGAACAGGCCGGTGCCGTGCATGAGCGGGCAGCAGGGGATCAGCCGGCCGCTCGGGAACTTCGCCACGTTGGCACAGTGCTCCGCGACGTTGGCGGGCGGAATGTTTCCGGTGAGCAGGGTCGCGCCCGCGCCGGTCGCGGCCCAGAGATCGTCGTGCCCCCACATCACGCCCTTCGGCATGCCGGTGGTGCCGCCCGTGTAGAGCAGGAGCAGGTCGTCGCCGGAGCGGGCGATGCGCAGCGGCGACCCGTCGCCGGACTCCGCCAGCGCGTCGTACGACACGGCGAACGCCGCGCGCGGTGCCGCGCTCCCGCACACCTCGACCCACGCCTGCACGTCGGGCAGGCGCGCGCGCAGCGCCTCGACGCGCTCGCTGAACTCGCGGTCGTAGACGACGATCCGCGTGTCGGAATTGTCGAGGATGTACCAGAGCTCGTCGTCGACGTAGCGGTAGTTGACGTTCACGTGCGTGAGCCGCGCCCGGAAGCAGGCGGCCAGGGTCTCGCAGTAGGCGGGGCCGTTGCGCATGTAGAAGGCGACCTTGTCGCCCGCGCCGACACCGCTCGCCAGGAAGCCGCGCGCCAGGTTGTTGCTGCGGCGAGCGAGGTCGCCCCAGCAGAGCACGTGCGCGCCGTGGATCAGCGCGGGTCGATCCGGCGGCACGACCTCCGCGAGGCCGTCCAGGATGTCCCCGTAGTTCCAGCCCATCTCTTCCTCGATCGGATCGCGGCCGCGCAGCTTGCGCGCGCGAGCAGCACGCGGTCCGCTTCAGCAGCGTACAGGAAAGCGCACACGCCGCGGTGCTAGGATCAGCGCATGCAGGATGCGGACGGACTCAGACTCTACCAGGCGATGAGCACACTGCGCGCCGTGCGCCGGCTGCGCCCCGATCCGATTCCCGACGCCGTGCTGCGGCGCCTGGTCGAGGCCGCGAGCTGGGGGCCGACGGGCGGCAACCGACAGCCGTGGCGCGTGATCCTGGTGCGCGACGGCGAGCGCAAGCGCGCGCTCGGCGAGCTGTACCGCGCGGTCTGGTCGCCCTACGCGACGCGCTCGCGCCGCGAGCTCGAACGGGCGCCCGAGGCTGCGCGCGCGCGCGGCGCGAAGGCGCTCGCGGCCGGCGACTACCTGGCCGCGCACTTCGGCGAGGCACCGGTGATCGCCATCTTCTGTTTCAACCCCACGGACATGGCCATCACGGACGAGCACCTGGACCGCCCGAGCGTCGTCGGCGGCGCGTCCGTCTACCCCTCCGTCCAGAACTTCCTGCTCGCGGCCCGCGCCGAGGGACTCGGCTGCGTGCTCACCACCCTGCTCTGCCAGCGCGAGGACGAGGTCCGGACGCTGCTCCGCGTGCCTGCCGACTGGCACACGTGCGCGGCGATCCCGCTCGGCCGGCCGCTGCTGCGCGGCCACGGCCCGCTCGCGCGCCGGCCCCCGGAGAAGCTCGCCTTCAGCGACGGCTGGGGCAGCGCCTTCGAGTGAGCGATCTCAGCGCCGCCCGCGCTTCGCCGCAGTCGTCCGCTTTCGCGCCGCAGCCGGCTTCTTCGAGCCCGCCGCTCTCGGCTTCTTCAAGCCGAGGGGGCGCAGCACGTCGGCCCAGTCGTCGAGCGCGTCCTCGTGCCCTTCGACGAGCTGGACGGTGAGCTGCGTGTAGCCCGCGTCGCGCAGCTCGGCGATGCGCTCGCGCAGCACCGCCGCCGGCGCCGTGAAGGTGAACGCCTCGATCAGCTCGCGCGTCACGAGCGGCTTCTCCTCCGGGCGCAGGAACATGAGGTGGCCGCGGTGGAGAGTCAGGTAGCGGGCGTCCGCGGGCGTGTAGGTCGCGTAGATCTTCCGGTACGCGTCCACCTGGTCCGCGACGAAGGGCGGCAGCGCACCGGTGACCTCGCCGAGCTGTCCGCGCTCGACCAGGTCGTGCAGGATGACCGCCGCGAGCGTGCCGGCCTGCGCGACTGCGCGCTTGCTGTTCGCGCGCTCGCCGCGGCGCAGCACGCAGCCGAGCGTGAACAGCGTCGCGGAGAGCGGCTCGGATCGCCCGGCCTCGCGCCACGTGGCCTGCATCGCGCGGAGCGCGCCGAGCGCGGGTGCGGTCGAGCCCGCGAAGTTGAGCCAGCCCGCGCCGAGCCGGGCGGTCAGCGCCCGGGCCCGCGGTCCGAAGGCGCTCACGTGCAGTGGGATCGGATCGTCGAGGTTGACGAGACCCAGCTCTGGGTTGAGGAAGCGCACCTTGCGCAGCGCGCCCTCGAGCTCGCACTCGACGGTCTCGCCGCGCAGCATGCCCTGCACGACCGCGACGTAGTGCTCGAGCTCGCGCAGCGGGATCGCGGTCTGCCCCATCGTGCGCCGCGCCGTGAAGCCCGTCCCGACGCCGAAGTCGATGCGACCCGGCGCCAGCTTGTTCAGGGTCGCGAGCGCATTCGCCGCCACCGGAGCGATGCGGTTCGAGGGGATGAGCACCCCCGTGCCCAGCCGGATGCGCCGCGTCTCGCGCGCCGCAAGGGCCATGCCCACGAAGACATCCGGGTTCAGCAGCTGCGTGTCGTAGAACCAGGCGTGGCTGAAGCCGAGCGCCTCTGCGCGCTTCACCGCACGCCAGCTCTCGGTCGTGGTCGCGAGCGAAATACCGAAGTCCATGCGTCCCCCCTGCTCCGAGGGACAGAATAGTGAACCGCCCCGGGCTGCACAGAGCCCGGGGCGGTTCTGGGACGTTTTCAGATCGAGGTCGTGCTCAGCGCGGCTTGCTCTTCGCGTCCGCCGGGTCGCTGCCCGCGCGCAGCTCGTCGCCGTCGCGGCTGCCATCGCCGTCGCGGTCGAGGCCGATGCGCACGCCCGAGCCGAGCGGCGCGCAGGTGTAGGTGACCTCGGCCTCCGGGATTCTCGCCCGCGCCCGCAGGTCGCGGACGGACAGCGGGCGCTCACTCGCGATGTCGGAGACGAACGTGCCGCCGCCCTGGTACAGGAAGCCCTTGGCGCGCGCCGGCTCCTGCCGCGTCTGCTGGCCGAAGCCCAGGATGACCGCGCCGGGCAGCGTCCCGGTGCGCGCCACCAGCTCGCACTCGCCGGCCTCCGCGCGCTGGATCAGCAGCTCGACCCGCGGACCCGCGAAGCTCTCGTTGTCGGCCGTGTGGGTGACCTGCTGGCCCACGATCGGCGCCAGGTTCGAGTCGAACGCGAACATGAACTGCTCCATCTGGATGCGCTGCAGCAGGCCGAGCAGGTTCGGCGCGAAGCCCGTGAACACGCGCGCGAAGTGGAAGCGCATCAGCGTGTCGACGCTGCCGTCGTGCAGGAAACCGAAGCCGCGCACCTGGTCGCCCTTGAAGCCGTTGTCGAGCGGCGTGAAGAAGCCGGTCTCCGCCATGCCGAACATGCCGACCTTCTGGTACATGTTGCGCAGGTGCGGGACCTTGAACATCTGGGGCTCGGCCTCGAACGAGTAGCGCCCGTCGCTGCCGAAGAAGCCCGGCTTGGCGACGCCGAATGCGGCATTGCCCGCCGGATCGAGCACGTGGCAGCCGTTGCAGTTCGTGACCGTGTCCGACGTCGGACCGAAGTAGAAGTCGCGGCCGGCCTGCTGGTACGGCGTGAGCGAGTTGTCCAGGTGGCGGATCGGATTCGGCGGGTAGCTCACCTGCAGGATGAAGTCCGCGAACGCCTGCATCTGCGCAGCGCTGAGCTCCGCGGCGCGGCCGTTCAGGCCGACGAATGCCGGACTGAACTTCTTGAAGGCGGCGACCTCGTCGAAGGTGCCCGAGTCGGGCTGGAGCGACACCGCGTCGTTGCCGCCCGTGCGATCGCCGCGCCAGTGCAGCGGACCGTGGTTGGCCATGCCGCGCAGGCTCTGCGTCGTCATCGGGCCCTTGAGTGAGAAGAAGTCCCCCGGAATACCGATCGGAGGAACCAGGTTCGGGCCGGGGTTGTGCACGCGCTCGCTGTCCGGGTCGCCGAGATCCCAGGCCAGGCTGTCGAAGTCGCCGAAGATGTGGCAGCTCGCGCAGGCGGAGTCGCCGTGGCTCGAGCTCAGCGACGCGTCGTACAGGAACGGCCGCCCGGCCACGATGCTCGCCGGCTCGGGGTTGTACATGCGCAGCGACGCGATCTCGCGCTTCTTCTGGGTGTCGACGACGGCGATCGAGTTGTTGAAGCGCGTGAGCACGTACAGTCGCCGGCGCGCCTCGTCGAGCACGATGCCGCTCGGGCCGCCGCCCGAGACGCGGATCTGCTCCGACGTGCTCGGCTGGAACGTGTCCTGCTCGAGCTTGGCCGTGTCGAACACGCCGATCTTGCTCGAGCCGAACGCCGTGACGTAGAGCGTGCGGCCGTTGCGCGTGATCGCCATGTCCATCGGGAATGCCAGGCTGCGCGCATTCTCGGCGTTCGGCAGCGCGGCGCAGCAGGTGGCGTAGTCGATGTGCTTGTTCAGGTGGCGCGGCAGCGCGCTCTCGCCGTCGAGCACCGTGATCCGGCTCTCGACCAGGTGCCCGCGCACGCTCGAGCCCGCGAAGATCCCCGGCCCCTCGAAGCGCTTCTCGTTGCGCGCGTCGGTGTTGGACACGTAGACCTTCCCGCTCACCGGGTTGACGACCATGTTGAAGAGCACCGTGCCGACGCCGCTCCACACGCCGCTCGTTCCGGCAACCTGGACCGGCGGCGTGGCCATCGCGTCGATCGCGAACACGTCCTCGTCGGGCAGCGAGAAGCGGACGTGATCGTTCCAACTGCGC
>Ga0190274_10002180_pt1 | contig 11513 bp, 10 predicted proteins | sample Popmic531T_FD_133002 | JGI IMG/M metagenome (GOLD analysis project Ga0190274, IMG submission 133002) | Populus adjacent soil microbial communities from riparian zone of Yellowstone River, Montana, USA - 531 T | ecosystem: Environmental > Terrestrial > Soil > Riparian zone | place: USA: Montana...
GCACTTGCCTTTTGGGCCGCGAATAGGCGAATCTTATTGCTCGGTTCCACAACCCAAAGGAGGTGATCCCATGTCTAGTGAGAGTTTTGGGGTTTCAGTAGGCTGCAAGCGATCCTGTCTGCATGACGAGACACGCAACAGCTAACGACCTTCGGGTTACGAGACCCCGTCTCACGGAGGGCCGCGCAAGCGGCCCTCTTTGCCTCCCCGTCCAATCCCTAGGGAGCCTGTCTCGTCACGAGCGGAGCGCCCGCGACGTCATCGAGCCGCGGGCCGCTCGCTGAGACCACCGTCGTGGCCGCGCTCGTGGCATGCGGCGCGCAGGCTCGGCTGCCACGCGAGACAACTGCGCGATTCGCTCACCGAGTTGGACGTTTGCGCCAACTACTGGTCGGAACGCACAGCGCGCACTGCCCACCCGTGCGCGCCGGTTTCAGACTTTACTTTCTTGTAATCAATGAGGTACGTCGGTTCGCCGCGTCTGGCACGGAAGCTGCTATGTACGCCGCCAAGGTCTCCCGTCGATGCAGCTCCCACGTCTGACCAACCGAAGAGCGGATGCTGTTGTTCTTCCTCCCCAAAGCCCGAACACGGCAGCTCGGCGGGAGACCCCTCGAACGAGAGATTGCCGCGGGAGCGCGGTGGGGCAGCAGACACCGTTAAGGAGTGATCGACTATGGATTCGCACAACTGGTCAGCATTGATCCCGGTCTTTTTTATCGGCCTGTTCGTCTTCAGCAAGGTCATGAATACGTGGATTCGTGCAAGGCACGGTTATCCGCTCGACGATCGTCGCCACCGTGCAGACGCGTCCGCCGATGACGTCGCGGGGCACGTGAAATACGCGCTCAAGAATCGCGACGAGACCATCGCGAAGCTCGAGGAGCGCGTGCGCGTTCTCGAGCGGATCGTGACGGACGACTCGAAGCGGATCTCGGACGAGATCGACGCGCTGCAGCGCACCGTCTGATTTGGCGACGACCTTAGCCGGGGGGCTCGGCCGCCGGCTGAGCCGCCGCGAGCGGCGTGACCTGGACGAGCCACGATTCGACGTTCTCGCCGCGGCCGCTGTCGAGCCAACCGAACACCACGCTGTGCCACAAGACTCGCTGCACGTAGTCGCGCGTCTCGTTGTACGGAATGTTTTCGACCCAAACGTCGGCATCGATCGGCTGTGCCGGCAACCAGCGAGCCGCCGCATTCTCACCTGCGTTGTAGCCCGCGAGCGCGACGACCGTCTGCTTGTCGAAGCGATTCACGAGGTCGCGTAGGTGAGCTGACCCCAGCTTGATGTTTACTTCCGGGTCGAATAGCTCCGCGGCTCCGGGCACCGGCTGACTCCAAGCGCGCGCGATGCGCCGCGCGGTCTCCGGAATCAACTGCGCGAGCCCGACAGCTCCCGCCGTCGACACGGCATCGGTACGGAACAAGCTTTCTTGGCGAATCACGCCATAAATCAATGCAGCGTCGAGGTCGGTGAGCTTCGCCGCCGCGTGCACCTCACGGTCGTAGGGGTGCGGGTAAAGCAACGGGTAGTCGAAGAACACGCCTTCGCGCGTGGCGGTCGCCACCGACACGTCGTGCCACTGCCAACGCGAGGCAAGGTGCACGGCCTGGGGGCGCTCCGTCTCGGCGAGCGCACCGAAGCCGTTCAGCCATTCAGTGACTGCGGGCCCGCGCAAGCCGCACAGCGACAATTCGCGAGCTCGCACGAACCCGGGGCGGACGGCGAGCGACGCGATCGTCGCGTCGTCGGCGGCCAACCTTTGCGGGTGCGGCTCCGCGCGGCGCTTCAGGCGTGCCGCAGCGCTCGCCGCGTAGTAGTTGTCGGTTCGTAGCAGCGATGCATAGAGCGTCTCGGCGCGCTGCTCGTCGTGGCGCTGGGCGGCCGCTCGCGCGGACCAGTAGCGCCATCGCGGTTGGTCGCGCTGCGCGTCGGACATCGCGGCGATCGTGCGTTCGACCTGCGGCCAATCGCCGGTCCAGAGAGCCGCGCGTGCAGCCCAAGACAACGCGTAATCGTCGAGATTCGCCGCGGGAACGACCGCGAACGCTTCGAGCGCTTCGGTAGCGCGCCGGTCCCACGCGAGGCCGAACGCGAGCGCTAACGCATAGCGTGCCGCGCGCTCCGGTCCCACGGCGGCCGCGAGCCGCTCGAAACGAGCACGCGCCGCGGTCGGGTCGTTGCGAGCAAGCTTGGTCCAACCCGCGAGGAGCATCCTGTCCTCGGTGCGGCGCGCCCGCGCGGGATCGCTGAGCGCGATGTCGATCGACGGTGCCGGGCGCTCGAGGAGATCTGCCCACTGCAAGAGGGGCGCCGCGCGGTCGCTCGGGAGCCGGCTCGCGACCGTGCGCGCAAAGCCTGCCTGATCGCGTTCGAGCAACGCACGCACGCGGCGCTCGACGAGATCGTCGGTGAGCGCTTCCGTCGAACGCAGCCACTCGAACACGGGCTCGCACTCGGGCGGCAGTCGCTGCGGTATGAGCCACAGGTCCGTGGCGGCGGACGCGGCCGACGGAATCGACAGCGCGATTTGCGCGCGGACGTTCTGGCAGCGCAACGCAGGATCCGCGATCGACGCGTCGAATCGCTCGACGAGCGCCTGCCACTGCTCGCGCTCGCCGAGGCTCGATAGCCATGTGCGCCGCAGATCTGCTGCGACGGGTTCGCCCGCATGCGCATCGAGGAACGCGCGCACGTCGTCGTCTGTGCTCGTCCATCCCTGCGCCGCGCCGCGAAGCGCGCCGGTAAGTCGCGCACGCTCCAAGTATGGATAAAGCGGGTAGTCGCGCAGTGCGGCCGGCTCCACCGCGAGCGGCAGCGGCGCCCCGGCTTCCGCGGCGGCATAGGCGAGCACGAACAGCTGCCGAGCGCTCGCGAGCGGATCGTCGTCGGCCGCTGCGCTGGCGGCGACCAACGCAAGCAGCCCGGCGGCGAGTCGCGCATGAATTCGCATACCGACCGCCGTCCGGCTGCCTGGAACCTGGCTCATGGCCCGAGCATAAATCAACGGCACGACGGCGTAACCCGTGACCCACAGCAGAATTGACGGCGAGCTCATGTTCAGAGCGACGCGCGAATTCACGCGTCGAGGCGCGAAACTGGCGGTCGGCTAGTCGATCGGGCGTGCTACGGTGTGCGGTAGTCGACGGTTACCTAATGAGGGTCCAAGGCACTATGCCGCGGGCGGCAGCCCGAACTTCCGGGAGTGCGCGCTGTCTAGGCTAGATGCGTGCAGGGAAGCCAAAATGGATTTTCCATACTGCCGCGCGCAGAATGTCCCCCTCTAAACGCCGACGGACAGGCGTTTGCACGGAGAAATCTTATGGGTCTCGCGATGAGCGTTCCGCAGCTGCTGATCATCCTCGTGATCGTGGCGTTGATCTTCGGTACGAAGCGCCTCAAGGAAGTCGGCGGCGACCTCGGCAGCGCGCTGAAGAGCTTCCGTAAAGCGATGAACACGGGGGAGACGGACGAAGAGCCGCGCGACGGCCAGAAGCGCCTCATGAACGAAGGCGACGAGCAAGCAGACAAGGCGCAGCAGCAGCGCGAAACCGAACAAAAGTAAGCCCAAGACGATAAGCCCACAGAGTAAGCCCCCAGAGTAATCGGATCTCGACCGCCTCCCGCACGGTTCGCGTCCGTGCACCTTCTACCTATTTCATATGCAGTGGCTGACAGGGACCTCTAACTTCGACTTCATGAAGTACCGGCGCGTGGCCATCACCGCGTCGGCTGTCGTGAGCGCCTTGTCGATCCTGTCCGTGATCTTCCACGGGCTGAACTTCGGCATCGATTTCACGGGCGGCGTGCTCGTCGAGGTGGGCTACCCGGGCGAGGCGAACCTCGCCCAGATTCGCGCCGAGCTCGATGCCGCGGGAATCACGCAGGCCCAGGTGCAGACCATCGGCTCGCTGTCGGACGTGATGATCCGCTTGCCGGCGATCGGCGACGACGCAACGGACGCGGCGGCGACGCGCGATAAGCTGCTCGAGATTCTGCGCGCCGGCGATCCGAACGTGGAGCCGCGCGGCGCAGAAGTCGTGAGCGCACAAGTCGGTGAGGAGCTCGCCGAGCAGGGCGGGCTCGCGATGCTGTTCGCGATGATCATGATCTTCATCTACGTGATGCTGCGGTTCCGCTGGAAGCTCGCGATCGGCGCCGTTGTCGCGACCCTGCACGACGTGATCGTCACGGTCGGCGTGTTCTCGGTGCTCAACTGGCAGTTCGATCTCGTCGTGTTGGGCTCGGTGCTCGCGGTGCTCGGCTATTCGCTCAACGACACGATCGTCGTCTACGACCGCATTCGCGACAATTTTCGGCTCATGCGGCGCGGCTCTGCGATCGCGATCGTGAATTCATCCGTGAACCAGACGCTCGGCCGCACGTTGGTCACCGGCGTCACGAGCTTGCTCGTGTTGATCGCGCTGCTGTTCCTCGGCGGCGAGACGCTCTGGGGATTCTCGGTCGCGCTGATCATCGGCATCGTTGTCGGCACGTACTCCTCGATCTACGTGGCGAGCGCGATGGCGCTGCTGCTGAACGTGAGCCCCGCGGACCTGGTCGCCGCGAAGGCCGAGAAGGTCGACGAGCTGCCCTGACCGCGTCGCCGGCGCAGTGCCATGCGCGCTCAATCCGCCCATCTCGCGCGTCCAACGCTGCGCCGCCAAGCCGAATACCTCGAGGCCGTGCGCCGCAGTCGCAAGCTGCATCGCGGACTCGTGACTTGCGCCGCGACGCCGCGCGAGTACCGTGACTATCTTCGGCGCACCCGGCGCAAGAACCAGGAGTCGTTTTTCGTCGTGACGGCCGGCGGCGAGCTCGCGGGCGTGATCAACCTCAACGAGATCGTGCGCTACGCGTTCCAATCCGCCTATCTCGGCTACTACGCGTTCACGCCGCACGCAGGTAAGGGTCTGATGCGCGCGGGCCTCGAGCTCGTGCTGGCGCGTGCGTTCGGGGATCTCGAGTTGCACCGTGTCGAAGCGAATATCCAACCCGCGAACCGCCGTTCGATCGCACTCGTCCGGAGCCTCGGGTTTCGCTACGAGGGGCTCGCGCGCCGCTATTTGAAAATCTGTGGCCGCTGGCGCGACCACGAGCACTGGGCGCTGCTCAAAGAGGACTGGCGCGCGCGACGCTGACGTCAGCCGCGCCGCGCATAAGCGAGCGGCAGCGCCGTCGTATCGACGGCCTTGCGCAGCACGAACGACGAGTGCACGCCGATCACGCCCTCGATGCGCGTGATCTTGTCGAGCAGGAAACGTTGGTATTCGTCCATGTTCGGCACGGTGATTTTCAGTTGGTAGTCAGCTTCCTGACCCGTGATCAAGTAGCACTCCTGCACTTCCGGATGCGCGCGTACCGCGTTCTCGAACTGCTCGAACCGTTCGGGCGTGTGCCTATCCATCCGAATGTGAATGAGCGCGGTGAGGTCGAGACCGATTTCGCGCGGCTCGAGCCGGACGACGCGCGCGCGAATCACGCCGGCCTCCTCGAGCAGGCGGATGCGCCGCGAGCAGGGCGAGGCCGACAGCCCCACGCGATCGGCGATCTCCTGATTGCTCAAGCCGCCGTTTGCTTGGAGCTCCGCGAGGATCTTGAGGTCGAACGAGTCGAGTTTCTCGGTCATTGCGCAATTATCAGCTAGGATTCTTCGAAAAATAGCATGGATTCGCCATATGGGGCCGATTCTTCGAGAAATGAGGTCGAAAGTGCCGCGAAACTCGGCATAGAATCGTCGCCTTGAATCGATGGCTCGCCTTCTCGGGGCCGTCCCGCGAGTCGTAGAAGGAACCGCCCGATGAGCCAGTTCGATCACACGAAATACCGCGCGTATCGCCCCATCGCCTTGCCTGACCGCCGCTGGCCCGATCGCGCGATCGACCGAGCGCCCGACTGGTGCAGTGTCGACTTGCGGGACGGTAACCAAGCCCTCGTTCAACCGATGTCCGTGCCGAAGAAGCTCGAGATGTTTGCGCTGCTCGTCGAGCTCGGCTTCAAGGAAATCGAGATCGGCTTCCCTTCCGCGTCGCAGACGGAGTTCGACTTCGCACGGCGCTTGATCGAGAAGAACCTGATTCCCGACTCGGTAACCGTCCAGGTACTCACGCAAGCGCGCCGCGAGCTCATCGATCGCACGTTCGAAGCGCTGCGCGGCGTCAAGCGCGCGGTCGTGCACGTCTACAACTCGACCTCCCCGGTGCAGCGCGAGCAGGTATTCAAGGCCAGCAAGGAAGAGATCATCGCGATCGCCGTGAACGGCGCGCGCCAACTGAAGGACGTCGCGGCGCGCCATCCCGGCACCGACTGGACATTCGAGTACTCGCCCGAGAGCTTTTCCGGCACCGAGAGCGAGTACGCGCTGGACGTCTGCAACGCGGTGATCGACGTCTGGAAGCCGCAGCACGGGCAGAAGGTCGTGATCAATCTGCCGGGCACGGTCGAGATGACGACGCCGAACGTGTTCGCGGACCAGATCGAGTACTTCTGCCGCAACGTCGCACAGCGCGAGCACATTCGCGTGAGCCTACACACTCACAACGATCGCGGCTGCGCCGTCGCGGCCTCCGAGCTCGGGCTCATGGCCGGTGCGGACCGGATCGAAGGAACATTGTTCGGCAACGGTGAGCGCACCGGCAACATGGACATCGTTACCATGGCGATGAACCTCTACTCGCAGGGTGTGGATCCGAAGCTTCACCTCGCCGACATGGGGCGGATCATCGAGGTCTACAGGCGCTGCACCGATATGCCGGTCCATCCGCGCCACCCGTGGGCGGGCGATCTCGTTTACGCCGCGTTCTCGGGCAGCCACCAGGATGCGATCCGCAAGTCGATGGCGTTCCATCGCGACAACGAGTTGCCGCATTGGACCGTCGCATATCTGCCGATCGACCCGCGCGATCTCGGCCGCCGCTATGAGGAAGTCGTGCGGATCAACAGCCAATCGGGCAAGGGGGGCGTCGCGCTCGTGCTCGAGCGCGATCACGGCATCACCTTGCCGAAATGGCTGCATCCAGCGGTGAGCAAGGTGGTTCAACTGCAGGCCGACTCCACGGGCGAGGAGATATCCTCGCGCCAGATCGCAGCGCTGTTCGAAAAAGAGTTTCTCGCGATCCCGGACGGCTGGCGGCTGCAAGGCTACGACCTGCACTCGGAGGCGCAGCGCACGCATGGCCGCTTCCGGCTGTCTACTGCCGGAGCGGAGATGCAATTGAGCGGCGAGGGCCAAGGCCTCATCGAAGCGCTCGTCGACGCCGTGAGCCGCCGGTTCGGCACCGCGATTTCCGTGGTCGAGTTCGACGAGCACGCGATGTCGCCAGGCACCGAAGCGAAGGCGCTCGCGTCGGTGACCATCGAAGCAAGCGGGCGACAAGCGAGCGCTTGCTGTATCGACGAGGACACGTCGCTCGCGTCACTGCAGGCGGTGCTGTCGGCCATCGGTCGGGCCATCGAGGCACGCGCGGCGATGGCGCAGGCCGTCTAGCACCCTCGGCTCTCGCAAGCGGACGCGGCGAGCGCGTCGCGCCCATCGCGCAGGTGGCTGCGCGTGGAAAGCGACTCACGTAGAGTGAGCATCGTGACGACCCAAACCGCGCACGTCCCGGCCGACGATGCCTCGGCGCAGAGCCACCTCGCATCGCTCGTCTGGCTCACGTCGCTGTTCTTCATGTGGGGTCTGATCACCTCGCTGAACGACATCCTCATTCCGCATCTCAAGGCCGCGTTCACGCTGAGCTACGTGCAGGCGACGTTGATCCAGTTCAGCTTCTTCGGTGCGTACTTCGTGATGTCGTTGCCCGCGGGTTGGCTGGTCGAGAGGATCGGCTACAAGCGGGGCATCGTCGTGGGTCTCGTGGTCGCGGGCGCCGGTTGCGTGGCGTTCTACCCGGCCGCCGCGGCGGCGGCGTACCCGTTGTTTCTCGGCGCGTTGTTCGTGCTCGCGTCGGGGATCACGCTCTTGCAAGTGGCCGCGAATCCGTACGTCACGATACTCGGCCCGCCGCGAACCTCGTCGAGCCGCCTCACGCTGACTCAGGCTTTCAACTCCGCCGGGACGACGATCGGGCCTTGGATCGGCGCCAACCTAATCCTGTCGTCGGTGACGGCGGGCACGCCGGCCGCCGAGGCCGCGCTCGTGCAGGTTCCGTATCTCGGCCTCGCGGCCGTGCTGTTCGTGATCGCCGTCGTATTCACCCTGCTGCGCCTCCCGGCAGTCGGCGCGGGTGAGCGCGCCGCCGCCTCGGTGGACCCCCCGGCCGAGAGCCTCTGGCGTCATCGCCATCTCATGCTCGGCGTGGTCGCGATCTTCGTCTACGTGGGCGGCGAGGTCGCAATCGGCAGTCTGTTGGTCAACTTCATGGCCGACCCCACGATCGGCGCGTTGCCGGAAGACGTCGCGGGCGAATACTTGTCGTACTACTGGGGCGGCGCGATGGTCGGGCGTTTCGTCGGCGCGCTCGTGATGTGGTTCGTGCGGCCGGGCCGAGTGCTCGCGTTCAACGCTGCAGCCGCGGTGGTGCTGCTCGTCGTGGCGATGGCGACGGCGGGCGAGACCGCGATGTGGAGCGTGCTCGCAATCGGCCTCTGCAACTCGATCATGTTTCCGACGATCTTCGCGCTCGCGCTCACGGGCCTCGGCAAGCGGACGGGCGAGGGCTCCGGGGTGCTGTGCATGGCGATCGTCGGCGGCGCGATCGTGCCCGTGATTCAAGGATACTTCGCGGACCACATCGGAATCCTGCACTCGTTCGCCGTGCCGGTGGCCTGCTATCTCTATATCGTGTTCTACGGCTTGAGTGGGCACCGCCCCGCCGCGCGCTGAGCGCTCACCTCGCTCGGCGAGCCTTCTTCACCCGTGATCACGTCGAGCGTTCGCCATGCCGACTAGCGCCGCGCCTGCGGGCCCGGAGATCTGCTTCCTCGAAGCGCGGACGCTCGGCGCGCTGCTCACGGCGCACGAGCTCACGGCCGTCGAGGTGATGCAGGCGTTTCTCGACCAGATCGAGCGGCTCGACCCGCACGTGAACGCGATCCCTACGTTGCGGCCGAGCGCGGACTTGCTCGAGGAAGCCGCGGCCGCCGATCGGACGCGCGCGAGCGGCGCCGCCGCCGGCCCGCTGCACGGGCTGCCGATTGCGGTCAAGGATCTCTCGCTCACGCGCGGCCTCCGCACTACGTTCGGGTCGCGGATCTATCGCGACTTCGTGCCGACCAGTGACGAGCTCTACGTCGAGCGCATCAAGCGCGCAGGGGCGATCGTCATCGGCAAAACCAACACGCCGGAGTTCGGCGCCGGCTCGCAAACGTTCAATGCGCTGTTCGGGGCGACGCGCAATCCGTACGACGTTGCGCGAACCTGCGGCGGCAGCAGCGGCGGCGCAGCCGCGGCACTCGCTTGCGGCATGCTGCCTCTCGCAGACGGCACCGACCTCGGCGGCTCGCTCCGCAATCCCGCGAGCTTCTGCAACGTCGTCGGGTTTCGGCCGTCGCCGGGCCGCGTGCCGCGGCTGCACCAGCCCCCGACCGACCTGCTCGGCGTGCACGGGCCGATGGCCCGCAACGTCGCCGACCTGGCATGGCTGCTATCCGTGATCGCGGGCGCGGACCCGCGCGATCCGCGCTCGCTCGCCGAGCCCGGCGCGGCATTCTTGGGCTCGCTCGAGCGCGATTTCCGCGGCGTGCGGCTCGCGTGGAGCGAACGGCTCGGCCGTTATCCCGTGGAGCCGGCCGTGACGGGTGTCTGCAACTCGGCGCGCCACGTGCTGGCGGACCTCGGCTGTGAACTGGCCGATGCCGAGCCCGACTTCGACGGAGTCGACGAGATCTTCCAAACGCTGCGGGCCGCCGGTTACGCGGCGTCTCTCGGGCGCGACCTAACGCGCCATCGCGCCCTGCTCAAGGACACGGTGATTTGGAACGTGGAGCGCGGGCTTGCGCTCACGCCGGGCGATCTCGCCCGCGCGACGGCGGAGAGGGCCGCGCTCGAGCGGCGCGTGGATAGCTTCCTCGAGCAATACGAGTTCCTGCTGCTGCCGGTCTCGCAAGTCGTGCCGTTTCCCGTCGAAGTCGAGTGGGTGCACGAGATCGAAGGCGTCCCGATGCCGACCTACATCGACTGGATGGCGACCTGCTATGCCGTGAGCTGCACGGGGCTTCCGGCGATCTCGGTGCCATGCGGGTTCACGCCCGGCGGCCTGCCGGTGGGCCTGCAAATCGTCGGTCGACGCGGGCGCGATCGCGACGTGCTCGAGCTCGCGTACGCATTCGAGCGAGAGACGCGGTTCGCGGAGCGGAGGCCACCCATCGCGCAGCGCACGTCTTAGGCTAGCGACTCATCGAGCTGTGAAGGAGAAGGCCATGATCGATTCGATTCGAAACGAGCGCACCAGCGCGCCCGAGACGGCGGTGGTCGTCGGCGTCGGACCAGGACTCGGGCTCGCACTCGTGAACCGACTCGTCGCGGAGGGATACACGGTGCTCGCCGCCGCGCGCGGCGCCGCGCTGGAGAAGCTCAGCTTCGCAGGGGGCCCGGGACGTGCCGTGCCGGTGCGCTGCGACGCGACCGACGCCGCTGACGTCGACGCACTGTTCGCGCGCAGCGCCGACCACGGCGAGCTCGCGATCGCGGTGTTCAACGCGGGCACGTTCGAGCGCGGCAACGTGATCGATACCACGCCGGAAGACTTCGAGCGCTGTTGGCGGGTCGGCTGCTTCGGAGGATTCCTCGTAGGCCGCGCCGCGGCTCGGCTCATGGTGGCTCGGGGACGCGGCACGATCCTGTTCACGGGCGCGACGGCGTCGCTGCGCAGCGGCGCGGGGTTCGTGAATCTAGCCGCACCGAAATTCGGGTTGCGTGCTGTCGCGCAGAGCATGGCGCGCGAGCTCGGTCCGCGCGGCGTCCACGTCGCGCACGTGATCATCGACGGGCAAATCCGCACGCCGCGCTATGAGCACCTGGTCGCGGAGCGCGGCCAAGACTCGCTGCTCGAGCCCGATGCGATCGCGGGCGTTTATCTCGACTTACATCGTCAGACGCGAACGGCCTGGACTCAGGAGCTGGATTTGCGGCCGTGGGTCGAGCGGTTCTAACGGCGGGGCAACCCCTGAGCCCTTGAGTGTGCTCGGCGGGGGCGCCACGCCGCGCGGGTCCATGATTTTCCGCCGCAACCGTTCGGCGGTGTCGCGCACGCGGCGGTATTCGCGCAGCTGCCTCTCCAGCGCCGTGCGAAGGCAATCGCTTGCGAGCGCACGGCGCAAAAAAAAAGCCCGGCCATTCGGCCGGGCAATTTAGGGGGAAACCGTCAGGAGAAACTCTCCGATACTGGATTGAAAGTATCCGCGCGCGGACGCTCGTCGCCTGTGACTCGCGTCACAGGTTTTACATAAGTGCGTGTGAAGTGGTTCTAAACGCGGCGAGCTCGCTGCGTCGCGAACCCTTACTCGATCGGGTAAGGACGCGCGAGCCGGTGCTGAGGGTTCTTGCCGAGCCATGTGTCGAGGCGATCGC
>Ga0190274_10002181_pt1 | contig 11506 bp, 9 predicted proteins | sample Popmic531T_FD_133002 | JGI IMG/M metagenome (GOLD analysis project Ga0190274, IMG submission 133002) | Populus adjacent soil microbial communities from riparian zone of Yellowstone River, Montana, USA - 531 T | ecosystem: Environmental > Terrestrial > Soil > Riparian zone | place: USA: Montana...
CCGAACCAGATCATTGATCCGCCGAAGCCGACGGCATAGGCCAGCATGCCCCAGTCATAGCCACCCTGTTTCAACGCCAGCGCGGTGAGCGGGATATTGTCGAAAACCGCGGAAATGAACCCCAGCCCGAACGTCGTTCTCCAGGAGGCCGCCGGCAGGGATTCCACAGGCATGAGCGAAGCGGCGAGCACGAGGGAAAGCAGGAACACGCTGCCTCGCAGCGCCCCCGGAACCTGCTCCCAGGCCGGCCGGCGCAAAGGCGCCGCCGCCAGCAGCGCCAACCAGACAGCGGCGCCGATGAACGGGAACCGGTCGGCGACATGTGAAAGCCAGATATTGCTCGCGACATTTGCCACGATGGCTGCGAGGAGGATGAAGGCGACGATGCCCAGGCGCATCCAGTCCACTTGTACGCCGACCGCAGGTTCTGCCGCGATCGGCGCGTAACGCTGCTGTTGGCGCGCCGCCACGACACCGCAAAACAGGATCGCGACGGCCGCCGCCACATAGGCATGCAGGACCGACATGGGACTCACGCCTGCAATCCACATCATGGTGGTCGTGGTATCGCCGACCACGCTGCCGGAGCCGCCCGCGTTGGACGCCGCCACGATGGCTGCGAGATAGCCGAGATGTACCTTGCCGCGGAAAACCGTGGACGCGACTGTGCCGCCAATCACCGCTGCGGCGATATTGTCGAGGAAGCTCGACAGCACGAAGACCATCAACAGCAGGACAAACCCGCCCCGCCAGTCGTCAGGCAGGAACCGCGGCAACACTTGCGGAACCCGGCTGTCGTGGAAATGCTGCGCGAGGAGCGCGAACCCCACGAGTAATCCAAGCAAATTGACCAGGATCACCCATTCGTGCCCCAGGTGCGCGATGAGGCCTCCCAGGCCGGCGCCGGAATTGAATCCGGTGACCGCCAGCTTGTAGAGGAGGACCGTGGCGAGCCCCGCAAGGGCGACATTCAGCGTATGGCGGTGAAACAGCGCGATACCCGCCAGTGTCGCGGCAAACAGGATGAATTCGAGGGGAATGCCAAGCATAAGTTGCCGGAATGATAGCTGCTCGCGCCGCATTGGCACGCGTGTCGTACAAATTTTTTGGGTGGACCCGGCGCTGCCTCGGGCAATCAGGTTTGACCGGTCCGCGACGCATCCCTGGTTCCCGCCCATAAGGCGCTCTGCCGCCGCACCACGTCATTCAGCGTCTGGGTAGCTGCGAGCTGGGCGCGCAGCCAGGCAGCGTCGTTCTCTCCGCTATCGATGCAGCGCCGGACTTCGTCCAGCGCCTCCATGGAACCGAGCGCCTCGGCATGGGGTGCCAACCGCAGCAGTGTTTGCGCGATGTCTTCCTTCAGCGAACGGCGGGTACGCGAGGCCGCGTCGATGAAGCCGCCTTCGAGGCCGTAGCGGCAGGCGGTGAAGCGGTTGAAGCTGTAGACCCGGTATGCGTCCAGAGTAGGCTCATGCGGGCGGTCGAGCATCAGGTGCCGGGCCAGCGCCTGCGCATACGCGCCAAGCATTGCGGCCTTGCGCACGGTCAGCGGCGTGTCGCACACCCTGATTTCGATCGTGCCGAATTCGGGCTTGGGCCGGATGTCCCAGTAGAAATCCTTCATGGACTCCACCACCTTGAGGTCGCGCATGGAGTCGAAGTAGGCGTTGAAGTCGGCCCAGTCCTTCACGAAGGGCATCGTCCCCGACAGCGGGAATGCATTGATGTTGTTCAGCCGCGACGAATCGAATGCCGTGTCGATGCCCTGCGAAAACGGCGAGGATGCCGACAGCGCGATGAAGTGCGGGATGTAGCGCGAGATCACGTGAGTCAGGTAAACCGCGTCGTCCCCAGACGTCACCCCAATGTGGATGTGCTGGCCGAATACCGTGAACTGCTTGGCCAGGTAGCCGTACATCTCGTGCAGGTGAAAGAAGCGCTCCTTTGGGAAAATCCGCTGTTCCGCCCAATGCTGGAACGGGTGCGCGCCTCCGCCGGCAATGGCGAGATTGCGGCGCTGCGCCTGCGCCAGGACGATGTCGCGGATGGCTTCCAGTTCCGCCAGCATTTCGCGGTAGTCCCGGTGCACCGAGGTGCTGATCTCGATCATGCTCTCGGTGATCTCGGGCTTGATCTCGCCCGGATGATCGACCTTCTCGATGAGTGCCAGCAAGTCCTCGGCGCCGCGCATCAGGTCCCAGTCATGCGTACTGAGGATCATCAGCTCAAGCTCCACGCCCATCGTGAAGGCGTCGGAATGCGTGAACTCCAGGGTCATGGTTTCATCTCCGGCGGCCGGGGCGTGGCTTCCGTTTCTCCGGCCCGGGTCAAGGCCCATTGCGTGGCCAGCGGACCGACCAGTTCCAGGATCACGACGGCGGAAAGGACGATCGCAGAAAGACGCGCACCGAACTCGGGATACAGCGCCGATGCGCCTTGCACCATCACCACGGCGATCGCGGACATCGGCACCATGCCTACCGCGAGCAGGGCCCCTTTGTTCTTGGTAAGCCCGGACAAGGGCGCGAACATGACCAGGCCGACCATTTTTCCGGCGAGGCGCGCCATGACGAATGCCGCGCCGACCACGCCAGCCACGGCGAGTTCGGACAGCTGCAGGCCGGCCCCGGTGATCACGAACAGCACCACGAAAAAGAACTGCGCACCCGGACCGAACTCCACCGCCATCAGGTCATGCTGCCGGTCCTGGTTTTTCACGAACACGCCGAACGCGAGCAATGCCAGCAGGACCGAAAGCTTGAACGAGATCGCGAATCCGACCGTGGTCACGATCATTCCCAGAAGCATCACGAACTGCGCGTCCTCGCGCTTGCCGAGCCAGCGTGCGAGCCAGCGCGCGACCATGAACGCCAGGTATCCCAGCACGATCGAGCCGAAGATCAGATAGAGCGGATGGGCCACGGCCTTGACCCAGTTGGCCTTGTACTCGAGGTGGACGAAACCGAATAGCAGCGTGATGAGCAGGAAAGCGAACACATTGTTCAGCGCCGTCAGCGCCAGCATGCGCTCGGTGAGCGGTCCCTTGGCGCGCCGCTCGTGCATGATCATCAGCAGGACGGCGGGTGAAGTCGCCATGGCGATCGCCGCCGCCGTCGCGGCGTAGACCCCGCCGACGTCGAACAGGCGCAGGGTCGCGAATACCAGCAGGAAAGACAACATTGACTCCGCAACGCTGCTGGCAAACAGCCAGCGGTCCCGCATGAGCCACCGGATATCCAGCCGGCGCCCCAGCTCGAAGAGGATCAGTCCGAGGGAGATGTCGACGAATATCGACAGCTCGTCGAGCATGGACTGGTCCAGAAGGTTCAGCACCGCCGGCCCGAGCAACAATCCCGCCGCGACAAAGCCGGTGATGCGCGGCAGGCGCAGGAAGCGCACGAATACCTGCCCCGCCGCGAGCCCGCATAGCAGGATCGCGCCGACCAGCATCAGGTTGGCGGCGGCGAAGGGGAACGTGGGCAAGAAGCTGGCATCATCCATACTGCAAAAGTCCCGGAATGAGCAAAGCCGTGTGAAGGGCGGCGGCGGGCCGCGAGACAAACCGAATGTCTAAATTACTATGTCTAAAGAATTTTCAGACATCGCCGCTTCCCCGGACGATGCAAGTTACATTCTTTAATACGCGGGTTTGACCATCAATGGCGCGAACAGGTTGCAGGCGCCGCAGATGTTTTTTTGCGTGATGAAGTCTCGCAGAATCGCTATGACATTCGATTGATGGGACCGGGACGGAGCGCGAAAAGCTTCCCGCGTCGTCACAATCACACAACCCGTTTCGGGGCTGAAATAGCGGGCCCTGCCGCGCCTGCATCTCGCGATGGGGACTTCCTTGCTCAAGCATCCACGACGATTACATGGACTCTGTAAGGCCCGTGGACACCCATCACCAATGTCATTTCGATGTCGGCCGTGCGTGACGGCCCCGACACGAAGTTCACCTGGCGCGGCAGGTCGCCATGTTCCCGCCTTAGCAGGTCCCACCCGTCTTCCATGGCGCGAACCACCCGCGATGCAGGAACCACTGCGATATGGGTTTCCGGCAGCAGGCTGGTGGTGGCATGCGTATTTTCGCCGGAGAGCAGCATCAGCGTGCCGTTTTCCGCGATCGCGCAATAGGTGCCCGTGACTCCAACCTTGTCGTCGCCGTTGCTGGGCCGGGACTGAAACTCCAGTCCTGCTGCGGACCAGTCGAGATCCGCAAATTCCGGCCAGCACACGCCTCTGGCAGGCAGGCTGTTCTCGCGCAGGTAGCTTGCAATCGCCTGCGGCAGCTGCGCGCGCGATCCGATCTGGTCCACCGTGGACATCATGACAATGCAACGCTCCTTGAAACGCGGCAACGGATCCCAGTTCATCGACGGCAGCGGACCACGCGCATGCGCGCGCAATCTTGCCACCACCGCTTCGCGCTCCTGCACCGAGGCTGGCGCCGTCTTGCCGTTTGCCGCACGGATGCGCTTCAGGATATTTTCCCGGGCGCTCATGATTTCGCACCTTTGCCCGCGACCGGGCGCCTGGCATAGAGCTCGCGAAATGTCTTTCCCTTCGGCGCCGGAAAATCGCGGCCGCTGGTCCAGCCTGCCCCGCCCGGCGGCAACTTGTGCAGCACACCGTCACTGCCTCCGGCGATCTTGCCGATGCGTGCGCCGATTCTCGTAAGCAGGGAATAGATCGCGGGACGCGTCGCGGCCCATGCCCACAAACGCAGGCCCAGCCGTTCAGTCCAGGGACGCAGGCCCCGTTCGACCTGCTTTTCGCGCAGCTTGCGCATCAGGTCGGGCAGTGGGATCTTCACCGGGCAGACGACGCCGCACTGATTGCACAGGGTCGCCGCATTGGGAAGGTCGATCGCGTTCTCCAGGCCAATGAAGGAAGGCGTCAGGATCGAACCGATCGGCCCGGGATAGACCCATCCGTAGGCATGGCCGCCGATGTTCTGGTAGACCGGGCAATGGTTCATGCAGGCACCACAGCGGATGCAGCGCAGCGCCTCGCGCATTTCCGAACCCAGTATCCTGGTGCGCCCGGCATCCACGATGATGACGTGGAATTCGCCCGGGCCATCCTTGTCCGCATCGCGCTTCGGGCCGGTGGTAAAGGACAGGTAGTTGCTGATCGACTGGCCGGTCGCGGAGCGCGTCAGCAGGCGCAGGATCATGGAGACGTCTTCCAGCGTCGGAATGATTTTCTCGATGCCGGTGATCGCCACATGCACGCGGGGCATGGTAGTGGTCATGCGGCCGTTGCCTTCATTGGTGACGATCATGGTGGAGCCGGTTTCGGCGACGATGAAATTGGCGCCGCTGATGCCCATGTCTGCGTCGAGGAAGTGCGGCCGCAGGATTTCACGCGCCTCGTGCGTCAGCGCGGCGATGTCGGTCAGCCGCCGCCTGCCGTGCTTTTCGGCAAACAGGTCGGCGACATCTTCCTTGGACTTGTGCACGGCCGGCGCAATGATGTGCGAAGGCGTTTCGCCGGACTGCTGGATGATGTATTCGCCCAGGTCCGTCTCCCGGACGTCGAGGCCCGCGTCTTCCAGCGCGTGGTTGAGGTTGGTTTCCTCGCCCAGCATGGACTTGGACTTGATGATCTTGCGCACGCCGTGGTTGCGCGCGATTTCGATCACCTTGGCGTTCACATCCTGTGGCGATTCCACCCAGTGCACAATGGTGCCGGCGGCCGTGGCGTTCCTCTCCCACTCCTCGAGCAGCACGTCCATGTGCTGCAGGCCGAAATCGCGGATGCGCGCGGCGGCTTCGCGGATGTCCTCGAAATTGTCCAGTTCGAGGATCGACCGGGCCCGGGTGACGACCAGCTTGCCCTTGGCGTTGCCCATCGCCTTCTGCAACTGGGGGTCGGTGAGCTTGAGGCTGGAGACGCGCTTGAAATCCTGTGAAGTGATCTGCATGGTCCGTTCAGTCCTGCGGGAGTTCGCCGGCCAGGACTTCGGCAACGTGCAGCACCCGGGTATTGTTGTCGCCGCGGCGACGCAGGCGGCCTTCGATGTTGAGCATGCAGCCGAGGTCGCCGAGTACCAGGGCGTCCGCGCCGGTCGAAAGGACGTCTTCGCACTTGAGGTCCGCGATGCGGGAAGAAATGTCGCCGTATTTGACCGCAAAGGTGCCGCCGAAGCCGCAGCATTGTTCCGGCTGCTGCATTTCACGGACGCTGAGTCCCGCCACCTTGGCCAGCAACGCACGCGGCTGGCTCTTTACGCCCATCTCGCGCAGGCCCGAACAGGAGTCGTGATAAGTGACCGTGCCGCTGAATTTTCCCGGCACGCGATCCAGGCGCACCATGTTCTGGAGGAAATCCGTCAGTTCGTAAGTCTTTCCCGCCAAGGCCTCCGCTTTGGCCCTGAGATCCGGAAATTCGGCGAGCAGTTCCGGGTAGTGGGCGCGGATCATGCCGCTGCAGGATCCCGAGGGAACCACTACGTACTCGCAGGCGTCGAACTCCTCGATGACCTTGCGCGCCAGTGCCTGCGCCGCCTTGCGGTCTCCGGAGTTGTAGCCGGGTTGCCCGCAACAGGTCTGGTCCGCCGGCACGACGACTTCACAACCGGCGGATTCCAGAAGCCTGAGGGCGCAGAACCCGATATTCGGTCGCATGAGGTCGACCAGGCAGGTAACGAACAATCCGACTTTCATTTTTCTCCAGTGCAATCGATCTGGCTGCGCCGGCGGGCTGCGCGCAAGAACATTGAGCCGCATCCCGGCACTGCCTGCAAATGCGGCTGGCGAATCAGAATGACAAAAAGTCGGGAAAGAGCGGGTTCACGCCGTCCCTGAACGGTCTGAAACGAGCGGCGGCGCAGCGCAGCAAGGCGCGCATCATAGCATGGCACTCTGCGGGCCTTTCCCTATGGTTGTCGGGGCTGGTTTCGCCATGTAAAATTTCCGCATTGCACAATTCCCGCAGCGGATGAAAGGCAAAACGTGGCTGAAGGCAACGGCAAGACTTCCATCCAGGTCATCGAGCGCATGATGGACCTGCTCGATGCGCTGGCGCGCGATAACGATCCGGTGAACCTGAAACGGCTCGCCAACTCGACCAGTCTGCACCCCTCGACGGCGCACCGCATCCTCAACATGCTCGTCGAGTTCCGCATGGTCGACCGCGTCGAGCCGGGGACTTACCGGCTCGGCATCCGCCTCCTTGAGCTTGGCAACCTGGTCAAATCGCGCATCAACCTGCGCCAGGAGGCGCTGCCGTTCATGCAGCGCCTGCACCAGGAACTGCATGAGACGGTCAACTTATCGGTGCGCCAGGGCGATGAAATGGTTTATGTGGAGCGCCTGCTGTCCGATCGCACCGCAATGCGCGTCGTGCACCTGATCGGCGCCAGCGCGCCGCTGCACATCACCGCGGCCGGAAAAATATTCCTTGTCGAGGACGGCGCTGAAAAATGCAGGGAATATGCGGACCGCACGACGCTGCCGGTTTTCACCAAGAACACCATCCGCGACCTGGGAAGCCTGACCAAGGAACTCGACCGCGTGCGCAAACTCGGCTATGCGTTCGACAATGAAGAGGCTGAGAAAGGCGTCTCCTGCATCGGCGCCGGCATCCACGATGACGAAGGCAGGCTGATAGCAGGGCTTTCCCTGTCGGCGCCTTCCAATCGCATCGACAAGGCGTGGGGACTGCGGGTCAAGGAGGTGGCCGACCAGATTTCCCGCGCACTTGGACACCGGCTCGGCATGAAGACTGCCTAGGCGGCGCCGCAAAAGAAAATGCCCGCCTGACGGCGGGCATTTATTTCTGGAGCCCGGGAAAGCCGCAGGGTTGCTATCAGCCCCTGACGCGGACGATGTCGGTTTCGATCCAGCGCTTGATCCGGTTGGCATCCCCGATGCGGGTCATTTTCCCCCAGGAATCGAGCAGGACGATGATGGTCGGCTTGTCGGCGATCATGGCCTGCATGACCAGGCAGCGGCCGGCTTCACTGATATAGCCCGTCTTGGAAAGGCCGATATCCCACTGGTGGCTCTTGATCAGTCTGTTGGAGTTCACATAGGACAGGATGCGGCGGCGCTTCTCTTCCGATTCGATGCGGAAGGAATCCGATGTCGTGTACTCGCGGATCAGCGGGTATTTGTGCGCGGCTTCGACCATTTTCGCCAGATCGTCAGCCGTCGAAACGTTTCCCGGATTCAGCCCGGTGGCATCTAGGAAACGTGAATTGATCATGCCCAGTTCGGCGGACTTTTCGTTCATCGCCGTTACGAAGGCCTCGCTGCCGCCCGGATAGTTGCGCGCCAGCGCCGCGGCCGCCCGGTTCTCGGAAGCCATCAACGCCAGCTTGAGCATCTCCGCGCGCATCAGCGTGGTGCCGACCTTTAGCTTGGAACGCGATCCCTTGACGCGATCCACGTCGTAGTTGTCGACACTGATGGATTCCAGGAGCGGCAGGCCGGAATCGAGGACCACCATGGCGGTCATCAGCTTGGTGATCGAGGCGATGGGCATCACCTGATCGGTATTCTTGGCGAACAGCGGGGTACCCGACTGCTGATCCAGAACCAGCACTGCGCCGGAATGCAGACGCAAAGCGGCGGGTTTTGCCGAATATTGCGATCGCTTGATGGCGGCTTTCTGCACGCCACCGGCTGCCCACGAAGGCAGCGCTGCCGCTACAAGGCACAAAACCAGTGCACCGATGATCGCTTTCATGTTCTTGAAACCCGCCTCGAATATTTATAAGGTCTTGATTTATATAAAAATCTAAAATTGCTGGTCCGCCAAAAACCGTTGTGGGGCAAGGGGCACCGCCATCCAAGCCACAAGCTTCCGGGCACAACATACCAAAAATCAACAACTAAGGGAAGATTCTAAAAACCCTAGACAGCTTCAGGGCCTGACCTACTCATTCCTCGGGTATTTCCTTACGCAACTGTCATGCCCGACAGCGTTATATACCGCCGTCATCGTCCACACCTTGGCAGCTCAGTCTAACTTCACAGGCGACGTCAAGCCGGCCGCCTCGACCCGCGCCTTCTCCTGTTGCAAAGCCCACATATGCGCATAGACGCCATGCCGGGCGAGCAGTTCGCCATGACTGCCACGTTCGACGATGTGACCCGCCTCCATTACCAGAATCTGGTCGGCATCGACAATCGTCGAAAGGCGGTGCGCAATCACCAGTGTGGTCCGCGCAGCGGAAATGCGCTTCAATTCGGCCTGGATCGCCTTTTCCGATTTGGAGTCGAGCGCCGATGTCGCCTCGTCGAAAATCAGGATATGCGGATCCTTGAGCAGCGCCCGCGCAATCGCCACGCGTTGCTTTTCCCCACCGGACAGTTTCAAGCCGCGTTCGCCGACCATCGCCTCGTATTTGTCGGGCAGGCTCTCGATGAGCTCGTGGATATGCGCCGACTGGGCGGCGAGCAGCAGTTCTTCCTGCGGCGCCTCCGGATTTCCGTACGCGATGTTGTAATGGATGGTGTCGTTGAACAGGACGGTATCCTGGGGCACGATTCCGATCGCGGCGCGCAGGCTTTTCTGCGTGAAGTCGCGAATGTCGATGCCGTCGATGGTGATGCTTCCGCCGTTGACGTCGTAGAAGCGAAACAGCAACCGCGCCAGGGTGGATTTCCCGGAGCCGCTGGCACCCACAACAGCAACCGTATGTCCCGCCGGGATGTCGAAGCTGACGTTGTGCAGGATCTGGCGCCGCGGCTCGTAGGAAAAATCCACGTTCTCGAAGCGCACGGTCGGCTGCTCCGTCTTCAGGGTCATCGCCCCCGGCCGGTCCTCGACCTCGCGATTCTCTGATAGCAGCGTGAACATCTTGTCCATGTCCGTCAGGGCCTGCTTGATCTCGCGGTAGACCATGCCGAGAAAATTGAGCGGGATGTACAGCTGGATGAGCAGGCCGTTCACCAGCACCAGGTCGCCCAGCGTGAGTTTTTCGTCCACCACGCCCTGCGCCGCCAGGATCATCAGCAGGGTGACCGCGATCGCGATCACGAAACTCTGGCCGATGTTCAGGGCGCCGAGCGAAACTTCGTTGCGTACGTCGGCCGCCTCGAATTTCTGCAGGTTCTCGTCGTAGCGGCGCGCCTCGAAATCCTCATTGTTGAAGTATTTGACGGTTTCATAGTTGAGCAGGCTGTCGACTGCGCGGGTGTTTGCCTTGGAGTCAAGTTCGTTGGCTCGCCGCCGGATCTCCATGCGCCACTCGGTCACCGTGATTGTGAAAATCAGGTAGACGATGACGGCAGCCATCGTGATGGCCATGAATCGCCAGTCGAATTTGGCGAGCAGTACGGCAGCAACCAGAGCGAACTCGATGATCACGGGGATGATCGAGAACAGCATGTAGCTGAGCAAGGTGGAAATGCCACGCGTCCCGCGCTCGATGTCGCGTGATACTCCACCCGTCTGCCGGTCCAGGTGGAAGCGCAGGCTGAGGCTGTGCAGGTGGCGGAACACCTGCAGCGCCACACGCCGTATCGCGCGCTTTGCCACGCGCACGAAGACGATGTCCCTCAACTCGGCGAACACCACCGTCGAAAGCCGCAGCAGGCCGTACATGACGAGAAGTACGACGGGCAGAAGGAGGACCGCCTGACGAGGGTCCAGTGAATCCACGATTTCCTTCATCACCAGCGGCACGCCGACATTGGCGAGCTTCGCCAGGGTCAGGAACGTGAGTGCAGCCGACACCCTCCACTTGAACTCCCACAGGTAGGGCAGCAGGGTGCCGATGGTTTGCCAGTCATTGCGGCGCTTCGTGGGCGCGCCGGTCGGGCGCAGGGCGTGGTCTCTCAAGGATGCGGACAGGGAATGGTGGTGCCGGGCGTGGCGAAAGATGCAGGATAGTACGCCGAAAAGCATGCGGTCTGACGGACCATCCCGCCGCCCGTTCGATCCGCCCGCCCTCCCATGTCGAATGCGCCAGCGGTAAGTCGCTGCCAATGCGGTATATTGGCTTGCCTCCCGGCGCCGCTGAGCGGCGCGGACAACCTCCGGAGCCTTCCGACATGCGCACTTTCGCCCGCCTGCTGCTGAGCCTCACCGCCATCGTGATCGTCCTGTTCGCCGCCTATACCTGGCTGGTCATGAGCTGGAGCTATTCGGATGGCGAACGCGCGGGCTATGTACAGAAGCTTTCGAAAAAAGGCTGGCTGTGCAAGACCTGGGAAGGCGAACTGGCGATCATCACCATGCCCGGCACCGTTGCCGAGAAATTCCTTTTCAGCGTCCGCGATGACGCAGTTGCCCAGCACATCAACCAGTCGCTGGGCAAGCGGGTTTCGCTAACTTATGAAGAGCATGTGGGCATCCCCACCAGTTGCTTTGCCGAAACGTCCTACTTCGTCATCGGTATCAAGGTCATCGACGACCCGTCACCCATCGCTCCGGCAGCTGTCCAGGCTGCACCTGCACCGCCGGCTCCGCAGCCCGCCGCACCTTCGCAGAGCTGACAGCCCGGATTTTCCTGCGCGCCCGCAGCTACGTGTAGCCAGAGAAGTCATGC
>Ga0190274_10002182_pt1 | contig 11506 bp, 6 predicted proteins | sample Popmic531T_FD_133002 | JGI IMG/M metagenome (GOLD analysis project Ga0190274, IMG submission 133002) | Populus adjacent soil microbial communities from riparian zone of Yellowstone River, Montana, USA - 531 T | ecosystem: Environmental > Terrestrial > Soil > Riparian zone | place: USA: Montana...
CGATGTAGTCAAACTGATCAAAGAGGGTTTATCCTCCAAAGAGATCGCTTTGCAGCTGGATATCTCCTTAAAAACAGTAGAAGTACACCGCTATAATATTCTCAAAAAACTAAGTTTAAAAAATACAGCAGCTTTAGTTAATTTTATTAATACACAAGGGCTATAACCTCCAGGCCGGGAAGAATAGAATTTTCCTGTTTATTCCCGTCTAATCAGGCTGCTTATGTATCAGTTTTTCACCCGCAGAAATATCAATATTAGCCTGGCAGTCTTCTTACTACTGCTTGTCATTTTTGGTTGGTCAACCTTCACCAATATGAACAAGGCCCGGAAAGAGACCCGGACCGTGAATGCCACTCTCGAATCCCTCAGAGCACTGGAAGATATCATGGATGATGTACAGGACATGGAAACAGGTCAGCGGGGATACCTTATTTCCGGTAACCGTGATCTTCTTGCCCCTTTCTCATCTGCCTTATCCAGGCTTGGCAAGGACACCGTGAATGTGAAGGACCTTTTCCCGCTTTACCCCGCAAGGGTCAGCAAATTCAGGGATCTTCTTTTATTGGTAAAGAGAAAGGCACTGCTTACTTCAGGCGCTGTAAGTGAACTAAATGAAATAAACCGGGAATTCCTTTATAAACAGGTTGAGGGAGGCAGGGCCAAACTGGTAATGGATAGTATACGGCAGATCATTTTTTCTTTTGAGAACGAGGATAGAGTCATTCTGCAATCTTCCAACCAGCAACGACAACTTGCAGCCACCCGGACGGCAAAACTCTTTATCGTCTCCGTGATCCTGTTCCTTATCACTCTTTTTTTCCTTTTCTGGAGAGTAAAAAGAGAATTAAAACACCGGGAAGATAATGAGAAACAATTAGCCCATCTCGCCAGCCTGATCGAACAAACCAGGGATGCCATTTTTTCTACCGATACGCATAGAACGATCAGGACCTGGAACCGTGCGGCAGAAGAAATGTATGGATTTACTGCTGCCGAGGCGATCGGGCAGAATGCCGCCAGTTTATTGAAAATAAGAGGGGGAAAAGAAGATAATGCGAAAAGTCTTGCCGACCTGCAGCAACAGGGTTATTACAAAGGAGATTATACCACTACCCGGAGATCGGGAGCAACGGTCATTATACACGCTTCGATGTCGGTATTGAGAAATAAAAAAAATGAGATAGAAGGATATGTTGCTGTTCACCGGGATATATCAGAAAGGATCAGGTCGGTAGAATTAATGGGAAAATTCAATGAAGAGCTGAACCGCCAGGTGCAGGATAAGACAGCAGAGATCAAGCATTCGAATGATCGCTTTGAGATGATCATCCGTACGACCAACGACGCGATCTGGGAATGGGACCTGGTAACAGGTAAAATGTGGGGTAATAAAACCCACCAGGAACTTTACGGGGTCACACTGACGGACCCGGTGCCTGATGAAAAACAGTGGGAGGCAAGGATCCACCCTGACGAAAGGGAAGCTATTATGAAAGGGTTCCGGGAAACGCTGGCCTCTGATAAAAATGCCTGGATCACGGAATACCGGTTCAGGGCCGGGAATAGTTACAAATATATTTATGACCGTACTTATATTGAACGTAATGAAACCGGCAAGCCGATCCGTATACTCGGAAGTATGATGGATGTCACCCAACGAAAGGAAGCAGAAGAAAGATTGAAACGAAGGGAATTACAATTGATGGCATCTATCCAGAATACCCCGAATGTAGCTGTGCAATGGTATAATGATAAAGGCGAAGTATTATTCTGGAACCATGCATCGGAACTCATCTTTGGCTGGGGAGCTTCGGAAGCAATGGGTAAAACGCTTGACCGGCTCATTCAAACCCCGGAAGAGAACCAGGACTTCCTCGAAACGCTCCGGGAAATTGAAAAGACCGGCAGAACGGTCGGGCCGGCGGAATTTTCTTTCCATCGGAAAGATGGTTCCAAAGGGTATTGTATGGAGACCATCTTCTCGATCCCGTCCATCGATGGGGAACCCTGTTTTGTCTGTATGGATGTGGATGTCACGGAAAGTAAAAAATCCGCGTCTGATCTGAAAGAAAGCGAGGAAAAATATCGTACAATGATCGAGCAGGCATCGGACGGTATCTTTATACTGGACCATGAAGGCCGTTGCATTGATGCCAACCCTGCTGCCTGCCATACATTGGGTTACTCGAGGGAGGAAATAGTTGATCTGTCAGCCAGCGAACTACTTTTTGAAGGCGAACTGACGATCGGGAAATTAAAAAGTGAAGAATTGAGATCGGGGCATACAGTTGTTGTAGAAAGGAAACTGAGAAAAAAAGATGGGGACAGGGTTGATTCAGAAGTAAGCTATAAATCACTTCCCAATGGATATATCCTTGCGATCGCCCGGGATATCACGGAAAAAAAGAAAGCGGAAGAAGCGCTTATTAAAAGTGAAGAGGTAAGAAGACTGATCATGGATTCCGCACTGGATGCCATTGTTTGTATTGATAAGACCGGTAATGTAACGGTATGGACACCGCAGGCGGAAAAAATATTCGGTTGGAAAGAAGAAGAGATATTGGGTAAAAAACTGACGGAGAACATTATTCCTCCTGCTTACCGGGACAGGCATGAGAAAGGCATGCGACAGTATGCCGAAACCGGGGATGGTCCTGTACTGAACCGGATGATCGAGATCACGGCGATCAATAAACAGGGAACTGAGTTCCCGGTGGAATTGTCCATCATCCCGATCAAACAGGGCAGATCAGAATTTTTCTGTGCTTTTATCCGCGATATTACCGAAAGAAAAAAAGCTGCGGAACAGATCGCCCGGGAAAAAGAACTCTCCGATACGGCCATCAACAGTCTCCCGGGTATCTTTTACATGTTTGATATCAACAGGAAATTCCTGCGCTGGAACAAGAATTTTGAAACGGTCTCCGGTTACAGCATCGACGAGATGACCCATATAACACCGGTCAATTTCTTTGCTGAAGAAGACCGGCCCCTTGCGCAGCAAAAAGTGCAGGAGACCTTTCAAAAAGGGTCGGCAGAACTGGAAGCTCATTTTCTTACAAAAAGCGGGGAGAAGATCCCTTATTTCTTTACGGGTCTTTCTGTAATATATGGCGGAGTTCCCTGTATGCTGGGTACCGGGATCGATATCAAAGAACGAAAGATCGCGGAAGCGGCATTGAAAGCATCCGAGGAAAAATTGCGGCAAGTGCTGACCAGTTCAGCCCATGATTTTTATGTGATCGATACTGATTACCGTATAAGCCTTATCAATGAAAATGCCGCTGCAAATCTCCGCAGGGCCTGGGGCAAAGAGGTGAAGGTGGGGACGCATATCCTGGAAGCCGCGCCTCCCGCTAAAAAGCAATACCTGAAAGAGAATTTTGAAAAAACCTTCTCCGGCGAGGTGATTGAATACGAGACACTACACGAAATAGGAGATAACAACGCCTGGATTCGGGTACGGTACACGCCGGTATCAGATGAAACAGGTTCGGTGACGGGCGTCTATGTTGTTACCAAAGATATTACGGAAAAGAAAGTGGTAGAGAATGATCTCCGGCAATCGAATAATCGTTTCGAGATGATCACCCGGACCACCAATGATGCGGTTTGGGAGTGGGACCTGGAAACAGGACAGCTATGGAGTAATGAGACACACCAGCAGATGTATGGACTAACGATGAATGACCCGGTGCCTGCCGAAGGGATGTGGAGAGATCGTCTCCATCCGGATGACCGGGAAATGATCGTTACAATGCAACGGGAAGCACTGGCTTCCGATACCAATGTATTTATATCCGAGTATCGTTTCTTCTCAGGAAAAAATGAATATGTCAATCTCTATGACCGCTGCTATATTGTACGGAATGAAGCCGGGAAACCGGTGCGGATGATGGGAAGCATGATGGATATCACGGAGAGGAAAAGAGCGGAAGAAGCAGTAAGGATCAGCGAGGAACAATACAGGGCCCTGGTGGAAAATGCACCTGAAGCACTGGTGGTAATGGATATGGAGCAACGAAAATTTGTAAATGTGAGTGAGAGCGCGGTGAAATTATTCAAAATGTCCCGCGAAGAGTTATTGGAGACCGGGCCGGTAGAACTAAGCCCTGCCCAGCAGCCTGATGGAAGAGCTTCGGCTGAAGCAGCTTTTGATTATTTACAGGAGGCGATCGAAGGAGGAAAACCCGCTTTCGAATGGACGCATATTAACAGTGAGGGTAACGAGATATCCTGTGAAGTCAGGCTGGTCAGGCTTCCTTCCGACAAACAGGTGCTTGTCCGCGGAAGCATTATTGATATCACTGAGCGTAAAAAGGCTGAGGCCGAACGTTCCAATGAACGAAACCTGCTTCGGGCATTGATCGACAACCTGCCTGACTATATCTATGTGAAGGATACAGCCTTTAATTTTATGATCAGCAACAGGGCTTTTGTCAAGCTTGTAGGCGCAAAGGAAGAAGCAGAAACGATCGGTAAGAAATCGGCCGAGCTTTTTGGAGAAGAAGTGGGGGGGATCAACACGGAGGAGGATCGCAAAATACTGGAGACAGGCAAAGAGATCATTGACCGGGATGAATCGATCTTGACCCGCGACGGAAAACAACTGTGGTTATTGACCACCAAAGTGCCGTTGAAAGATGCCGACGATAAGGTCACGGGGATCCTTGGTATCAGTAAGGATATCACCGAGCGGAAAAGAGCGGAAGAAGAGATCGTCAAAACAAATGCCCGTTTCCAGATCGTATCCAAAGCCACCAGTGATATTGTATGGGACTGGGACCTGGTGAATGGCACCATGTGGTGGAATGATAATTATTATTCCAACCTGGGTTACCGTAAGCAAAAAGAGATCGTACCAATTGAAGACTGGTACCGGCGGATACATCCGGATGATGTAGAAAAGGTGAAGGCGAAGGTCAAAAGAATGATCGAAGGCAGGGGATCATCCTGGCAGGATGCCTACCGCTATATCAAGTTTGACGGGACCTACCTGCATTTGCTGGACAGGGGATTCATACTCCGGGACCACGAGGGTAAAGCCTACAAGATGATCGGGTCCATGGTGGATATGACACCTGTGTATGAAGCACAGCGAAAGATCGGGGAAAGCGAAGAAAAATACCGTACGCTGGTAGAACAGGCTGTGGATGCGATCGCTCTTTATGATGCCGGGGGTAAAATACTGGATGTGAATACAGGTTCTGTCCGCCTGCTGGGATATGAAAAAGAAGAGTTGATGCAAATGCTCCTGTCAGACGTCCTGACACCTGAAGAGATAATAGTAAAACCGGTAAGATATGATGTGCTCCGGCAGGGTGAATCGACCGTGAAGCAAAGAAGTATGCGGAGAAAAGATGGCACTGTGATACAAACAGAGGTCCGCTCACAGCAGTTGCCCGATGGCCGCTTTCTTTCGGTGATCAGGGACCTGACCGAACGCTTAAAAGCCCAGCAACTGATCGAAAAGGAGAAAGAATTGTCGGACTCTATCATCAGCAGCCTTCCCGGGGTCTTTTATTTTTTCGATCATACAGGAAAGTTTCTCCGGTGGAACAAAAAATTTGAGGTGGTTACAGGCTATACAGGAGAAGAAATATCTAAAATGCACCCGCTTGATTTTTTTGAAGGGGATGACAAACAGCATATCAGCAGCAGGATAGCGGAAGTTTTTGAAAAAGGGATCAGTGACGCGGAAGCCTATTTTGTAACCAAGACCAGGGAAAAGATACCTTACTATTTTACCGGTGCTTCTATTATCAATGAAGGGGTGCTTTGTTTGCTCGGCACCGGTATAGATATATCTGACCGGAAAAAAGCCGAACTTGAACTGGAAGCATCTTATGATGCTGTCCGGAAACTGACAGAGTATCTCCAGAATGTCAGGGAAGAAGAAAGGACACATATTGCCCGCGAGATCCACGATGAGCTGGGTCAGCAGCTCACGGTACTTAAAATGGATGTTTCCTGGCTGAATAAAAAAATTACGAACCCGGATGAGCCGATCCGGGCGAAGATGAAAGAATTGTTATCAATGCTGGATGAAACAGTGAAGACGGTGCGGAGAATATCATCCGAACTGCGTCCCAGCCTGCTGGATGATCTTGGGCTAACGGCTGCCCTGGAGTGGCAACTGAAAGAGTTTGAGAAACGTTCAGGTATTAAAACTAAATTTGATGCTCCGGAAGCAGAGATCCAGTTGTCGAATAACGTAAAAACAGCATTCTTCAGGATATTCCAGGAATCGCTGACCAACGTGGCCCGTCATTCGGGAGCAAAGAAATTATCGGTAAGCCTTGGGACCCGGGATGATCATTTTGTTTTGACAATTATTGATGACGGGAAAGGGTTTGATGAACAAAAGCTTGCCGAAAAAAGGACATTGGGTATTTTGGGGATGCAGGAACGCACTTCCATGATCGGGGGTAGCTATAAAATTACCGGTGAACCGGGAAAGGGAACGACCGTTGAGGTTGCTATTTCACTGGAAGGTCTTAATATTATTGGTTAAAAAAAACAGGAGCCAGGGATGCGAATTTTCATTGCCGATGATCATGCAATTGTCCGGAGAGGGTTGAAACAACTTTTACTGGAACACTACCCTTTTGCCGAGATCGGCGAGGCAGGAGATGCCCAAACACTTATCACGGAAGTGATGAACAAGGAATGGGACGTAGTGATCTGTGATATGAACATGCCCGGCCGGAGCGGGCTGGATGCACTTCAGCAAATAAAAGAGATAAACCCGAAACTCCCGGTATTGATCATGAGTATGTACCCGGAAGATCAATATGCATTGCGGGTCATAAAAGCCGGTGCATCAGGCTATCTTGGAAAAGAGACCGTGCACGATGACCTGGTGAAAGCCATCGAAGCGGTACGTGCCGGTAAGAAATATATCACTCCTGTCATAGCAGAGAAACTGGCGGATGCGTTGAATACGGATACCAACAAGGCGGTACACGAACTTCTTTCCGACCGGGAATTTGATGTGTTCAAACTGCTGGCTTCCGGTAAATCTGTTTCCGAGATCGCCTCGCAATTGTCGTTGAGCCCCACGACTGTCAGTACCTACCGTTCCCGTATCATCGAAAAGACCAACCTGCACAGCAATGCTGAATTTGCCCGTTATGCCATCGAGCATAGCCTGATCTGAGGCAGGTCATCTTCTTACCTACACCTGGACAATCCCGGTAAAGAAAAGCAGGGTTGATTTAAGTCAACCTGTCCCGGCGCAAACCATTGCATTTGTGTAGCTGTATTTCTACACGATTATAATGAATTCACGTACAGGCTGATCCGCCTGCATTCCGTCATTTTGCGGTGTCTTTTGACAGTACCGAACATCACACCTATGAATGGAAAGCAAACAATATTAATTGTGGATGACAATATGAATTTTGTCGACCGGATGATTGGTTTACTTCGTGAAGTGGCCAATGTGGGGGATATTCATACGGCAGCCGATTATGATGAGGCCCGGCGCATGTTGGCCGAAGAAGAGCCCCAGATCGTTCTCCTGGACATCAACCTGCCGGGGAAGAACGGGATCGAACTCCTGAAAATGATCAAAAAGAACAGCCCGGAATGTGAAGTGATAATGATCACCAATCATGCGGATGATTATTACAGGGAACAATGCCATGAATTAGGCGCTAAGTATTTTCTTGACAAATCCAATGATTTTGCACTCGTTCCTGCGATAATAGGCCAGCGGGAACTGGAAGCAGAATGAATCCTAAAAGTATAAGTGACGCATGAGACAGAAGTGGACAGCGCTGAAAAACATTATAAGCAACTACGAGAACCGTGATGGTTTATTCCTTTCCCTGATCCGGGAGGACGGCCTTATTATATGCGCCAATGCAACGATGCTAAAGCAACTTCACCTGAAGCCCGAAGGGATAAAAGAGGTGAATTTCTTTGATCTTCTCGACCCGGTCAATCTCAACGATTTTAAGCAGGCTGTCCGCCGCACCGGCGAGGAAAAGACATCTTCTTCCATGGAAGTTTTTCTCAAGAATGGCTATTATCATCCCATGAAATGGGAGATCAACCCTTTCGCCAGGGAGAAAGAAGATCAAACCTATTTATGTGTAGGGCATAAATTACTGGATGATGAACGACTACAGCATTTCAACAGGCTGGGAGAGAAAAATTACCAGGTGATCGTGGAAGGATTGAACGCGGGTATCCTTTTCCAGGATGAGAAAGGAGAACTTATTTCCGTCAACCAGAAAACGGCAGAGATATTCAATACAACGCTGGAAAGATTGTACCAGCTTACCGATATTAAAACCCTGTGGAATGACGCCTGGGAGATAACCTCAGAGGACGGAGACCCGGTACGTTTTGAAGACACCCCTTTTATCAAAGCCCTGCAAACCGGGGAGCCGCAGACCGAAATACTCGTTATCAAACTTCGTAATGGAGAGAACAAGTGGCTGCACTTCAGTTCCCAACCCCTGTTTGATGAAAAAACCAACCTCGCCTGTTCTGTCATCTCCAATATCGCCGACCTGACGCAGGAGAAAAAACTGGTCCTGGAATTAAAGGAAAGAAAGGCCGTCTTTGGTTCTTTTATGGATCAAACCCCGAATCTTGCCTGGGTAGTGGACGAGGATTCCAACCTCATCTTCGCCAGCAATGCCTTCTATAGCTATTTTGGGCTGGATAAAAAGAAATTAAAGAACAAAAAGATCACAGATCTTATACCTGCCCCGGTTGCAAAATCCTTATATGAGAAACACCAGCAGGTCTTCCAGACCGGGGAGGCAACTGAAATAGTAGAGAAAGTAAAATGGGCTGACGGGACAAACTATGTCTTTCATATCAACCTTTTTCCCATTGATAGCGGAACAGGAAAGAAAATGCTGGGCGGGCATGCGGTGAACCTGGCTGACAAATTTGCCGTTGAAAAGAAATTGAAGGAAGCTAATGACAGGTTGTTGCTGTTAACCAGGGCCACTACCGATGCTATATGGGAATGGGATATGCAAACAGGCCATATCTTCAGGAACGATGCGCTGATGGACATGATCGGTTACCAGTTGGGTGACCAGAAAGGTCTTTCCTGGTGGTTGCGCCGGATACACCCGGAAGACCGGGACAGGGTTAGTGATGCAGTTAAAGAAAGTACGGATCATAACCGCCAGTCCTGGGAAGAAGAATACCGTTTTAAATGTGCCGATGGTGTTTATAAACACATGCGGGATAAAGGATATATTGTTTACGAGAATGGATTACCCGTCAAAATGATCGGTTCCCTGCAGGATATCAGCAACCTCAAGGAAATGGAGAACCAGTTGATGGAGGAAAAGCTGGAGCGTCAGAAGGAGATCTCTGAAGCCGTCATCCGGGCCCAGGAAAAGGAAAGGACCAAGATCGGGTATGAACTTCATGATAATGTGAACCAGATCCTTTCTACGACCAAGATGTTCGTGGATATGCTCACACCTTCTTCCAGGGAAGAAAAGGAGATCAAGAGCAAGAGTGTCGAATACATCCTGCTGGCGATCGAAGAGATAAGGAAATTATCCAAAGAACTGGTGGTCCCCCAATTAAAAGAAAAAGGGCTGGTCGACAGCATCCAGGTATTGATCGACGATATTCATTTTTCCAACGTGGTCAAGATCAAATTTGCTCACGACCTGGAGAATGACCTGCTGGCTCCCGGCAAGAAGGTCACCCTGTTCAGGATCGTACAGGAACAACTCAAAAATATCATCAAGCACAGCCAGGCCAGTAAAGTGGACATACATCTCCAGAATAAAGAAGGTATTACCCGGCTGATCATAAAAGATAACGGGGTAGGCTTTGATGCCCGCCAGACACACCGCGGGATCGGGTTGTCAAATATCTACGAGCGGGTAAGGTTTTACAACGGGGAGGCGGATATCCAGACAGCGCCGGGAAATGGCTGTATCCTGGTCGTTTCCATACCCAGTTTTTAATAAGCCGGGAAGCCTGCACAGACTACGGGACAGACCTGCCTGCCGGCAGGCACGGTAACACCGTGTGATCTGTGAATAATCTAATCTGTGTTATCTGTGGTTATCTCCTGTTTTTCAATTTGAGTCACTATTTGGTATTCGCCGAAAATAAGAACTAGGTATTTCCCCGTATATTTTTTATCGGTTATACTATATAAATTTTTCTTTCTTTCCCTCCCTTAAGTTTTAAATAATATACTTGCGTTAGAAAAGCGGCTGCTGAAAAGTAACCGTTGTCCATTCATCCAATCCTTTTAAAACCAATCTCCGATGCGTAAGAGACCTCATGCCCGGAAGGTGAGTATTTATTTAAGTCTTGATGGTGATTCCATCCAGAAATACTTTAACCCGAACGATCCCGGCCCCCTTTATTGCCGCCAGCTAAGCCATGATTTCCAGGAATACCTGAACACTTGTGTCGCTACTGCAGGCCGTCACACCCTGATCAATTACAAAGTTTTTTGCGGCGAACAAACCGGGATGCGTTTCCTGATCGAACCGCTGATGAAAACGATCCGCCGCCATTATTCGATCAAAAGAGAATTGATGGAAGCCCAGTTTGCAAGATTCAAACGGAAGAATTTCATCCTGCTGTTCATCAGTATCATCGTGGTGATGATCTGCCAGGGTCTTTTACCGCTCATCCTTAACCAGCAACACCGGGTGCATTCCATCCTGAGCAATGCGCTGGATGTCTTTAGCTGGGTCATTCTCTGGAAACCTATCGAACGGCTTATCTTTTACTGGAATCCCTTTTTGAAAGATATACTGTTATTCACAAAAATGGCAACTGCCGAAATAATACTGGTAGACAATGAGCAGGATCTTATTAATCATCATCTCGAGCATTCTGATGCAGCATAAGATCGCCGCGCAATCAAAATGGGGGATCGAAAATTATAACTACCTGGGTTTACCCGGTGCGAGCGCAATTGTTCCGGTGATGCATTTTGAGACCGCGGGGAAATTGTATGGTGAGTTGCGGTATAATTATGAAGCGGAACAGACGGTTACGGTACTTGGCGGCAGAAGTTTCAAAAAAGAAGGAGACCTGTCATTGAGGATAACACCGCTGGCCGGGTTCTCTGCCGGTACCTTCACGGGTATCACTGTTGCCGTCCATACTGAGATGGAATGGAAGAATTTCTATTTCTCTTCACAGACCCAGCAAAGTATCGGAACAAAGAAGATCAGTGATGGCTTCTTTTTTAGCTGGTCAGAGCTCGGTTATACGGTCCGGGAGCATTTTTTTGCCGGGGCGGCCATGCAGTACACCAGCCGGAAGGGTGAAAAGGATCTTGAGCCAGGCATCGTAGCCGGGTTGAACTTTAAAAGTTTTTCTTTTCCCTGCTACCTGTTCAAACCATTTCAACCAGGCACTCATATAGTGCTGGGCATAAATTATGAGTGGAGTTCCAGGAAAAGAGCTAGAAGTTAATACGTAGTACAATTTAGGAAACACAGTAAAACAGGAATAAAAGAACCATTGTTATAAACCAACGGCAGTA
>Ga0190274_10002183_pt1 | contig 11503 bp, 6 predicted proteins | sample Popmic531T_FD_133002 | JGI IMG/M metagenome (GOLD analysis project Ga0190274, IMG submission 133002) | Populus adjacent soil microbial communities from riparian zone of Yellowstone River, Montana, USA - 531 T | ecosystem: Environmental > Terrestrial > Soil > Riparian zone | place: USA: Montana...
GCCGCGCTGACGACGGCGACCGTCGTGCCGCGCAAGGAAGAGAAGGTGCTGCTGGTGATCTGCGGCGCCAACCTCGACCCGGCGAGCCTGGCTGCCTAGGCCCTGGCCGCACGCAGCGCAGCGATGAAAAGCGCCGGCCGGGGCGGCCTCGTCTATTCCACCGACACCGGCCGGATGTGCCCGGCGTGCCGCCGGCCGGTCGCATCGTGTGCCTGTGCCGCCTCCGCCCGGCCCGCGCCGCCCGCCGGCGACGGGATCGCGCGAATCCGTCGCGAGACGCGCGGCCGGGGCGGCAAGACCGTGACCACGATCTCCGGCCTGGCCCTGGACGACGCCGCGCTTGCGGCGCTGGCGAAGCGCCTCAAGGCCGCCTGCGGCACCGGCGGCACGGTGCGCGAGGGCACGATCGAGCTGCAGGGCGATCATCGCGAGCAGCTGGCCGCCCTGCTCGCCCGGGAAGGTTTGCGCAGCAAGCTCGCCGGAGGCTGACACCCGGTCGGCGCCGGGGCCGAACCCTGGCGTTACGCGGGTCGGGCGCCCAGAATCGATGCCATGGCCACCGCGTCCGAAGCCACGCTGGTGTTCACCGACATCGTCGGCAGCACCCGCCTCGTCGAGCAGCTCGGCGACGCTGCCGCGGCGGACCTCTGGGCGCGCCACGATCGCTCGGTGCGCGACCTGCTCCATCGCCACCGCGGCCGCGAGATCGACCGCACCGACGGCTTCTTCGCCCTCTTCGATCGCGCGAGCGACGCCGCCGCGTTTGCCGTGGCCTGCCACGACGCGGCCGACGCCCTGGCGCTGCAGGCGCGGGTAGCGCTGCACACCGGCGCGGTGACGCTGCGCGAGAACGATGCGGCCGACGTCGCCCGCGGCGCCAAGCCGGTGGAAGTGGAAGGCCTGGCCAAGCCGTTCGCCGCCAGGCTGAACGCCCTGTCCGGGCCGGGCCAGACCCTGGCCAGCGCCGCGGCCTGCGCCGCCCTGGCCGGCGCGTCCGGCGCGCTGCGCAGCCACGGTCACTACCGGCTCAAGGGCGTGGCCGAGCCGGCCGAGGTGTTCGAGCTCGGCCGCGGCGCGGCGCCTGCCTTCTCGCCGCCGGCCGATACCGACAAGGCCTACCGCGTGGTGCGCGCCGCCGACGGCATCGGCGGCATCTGGAAGCCGGTGCGCGAGGTGCCGAACAACCTGCCCGCCGAGCGCGATGCGTTCATCGGCCGCGCCGGCGAGCTCGATGCGCTCGCGGCCCGGCTCGACGCGGGCGAGCGACTGATCACGGTGCTCGGCCCGGGCGGCATCGGCAAGACGCGCTTCGTGCGCCGCTACGCGCGGGTCTGGCTGGGCGACTGGCCGGGCGGCGTCTACTTCTGCGACCTGAGCGATGCGCGCACGACCGACGGCGTGCTCGGCGCGGTCGCGGTCGGGCTCGGCATTCCGCTCGGCCGCGACGATGCGGTGACGCAGCTCGGCCACGCGATCGCGGCGCGCGGCTCCTGCCTCGTGATCCTCGACAACGTCGAGCAGGTGCTCGAACCCGTGGCGACCGCGCTGTCGCGCTGGCTCGACCGCGCCGGCGCGGCGCGCTTCCTGGTCACCAGCCGCGAGCGGCTGCGCCTGGACGGCGAGGGCGTGCTCGCCCTCGAAGCGCTGCCGCTCGGCGACGACACGGGCGGTGCGGTCGCCCTGTTCCTGGCGCGGGCCCGGGCCCAGCTCCCCGGCTTCGCCGCCAACCCCGCGCAGCACGCCGAGGTGGAACGGGTCGTGCTGCTGCTCGACGGCATGCCGCTGGCGATCGAGCTGGCCGCGGCGCGGGTGCGCCTGCTCAGCCCGGCGCAGATCGTCGAGCGGCTGCGCGACCGCTTCGTGCTGCTTGCCGGCGCCCGCGGCACGGCGCCGCGCCAGGCGACGCTGCGCGGCGCCATCGACTGGTCGTGGGAGCTGCTCAGCCGGGCCGAGCAGGCGGCGTTCGCCCAGTGCGCGGTGTTCGAGGGCGGCTTCACCCTCGCCGCCGCCGAAGCGGTGCTCGACCTCGCGCCCCTCGGGGCGACCGAGGCGCCGATCGACATCGTGCAGTCGCTGCTGGACAAGAGCCTCCTGCGCGTCTGGCACCCCAGGGGCCAGGGCGGCGACCACGAGCCGCGGTTCGGCATGTACGCCAGCTTGCACGAGTACGCGCGCGAGCGCCTCGATGCGTCCGGTGAGGCGGCGGCGGCCGAGGCGCGACACGGCCGCCACTTTGCGGTGTTCGGCGACGAGGATGCGCTCGCCGCCCTCTGGAAAAGCGATGGCGCGCGCCGCCGGAACGCCCTGGCGATCGAGCTCGACAACCTCGTCGCCGCCTGCCGGCGCGCGCTGGCGCGCGGCGACGCGCCGACGGCCGCGTCGAGCTACGCAGCCTCCTGGGCGGTGCTGGAGAGGCAGGGACCGCGGGCCCTCGGTGGCACGCTCGGCAGGGAGCTGGCCACGGCCTCCATGCCGCCTGGCCCGCGCGTCGTGGTGCTGCGCAACTACGGGACGGCGATCCATCTGGCCGGCGACCCGGAGCGGGGCGCCGCCATCCTGCTCGAGGCGCTGGCGCTGGCGCAGTCCGCGGGCGACCGCCGTGCGGAGGCGGAGCTTCTCGGCGGTCTCGGCGACATCCGCTTCGACCAGATGCGCCTCGATGAGGCGCATCGCCTCCTCGACGCGGCGCTGGTTGCCAGCCGCGAGACCGGCGACCGGATCATCGAAGCCAAGACACTGTGCCGACTGACGGCTGTGGCGCACGTCCAGAGTCGCTGGGACGAGGCCGCCACGCTGATGGATGCAGGCATGGCGCGGGTTCGCGAGACCGGCGCTCGCCAGCTCGAGCTGGTACTGCTGAACATGCGCGCGATGCGCGAGCACGCGCAGGGGCACTCGCAGACGGCGCTCGAGACCCATCGGCACATGTGCGAGATCGCCCGCGAGACCGGTCATCGCTCAGGGGAGGCGACCTCGCTCACCAACCTCGGCGGCATGCTGCTCGACCTGGGACGCGATGGCGAGGCGCTGCCTGCGTTGCAGGAGGCACTGTCCATCCACCGCGAGATCGGCAATCGATCGCACGAAGGCATGGTCCTCGGGAACCTCGGCATCCTGCATCGGCAGCAGGGACGCGCCGACGACGCGCGTGCGCATTTCGAAGCGGCGCTGGCGATCGCCCGCGAGGTCGAAGACCCGCGCCACGAGCTCTACCTCCTCGGCTCGCTGGGCGAACTGCTCCTGGAGCAGCAGAAGTTCGAGGAGGCGGCCGCCTGCTTCGCCGACGCCCTGGGACGCAAGGCCGGGGCCGACGACATCAACTCGGGCCGCCTGCTCGCCGGGATGGGCAAGCTGCACTGGCGGCAAGATCGCCTGGACGAGGCCGAGCAAGCGCTGGCCCGGGGCGAGGCGTTCCTGCGCAACCACGTCGACCAGATCGAGCTGCTGAAGCTGCTCTGCACGCGAGGCCAGGTGGAGCTGGCGCGCGGTCGTCGCGATGCGGCGATTGCCGCGCTGGCCGAGGCCGAGGCCGGCGCCGCAGCCATGGGTGCCTCGCCGACCTCGATACTGGCGCGGGAGATCGAAGCGCTGCGCCGGGCCCTCGGGTAGCACGGAAGTTGCTTTTCCGGATGCATGCATCCCTCCCCGCCGCCGACGACCCGCCCCGCTTCCCCGATCCAGGACTACCTCGAAGAGCTGCACGCCCGCTTCAGCGGTCTCGGCCGTGGCCAGGTCGCCAGCTACATCCCCGAGCTGGCGAAGGCCGACCCGGCCTGGTTCGGCATCGCCATCGCCACCGTCGACGGCCAGGTTTACGAGGTCGGCACGACGCGCCAGCCGTTCACGATCCAGTCGATCTCCAAGCCGCTGGTCTACGGCATCGCTCTCGAGGACCACGGCGTCGAGGCGGTGCGGCGAAAGGTCGGGGTCGAACCATCCGGCGACGCCTTCAACGCGATCAGCCTCGAGCCGCATACCGGCCGGCCGATGAACCCGATGATCAACGCCGGCGCCATCGCCACCGCCTCGCTGGTGCGCGGCGATAGCGAGCAGGAGCGGCTGGACCGGGTGATCGGCGCCCTGTCGGCCTATGCCGGTCGTCCCCTCGCGCTCGACGAGGCGGTGTTCGAATCGGAGCGCCGCACCGGCCATCGCAATCGCGCCATCGGCCACATGCTGCGCAACTACGAGATCCTCGGCGATGCGCCCGAGCCTGTGCTCGACCTGTACTTCCGCCAGTGCTCGGTGCTGATCGATGGCCGCGACCTGGCCCTGATCGCGGCCACCCTGGCCAACGGCGGTGTCAACCCGGTCAGCGGCCGACGCGCGGTCGCCGCCCGTCACGTCGGGCCGATCCTCAGCGTGATGACGACCTGCGGCGTCTACGACCTGACCGGCGAATGGGTCTACAGCGTCGGCATGCCGGCCAAGAGCGGCGTCGGCGGCGGCATCATCGCCGTGCTGCCGGGGCAGCTCGGCATCGGCGTCTTTTCGCCGCTGCTCGACGAGCGCGGCAACAGCGTGCGCGGAGTCGAGGTCTGCATGGCCCTGTCGCGCGAGCTCGAACTGCACTTCCTGCAGCCGCCGCGCCTCGCACGGACGACGGTGCGGGCCCGCTACTCGCTGGCGACCAAGCGCTCGAAGCGGCGCCGCTCGGCCGCGGAAAACCGGCTGCTCGACGAGCGCGGGGCGAGCGTCGAGGTCTTCGAGCTGCAGGGCGACCTGCGCTTCGCGACGCTGGAGCCGGTGCTGCGTGAGCTCGACCGCGCCGACGAGAGCGTGCGGTTCGCGGTGCTCGACTTCAAGCGGGTCGTCCACGTCGACGAGGCCGCCACGCGCATGCTCGCGAAGGCGGTCGGCAGCGCCGCCGGGCGCGGCCGGCGGGTCGTGCTGACGCGGGTGCGCCGCGGCGAGATGCTGGCCTCGTTCGGCAGCATGCTCGACCCGCGCCACGCGCAGAGCGTGATCTTCCAGCCCCAGCTCGACGCCGGGCTCGAGTGGTGCGAGCGGGCGCTGCTCGCCGCCGGCGGCCTCGTCGCGCCGGCGCCGCCGCTGCCGAACCTCGCCGAGCATCGCTGGTGCAGCGGCGTCCGTCCCGCCGACCTGGTGTACCTGCAGGCCTACATGGACCAGCGCGCCTACGAGGCCGGAACGCTGATCGTGCAGCGCGGCGATGCCGCCGACCGGCTGTTCTTCCTGCTGCGCGGCGAGGTGAGCGTCGTGCTGGCGCAGGCGGGCGGCCACCAGCGCCTGTCGACGCTGACCGCCGGCATGGGTTTCGGCGAGCTCGCGGCCTTCGCCGGCGGCGTGCGCTCGGCCGACGTGCGCGCCGACACCGCGGTCGAGTGCTGGATCCTGCACCGTGATGCCCTGGCGCGGGTCGAACGCGAGCGGCCGGCGCTGGCACTGCTCGTCATGCGCAACCTGCTGCTCAGCACGATCGAGGCTGTGGGCCGCCTGACGGCCGACGTCGCCGCGCTCGAATCCTGAGGTAAGGCCGCGGCGCCGGGGCCGACCGCGCGTCGGCGACCGCGAAGCGGGCCCTTGCGTGGCGGCATACTTGCGGCCATGCCTTGCGAGCCGCCGCCGAGTTGCAGCCGCCGAACGCTGCTCGCCCAGGCGCTCGCGGTCGGGGCGCTGGGCGCCTTCGCGCCCCTGGTCACCTTCGCCGCGGCGATCCCGGTCGAGAACATCACCCGCCTCTACACGGTCGAGGTGGCCCGGGTCGAGACGCCGGCCGACACCGCGGCGGTGGTGCGGGCGCTGCGCGACTGGCCGGGCAAGGTGGCTATCGGCGGCGGCCGCTTCAGCATGGGCGGCCAGGTCGCCCTCGCCGGCGGCCTGCACCTGGACATGCGGCAGATGAAGCAGCTGCTCTGGCTGCGCGCGCCCGAGCGCCAGGCGCGGGTGCAGGCCGGCATGACCTGGCGCGACCTGCAGGACGTTCTCGATCCGCACGACCTCTCGGTGCGGACGATGCAGAGCTTTTCCAACTTCACCGTCGGCGGCGCGGTCTCGGTCAACTGCCATGGCCGCTACGTCGGCCACGGGCCGATCGGCCTGTCCGTGCGCGCGCTGCAGCTGGTGCTGGCCGACGGCCGCGTCGTCGAGACCAGCCGCCAGGAGAACCCCGAGCTGTTCGCCGCCGCGATCGGCGGCTACGGCGCGATCGGCGTGATCACCGAGGTCGAGCTCGACCTCGACCGGAACACGCGGATGGAGCGGCGGATCGAGCCGGTGCCGCTGGCGAGCTATCCGAAGTTCTTCGCCGACAAGGTGCTCGCCGACCGCGACAGCGTGATGCACAACGCCGACCTGCTGCCGCCGCTCTTCGATGCGCCGGTGGCGATCACCTGGCGCCGCACCGACAAGCCGCTGACGCGGAGCAACCGCCTGGTCGCCCGCGGCCAGAGCTACACCCTGAAGCGTCAGGCGCTGTGGGCGCTGACCGAGCTGCCGCTGGCGAGCGGCCTGCGCGAGCCGGCGACCGAGGTGGCGCGACGGATTCGCCCCGAGGTCGCCTGGCGCAACCACGAGGCCAGCCTTGACGTGGCCCAGCTCGAGCCGCTGTCGCGCAAGAGCCTCACCTACGTGCTCGACGAGTTCTTCATCCCGCCGCGCAACTTCGAGCCCTTCGTGCGCGAGATGGGGCGGATCCTGCGCCGCTACGACGTCGGCGCGGTCAACGTCTCGATCCGGCACAGCCCGGTCGACACGCTGGCGCTCCTGCCCTGGGCCCGCGAGGAAGTGTTCTCGTTCGTCCTGTTCTACCGACAGGGCCTCGACCAGCAGGCGCAGCGCGTCGTCGGCGAATGGACCCGCGAGCTCGTCGAGGCGACCCTGAAGCACGAGGGACGCTATTACCTGCCTTATCAGCTGCACGCCACCAAGGAGCAGTTCGAGCGCGCCTATCCCGAGGTGGCGCAGCTGCGCCAGCTCAAGTCGCGGGTCGATCCGCAGGGCCGCTTCAGCAACTCGCTCTGGCAGAAATATCTCTGAATGAGATTCACGCCGGCCGCGCTGCCCGGATCGACGCGATGATCACCTCGCTGGCGCTGCACCCGCTGTTCGTCAACGTGTCGGCCGCGACACTGGCCCGGCTCGAGCAGCACCTGGAGCTGCGCCGCTTCGACGCCGGCGACATCGTCCTGCGCGCCGGCGTCGCCTCGGCCGAGCTGTTCGGGCTGATCGAGGGCGCGGTGCGGGTCGAGCTCGGCGACGGCAGCCGGCGGATCCAGCTCGTCGCGCCGCAGTGCTTCGGCGAGCTGTCGGCGCTGACCGGCGATCCGGTCTCCGCGACCATCGTGGCGCACCGCGACGTGCTGGCCTGGGTGCTCTCGGCGCCGCTGCTGTTCGAAGCGATGGCGCAGGAGACCGCGTTCTTCCGCAACGTCGCCACCCTGCTCGGCATGCGCCTGCGCGAGCGCACCCGCCGGGCGCCGGCCAGGCGCCCGCGGGTGGTGCTGATGCCGCTGCGCGAGCCGGGCGACCGGGTCCTGCTCGCGGCGGCCGGCCGAGGCCTCCATCACTACGCGCCCGGCTCCGAGCAGGCCGAGGTTTCGGCCGACGACGTCGCCGGCGGCATCGCCCGCATGCGCCGCTGGCGGGACGAAGGCCATGGCGACGCGGCGCTGCTGCTCGGCGCCGACCTCGGCGGCTGCGTCGGCTTGCTGCAGGACCTCGACGCCGAAGACCTTCTGGTCGTCGCCGACGACGACCTGGCCGTGTTGCCGCATGCGCTCGCCCAGCCGATCCTCTTTCGCCGCGGCCCACTCTCCGAAGCGGCGAACCTCCTGCGCTGGAGCCATGCCGTGCCGCGCGAGGAGATCGAGGCCGGCGCCGCCGCCGGCGAGTGGTCGCGGCTCAGCCGGCCGGCGCTCGATCACCTGGTGCGACGGCTCTGCGGCCGCGACGTGGGCATCGCCATGAGCGTCGGCGCGGCCGCCGGCCTGGCCCACCTGGGCGTGCTCGAGGTGCTGGAGAACGACGGCCTGCCGATCGACTTCCTCTGCGGCTCGAGCATGGGCGGCGCGGTCGCGCTCGCCTTCGCCCACTTCGGCAGCGCCGGCGCCGCGCAGAAGGAGATCCTGCGCCTGGTCGGGGAGTTCGCGCGCTCCAAGGGCCTCCAGTGGCTGCCGCGCGCCTCGTTGATCTCCGCCTCGCGCATGACCTCGCTCACCGAGCGGCTGTTCGGCGACGCCACCTTCGCCCGGCTGCGCCTGCCGATCGCGGTGGTCGCGGCCGACCTGGCGATGGGCAAGCGCGCCGTGCTCGACAGCGGCCCGATCGCACCGGCGGCGCGCGCGACCGCGGCCATCCCCGGCGTGTTCGCGCCGGTGCGGGTCGGCGATGCGCTGCTGGTCGACGGCGCGGTGGTGTCGCGCCTGCCGGTCGACCTGCTGGTGGCGCGCGGCTGCGGCTTCAAGCTCGCCGCGCTGGTCCGGCCGACCTATCCGCAGGAAGCGCCCGGTGCCCGCGCCGCCGCCGACCGACTCGAGCAGCGCCTGCACCGGCCGTTCGGCCTGCGCGCCGCGATGGGCGGCGCCTACCGGCTGCAGGGCTGGTGGGACTCGGCCAGCCACGCCGGCCGCGCCGACCTGTCGCTGACCGTGCCGATCCCGGTCGGCGAAGGCTTCAACTTCGCGATGGCCGAGACGATGGTCGAATGCGGCCGGCGCACCGCCACCGAACGCCTGCCGCAGATCCGCCTGGCGATGGAGCAGGTGCTGACGCCCGGGGTGCCCTGACTCAAGGCATTCCGCCCTGGAGCTTGCGCAGCGCGAGGAACTCCTGGCGGTTGCGCGGGCCGTAGGTCGCGAAGCTCGGCCGCGGGTCGTTCAGGTACTCGGCCTTCCTCTTCTGCACCGGGTCCTTGGCCAGCCGCGGGCGCAACGCGTCGGGCTTGAGGCCGTAGACGCGGGCTGCGTTGAGGCCGAACACCTTGCGCTTCAACGCCGGCGTCAGCGCCGGGTAGCCGTACTTCTCCTGGAACTCGGGGCTGATCTGGAAGGCGCGGAAGGCCTGGATCTGATCCTGCGGGCTGCCGTACCAGATCGAGTCGGTACCCCAGAGCACCCGGTCCTCGCCGAAGGTCTTGAGCAGCTTGCCGAGCAGGTGCGCGGCCTGCTCCGGGTTGCGCATGACGAAGCGCCAGGTGCTGCCGAGCTCGGCGTAGACGTTGCCCGGCTTGCCCGCGTCGAGCATCGAGCGGACCAGCACGTCGACGCCGGCGCGCGCGTTCGGGTCGTACGGACCTTCCTTGACCGAGGTATCGAAGCCGGCGTGGTAGATCAGGAAGGTCATGTCGGGATGCTTCCGCGCCGCCGGGCCGATGTCGCGCGAGGTCGAGAACTCGTAGCCGCGCTGGCCGAATGCCAGGCCCTTGTGAACGGCGATGTTCTTCACCCCGAGCGCGCGTGCCTTGTTGATGAAGGGCCGACCGTGGCGCTCGTCGTCGAGGAAGAAGCCGGCCGGCCCGCCGGGCGGGCCGAACTGGGTGTAGGTCTTGAAGGCGGCCGGCTTGAAGCGCGCCGCCTGCGCGTCCATGCCTTCGAGCTCGCCGGCCAGGGTCGGCATGCAGCGGCCATGCAGCAGCAGCCGCTCGGTGCCGTCGAGCGCGTTGGCGCTGTCGCGGGTGGCGCCGGCGGCCTCGAAATCGAGCGGGTTGGTCTCGAGGCCGCCGGGCACGTGCGAGAGCACGCCCATCGCGGTGTCGCTGTCCATGAACACGTCCTTGAGCAGGGCGCCGCTGGACAGGCACTCGATAGGGTCGGCCAGGCCGCAGCCGGCCTTGGGCATGCTGCGAAAGGCATCGGGGCTGGCCCGCTGCCGCCAGGCGCCCTGCGGATTCACGTGGTGCAGCTGGACGTCGAAGATGAACTCGTCGCCGGCGAGCGCCTCGTGCGCGGCGGCGAGCTCGAAGCGGGCTTCCTTCGGCACCGCGTAGCTGCCGCCCTGCCTGCCGGCGGCGGCGAAGGCGCGGTTGAAGGCGCCCAGGCTCGCCGCGGCGCCGAGCAGCGAGACCAGGTAGCTGCGGCGGCTCTGGCCGAGCCGCCGCGCGCCTTCGCCCACCGCCTCCAGGGCCAGGGCGCGGGCATGGCGCGCCGCGGCGTCGAGCGGCACCGGCGCGAACTCGCCGTTGGAGGTCGAGTCCAGCTTGATCGGCAGCTCCGGGGCGTCGTCGCCGGTTCTCGTCATGATCAGGGCTCCTGCAGCCGCGCCGCTCGCGTCACTCCGGCATCGGTTTGCGGAACAAGTCTTTCGGCACGCCCGCCGTGTTGAAGATGTAGTCGCGCGAATTCTCGAGCTCCGTGCGCAGCTGGTTCAGGTTCACGCCGAGCAGCCGCCCCTTCCACTTGCGGATCTTGCCGGCGACGATCACCGTCTCCACGTTCGAGCGCTCCATCAGCGAGACCACCGCCCCCGGCACGTGGTTGAGCGGCGCGACGTTGATCGCGGTCGCGTCGAGGATGATGATGTCGGCTTCCTTGCCGGGCGTGAGCGATCCGATCTTCGTGTCGAGCCGCAGGCCCTTGGCGCCGTTGATCGTCGCGTAGCGCAGCACGTCGTGCGAGGCCAGCAGCGGCGGGACGTCGGCCGGATGGGCCGGCCATGGGTTGATCGCGGGGGGCCCCGAGTCGAGGATCGCCTGGTTCACCAGGGCGCGCTGCAGGCTCATGGTGGAACGCATCTGGGTGAAGAAGTCGGCCGTCATGGTGCACTCGACGTCGGTGCTCAGCGACGGCTCGAACGGCCGGCTCTCCGTGCTCAGGCTCTGCATCTTGAGGAGCGGCGGCATGCCGTGCCGCATGACCATCTCGATCGGCACCGCGAGCGAGACGTGCGCCCCGGCGTCCCGGGTCCTGCGCCAGGCCATGTGCGACATGCCGGTCATGTGCACGAACAGGTTGTCCGGCCCGATGCCCAGCTTGCCGCTGTCGCCGCCCATGCCCTTGGCGAGCGCGTCGAAGGGCTCGCGCATGCCGAAGGGCGAGAGGATGTGCGCCGCCACCTGCAGGCCGAGCTGGCGGCCGATGTTCCAGGCCTTCTCGTAGCCGGGCAGGTAGATCTCGCCGCCCATGATCATGGTCATGAGCTGGTCGCTCGACGAGAACCACTGGTTGCGGATGCGGACCGCGTCGTCGGGATACTGGTTGCCAGGCACCGCGCCGGCGCTCTCGAAGTAGCCGAACACGCCGCGCCGCCCCGAAGCCATCATCCCCTGGATGGCGGCATCGGAATGCGCGGGAGAGTGGTGGATCTGCGAGATGTCGTGCACCGTGGTCACGCCGGCGTCGAGCTGGCTGAGCGAGCCGAACAGCTCGTTGATGTAGACGTCCTGCGGCCGGTACACCGGGGCGAAGGTGAGCAGGATGTACTGGTAGTAGTTGACCAGGCCGCCCGGCGTGCCCGGCAGCAGCAGGCCGTCGGCGAGGAAGCTGCGCAGCGCGGTCTCGAACTGATGGTGGTGGGTGTCCACGAAGCCGGGCATCACGATCTTGCC
>Ga0190274_10002184_pt1 | contig 11501 bp, 9 predicted proteins | sample Popmic531T_FD_133002 | JGI IMG/M metagenome (GOLD analysis project Ga0190274, IMG submission 133002) | Populus adjacent soil microbial communities from riparian zone of Yellowstone River, Montana, USA - 531 T | ecosystem: Environmental > Terrestrial > Soil > Riparian zone | place: USA: Montana...
ATGTCTTCGCGTGTGTCGGCGGCCACAAATCTAGCGATGCCACGCAAACGAAGGGCCCGGCGAAAAGCGAACTCACGCCTGCGTGGGCGCGGCTCGCTCGATCCTTTACCAACGAGGTGCGGCCCCTTTTGCTAGCAAATGGGGAGTGTCCCCATTTCTCACTGGTTGGTTTCTTCGGCCTGCTTGCGCGCATCTGCCGCCGCCTTGTTGGCGGCTTCGATATCGCGCTCCACCTTCTCCTGCATTTGCTTGCCTTGCTTGGCCTGTTCGGCGGCCGCTTCGGCCTGCGTGGCAGTGACGGCGGCTGTTTCCGCAAGGCCACAGCCGGCGAGCAGCCACGTGGCGGCGACAGCGGTAATGCTCAGGCGAAGATTGACCATTGTGGGTTTGTTCATGGCATGACTCCGGATACTCGCTCGTTTAATACGCCGTTCCGCCCGAGGAAACTGAGTACCAGCTCCCATTGCGAAGGACAATCGTTGTGGCCGCAGACTTCGATGTGCAGCTCGGCATGTGGCGACGCCGCGCGTAGCGCATGCCCATGCTCCACCGGAAATGTCTGATCCCGGGTGCCATGCATCACCAGCACCGGCCCGGGATACTTCGCGAGTACCGCGCGCGTGTCGAAGTCGTTGACCACCAGCCATCCCGGCACGCCGGCGTCACGAACCATCTGGGCGATGCTGATGAACGTGGACTCCAGGATGAGGGCGGCCAGCGGACGTCGCGCCGCGAGCTGCGCGACAGCACCTCCGCCAAGGGAGCGCCCGTAACCGACGATGCGCGTGGAGTCCACGCGTGAATCGCCTTTCATGCGGTCATACGCGGCGACGAAAGTGGCGGTGACCGTTTCTTCCGACGGAGTGCCTCCCGAACGCCCGTAGCCCGGGTACTCGACCAGCAGCACGCTGACACCGGCGGCTCGCAGCGGTGCCACGGACTTCGTCTGGATGTCGATCAGTTCGCCATTGCCATGCGCGTGAATCAGCAGCGGATGCGGCATCGGGCCGGATGAGGGCAGGAACCATGCTTCCACCGGTTCGCCATCGATCTCGAACCACATCGCTTCGCCGCCAGCCTCGTCGCGTGCCGCGGGTCGCTGTACCGACGGATGCGCGCGCGGAAAGGTGAGGAATTTCTGCAGCGCCGTGACCACGAAGATCGCGCCGATCGCGATTACCGCCACGACGCCGGCCGCAACGAGCAATCGACGGGGCCGAAAAAAGCCAAGGCCCGCTCCGCGCGGCGGAACGGGCCTTGCGTTCATCTAACTAGATTACTTCTGCTTCCAGGCGCCGCTATCGTCCTGGTAATACCAGCCGGGCTTGGCACCGGTGGCGACCCAGCGCTTCGCGAAGCTCTTCTTGATGTCGGCCTCCCATTCCGGGTGATTGCTGGCCTTCGCAATCTCGGAATAGAGCTGGGCGCGATCGGCATTGTCGTCGGCCACCAGCCGTTTGACCGTGGCGCGATCGGGCAGGGCAACCGAGTTGAGGTCACGCACGTCGACCAGGCCGTCTTTCGTGAGGCCGATGGCGCCGCTCGCAAAGAACTTCTCCATCTCGCCGAACCGCGCACCCATGGACTGCTTGATACGCGTGACCGCGGGCGAGCTCACGTTGAGAGCGGCCTCGGCATCCTGTGCGTTCGCGACCGGCACCAGCGCGTACAACGCGCTGCCGAAAGCGGCGACCAGCATGTTCGGTTCTTCGCCCCGCGGCACGAAGTACGACTGCGGCGGCGTGGTGGTGCCACTCTTCGAGCCACCACCCGTGATGTCATTGATCACCTGGTCGGCGGCCTTGTCGGCAGCAGCGGCCGGGAAGTAGACGTTGATGGTGACGCACGCGGCGATCAGCAGACTCGCCAGTGCAATCTTCAGCGGCAATACGCGACGCATTGATAACTCCTTATTCCAAGCACATGCCTGGACGCGGACATGATCAGGCGTAGTCGATGAATGCGCCCTGAACCTGCCTTACGTCAAATGTGCGCGCGATTATTGGCCCGAATGGGCGCGGAGTCCATCGACCAAATCTCAGGGATTCACCGTGGCGCCGCCAAACTCGGCGGTGGAAATGGACGAGAGCAGCTGATTCCAGTTCACGCGCCCCTGGCTTCCAACGATATCGATGCGCGGCAAGCCCGCGCCCTTGACGATGTAGTAGCCCACGCCGGCCGGCTCGATGCCCGACATCTCGCACACGTCGCCGACCAGTTTGCAGGTGATGCCCAGCTTCTCGTAGCTGTATTCGTCGAAGAATCGCAGCACGCCCGATTGCAGCGCCTGCACCACGCCACCGCCGCCACCGCCGACGTTGGAAAGGCTGCTCACCGCTTTGGCGCTGATGCGCCGCCGTGACTTGTCACCCTTGGGGGTTGCGAGCCGCGCGTCGAACGCGGTCGGCGTCCAGGCGAACAACTCGAGACCGAGAACGTCGACTTCGAGCTTGCCGGTGATGCTGCCGACCTCGAAGGTCTGCGTGAGCAGTCCGAGATCGAGGTCGCGTGCACGCACGTCCGCGAAAAACTGCGGGAATCGCCCGAGCGGATCCTGCATGCGTATGTTGCTGCCGACGATGCGGCCGCCGAACACCTGCGATTCGACGTTGCCCTGGAACGTGAGCACGTTGTCCTTGAGCGTGACTCCAGGAACACTCGCAGCCAGCGTTCCGGAAAACTCCGGCCAGCCGAATGCCTTGGTCAGCAACGGCATGCTGATGGGCTCGACATTTCCCTTGAACGCCACTTCCATGTTCGCGCCGTCGAGGTTGCCCAGCGACAGCGTGTCGATGGCGAGTGCGCCGTCGAATATGGGTAGTTTGGTGGGACGCGTAAGCTGGAAGCCCGCGCCCTGGGCCAGGAACTCGACGGTGGCGGCGCCGCCCGACAATCCATACGCGCCGCCAGCGGCCCAGGAAAGTCTCGAGGCCGGCGCATCCGGGGCGCCCGCGGGCCGCCAGTGCACGTCGCCATTCACCTTCAACAGGTGCAGGGCATCCTTGGCATCGTTCACCTGGAGGTCTTTTGGGGAAACGCGCAGCGCCATGATGCCGTTGTCACGCACCGTGAACTCGCCATTCAAACTACCGCCCATCTTGAGATCGCTGAGCACACGAGTGGTTGCCAGCGTGATCTGCATGTAGCTGGTGTAGGCGGCCGGGAACTGCAACTTGGTGAGTTGGAAGTCGCCGCTGACGCTCGGCATTTCGCCCGCCAGGTTCACGCTGCCCTTGCCGGCGAGATCGATGAGATCCTTCTGCGTGAGCCGCAACGACTCGACGGTCATCAGGTCGCCTTTGAGGTTCGCGCGCGACTCGAGCGTCAGCGGGTTCACGCCGAAATCGAGGAGCACCGGATTCACCAGCACTTGCCCCTGCCTGCCGGTCAGGTGCAATTCGAGCGCGGTGGCGTCGTCGCCAACACGCGCGCGCAGACGTGCGGTCGCCGCCATGTTGTCGGTGACGATGGTGCTCGCTTCGTTGGTCAGCGTGACCGCGTCGAGATTCAACGTGGCGTCCACCACCGTGCCAAGGCCAGCGTCGGCGGCGCTGCCTTCGATCGCTACTTTACCGTCGCCGGTGATATCCGCCGGCAGGGCAAACCACGGCGCGGCGAACTTGCGCAGCGCCTCGACCGTGGTGGTGCCGGTCTTGCCTTTGACCTGCCAGCCCTTCTCGTCGAGCCGTCCATCGAATGTTGCCGTCGTGCCTGCCAGTTTCAGCCCGCGTCCACCGAACGAGGTCACGCCCGTGTCGGTGCGCATTTCGGCGGTCATCGCCACATCGAAAGAGCCCGTGGGGCCGCCACTGCCCGTGAATCGCCCAGCTTCGCAACCGAATCGCGGCTCGGCGATGACCGGTGAAGTGCACACGAATGCGAGGTTGGTGAGCTTGCCCACCGGTTCGGGCAGCGTCGCGGTGCGCGCGCCCACCGTCACGCGGGTCTGTTTGTCCGAAAGCAGGTCCAGCCGGACGCTGGCCGCTTCCACCGGTATGCCGGCGATTCGCAATTCGCCGACTTCGAGCACGATCGCGTCGATGGCGCGCGCGCTCGGGACGAGCCCTGACAAAAGGATCAACGCGACGGATAACCGGAAACGGCAGTTCATCTGAATTGATTGTATCCCCCGACCTTCACCGTCCTCGTCGGACGGCCAGACACCCCACCATCGGCAATTCGCGCAGGACCCACCCCTAGCGAGCCTCGATTTGGCTGTCTGGTTTAGTGATTTCAGGGACTTGGCAATAAATCCTTCACACCTTCGTCATGGCGGTGCCTTGAATGAAACCCAGACTGTGTACCCCATGGCTAGCCATGGCTCACTACTGGCTCGATTCGACGCGGCGGAATATCGACTCTGTCGCCGCCTCAATCGCGGGATCGAGAACACCGCCCTGCGCGTGTTCTTCAAGACTGCAAGCCGCCTCGGTGACGGCGTCATCTGGTACGCGCTGATGCTCGCGCTGCCATTCATCTACGGCGACGAGGGCTTGAAGGTCGCGCTGATCATGCTCGCGACCAGTGCGGTGGGGCTCGCGGTCTACAAATTCCTGAAGCGAATCTTCGTGCGTGAGCGCCCGTTCATCCGCCACGCTGGAATCTCGCTGGCCGGCGCGCCACTCGATCGCTACAGCTTTCCGTCCGGCCATACGCTGCATGCAGTGGCGTTCACCTGGCAGGCCTGCGCGGCATTCCCCGAGCTTTCAGTCGTGCTGGTGCCGCTGGCGCTGGCGATTGCCGCGTCGCGCGTGGTGCTGGGGCTGCACTATCCGACCGACGTGCTGGTGGGCGCTTTGTTAGGCGGCACCTCGGGCGCCATCGGGGCCTCGTTCATTTGATGCGCGTTCTGTTCGTCTCCGACGTCTACTTTCCCCGCGTCAACGGCGTCTCCACTTCCATCCGCACATTCCGCGGCGATCTGGCCAGGGCGGGAGTCGTGTCCTTTCTCGTCGCTCCGGAATATCCCGGTGCTCCCCCCGATACGGAAGCCGGAATCATCCGCGTGCCTTCCGGTGGCGTGCCACGCGATCCCGAAGATCGCCGCTTTCTCGGCGGACCGCTGAAGCGCGCGTTGAATCGCGAACTCGCCGCGCAAGTGGATCTCGTCCATATACATACGCCGTTCATCGCGCACTACGCGGCCGTGCGTTTCGCGCGCACGCACGGCTTGCCAGTAGTCGCCACCTATCACACGTTCTTCGAGGACTACCTGCACCACTACGTGCCGATCCTGCCCCGCGGCATCGGCCGCTGGATTGCGCGGCGCTTCACGCTGGCGCAATGCGCCGATGTCGCCGCGCTGATTTCACCGAGCGCGCCGATGCGCGACGCGCTGACCGCCTACGGTGTGACGACGCCCATCGAAGTTCTGCCGACAGGACTGCCGGCCGAGAGCTTCGTGCGTGGCGACGGCGCGCGTTTCCGCCACCAGTTCGGCCTGCCTGAGGATCGGCCGTTGCTGCTGTACGTGGGACGGGTGGCCTTCGAAAAGAACATCGACTTCCTGCTGCGCATGTTCGTGAAACTGCGGGCGCGGCGGCCGGATGCCCTGTTGGTGATCGCCGGCGAAGGGCCAGCGCTGCCACATCTGAAGAGACTGGCGCGAGAACTCGGAATCGAATCGCAGGTGCGCTTCATCGGTTACCTCGATCGCAACAAGGAACTGCCGGGCTGTTACGCCGCCGGCGACGTATTTGTTTTCGCTTCGCGCACGGAGACCCAGGGCCTGGTGCTGCTCGAAGCGATGGCGCAGGGCACCCCGGTGGTGTCCACGGCCGAACTCGGCACGCGCTCCATTCTCACGCCGTCATGCGGAGCATTTGTCGTTCCCGAAGACGAGGAAGTCTTTGCCGCCGCCGCCGCCGAGGCGCTGGCGCTGCCGCAGGACGATTCGCGCCGCGGACAATTGCGCGCGCACGCCGAATCCTGGGCATCGCAGGCCATGGCGCAACGCTTGGCCGCCTTCTACGAAAAAGTGCGCGAGACCTCGGCGCGATCTCTTCAAGATAATGGACGGGGTTCCACAGGAACCCCGTTGAGTGTGGAGCGCAGCTCCTGAAAAGGGTGGCTTGCGCCAATACCCCGCTGTCGATCGCCTTCATTCTTCTTTTTGGCTGACCGACTTCGACCTGCTTGACGCACTTGCGAGCGTCCTTGTCACAGGAAACGTCGAGGGCTCGAGTATTGATTTCGCCGGCGGGCAGCGTACGCACCGGCTCGCGGGCAAATCCGTCATCTGTGCGCTGGATCACATCTGATCTGGATCCCTCGCGGACATCGAAGGTCCGCTGACACCTAACAGTGCGGCGAAGGCCAGAGTGACGAAAAAGTTTACAGATCTCGTCAGCCTCACAAACTCCCTGCTGAAATAAAGTCGTTCACGCGAACAAGAACGCGCGCACGGCGCAGCCGATGACGCTAGACTTTCCATAAACCTGTGAGTGCGAGGGAGAGATGATGTCGTCAAAGCGAGCCTTGGTCGTCGACGATTCGAAGTCCGCACGCGCGTTCCTGTCGCGCATTCTCGAACGTCACGAAATCACGGTGGACGCGGCCGAGTCCGCGGAAGCGGCCATCGACTACCTCACGCGAAATCGCCCCGACGTGATCTTCATGGATCACATGATGCCGGGCATGGATGGCTTCCAGGCTGTGCAGTCCATCAAGAACAATCCGCGCACCGCGGCCATTCCGATCCTCATGTACACCTCGCAGGAAGGGGATCTATACCTCGGCCAGGCGCGTGCGCTCGGCGCCGAAGGCGTGCTGCCCAAGCAGATCAAGCAGGCCGACGTCACGAAAATGCTGTTTCAGCTACGGCTGGTTTCGGATCGCCGCACTCGCGAGCAGTCCATGTTCACGGCTCCGGAACACGCGCCCGATCTCGTGTCGGCCAATGAATCCGAAATCGAGGCACAACCGGTCCGCACGGCTGCCGCGAATGCCGATGCCGCTTCGGTGAGCGCGGATCAGCAATTCGCGTTGCTGCTGCCGAAGATGACGCTCGAGATCCGCGCCGCGCTCGATCAATCCCTGCAGAAGGAAATCGCCGCGCTGCGTGGCTTCATCGGCACCACGCTCGATTCGCATGCCGAACGGCTGCAAGGCGATCTGGCGACGTTGTTGCCGGCGACGCGCACTCCGGAGCTCGATCTGCCCACGGTCATGCCCGAACGACGTCCGTGGGGAGCGATCTTCGGCTGGGTGCTGGCGCTCATCGGCGTGGCTGGCGCCGCGGTCATGGCCTGGCTGTGGTGGAACCAGGGCGGCGAAATCGCCGCGCTGCGCACCGATCTCACCGCCGCCTACGCCGAGCTCGAAGCGCTGCGCGCCAGGCCGGAGGTAGTTAGTCCGCCGCCGGTGGCCGCGCCTGTTGCGGACGATCCGAACGCGGTTCTGCCAGCCGCCGACGCCCCGGATGCGGCCGCAACCGCTACGATTGCAGTCGAACTCGTGCCCACGGGTGCAGCCGCCGCGCCGGCTGCCGAAGCACCGGCAGCGGCGCAGGCGCCCATTGCCGCGCCGCCCGCAGCGGCGCAGCCGCAATCCAGTCAGGCGCAGTGACCGGGTTCCCGCTCGACTCCTCGTTTCGGCCCCGTCGCTGGCTTCGCGGCCCGCATTTCCAGACCATTCTCTCCACGCTGCCGCCGCGTCGCGCACGCGTGGAGCGGCGCGCCATCCCCGTGCGGGCGGCGAGCGAAGAGCTGTTGCTCGACTGCGGAGATGGCGTCGTCCTGCAGGCATTCCATGCCAGCCCGGCGAAGCGCGGCCGCGATCCCGGCAAGCGCCTGGCCGTGGTACTGCATGGATGGGAGGGCAGCGCCGAATCCACTTATGCACTCTCGGCCGCGCAGACCTTCTTCGACCTGGGCTTCGAGGTGGTGCGCCTCAACCTGCGCGACCACGGCGCCACGCACCACCTGAACAGGGACTTGTTTCATTCCTGTCGCCTGCCCGAAGTAATCGGTGCGGTGCGCTCCCTGGCGGGCCGCTTCGCAAACCTGCCGATCGTCCTCGGCGGCTTCTCGCTGGGCGGCAATTTCATGTTGCGCGTCGCCGCCGATCCCGAGGCGCGGCATCTGCCGCTTCAGCGCGTCATCGCCGTGTCGCCAGTGCTCGATCCCGCAGTGACCATGGCGACGCTCGAACGCGGCTCGCCGATCTATCACGCCTACTTCGTGCGCAAGTGGACGCGCTCGCTGGCGAAGAAGCAGCAGGCGTGGCCGGACCACTATGAATTCGAAGACCTCCTGCGCACGCGCAGCCTGCGCGAGATGACACGGCAGCTCGTGCAACGGCACACCGAGTATCCGAGCATGGACGACTATCTCGCCGGCTACGCGATCACGGGTGATCGTCTTACAACCCTTGCGGCACCCGCCACTGTGCTGACGTCGCTCGACGATCCCATTATCGAGGCCACGGATCTGGCGCGGCTCGCGCGCACGCCGCACCTGGACATCGTGACCACGGCGCACGGCGGGCACTGCGGCTTCATCGAGGATCTTGGCGGCACCAACTGGGTGGACACCCAGTTGGTTAAATTGCTGTCGCGGAACCCGGACAGCTAGGCAGCCTCGCACGAGTATGCTGAGCTGCTAACAACCTACGGACATGAAGTCCGACAGCTCGGAGATCTCTCGAATGGTGCGTACTGTGCCGCGGTTAACAACGGGCCTGGGTGTCCTGGCGCTTGCGGCCTTGCTCGTTGCATGCGGCGGCGGCGGTGGCGGCGCCTACGTCCCGCCACCTCCACCGCCTCCACCACCGGCCGATACTACTGCGCCCAGTGTTCCAGGCGGTCTGAGTGCTGTCGCGCAGTCATCCACGCAGATCATCGTGAGCTGGACAGCCTCGACGGACGCCAGCGGCATCAGCGGATACAACGTGTACCGCAATGGTGGGACCACGCCCGTGGCCACGGTGCAGACTACTAACTACACCGACAGCGGCCTCGGCGCTGCGACCACCTACGCCTACACGGTGAGTGCCGTCGATACGGCGACCCCGGCGAATACCTCGGCGCAATCCGCTTCGATCAGCGCCACCACCCTCGCCGGCACGCCGGTTGGAGGTCTCGACGCCCGTCCCGCGAATACCACCTGCCTCGCGGGTGATCCGCCGAGCAGTACGGTTGCGCTGACCGTGCAGCGGGTATTCACCAGCCTGCCGAATTTCAACCAGCCCATTGCGATGCTCCAGGAGCCCGGCAATTCCGCGCGCTGGTACGTGGTCCAGAAAACCGGCTCGGTGCGCGTGTTCGACAACACGCCGAATGTGACGACCACGCGCGAGTTCATCAATATCGCAACGCGGCTCAATTCCGCTGACGATGAGCGCGGTTTGCTCGGGATGGCGTTTCATCCCGACTATCCGGCGGATCCGCGCGTGTACCTCTTCTATACCGGCACGACCACGGGCGGCGGTCAGGTGAATCGCGTGTCGCAGTTCAGGCTGGCGGGCAACGGAACCTCGCTCGATCCGGCCACCGAACTCGAGCTCTTCAACGTGGCCGACCCGGAGACCAATCACAACGGCGGCAACATCGCCTTCGGACCGGACCGCTACCTGTACATAGGTATCGGCGATGGCGGCGGCGGCGGCGATGTGCACGGCGCCATTGGCAACGGTCAGAACCTGCAAACCCTGTTAGGCAAGATGCTGCGCATCGATGTGTCCGCGTCCAGTTCCACCACTACGTACACGATTCCCGCCAGCAATCCATACGCGGCCAACGCCCGTTGCAACGCCAACGGCACGGGCGCGGCGAACTGCCCCGAGATTTACGCCTATGGTTTCCGCAATCCATGGCGCTGGAGCTTCGATCGCGTCAGCGGTCAGCTCTGGCTCAACGACGTGGGTCAGAACGCGCTGGAGGAAGTGGATCTCGTGGTCGCGGGCGGCAACTACGGCTGGCGCTGCTTTGAGGGCGCGAGCCCATTCAACGCGACCTGCGGGCCAAATGCCGCGAGTTCCATTCCACCCGTGGCCCAATACGGACGTTCGCTGGGCATCTCCACCACCGGCGGCGTGGTGTATCGCGGTAGCGCGATTCCCGCCTTGCACGGGCGCTACGTGTTCGGCGATTTCGCCACCGGCAATCTCTGGCACATCGCTCGCGACACGCTGCCGCCCACGCTGAACCTGACCGCCGCCATGGCGCGGCCCACCGGGCTGCAGATCGCATCGTTCGCAGAAGACACCAATGGCGAGGCGTACATCGTTGATCTCGGCGGTACCTTGCATCGCCTCGCGCAGGACGCCGGCGGCGGCCGGCAGATTCCCGCGCAGCTTTCGCAGACTGGCTGCGTGATGACCACCGCGCCGACGATGCCGGCGAGCGGTCTCATTCCTTATGCCCCCAACGCCGGGTTCTTCTCCGACAACGCGGTGAAGGCTCGCTGGCTCGCGTTGCCCGACGGGCAGCGTATCGTCATCAACGCGCAAAACGACTTCGAATTCCCGAACGGCAGCGTGCTGATGAAGAACTTCAGCATTGGCACGCGGCTGGTCGAGACGCGGCTGTTCATGCGCCATAACAACGGCACCTGGGCCGGCTACACCTACGAATGGAATGCGGGCGGCACCGATGCCACGCGCGTCATCGGCGGCAAGACCGTGCAGGTCGCCGGGCAGACCTGGCAATTCCCAAGCGAGGCTCAGTGCCTGCAATGCCATTCGGCCGCCGCGGGTTTCACGCTGGGCCTCGAGATCGGGCAACTCAACGGTGATTTTGGCTATCCCACCATGCGTACCGCCAACCAGCTCGTCACGCTGAATGGCATCGATACACTCACGCCTGCGCTGACGCAGACACCCGCGCAGCTTCCGGTGATCCCCGCTCCGTTCGGCAGCGCGGCACTGGGGCTGCGCGCGCGCGCCTATCTACATACCAACTGCGCGAACTGCCATCGGCCGACCGGGCCCGCGCCCGGGGATCTCGACTTCCGCTTCACCACGACGCTGGCGGCCACCAACGCCTGCGACATCACACCGGCCATGGGCAACCTGGGGCTCACCGATGCGCGCATCCTCGCGCCCGGTTCAGCAGCACGCTCGGTGGCGGTGGCGCGTGTGAATCGAGTGGGGGCGGATGCCATGCCACCACTGGCGCGGCATCAGATCGATACCGCGGGCGTGCAGTTGCTAACCGATTGGGTGAATGGTCTGGCCAACTGCAACTGAAAATGGGGACACTCCCCATTTGCTAGCAAAAGGGGCCGCACCTTATTGGAGAGGATCGAGCGAGGCGCGCCCACGCAGGCGTGAGTTCGCTTTTCGCCGGGCCCTTCGTTTGCGTGGCATCGCTAGATTGCGGGCCGCCGACACACGCGAAGACATCATGTCCGTGGATGAGTCGGACGGTGGCGAAGAGTTCTGAAGTCGCAGAGATCGGCTTCCTGCCTAACGAGGTCAGGTAGTCCCGGCCCACTCTCTCACGCCTGCATGGACACGCCTCGCTCGAACTTCTCCATCGATCCGCAGCTCCGTTCGCCGGA
>Ga0190274_10002185_pt1 | contig 11499 bp, 17 predicted proteins | sample Popmic531T_FD_133002 | JGI IMG/M metagenome (GOLD analysis project Ga0190274, IMG submission 133002) | Populus adjacent soil microbial communities from riparian zone of Yellowstone River, Montana, USA - 531 T | ecosystem: Environmental > Terrestrial > Soil > Riparian zone | place: USA: Montana...
CGAAGTGCAGGCCCTGCGACGGCTCCTGTCATATGCGTTCCTGGTGATGGCATCGTATGAACCGAGCGTCGCGTTCGAGGCGAACAACCCGGTGCGGGCGCTGGCGCTGCTTGATGTCGCGGACGCGATCCGGCCTGGGTCAGCTGCAGTGTGCGACCGGCGGAAGCGAGCGATGGGAATGCTGGGGCAGGACACGTCCGCGGCGGCGCGGCCCTGCCCGGGGGCGGTACAGTCCCCGGGCCGGTTGCCGTAACGAACATCATGCGGTCACCGCCGGCGCCTCCGCTGGGGGAGCCTTGGTTCGCTGGCTGCTTCAGTCACGCACGCCGCCATCGCAGCCGGTGCAACACGTTATGCGGCATCTCGGAGTCCCATCAACGATTTCTCCCGGAGAAAGCAGAAATGCGCAGACCCGGCGCGGTAATAGCGTTGACGAATTTGGTAGGGGTCATTCGGCTGGGGCATAATCCGGTCGGGCACGTAGCGGGGACGTCGCCAGCGGCCGACAGCGTGGTGCAAATGACATATCAGTCGCACATCCTGGGGCAGGAGCGCGAGCTGATTATCCACCTGCCGAGCGGCTACGATACAACCAAGCGCTATCCTGTACTGTATGTCCTCGACGGGAGTTCCCAGGACCAGCCGCTGGCCGACAAGCTCGACAGCCTGTTCGGGCAGGGACTCGTCCCACAAACGATCGTGGTCGGCATTCCGAATATGAGCGGTAGCAACCGTACCCTTCAGTTGGTCCCGCCGTTCATGTTGACCGACCCTGCGAACCCCTACAGTCCCACTGGGACGGCGGATCGGTTTCTGGAGTTCATGGAGTCGGAGCTGGTCCCGTTCATCGCATCGCACTTCGTTGCGTCCGATACGCGCCTGTTTGCGGGGAATTCGCGAGGCGGGCTTCTCGTGATGTACTCCCTGATTCAAAAACCCGAGCTCTTTGCGGGCCGGTTCTGTTTCAGCACTCCGCTATGGCGCGAGAACAACCTGCTCGTTGAGCGGGTCTCCGCGTTCCTGGCCCAAAGAACCACAATGAGGTCTTTCATCTACCTGAGCGCGGGGGAGAATGAGACCGAGAACATAAAGAGCGGCCTCGACGCCTTGGATGCGGTGCTCCGGAATCGTGCTCCGTCCGGGTTCGTCTGGCACATCGAGCGGACGCCAGGCGTGGATCATCAGCGCAACGCGGCAGTGTCGGGCTGGAGCGCGCTGACGAAGTGGGGGGCATATGTCAGGATGTGAGCCGGAAGCCGAGCGCCAGGAGGTCCGATGAGCGATAGGCTGGAGCGCAACAAGCGCACGGTGACCGCGTTCTACGATTTGATGTTCAACCAGTCGCGGCCGGCCGAGGCGATCGAGCGCTACGCTGGGTCGACCTACACTCAGCACAATCCAATGGTCGCCGACGGCAAGGAGGCCTTCATTGCGTACTTCGACCGGATGGCGCTGGAGTACCCGGGGAAGCGGGTGGAATTCAAGCGAGTGATCGCCGAAGGCGATTGGGTCGTTCTTCATTGTTTCCAGCAATGGCCTGGCGACCGGGACTGGGCGGGGATCGACATCTTCAGGCTCGATGCAGAAGGGCGGATAGTCGAGCATTGGGATGTGTTGCAGCCGATTCCCGATGTCTCGGCGAACGACAACTCCATGTTCTGAGAGGTGCGTAGCGTTGCCGCGGAGATGCTGTTCGAAGTATGTCAGCAGCATGCGCCTGGTGCCGTCGGCCGGCCTCGCCCACCGCGCATGCCGCCTCTATACTAGGGCATGACGATAAAGCGATTGGACCATGTCAGCGTCGTCGTCGACGACCTCGCGGCCGCTACGGACTTCTTCACCGCGCTCGGCATGACGCTTGACGGCAAGGCGCCGGTCGAGGGCCCGTGGGTGGACCGCGTCAACGGGATCGAGGGTGTCCAGGTCGACATCGTCATGATGCGGACCCCGGATGGGCACGGGCGGCTCGAGCTGACGAAGTTTCGCAATCCGAAGCTGGTCGCGATCGAACCGGCGATTGCACCGCCCAACGCGCTGGGCCTCCGGAGCGTCATGTTTGCGGTCGAAAGTGTCGATGACACCGTAGCTCGCCTGCGCGCCAAGGGCGCCGAACTCGTCGGCGAGGTGGCGCAGTATGAGGACAAGTACAGGCTCTGCTACATGCGCGGCCCTGCGGGCATCATCGTCGCGCTGGCCGAGGAACTCTTCTAGAGCGTTAACCAATGAAGATCGCGACCTGGAACGTGAACGGAATCCGGGCCCGCGCGTCCCAGGTTGTGGAATGGATGGAGCGCGAGCGGCCCGACGTGGTGTGTCTTCAGGAACTGAAGGCGGAGTTGGCGCAGGTTCCCGAAGCGGTTCAGCAGCCTGATTACCATGCATTCTGGCACTGCTGCAAGGGCTATTCGGGAGTCTCGCTGCAATTGCGCAAGGAGATGTTTCCCGCCGAGCCGGTCTACAGTCACCCTCCATTCGACCTCGAATCCCGCATCGTGCAGGTCGAAGTCGGGGATCTGGTCATTGTCTCGATGTACGTACCAAATGGTGGAAAGGACTATCCCGCCAAGCTTGGCTTCCTGACCCGGCTGATTGAATGGGTCGGACGGCTGCGGGCCGACGGTCGTGAGGTGCTCCTCTGCGGCGACGTCAACATCGCGCGTACCGAGATGGACGTGCATCCGAAGGAGCGGAAGCCCAATACGGTAGGACAGCTTCCCGAGGAACGTGCCCTGTTCGGGACCCTCCTCGGCACCGGGCTGACCGATGTCGGGCGTGCCGCCGATCCCGACAACCCCAACTTGTTCACCTGGTGGGCACCCTGGCGCAGCCTCCGCGCCCGCAACATCGGGTGGCGCCTCGATTATCTGCTTGCGTCGCCCGCGGTGGCCACCCGAGTCACCGGCTGCGTCGTACAGTCGGATGTGGGAACCAGCGACCATGCGCCGGTGATGATGACAACCACCTGATGCCCGAAATGAGCTTCATGACCTTGCTGACCGTGCGCATAGGTTCGATGTCATTCTCCGCGGTGCTCGAATCCGAGCGTGCACCCCGGACTGCCGCCGCGTTCCACGCACGTCTTCCCTTCGAGGGACAACTCGTCCAGGCCCGTTGGAGTGGGGAGGCTGGATGGATACCACTCGCCGACTACGATCTCGGAGTCGCCCATGAGAACGCCACGAGCTACCCGGCCCCGGGACAGGTTCTCTGGCACCCACCGGGCCTCAGTGAGGCAGAACTGCTGGTGCCATACGGAAGCACGTGCTTCTCCAGCCGCGTCGGCCAGCTTGCCGGCAACCATTTCCTGACGATCCGCGATGAACATGGTGATCTCGCGGAGGTCGGGCGCAGGCTTCTCCACGATGGTGCGCAGCTCATCCGCTTCGAGCTGACGGCGACGGGCCACGGAGCAGTACCCGAATTCACGTGACTATACCAGCAATCTCCGGCATCGCACCGCTCTTCATCGTGCGCGACGTCCCCGCAGCACTTTCGTTCTATCGCGACCAACTCGGGTTCGCCATCACGTTTCAGGGGCCGGAGGTCGATGACATTTTCTTCGGCATTGTCCAGCGTGGCGCAGCGATGATCATGTTCAAGGACGTGGGCGTCGAGCCGGTGCCGAACTACACGCGCGACATCCAGAAAGGCATCGCTCGCTGGGACGCCTACCTTCATGTCCCCGATCCGGACGCGCTGGCCGCAGAGTTCGCGTCGCGCAATGTCGTGTTCTTCCAACCGCTCAGCGACACCGAGGACGGTTTGCGCGGGTTCGAACTGAAGGATGCGGACGGTTATGTGTTGTTCTTCGGTCGTGCTCGTTCTTGAGTCTCCCTCGTCATGAGGCGCCGTAAATGGCCAAGTTTCACCTCGTTGTCCTGGTCGCGGCGGCAGCTCTCACGGGCTGCAGCAGAAAAACACAAGCGGACAAGTCAGGCGCCGCCGGCACCGCCACAGAATCCGTGATGGTCGAGGCGGCCGTGGGTGCATTCGTAACCCTCGAAAACAGTGCATACGAAGCCTGGAAGTCCAAGGACGCCAAGTTCTGGGACACATTTCTCACGGACGGGTTCGTCGGCTATGGCTCCGCCGGCAGGCTGGACAAGAAATCAGCGACACGGGAGTACACCGGCGCCGACTGCGAGCTCGCGAGCTACGCCCTGTCCGACCTGCAGATGAGGCCGCTCGGCGGTGATGTGGCGCTGGTCACCTACAAGGCAGCCGTCGACGGCACATGCGGCGGAGAAAAGCTCCCGGCCGTCAGCCGGGCGGCAGGCATTTACGTCCGTGACGGCGGTAGATGGAAAGAGGCCTTCCACGCCGAAGCGCCGGTGGTCGATGCCGCGTCGGGGCCCGCGAAACCGGTTGGCAAGGAGGCGACTCAAGCTGACCAGAGTCAACCTCGGGATCCTGGCACCGATGCCATGCTCGCGGTTGAAAAGGACCTCTGGGAAGCGTGGAGAGCACACGACGGCGGGAGAATCCGGGAGAATCGAAGAGCTGACGACCCGGGAGGTCTCATTCATCAATATCTTCGGCACCTACTTCGCCACCAGGGCCGAGGCCTTGAAGGATTGGACCGGTGTTGGATGCGACGTCAAGAGCGTCAGCGTCACCGACGCCACCGGCACGATGCTCTCTTCGACGGTTGGCATCCTGAGGTTCAACGGTGCCGCCGACGGGACCTGTTACGGCCAGAAGGTGGGACCGATCTGGGGCACGTCGGTCTACCTCAGGGATGGCGATGCATGGAAATGGACGTTTGGCATAAATTTGCCCGCACCCCCGGAGGCAGCCTAGAGACCGCAGGCGTTGCACCGGGGTTCTACCGGTACGGAGGATCCTACTCATGCCTCACGGCAAGATCTGCTACCTCGAGATCCCGGCCAACCGCGCCGAGGATTCAGCGCGCTTCTACTCCGACATCTTCGGCTGGACCGTCCGTGAACGAGGTGATGGGAACCTGGCATTCGATGATACCGGCAGTGTGAGCGGCACCTGGGTGAAGGAAGAAGACCGCACGCCCGATGAGCGCACGCGCACCTACATCATGGTCGACAGCATCGCGGTGTCCCTGGAACAGATCAAGAAGGCAGGCGGCCGGGTGCTCACGCCGCGCACGGACATCGGGCCGAACATGGGGGCATTCGCGGCCTTTACCGATCCGGTCGGTAACGAGTTCGGCCTCTATGAGGAACCGCAACCGGCCGGGAATGGACGTTGACCGGGAACCAGCGCGTGATAGAACAGTACATGGCGGGCTTCCGGGCGACGGACCACGCCCTCATCCTGTCGTGCCTGACCGACGATGTGGAATGGGAAATTCCCGGCATGTTCCATTCGCGAGGCAAGGCGGCCTTCGATCGGGAGATCGAGAATGACGCGTTTGTGGGGCATCCCGACATCGTGGTTACACGAATGATCGAGGCAGAAGGCGTTGTCGTGGCCGAGGGTTCGGTCCGGACGCAGAAACGTGACGGCGGTGAGCTGTGCCTCAGGTTCTGCGATGTCTTTGACATGAAAGCCGGGAAGATTGCGCGCCTGACGTCATACCTGACGGACTTCAAGTAGGATGTAGACCGGGCCAACCCGGAGTGCTCCATGCCGGATGTTCCTACCAGCAATCCAGAGCAGTTCTACCAGGGCGCCCCGGTGCTCCTGGTCCCCGATGTTCCTGCGACGGCCGACTTCTACCGGAGGGTTCTGGGATTCAGGACCGATCCGGGAACCGATACGCCGGAGTACACCGTAGTATGGCGGGACAACGCCGCACTTCACCTGGCCAGGGGCGAGCATCCCCCCAGCGGCGTGCGGCTCTTCTTCTGGGTCCGGGACGTGGACATGCTGTACCAGGAGGTCGTTGGACGGGGCGTCGCCATCGACGTGCCGATCGGAACGCGGCCCTACGGGGTTCGCGACTTTTCCATCCGCGACCCGAATGGTGTCGTGGTCATACTCGGGCAGGACTGGGAATAGAGGCAGGCCGGATATCGAGCTCGTGACACATCCTTCCGCGGAGTTCCTCGACCTGCAGGCCGCCCTGGCCGGTGAATACTCGCTCGAGCGTGAGCTCGGTCGTGGCGGGATGGGCGTGGTCTACCTCGCCCGCGAGGTGCAACTCGATCGCGACGTCGCCATCAAGGTCCTTCCGGCCGACCTTGCGCGCATCGCGGCCGCGCGCGAACGGTTCGTGCGGGAGGCCCGCATGGCAGCCGGGCTCTCGCATCCGCACATCGTCCCGATCCATCGGGTCGGCGAGGCGGGTGGCTTCGTCTTCTTCGTCATGAGCTATGTCGACGGCGAGACACTTGGCGAAAGGCTCCGCACTCGCGGTCCGCTGCCGCCGGGCGAAGCGACGCGCGTGCTGCGCGAGGTGGCCTGGGCACTAGCCTATGCACACGGACGCGGCATCGTTCATCGCGACGTCAAGCCGGACAACATCCTGCTCGAGGCGGGCACGGGCCGCGCGCTGGTGACCGATTTCGGCATTGCGCATGGCGGTGGGGATCCCGATACCGCGACTGATCCGGGAAAGATCATGGGGACCGCGCACTTCATGAGTCCGGAGCAGGCGGCGGGCGAGGCGGTCGACGGGCGCAGCGACATCTATGCGCTCGGTGTGGTCGGGTATCTGGCGGTGAGCGGCCGACTGCCGTTCGAGTCGAAGAACCTGCCCGCCCTGCTGGTGCGCCAGGCGAGCGAGCCGGCGCCCAGCGTCATGCGCGCCGCGCCCGGGCTGCCTCCCTCCTTCGGCGCCGCGATCGACCGATGCCTCGCCCGTGCCCCCGAGGACCGGTTCACCGATGGCGAGGCGCTGGCCGCAGCACTTGCCCCGGCGACCGACGCCCGGCCGGCCCTCCCGTCCTCACTGCGGGCCTGGCTGGCCACGAAGAACCCGCTCCTGGTTCCCTATCTGGCGTGGTCCGGGTTGTTCGGAACCCTGGGCGTGGCGAACCTGGTCGCGTGGCTGAGCGGCAACCGGGCGGCGGACCCCGTGCTGCTCGCGGCGATCACCACGGCACCCCTCCTGCCGATCGTCGGCTTTCACCTCAACCAGGCGCGTCGGCAGTTCCGCGCCGGGTACACACTCGCCGACCTCCGGGCGGCGCTCGAGATCGGGCGGCGGGAACAGGCCGAGACGGAGGCGAGCGTCCGGGACGAAGTGCAGTCCACCGCGCACCGGATCCTCCGGATCGCGACGGCCAGCTCGGCGGGCTGGCTCGCGGTCACCTTCGGGTTGCTCCTCACCAACGTCATCCATGAGAATCGTCTCGGACGATTCGGCATGCTGTTCGCCCTCACGCCCGTCTTCACCACCTTGGTGCTGGGCGCGGTGAGCAATGCGCTCGACGTGCAGTTCATTCCCACCAGCATCCGGGAGCGGTGGCAGACGGGAATCCGCGAGCGCCTCTGGAACAGTCGGGTGGGAGAGTGGCTTGCGCGCCGGCTCGGTGCGCCGGAACGTTCGATGCTCGCGGGCGCGTCGGCATTTCGCGCCACGGAGGTGGCACTTGGCGTTGCCGCATCGGAACTCTTCGCGGCGCTCCCCAAAGAACACCGGGAACAGCTCGCCGGGCTGCCCGCCATCGTCTCCGCGCTCGAGGCGCGTGCGGCCGGCGCGCGCGCGGAGGTCGAAATGGTGGCGGCCCTTGCCCCGTCCGGATCGGCGGATCCCGCAGTGCTCGCGGCCAGGAGGAACGCCGCCTCGGCACACCTCGCCGAGAGCGTCGCCGCGCTCGAGGGAATCCGTCTCGACCTTCTCCGCCTGCACGCGGGCGCGGCCGATCTCGCGCCGCTCACGACGCTGATCGATGCCGCGCGGGCCCTGGGCGAGGACGTGAACCGGCTCGCGGAGGCGCAGGAAGAAGTCGAGGGAGCGGTAAGGCGCAGGCTGGGCGCAGCGCGAACGCCTACTCCCGCGTAGTGGACTCCAGGAACTCAAACTCATCGTGGAGCAGTCATCATCATGAAGGCGCCATCCAAGGACAGCCCTGGCGCGAGCGGGCCATCCGCTTCCCGGCTCATCGACCAGCGGATCCGCGAACTGGGCGACTGGCGAGGGGAGGCCCTGGCTCGCATGCGGGCGCTGATCCTGGAAGCGGATCCCGAAATGACCGAGGAGTGGAAGTGGGGCGGTCCGGTCTGGTCGCACGACGGGATCGTGACCACAGGTGAGGCGTACACGAAGGCCGTGAAGCTCACGTTCGCCAGGGGCGCCAGCGTCCCCGACCCGTCGGGTCTCTTCAATTCGAGCCTGGAGGGCAAGACGCGACGGGCAATCGACATCCATGAAGGGGAGAAGGTCGATGCGCGGGCGTTCAAGGCGCTCGTGAAGGCCGCGGTGGCCCGGAATGGCACGCCGGAAAAGAAGCGGTAAGGTCGTCCTCCTCGCGGGTGGCAACCCTCGCATCGCGAAGGCGGATGGTGACGCCCCGGTGCGGGCCTATATCAATGCGATGCCAGGCTGGAAGCGCGACGTCGGCAGGCGACTCGACAACCTGATTGTGCAAAGCGTGCCCGGCGTGCTGAAGGCGGTCAAGTGGAACTCGCCGTTCTATGGCATCGAGGGCCAGGGCTGGTTCCTGTCATTCCACACCTTCACGCACTATGTGAAGGTCGCCTTCTTCCGGGGCACCTCGCTGCGACCGTTGCCGCCCGGCGCCAGCAAGAGCAAGGACACACGCTACGTGGACCTTCATGAAGGCGAGCTTGACGAAACGCAAATGGCGAAATGGGTGAAGCAGGCGGCTGCGTTGCCCGGCTGGATTCCTGGCTGACCGGCATTCCAGGGAGGCTCTTACACGGAGACGCTCTATGCCTCGGATCGACCGCTGTCACATCCGCATCGCCCGGAGCACGGCCGGCTGGCTGGTGCTGGCCTTCACTCTCACGTCGCGCCCGCTTGCGGCGCAGGGAAGCGCCGGCACGCCCGAGCTGTCCGTGGTACAGGCGGCGCTGGACAAGTACCGCGATCCGATCGTGGCGGTCCACGACGGTTACCTGTCGACTGTGGGCTGTATCGAGTTTCCGGTGGCGGGTACCGAGGGCCAGCTTCCCTACGCAGCCGGTGGGATGGGGGTCCATTTCCTGAACATGGGCCTGATAGGGAAAGCCCTCGACTCACTTCAACCGCAGGTGCTGATCTACGAGCCTGTCGGTGACAGCCTGCAACTGGTGGCGGCGGAGTGGTTTGTGCCCACGCAAGTCTCCCACGCGAGGCCGACGCTCTTCGGGCGGCCGTTCGATGGTCCCATGGAAGGTCACCATCCCGTCATGCCTGAGGCGCTGCACCACTGGGACCTCCACGTCTGGCTGTGGAAGCCGAATCCAGCCGGCATGTTCAGCCCGACAAACCCCGCACTCCAGTGCCCGGCGCGGGCGTATTCGTTCCAGGACAAGGCCCCGCTGGTGGTCGCGCCATAGTGCGAACCCATGCGACATCACCAGGGTATACGGGCAGCCGCTCCATTCTCGCCAGCCTCCTGCTCCTCGCTGCCATCGGCTGTGACGGGAAGGGCGGCACACCTGCCACCGAATCGAGCGATCCCGCGGCTTACGCCGTGATGCTGCCACGCGATGCGCGTGACTCCGCCCTCGTGGCGGCGGCTCGCGTCGCGCGCGCGGCGGTCGATTCCCAGGTCCATGCGTCGCCCGGGAGCATGATCCTCGTGGCCGGTCTCGCGAACGGTAGCATGGCCCTCGTTTCGCCGCCGGGCGGGTGGCCTGAGAGCACGGCGGTCAGCTACGATGTCTTCCCGGACCAGCGGGGACAGGTGCGCCTGGCGTTCCAGACCCCGTTCAGTCAGTCGGGCGACTGGAACCTCGACCTTTCCCACTATTTCGACGCACGCGAGGCGACGTTCCTGGTGGAGAGGCAGATGAGCTTCTTCAACGGTTGCTGGGATGACTCCACGGGGAAGATGGTGCCGATACGGGAGACGACTACCACGTACCTCGACTCGACCGGTCGCATTGTCGCTCGCGACTTCGTCCGCTCGACCTTCGATGACGACCCGGTGCCGACCAGGCGCTGCAATACGACGATGCGACCGCCCTACAGTGTGTATCCGTCGTGGGACTCGCTCGCCAGCGCCACTGGCCTGGCCCGCGTCCTCGCGAGGCCTGCCCACTCCTAGCACGCCCTGACACCGCAATCCGTGAAGAAGCCCGTTGAGTTCCGCCCCGATGACTTGTCTGGTGAACCAACGCGACGCCTGATCGCGCGCCACCTCGCCGGCATGCGTGCAAACTCGCCGCTGGACGCGGTGCACGCCCTTGATGTCGATGCGCTCCGGCAGCCCGGCGTCACGTTCTGGTCGGCCTGGTCCGGGAATGAGATCGCAGGGTGCGGTGCCCTGAAGCAACTGGATGCAGAGCGAGGCGAACTCAAGTCGATGCGGGTGGCCGATGACTTCCTGGGCCAGGGCGTGGGCAGGGCACTGCTTGAGTACCTCATCAGCCAGGCGCGGGGGAAGGGAATGACGAGCCTCTGGCTGGAAACCGGGTCGAGTGCGGCGTTTACCCCGGCGATTCGGATGTACGAGACTGCGGGCTTCGTGCGGTGTGGCGCGTTCGACGGATATGTCGAGAACCCGTTCAGCATCTTCATGACGCGGGCCATCTGATGCGCCTGCTCCTGTTCCCCCCGGTTCTCATGCTGCTGCTCTTCCTGCCAGCGGCCATCGCGTATCGCCGGCTCGATCCCGGTACCCGCCCGCCATTCCTCATCTACGGGTTGCGCTGGTTCCTGGGACTGTTGTTCCTCGTCTCGGGGCTGGCCAAGCTCGTGCCCGGATTTCCCAATACGATGGGCCCCGTCGACCTCGAGCATACGCTCGCGCCACACGGACTGGCACTCTACGCCCGCTTCATTGCCGTCTCCGAGGTCGGCATCGGGCTGCTCCTTCTCACACGCCGCTATGCCACGCTTGGCGCATTGATGCTCGTGCCGATGCTCACGAGCATCTTCGTCATCACCTACGCGCTCGAATGGCGGGGAACACCGTACCTCGTCGCCGGGTTCCTGCTGCTGACGTTCGTGCTGCTCGTCTACGACCTTCCGAAGCTGGTGGTGCTTATTGGCGATCGCGACGCGGCAGCAGCCCCGGCTCGATGGCGGGCCTCTCTCCCTCGACTCGTGTGGCTTACTGCGGCTGGCCTCCTCCTGCTCATGCTGGGGGTGTTTCGCTTCGGCTCGCGCACGGAACTCGGTCTCTACGGCCTGTTGCTGCTGCTGGCCGGCCTCATCATTCATGACTGGACTCATGGCGGCCGCAAAAGCTCTATCTTGGATCGGTGACGCGTTTCCTTCCCATCCCTGACCCGGGCGGGTCACTTCAGCCGCCGCGGCGGCCCCCTCCGACCGCGCGTCGAGTTCCGGCGATGCGCCGAGTTGTTCCAGCGTTTAGAAGCTCAGAAAGCCGGGATCCGTTGCCTCGCATCGGCCGACGGCTCAGGGTGTTCGCCACTCGCATGGCTCGTCGCCTGGCCAGCGTGTCC
>Ga0190274_10002186_pt1 | contig 11495 bp, 10 predicted proteins | sample Popmic531T_FD_133002 | JGI IMG/M metagenome (GOLD analysis project Ga0190274, IMG submission 133002) | Populus adjacent soil microbial communities from riparian zone of Yellowstone River, Montana, USA - 531 T | ecosystem: Environmental > Terrestrial > Soil > Riparian zone | place: USA: Montana...
CGCTGCCGCGGCGGCGATCTCGCGGATGGAGCTGGGCCGGCTCGACGAGCGGACGACCGCCAACGTCGGCCTGATCGAGGGTGGGACCTCCGGCAACGTCGTCCCCGGGCACTGCTGGATCCAGGCCGAGGCGCGCAGCCTCGATTCGGCTCGGGCCGCCGAGGTCGCCGGGCAGATATCGGACGCCTGCGCCTGGGGCGCCAGCGAGCACGGCTGCGACGTCGACGTCCGCCTTGAAGAGCTCTTCCGGGGCTACGAGGTGCCGTCTTCGTCGCCGGCACTGCAACTGGCGGAGATGGGCCTGCGCGGCGCCGGTCTCGATCCGGTGCGCGCCGCGATCGGCGGCGGCAGCGACGCCAACGTCTTCCGCCTCGAGGGCTTCGACTGCATCCTCCTCGCCAACGGCACCGACGACGTGCACACCGAAGAGGAGCACGTCCCGGCCGCCAGCCTGGAGAAGATGCTCGAGGTCTGCGAGGGGATCGTCGCTGCGGTGGCGGCTGGAGAAAAGGGCGAAGCCGGGGCTACGGGCGAGACGTGAGCGGTCGGCTCGAGCTGCGCCGCGGCGTCGTCGTCTCAGCCGAGCCGCTGGCCGTCGAGGTCGACGGCGAGCGCCGGCCCGCCTGGGCAGACACGGCGCTGCTGGGGGAGATGTGCGAGGGCGACGAGGTGATCGTCAACGTCGCCGCGCTCGACCTCGGGCTCGGCTCCGGCGGCTTCGACGTCGTCCACGTCAACCTGACCCGCGGCCTGGAGGGCGGGGGAGGACCGGCCGGCGAGCACGTGATCAAGCTCAACTACACCTCGCTCCAGCACCCGGTGGCGCCGGTCGAGTCCACCGACGCGCGGTTCCAAATCCACGAAATGGGTGGAAAAGGAACCGCGCGGGAGGAAGGCGCGGGTGAGAAGTCCCCTGAGGCGGCGGAGACCGGCGTCCATGTAGCGGTATCGGTGCTGGTCCTGCCGCTCCACGGCCATCTCGCTCCGGCGTCCTGGGCAGCCGCTCAGGCCGCTCCCGGCGCCCGGGTGGGCTACGTGCAGACGGCGGGCGGCGCCCTGCCCGGCTCGCTCTCCCGCGATGTCGCCGAGCTGCGCGAGCGCGGCTTGCTCTGCGGTCATATCGCCGCGGCGCCGTCCTACGGCGGCGAGTACGAGGCGCTCAGCACCGTCGGTGCCCTCGACGCCGCCAGCCGGCTTGGCTGGGACGCCGCCCTGATCGGCCCCGGCCCCGGCATCATCGGCTCCAACACCGAGTTCGGCCACGGCGGCATGGCCGCCCTCGACAGCGCCCACGCCGCCCTCTCCCTGCGCCTCCCGACCCTGATCTCCCCACGCCTCTCCTCGAGCGACCCCCGCGAACGCCACATCGACGTCAGCCACCACACCTACACCGTCCTCGAACTCCTCCTTGCCCCGGTCGACGTCGCCGTCCCCGAGGGAGAGGACAGGATCCAAGCGGCTCTGGAAGAAGCTCCGGGAACCCACCGCCTGCGTTCCGCTCCCGTAGACCTGGACGCCTACAACGCTTCAGGCCTCCCAACCACCACCATGGGCCGCCCGCTCCAGGAGGACCCCCTCTTCTTCGCGGCCCCCCTAGCGGCGGGCCACTTGCTTACGGAGTAGGCAGTCCCTGCGCAGACGCGTCTGCCGCGGGTGGCACGGGGGGAGGGGCCGAGAACGTAAACCTCGCCCGCAGGCCCCTCCCCCCGTGACAGGACCCGCGGCCCGATGCCTCCCGCGTGGGTCGCCTATTGCGCCACAAGGTATGAACCCCGCCGCCGAGAAACCCGCGTCATGGCGATCGCAGTCAAGCCCGCGATTCCGTCTGCGCCCGCTGCCCGCGGCGCCGACGCCCGCTTCGAGGGCCTGGTCCTGGACTTCCTCTCCTACCTGGAGCTGGAGCGCGGTCTCTCCCGCAACACCCTCAACGCCTACCGCACCGACCTGCTCCAGTACGGCGAATACCTCTCGGCCCACGAGAAGGACGCGCTGCTGGCGCGGCCGGCCGACGTCGCCGACTTCCTCGCTGAGCTGGCGACGGGAGAGGGTCGCCCGGCCTGCTCGGCGGCGACCATCCACCGCAAGGCCGCCTGCCTGCGCTCCTTCTACAAGCACCTGCGCCGCGACGAGCTGATCGGCGACGACCCGACCGCAGCCCTGACCGCGCCGCGCCGCGCCAAGAAGCTGCCACAGGTCCTCAACTACTCCGAGGTGCAGAAGCTGCTCGCTGCCCCGCGCGGCAGCGAGCCGACGACGCTGCGCGACCGGGCGCTGCTGGAGGTGATGTACGCCTGCGGGCTGCGGGCCTCGGAGACGATCGGGCTCGAGCTCGCCGACATCGACATGCGCGAGGGCTTCCTGCGCGCCCGCGGCAAGGGCTCGAAGGAGCGACTGGTGCCGCTCGGCCGCCAGGCGATCGCCGCGATCAGCGCCTACCTGCGCAGCGGGCGTCCCAAGCTGATCGGCGAACGCCACGAGCCGAAGCTGTTCGTCAACTTCCGCGGCGGCCCGTTGACCCGCCAGGGCCTCTACAAGATCGTCCAGCGCCACGCCCGCGAGGCCGGCCTCGGCGGCCGCATGAGCCCGCACACGCTGCGCCACAGCTTCGCCACCCACCTGCTCGCCGGCGGCTGCGATCTGCGCGCCGTGCAGGAGATGCTCGGCCACGCCGACATCTCTACCACCCAGATGTACACGCACCTCTCGGGCGACCGCCTCAAGGAGGTCTACTTCCAGGCCCATCCCCGGGCCATTAGCGACTAGGGGGCCCCTTCATCGAGGGGTGTCTGAGGTTACCCGCCGCATACGGGGGTCAAGCTCAGACACGGTAGAACTGGGGGATGCCGGAGCTGCCTGAGGTCGAGACCGTCGCCCGCCAGCTCGAGCCGGAGCTGGAAGGGCGCCGGATCGAGTCGCTGGAGGTGCTGGACGCGCGCTGGCCGCGGCCGGTTCCGGCGGCTGAGCTCTGCGCCGCCGTCAGCGGCCGCACGATCGAAGGGCTGGGGCGGCGCGGCAAGTACCTGCTGCTGGGGATCGACGGCGGGCAGACGCTCGTCATGCACCTGCGGATGACCGGCAACCTCGTCCTGGTCGAGGGCGAGGACGTGCTCGATCCCTCGGAGGGGCGGCGGCTGTACGAGGCCGAGCGCTCGACCTCGGCCCGCCATCTGCGCGCCCGCTTCGTCCTCGACGACGGCCGCGAGGTCTGGTTCACCGACCCGCGGCGCTTCGGCGAGGCGTTCCTGATCGACGACGTCGATCTCGAGGCGCGCTTCGCCGGCAGGGTCGGCGTCGAGCCGCTCTCGCCGGATTTCACTCCCGAGGCGCTGGGAGCGATGGCGTCAGGGCGCACGGCGCCACTGAAGTCCTTCCTGCTCGACCAGTCCGGGGTCGCGGGGGTCGGCAACATCTACGCCGACGAGGCGCTCTACCGGGCGCGCCTGCATCCACTCTCGCCGGCAGGATCGATGAAGTCCGAGCACCTGGTGGCGCTGCGCGACGCGGTTGTCGCCGCCCTGGAGGCCGGGATCGACCACGGCGGCTCCTCGATCGACGACTACCGCGACGGGCGCGGCGAGAAGGGGACGATGCAGGACGAGTTCCTGGTCCACACCCGCGAGGGCAAGCCCTGCCCCTCGTGCGGCGGCGAGATCGTCCGCATCGTCGTCGCCGGTCGCTCCACTTACTTCTGCCCGAGCTGCCAGGTGCGGCTGCGAAAGCGGCCGCGCCGGCGCCGGTCGGCCAAGCGCACCACTTAAGGAGGCGCCGTCCGGTCCGTCGGTCACCGTTGATCTCGTGGCCGGAAAGACCGTCAAGACCGAGGCGATCGTCCTGCGCAGCATCCGCTACGGCGAGGCGGATCGCATCCTCCACCTCTACTCGAAGACGCGGGGGCGGCTCGGCGCGATCGCCAAGGGGGCGCGCAAGCCGAAGTCGCGCTTCGGCGGCCGTCTGGAGCCGTTCTTCCGGCTCGACCTGATCCTGCACGAAGGCCGCAGCGACCTGATGACCGTGACCGGGGTCTCGACTCTCGACGGCTACCCGCGGCTGCGCTCCTCCGGCCCGGCGCTGACCGCCGGCGCCCGTGCCTGCGACGCGGTGCTGCGACTGCTCGACTCGGCCGAGCCCAACCTGCCCGCCTACAACCTGCTCTGCCGCTACCTGGCGCTGCTCGACGATCCCGATCAGCCCCGTGCCGCCGGCCTCGAGGTGGCGCTCTCCTTCCGGCTCAAGCTGGCGATGGCGGCGGGGTTCTCGCCTGAGCTCGCCTCCTGCGCCAGCTGCGGGGAGGCCGAGCACCTGACCGGGTTCTCGGGTGCCGCCGGGGGGGTGGTCTGCGCCGGCTGCGAAGCCGGGTCGTTCGGGCTCTCCGAGGACGCGCACCGCTTCATGGTCGAGGCGCTGGCGCAGCCGCTGGCCGCGGCGCCGTCGGCCGAGCCGCTGGCCCTGCGCCAGGTCGAGCGAGCCGTGGGAGAGACGCTGGAGCACCACGCCCACGTGCAATTGCGGTCAGCGGCTTAGCCAGACGCCTGCAAACCGGCGCATCTCGGGGTCTTCGGTCGCTCGGATCGGGTCACGCACGGAGTGCGCTCCCCTCACCTCGCTCCCTGCATCCCCCGACCTGCTTGGTTTTCGGCGTCTAATGCCGGTAATACGGCCCTATGATCGACCCGTGCCCGCCACCGCCACTTTCGCCGACCGCATCTCCGCCTGGGAGGAGGAGTTCCTCTCGCCGCATGCGACTCGCTCCTACCCCGCCCGGCGCGCCGTGGAGGAGGCGGACAGCCCGCTGCGGACGCCGTTCCAGCGCGACCGCGACCGCATCGTCCACTGCAAGTCCTTCCGCCGGCTCAAGCACAAGACGCAGGTCTTCGTCGCTCCCGAGGGCGACCACTACCGCACCCGGCTCACCCACACCCTGGAGGCCTGCGGGATCGCCCGCACGGTGGCGCGCGCGCTCGCCCTCAACGAGGACCTGACCGAGGCGATCGGGCTCGGCCACGACCTCGGCCACCCGCCCTTCGGCCACGCCGGCGAGGACGCCCTTGACGCCGCCCTGCGCGAGCGCTGCGGCAGCGGCTTCAAGCACAACGAGCACTCGTTGCGGGTGGTCGACGTGCTGGAGCGCGACGGCAACGGCCTCAACCTGACCGCGCCGGTCCGCGACGGCATCCTCAACCACACCGGCGGCGCCAAGCCGGCGACGCTGGAGGGCCGGATCGTCAAGCTGGTCGACCGCGTCGCCTACATCAACCACGACATCGACGACGCCCTGCGGGCCGGGATCCTGAAGCCCAGCGACCTGCCGAGCGCCGAGATCGAGCTGCTGGGGCCGACCGGCTCAGCCCGGATCGACACCCTCGTCCGCGACATCGTCGAGCGTTCCGAAGCCGCCGGCGACATCGTCCAGGGGGAGGAGATCGGCGGTGCCATGCTGCGCCTGCGCAAGTTCATGTTCGACCGCGTCTACCTCGGTCCGGACACCGCCCGCGAGCACGAGAAGGTCGAGCGCACGGTGCGCGGCGTTTTCGACCACTACCTCGAACATCCCGAGGAGGCACCCGTTTGGGATGCGGAGGCGAGCGACTGCCAGCGGGTGGCCGACTACGTCGCCGGCATGACCGACCGCTTCTGCATCGCCAAGTTCAGCCAGCTGACGATCCCCGAGGAGGCCAGGTTCTGATGGCGCTGATCTCGCCGGAGAGCCTGGACCGGGTCAAGCAGACGGCCGACATCGTCGAGGTCGTCTCCGCCCACACCGACCTGCGCCGCCAGGGGGCCCGCTGGGTCGGTCTCTGCCCGTTCCACGAGGAGCGCACGCCGTCCTTCTCCGTCGATGCGCAGGAGAAGCTCTACCACTGCTTCGGCTGCGGGGTCGGCGGCGACGTGATCAAGTTCGTCGAAGAGAAGGACGGGCTCGGCTTCGCCGAGGCGGTCGAGCTGCTGGCCGACCGCTACGGGGTCGAGCTCGAGCGCGAGCAGGAGGACCCGCGGGCGGAGGCCAGGCGCCAGCAGCGCCGCCGCCTCGAGCAGCTGCTGGAGCGCACCGCCGCCTTCTACTCCAGCTACCTCTGGGAGTCGAAAGAGGCCGGCAAGGCGCGCGAGTACCTCGCCGAGCGGGGGCTCGGCGAGGAGGTGCTGCGCGAGTTCGGCGTCGGCTACGCGCCCAGCGCCTGGGACAAGATCCTGGTCCGCGGCCAGCGGGCCGGCTTCAGCGTCGAGGAGCTGCGCGGCGTCGGCCTAGTGCAGCGGGGGCGGGGAGGGGGCGAGTACGACCGCTTCCGCTCGCGGATCATGTTCCCGATCCGCGACCGCCGCGGGCGCACGCTCGGTTTCGGCGGGCGGGCGATGCGCGCCGACCAGGGGGCCAAGTACGTCAACACCGCCGAGACCGACTTCTTCCACAAGAGCCAGCTGCTCTACGGCGTCGACAAGGCGAAAGCGGCGATCGCCAAAGCGACCAGGGCGGTCGTGGTCGAGGGCTATACCGACGTCCTCGCCCTGCACCAGGCCGGGGTCGAGGAGGCCGTCGCCGTGATGGGGACGGCGATCACCGGCGAGCAGGTGGCGACGCTCTCGGGGATGGTCGAGGAGGTGGTGCTGGCGCTCGATGCCGATTCCGCCGGCCAGGAGGCGATGCTGCGGGCGCAGCGGGTCGCCGCCGGACGCAAGATGCGGCTACGGGTGGCGGCGATGCCCCCCGGCGAGGACCCGGCCGAGATGGTCGCGGAGCCGGAGGGGGCCGAGCGCTTCCGGACGCTGATCGCCGGCGCCGTGGAGCTGAACGCATTTCAGGTTGGGCTGGTCCTCGACGGCACCGACGTCGCCTCGCCGGCAGAGCGCGACCGGGCGCTGGGCGAGGTGGCGCCGGTGCTCGCCGCGATGGGGGAGACGGCGAGCCGCGACGACCTCGTACGCCAGGTGGCCGAGCGGCTCGACCTCGAGCCGGCGATGGTGATGGGGCGCGTGGTGGCGGCGACGCCGACCAGCGGTGGCCCCGAGCCGACGCGGTCTCCGCTCGGCGGCAGATCCGACGCAAGCCTGTCCCCGGCCGCCGGGCGGCCCGAGCTGACCTCGCGCGAGCGCCGCGAGCGGGCGCTGCTGGCGATGTGCATCGCGCTGCCGGCCGAGGGCGGGGAGTACCTCGCCCGCCTCACCGACGCCCACCTTTCGCCGACCGGCCTGCGCGCCGCCGCCTGGTTGCGCGAGAACCCCGAGGACCCGGCCTCCAACCTTCCGCACGACGACGAGCTGACCGGGCTGGTGACCGAACTGGTGATGCTGGCCCACGACGAGCCCGCCTCGAAGGAGTCGATGGAGCTGAACTTCCTGCTGCTCGACCAGCGCCGCATCGAGCACGAGATCGCCGCCGCCGGCGAACGCGACGACTACGAGCGCCGCGCCGCCCTCAGCCGCGAACGCGCCGCCCTGGTCGAGCGCATCGCCCGCACCCAGCGGGTCGAGAGCTGATCCAGAAGCGAGTCGGTAGATTCCGAGCGGTCCGGTTTCGGCTGCCGGGCATGCGTTCCGGGGTAGCTCAATCGGCAGAGCATTCGACTGTTAATCGAAGGGTTGTGGGTTCGAGTCCCACCCCCGGAGCTTCTAAGGGGCGTGCACCCTGGTTCTGGCCAGTTGCTCGACCAGTTCGGCGCCGCGCCGAGCGCCGTCGTTCTGGCGCCCCCAGGTGGCGATCCTCCCAGCGTGGACGGCGAAGGACGGGTCGCCGAGGATGCGGCGTGCCGCCCAGCGCAGCGGCGCCGGGTGGCAGAGGCGCCAGGGCAGCGAGAGGCCGGCCTTGGCCCAGGAGACCCGCATCGCGGTCTCGCTCATGTCGCCGGTGATCGGGCAGACGAGGACCGGCGTGCCGGCCCCGAGGGCGCGGGCGACGGTGCCGTGGCCGCCGTGGGAGACGACCAGCGAGGCGGCCGGCATCAGCTGGCTGTAGCTGAGCCAGTCGACGAGGACGGCGTTGGCCGGCACCTCGATCGGGCGCTGGGGGACGACGCGGTTGGTGGTCGCGACCACCCGCACCGGCTCCTCGGCCAGCGCCGTCAGGGCCGTGCGGACTAGGCGATTCTCGGAGTCGTGGGCGGTGCTGGGGGCGACGAGCACCAGCGGGCGGTCCCCCGGCGGCAGCTCGATCCGCGGGTGCGGCACCTCGAAGGTCATCGGCCCGGTCACCTCGACCCCGGGCGGCCAGCGGCGCGGGTACTCGAGCTGGGGGTAGGTCGCGACCAGCGCCAGGTCGGGGCTGATGCCGCCGTGGAAGCGCTCGACCGGCGCCAGCCCGAGCCGCTGGCGCTGCAGGTTGAGGTCGCGGCGGCCGTGCTCGAGACCGACGTCGAGCGCGTGCTGGCCGAGCCGCCAGATCGCCCGCCCGAGCGAGGTCCGCGAGGGTCGAAGGCCGATCGCGAAGAACGGCAGCCCTGGCTCCACCACCGGGTAGATATGGGGGATCAGAGTCGCCAGCGGCACCCCGGCCGCCTCGGCCGCGAGCGCCGGCGCCAGGGTGAGGATGTCGCTGACGACGACGTGCGGACGCATCTCCTCCAGCAGCGGCAGCAACGCCCGCGCCGCCTCGGCGGCGTGCTGACCGTCGGCGGAGTCGGGCTCCGGTGGCGGGAACATCCGGTATTCCTCGGCTGCGGCAAAGCCGAGCCCGGCCCCTTCGACCGCCGCCCGCCGCTCCTCCCAGGTCTCGACCACGACTTCGTGCCCGCGTCCCGCCAGCGCCCGTCCCAGGGATATGGCCGGGAAGACGTGGCCAGGGTCTCCAAATGCCGCCACCAGGACGCGCAGTGAAGAGGTCCCGGCGTCGCCAGACAAGGACGCAGAGAGCCCTAGTGGCAGCGCCACTTGGGCGACCGAGGACGCCGCATGGCAACGCCGGGGGCCGTCACGGCGTGTCCTGGCCCTCGCCGGGGCGGGTGAAGACAATCTCCGGAACGTGGCAGTTAGGGGAGGTGTGCAGGAGGAAGCGCACCGCCTCGCCGAGGTCGGAGGGCTGGATCATCGCCTCGGCCGGGACCTGGCCCTTGGCGAACTCGGTCATCGGCGTGTCGACGAACCCGGGCGCGAGCGCCGTGCACTGGATGCCGGCGCCGCCGGCCTCGCGGTGGGTCGACTGCGTGAAGTTGATCACCGCCGCCTTGGTCGCGGCGTAGATCGAGAGCCAGGCCTGGCCGCCTTTGCCGGCGATCGAGGCGGTGTTGACGATCAGCGCCTTGCCGTGCTCGGCGCCGGCCTCGCGCAACAGCGGCAGGCCCTCGCGGGTGCCGAGGATCAGCGCCCGCAGGTTGACTGCGAGCTGCATGTCCAGGTGCTTGGTCTGGATTTCCTCCATCGGTGCCCCGATCCCGACCCCGGCATTGTTGACCAGGGCGTCGAGACGGCCGTAGCTGGCCCGGTGGGCGGCAAAGGCGGCGAGGACGTCGTCCTCCTCGGTCATGTTGGCGGCGACGGTCTCGACCTCGAAGCCGTCGGCGCGCAGGCCCGCGGCGGCGTCCTCCAGCTTCTCCGGACGGCGCGCGGAGATCGTCAGCGCGTATCCCTCCTCGGCCAGGGTCCGCGCGATCGCCAAACCGATCCCGCTCGAGGCTCCCGTCACCAGTGCAGCTCGCTCCGCCATCTCGCTCTCCTCCTGTTTCGACGCCGTCGCGCACCCTATACGCCGTCCAGCCGGGCCGCCGGGGGCGTACCGGTTCGATCTCCCGTCTCAATAACATGGCGCCGATGCACGCCGCCCCCCGCCTCGCCTTGGCCCTCGCCTGCCTGCTCGCCGCCGCCGCGTTCGTGGCGGGATGCGGGGGCGACTCGGGCTCCTCCGAGTCCACTTCGGCCTCGGGCGCAGGCGCGGAAAGCCGCTCGGCGCCGCCGAAGAGCGACTTCCCGAGCGTCGAAGGGAGGACGCTGCGCCAGGTGTTGAAAGACGCGGACGAGCCGTCCGAGCTGGTTGTCTCGCCCGCGGCAGCGGTGTTCTACAAGGGTTCGAACCGTTACCCGTTCGGCGTCTTCGAACGCGACCGCTCGCAGGTGTCGGGCGCCGAAGTGGCGCTCTACATGGCCAGGGCCCCGACGCCGAAGGCGTCCTCCGAAACGAAGTCGGGAAACAAAGGCCCGGCGGCGAAAGCCGAAGAACAGGCGCTCGACGAGCCGGCGGTGGGGCCGTTCCCGGCTGCGATCGAAAGCCTCGCCACCCAGCCTGCCTTCCGGGCGCAGACCACCAGCGACGACCCGGACGCCGCCAACGTCGTCTATTCGACCCAGCTCGACTTTCCCAGCGATGGCGAGTGGCGGATCGCGGCGCTGATCAAGGAAGACGGCGAAATCAAGGGCACCCTGCTGACCGGCAGCGCCGTGGTCGGCGAGTTCAAGGACGTTCCCAGGCCGGGTCAGAAGGCGCCGACGATCCACACGCCGACCCCCGGGGACGTCGGCGGCGACCTCTCCGCGCTCACCACCCGCATCCCGCCGGACACCCAGAACAAGGTCGACTATGCCGATGCCCTAGGCAAAGAACCGATCATGCTCTTGTTTGCGACCCCCCAGTTCTGCCAGAGTCGGGTCTGCGGGCCCGTCGTCGACGTGGCCGAGCAGGTCAAGCAGGAATCCGGAGACGAGGCAGCCTTCATCCATATGGAGATCTATAAGGACAACGAACCGCCGAAGACCCGATCGCAGGTCAAGGCTTTCCATCTCCCCACCGAGCCCTGGCTGTTCGCTATCGACAGCAAGGGCGTGGTCAGCTCCGTCACCGAGGGCGCTTTCGGTCTCGAACGCATGACCGCCGCGCTGGACAAGGCGGTGGCCGAATGAGCGCCAAGAAAGAGAAAGCGAAGGAGAAAGAGCCGACGCCGGAGGAGGTCGCCTCCAAAGAGGAGTTGCGGGCGAGCTTCGCCGAGGAGGCACGCCGTCGCTGCGACGTGATCGCCGCCGGGCTCGCCACCGAGACGACCGACTTCGAGACGATGCGCGCCGAAGCCCACGCTCTGCGCGGTACCGCCGCCGTCGTCGGCCTGCGCCGCCTCGCCGAGCTGGCGGGGTTGATGGAGTCCGACCTCGCCGAGGCGAAGCAGACGGGTGTCATTCGCGGTGGCCGCGCCCACCAGATCGCCGATGCGGCCAAGGCCCTCGCCGAGGGAGCCAACGCCGCCGCCGAGGGCAAGGAGGAGCCGCCCGACGTCGGGCGCTCCCTGGCCCAGCTCTTCAGCGCCTAGGACCGTGTCCGCTCGCGCTCTCGACCTGCCGGAACGGGTCGAGGCGTGGCGGGGCCGCGGGCATGCCGAGGAGTTCCGCGGCTACCGGATCCAGTGCTTCCATCAGGCGGGGGAGGGCCCGCTGCTGCTCCTGCTGCACGGTTTCCCGACCTGCTCGTTCGACTGGCGCGCCCTGCTCGAGCTGAACCCGGGTCGGGCGATCCTCGCCTTCGACTTCCTCGGCTTCGGCCTCTCCGACAAGCCCCGCGACCACGACTACAGCCTCGCCTGGCAGGCCGA
>Ga0190274_10002187_pt1 | contig 11491 bp, 12 predicted proteins | sample Popmic531T_FD_133002 | JGI IMG/M metagenome (GOLD analysis project Ga0190274, IMG submission 133002) | Populus adjacent soil microbial communities from riparian zone of Yellowstone River, Montana, USA - 531 T | ecosystem: Environmental > Terrestrial > Soil > Riparian zone | place: USA: Montana...
CAAAGCCTTCGCGGAGTCCAGTCGTACCACCCGGTAGGCCGGAGTCACCACGCTGAGCAGCGGCAGACCAGTGGCACATGCCAGCGCCGAAGCGAGGGACCGTGACGTCAAGCGCGGCGCAGGCAACAGGTTACCCTGCGGCAAGAGGCCGACGATCCACGCAGCGCAGGGCACCGACAGCGCCAGACCTAGAAGTGCTCCCGCTGCGCAGGGAATGGCGGCTTCCAGAAAAACGAACGTAACAATGCGTCCAGACGAAAAGCCGATGGCCTTCAGTACGGCCAGTTCTTTGATATGCGACCGTACCGACTGCGCGATCGCACTGCCGGTCAGGAACAGCATCGTCAGCAGGCCCAGCGACACGATCGTCAGCGTCACCAGATCGAGCTGGACAGCCCTCCGTGGGTCTGAAGACACGAACTTCAGGCTGGTATTGATGCCGGCGGCAATGCCGAACAGCAGAAATCCCAGCAGCGATGACACGAAGGTCAGTCTGGCATGGACTGACCTTTGACCAATTGCTGCCAATGGCAGAAGCAGGTACTTCATACGCGCAGCTGCTGAAGCGAGATCTGCCGGGTGGCCTGGCGTGCCGCCTCCGGGTCGTGGGTCACCATGACGATAGTCTTTCCGCCTTCCGCTGCCAGATTCCGCAGCAGACCCAGGATGTCGTCGGCGGTCTCTCGATCGAGATCCGCCGTGGGCTCATCGCACAGCAGGATGGGCGCATCGGCAATGACGGCGCGGGCAATGCCGACTCGTTGCTGCTGCCCCCCGGACATTTCGCCGGGCTTATGGGTTGCGCGCTCGGCAAGGCCCACGCTTCGAAGCGCCTCATCGACTCGCCTGCTCCTCTCCGCCCGTGACATTGGCTTGAGAAACAGGGGCAGTTCCACGTTTGCCGAGGCCGACAGAATGCTCAGCAGATTGTGCGATTGGAATACGAAGCCGATGTGGCGCGCCCGCCATCGCGTGGATAACCGGCTCGAAAGTTTTTCGAGATGAGTACCGGCAACCACGACTTCACCGCCATCGGGATGATCCAGGCCACCCATGAGGTTGAGCAGCGTTGTCTTGCCGCTGCCGGATGGCCCCATCAGGGCGACGAATTCACCAGCCTCGACGTCCAGATTGAAATCTTGTAAGACTCTGACGAAATTGCGCCCAACGCCGTGACTCTTCTGAACGTGACGCAGCGAGATTATTGATTGCAAACAGCCCTCCTCGATTCATCAGTTGACACGCTGCAAAGCGCCGTGCCCATTGCTAGATGACTTTGTGGAGGACTTCTCTTGTCGTCGGCCCCTGGCCCTGATCCGATCTCAACGGCACGCCGGCACGATGCATGGCGACGCACACCACACCGATACCCAGCAGGACCACGATTACAAAGCCGACTTGAACGACCAGACCGGCCCGGAGAAAAATCAGCGGAGAGGCGTCTTCTGATTCAGTAAGGCTTGCGTGTTGCGCCTTGGAACTGAGGAAAGCGGCTATGGCCCTTCTGAGATGGATGCGCCGGGCATGCGGTGCCGTGGAACGGCGGGCCACTTCGGCCTGCAGCTCAGTCCAGCGGGCAAATCCGTATTCCTGCGCAAGGCAGCGCTGCGCATCTGCCAACCTGACTTCAGGCTGTTCCGTCTTCAAGGCCACCAGCCGTGCCTTGGCCTGCTTGCGCAAATGGTCTGCGTTAGGGAGCAAGGGAAGCGCGCGCTTCCCATCCTGGTTGGTCATTTGGATAACCTCTCGCTTACGGGCCACGTCGTCCGCAACGACAGACAGCAACAGAAGGTTCCAACCATCACGAGTGGGCTAGGCCCTTTGCGCGGACGACATGCCTCTCGAAAGGCGAATTGATGCTATGCCAACTCCGAAGCGATTCGCAACTTCCCAGTGGATCAATACGACCCACCAGCCCCACCGCCGCCAAAGCCACCGCCCTCGCCGCGAAAGCCGCGCGCCGGCTCGCTGGCTGGCGTGGCCGCGACACCGGCCAGTTCCAATGCAGCGATAGCGGCATCGTCATCGGCTTCCCGCTGCGAAGTGATGCCGGCTCGCGCTCTGCGCAACCAGCGATCGAGGACGATAGTGACCAGCAGCGCCGCCCCGCCCCAGATGATCAGCCGCCAATGCCAGTCGACTGGCAGCCAGCCGCGCAGTTGCCAGACCACGCAAACCAGGCACAGCAGCGCGGCGTACAGCGGTGCATGCGTGCGGCGGCGCAGTCCCGCGTGCAGCGCGAGCGCGCCGAACAACAGCGGCGCCAGTGACAGATACAGCGGCGCCCACCACGACTGTTCCGTCGGCGTCAGGACCAGCCCCTGCATGCTGCCCGCCCACAGATAGCCCAACGCCGGCAAGGCAATCACCACTCCATCCAGCATGCGATCGTGCGAGGGGCGTCGGTACTGATGCGCGCCGCCAAGCAGCGCCAGGCCGGCGACGGCGAAGCACAGCACGCTCATCTGCATCGTGATGACGCGATTCATGCCGAACACGCTGGGCACCAGCGTCAGCGACAGGGCTGTACTGCCGAGCATGACCGCCAACGTCGTGAACAGCGGCTGCAGGTGTCGCCAACCCGCCAGACCCAGCGCGATGGCCCAACTCCAGATCGTTGCCGGATCGAGCATGTCTCCGTCGACAATGTCATGCGCCAGCAGCAACGCACCCGCGCCAAACAGTGCCTCATCGATGCCGCTGTTCCACAGGCGACGACCAAGCACCAACCACTCGCTGGCCAGCATCAGCGCCGCTCCGCTGATCATCAGTGGCCGCGGCAGTTGCAGCAGATCAAGCACATTGACGGCCAGCCAGGCGATCAGCAACCCGCCCACAAACAACGCCACGCGCGCAAATCCGCGCACGCGGCGCCAGTTGCCGGTGCGCCCGTGCAGGCGTGGATCGTCTGCTTTCAGGCGCTGCCGCGCCGCGACGTGCAGCCAGCGTTCCTCGGCCACACTGGGGCGGCGCCGGCTCAAGCGTCGTTCCGGAGGCGATCACGCAGGTGCCACAGCACTGCGACCGCAGTCACGACCACCAGCAGCAATGACAAGGCTGTTGCCAGTTCGTCGCGCAGTTCTCCTGCAATAACCATCGAGATGCCCGCGGCGGAGTAGCCGATGCCGTACACCGCAAAGAACTGGCTGCGCTGACGGAACGCCGCTATCAGCGCAGCCGCGGTCAATGCAGCCAGCACCAACACCCCCCACCAGCGCGAGTCATCGCGAGAGCACCAGGTCAACGCGGCCCAGAATGCCAGGTTCAGTGAAAAGTGATTGAAGGTCGCGGCGAAGTCCTGACGGGCATTCAGCCAGCGATGCAGCTCACGCCACAGCTGCACCAACGCGGCCACTGAAGCTGCCTGGGCTGCGAATCGCGTCGGCGGACGCGCAGCATCCAGCAGCTCGCCGATGCGTGGGTCGAGACCGACCCAGGCCGCCAGCGTCGACAGCGACAGCGCCAGTAACAGCCGCGAATCCAGCAGATAGGCAGAGCAACCATGTATCACTGCCAGCAACAGCAAGTGCCGCGACCAGAAGTCGCCGAACCAGCGGTACTGCGATTCGGCATAACCCAGCGCGGCGCTCAGCAGCAGCCCGCCCAGCAACAGCAGGTAGTCACCGATGAGGTTGCGCGGCTGGCGGCGCATTGCCGCGCGCACCGGCGCCGCGTAGCACAGCACCGCCGCCAGCAGCAGTCCACCCGTCAGCGCCAGCGGGCCAATGCGCTGCAGGTTGTCCTTTACAAGCAGGGCTACGCCGGTGCTCACCAGCAGGACCGCGCCGTAGATCAGGACGCGCAGCTCCGCGAATACGCTGAATGCCGGGCGGACTGGAGCGGACCACCCCAGTTCGCGCAGCTCGGGCTCCAGGGAATGCATGACGCATTCTATCCGGGTGGGACTAACGTCGTTCGCGTACCGCCGCCTTGCGGCCCCGCGGATACATCGCGTGTAAAGAGAACGCGCCCACTTCCGACTGGCGGGCGCAGTGCTGGTAGTGCAAGGTCAGCAAGTGATAGTGCACCGCCCAGCGCGACCGACGCGGTGGATGCCACTGGTGCGTGATGGCCACCCAACCGCAGTCGATCGCATAGCTGGAGGTCAGCTGCAGCTGCGCATCGAACACGTAGAGCGTGAAGTCCCGCGCGCGGTGTCCCGGCAGGCTGCGACCCACCCAGCGCACGAAATCAGCGTCGTGACTGATGCCATCGATGAAAGTGAATGCGGGCATCACCAGCGGTTCCGGCAGCATCGAGCGATTGCCGAATGCCGCCACCAGCCGGTTGCCCCAGGCCAGATGATAGGGATAGCGGGCATAGCTGGCCGGCAGTGCCTGTGCCGGCAAGGTCATGGGCAGCAAATCGCGTATCGACATGTCGGGATGATGAGCCGCGCCGCTGTGACTGGCACGCTGGCAGATCTGACAGGATGCGATTGCTCGACAGCTGGCGCATATTGCCGACCATGCCGAAACGAAAAATCCCGATTTTCCGTCGTCGTGCCGAGCTGGTGGTGCGCTTCGCGTGCGAGCTGCTGGGCCTGAAAAAGCCGCCCGACGGCTCGGTATTGAAGGTGCGGATGAAAGTCGGTGAATTCGAGGCGCTGCTGAAGCGTCGTTATGGTGACGCGCATCCGGAGCTGGTGTACCGCTCCGATTCAGCCATCGAGCGCGCGCGCCTGGATCGCGACGTATGGCCCGCCATACCCAAGGTCGTGTTGCAACAGGGGGCGCCGTTGGGCGCGAAGCGGCGCCCGCCCCCGCCAGCCACGCAGGCTACAGCAGAATTTCGCTAGCCGGCTGGCGCAGGTTGTACTGCGAGCTCATCGCGTGACCATAGGCTCCGGCGGTCGCCACCAGCATCACATCGCCTTCGCGGGTCGGCGGCAGCAGGCGGTCGTGACCGAGAAAATCTCCTGATTCGCAGATTGGGCCAACCACATTGACGGTGTCCGTGGCGGCATCGTCCAGTCGCGTCAGATTGAAGATGTCGTGCCAGGCACCGTACAGCGCGGGACGGATCAGCGAGTTCATGCCGGTGGCCAGCCCGACGTAATGCACCTGATCCTTGCTCTTGATCTGCGTGACCTGCGCCAGCAGCACACCGGCTGCAGCCACCAGGTAGCGGCCGGGCTCGATCCACACGGCGAGATCGGGGCGACGCGCGCGCACCGGCTGCAGCGCCTTATCGACGGCAGCCAGATCCAGCGCCGGCCTGTCGATGTTGTCGGGCACGCCAAAACCACCACCAATGTTGATTACGCGCAGTTTCGGGAAGCGCGCCGCTTCCACCAGCAGCGTGTTGGCGGTATCGGCCCAGCTGCCGGCATCAAACACGCCGCTGCCGGAGTGCGCATGCAGGCCTGTCACTTCCACCTGATGCTGCGCAGCCAGCTGCTGCAGTTCAGCCAGTTCGTCCAGCGGCACGCCGAACTTCGAATGACTGCCGGCGGTGCGCACATGCTGATGATGGCCGCGACCGATGCCGGCATCGATGCGCACCAGCAGCCGTTGGCCGCGGAACAATTCGGGCCATTGGCGCAGCACATACAGATTGTCGATGGTGACATGCACGCCGAGCTGCAGTGCCCAGGCGTACTCGTCGCGCGCCGCAAAGTTCGGCGTGAACAGCAGGCGATCGGCCGGCAGCTCGGGCAGCGTCGCGCGCACATATTCCAGTTCACCGCGCGACACGCATTCGATGCCGATGCCTTCCGCGACCAGCAGCTTGAGGATGCCGGCGTACGGATTGGCCTTCATGGCGTAGAACACGCGATCCACGGACTGCAACGACCTCAGTTGGGCGGCGGCACTGCGCACCGTGGCCGAGTCGTACACATAGGCGCACGGCAGCTGTGCGCCCAGCTGCAGCAGTTCGGCGCGGCGCGTGCGCCACCATGGCGGCGCGCTTTGCCGTTCCAGCGTCTGCGGGCCGTACAGCTGTTCCCAGGTGGGCCCCAGCACCTTGTCGCCGCGCACCGGGCGGATCAGCAGCTCGTGCAGCTGCTGCACCAGACGGTCACCCTGCTCTTCATCGACGACGAAGGTGAAATTCAGATCGTTGGCGGCCTGGCTGACCAGGTAGATGCGCTGGTCGGCGAACAATTCCAGTGCCTCGCCGAGCTGATGCAGGATGCCGCGGATGTTGCGACCCACGAGGCTGACCTGCGAGCAGGGCCCGATGACCTGCACACGGCAGAGCTTCGACAGATCGTCGACCAGCTTCTCCAGCGCCTGCTGGTCCAGCGCGTTGGCGGCCGGATCCAGCGACACCGTGACATTGGTTTCCGACGTGGAGATCTGGTCCACCGACATGCCATGGCGCTTGAACACCTGGAAGGCGTCGGCAAGGAAGCCCACTTCGTGCCACATGCCCGGGCTGTCCAGCGAGATCAGCGTGATGCCCTTCTTGACGCACACCGCCTTGACCTGCGCGGCGCCATCGCCAGCGCCGGCGCTGATATGCGTGCCCTCAAGCTTGGGCGTCTGTGTGGCATACACCCAGACCGGAATGCCGCCCTGCTTGGCCGGCAGGATGCAACGTGGATGCAGCACCTTGGCGCCGCTGCTGGCGATCTCCTGCGCTTCGTCGTAATGCAGCGCGCGCAGCAGGCGCGCCGACGGCGTCGAGCGCGGATTGGCACTGAACAGACCCGGCACATCGGTCCAGATTTCAAGACGTTCGGCCTGCAGCTTGGCGGCGAAATAGGCGCCGGAGGTATCGGAACCGCCGCGACCCAGCAGCACCGTTTCGCCACTCTCATTGCTGGCGATAAAGCCCTGGGTCAGCGCAATCCCCGAACCCGGCTGCAGATGCGCCTGCAGCGCGCCATCGGGCGAGAACACGCAGGTGCTGGAAAGGTAATTGGCGCGCACCGAGGCGCTGCCGCGCACTTCGGCCTTCAGCCACTGCCGCGCATCCAGCCACTGCACCGGCAACCCGGACGCAGTCATGAAGTGCGCACCGATCCCGGTGGCCATCAGCTCGCCCTGCGCCATCACTGCGGCACGGGTTCTGTCATCGAGCTTGCGGTGAGCGGCAATGGTCGTCGCGGATTTGCGCAGCTCATCAAAGCAGGACTGCAGCGTCGCACTGACTTCCAGGTCCAGTTCATCGCACAGCTGGCGATGGCGCGCTTCGATGTCGGCCAGCGCAGCTTCGGGCGCCCCTTCAAGCGCTGCGGTCAGCAGCTTTTCCAGCTTGTCGGTGATACCGCTGACGGCGGAATGAACCACCATCACGCGCCGGCCGCTGCTGATCCGGTCAGCGACGATGGTGGCGATGTTGCGCCAGTTGTGCAGATTGGAAACGCTGGTGCCGCCAAACTTCAGCACGATCCAGGGCATGTCGCCGGAAGGCAAACTGCTGCGGACAGTCATCGAAGGTCAGAGATCTTCGTCGTCGAAGACGTCGCGCAAATCCTTTTCCAGTTTGCGATCAGCCAACACTTCTTCGAGCTTGCTCCAGGCCGCCTTGCCGCGCTTGCCGGGTTGCTGGCGCACACGCTTGTCGACGCGCGCCAGAATGCTGTCGTAGTCGGTGCTGTCTTCCGACTCCACGACGAATTCTTCGTCGATATCAAAGCTTTCGTTGTCGCGCTCAGACATGGGTTTTTATTGAAAAATCCAAATACTATCAATAAGTTACAAGCAAATTGGTCACCCCGAAGGGCAGCGAACTATAGCTGATTTGCCTGCGGTTTCAACTGGTCTGCAGACGTCGGGTCAGGCTCGGCGGCCAGCGCCACGGTGGCCAGTACGCCATTGGCCGCCGCCAGCACTTCGCGGGCATAGTCCCAGTGGATGGCCACCGTGGTGTCGCCCACCGCCTGTTGCAACAGCCCGGCAAAGGCTTCGACGTCCGGCTCGATGGTCTGACCAACAGCATTGATGGGGGGATGGACTTCCAGCAGCAGCTCCCCGTCCACCCACGCCACCTTCACCGGCTCATTGACGATACGCACCGGCGTGCCCACCGGCACCAGTGGATACAGCGCTTCGACGTCCTCGGGATACATGCGGATGCAGCCATGCGTGACCGCCAGACCCACCGCGATCGGATTGTTGGTGCCATGAATCAGGTAAGTGCCCTTGCCCGCTGCCAGCCGCATGGCGCGCGTGCCCAGCGGATTCGCCGGCCCGGGCGGCACCACCGCCGGCAGGATATCGCCCTCGGCCGCGTGTTCCTTGCGCACCGACTCCGGCGGATACCAGGACGGATTCATCTGCTTGGCAATCACCTTTGTTTCGCCCAGCGGCGTGCGCCAGTCCATCTTGCCGATGCTGACCGGATAGGTGATGACCTCCGCCGGCTGGCCGCGTTTGGGTTTGGGAAAGTAGTACAGCCGGTGTTCGGGCAGGTTCACCACGATGCCGGTATGCGGTCCGCTGGGCAGGATGTGGCGGCCGGGCACCGTCAGCGTCGTGCCTGCCTTGGGCAGCCACGGGTCGACGCCCGGATTGACGCGGATCAGTTCCTCCGAGCCCAGGCTGTAGCGGCGCGCCAGGTCGTACAGCGTGTCCTCGTAGACCGCGACCACCTGCTGGTCTTCGCCATAGACGCCGGTGGCCGCATCGCCCAGCGTGTAGGTGGCCGCTGCGCAGGGCAGCGTCAGCCAGCAAATCAGGAGAACCAAATAACCTTTTGTTTTCAAAAATCTTTCCCCTGCCTGCACCCAGGCGAGCCTAGCACCGGGGTGGAATCGGCTTCAAATGGATACCAGACATCTGTATGGTACTACCATGAATTCCCCCGCCAGACCCAGCCCCCGTCAGCTGCAGATTCTGCGACTGATCCAGCAGTGCCTGCAGCAGCAGAAACGGCCGCCGACGCGCGGCGAGCTCGCCGCCCTGCTCGGCCTGCGCAATCGCCAGGGCATAGACCAGCATCTGCGGGCGCTGGCCGTCAAGCAGCTGATCGCGCTCGAACCACGCGTGGCGCGCGGCATCCGTCTGCTGACCGCGCCCGACGCATCTGACGCAGCGGCCTCCAGCATTCCCACGTTGCCGCTGTATGGCCGCGTCGCGGCCGGCCGTCCCACGCTGGCCTCGGACAATATCGAAGACCGGCTGACCATCGATCCGGCGCTGTTCCGGCCGCGCGCTGATTTCCTGCTGCGCGTGCACGGCGACAGCATGCGCGACGCCGGCATTCTCGAACGCGACATACTGGCCGTGCATCGCACCGCGCAGGCGCGTAATGGCCAGATCGTCGTCGCGCGGCTCGGCGATGAAGCCACGGTGAAGTACTACCACCGCCAGGGCCCGCAGCTGCGGCTGATGCCGGCCAATCCGGCGCATGTGCCGCTTGAAATAGATCTGCGCCAGCAGGACTGCCACATCGAAGGGCTGGTGGTGGGCTGGATCCGCAGCGGGGTGCCGCATGCAGGCCGCTAGCGAACTGGCGCACCGCCTCCCGCGGATCACGCTGAGCGCAGCCACTACGCTGCCCAGCGGTCTGGCCACGCTGGATGCCGCACTGCCCGGCGGCGGCTGGCCGCAGGGCGCGGTCACTGAACTGCTGCCCGCGGTCACCGGCATCGGTGAGCTGTCGCTATTGATGCCGGCGCTGGCGCAGCTGACGCAGGCCGGGCGCCAGGTGGCCTTGCTCGCCCCGCCCTGCCTGCCCTATGCGCCGGCACTGCTGCAGCAGGGTGTGGATCTGGGGCAATTACTGTGGATCCGCGCCAGCCATGACGCCGCCCTGCTGTGGTCAGCAGAGCAGCTGCTGCGCTGTCCGGCCGTCGGTGCGGTGCTGCTGTGGCCGCGGCAGATCGATGATCGCCGCGTGCGCCGTCTGCAGCTGGCGGCCGAGGCCGGCGGCGGCTGCGCATGGCTGTACCGACCGGCCGTGGCCGATCGCCAGTCCTCACCGGCCGCATTGCGGCTGCGACTGCACCCGCTCGCCGACGGCCTGCGTCTCGACATCTTCAAGGCACGAGGAGGACTGGCCCGTGCTGTGGTTGTGCATACGGCTGCCGCGGCTGCTGCCTGAGGCCGGCATCGATGCGACGGGCGCCGGATGTGCACGGCTCGAGCGCGCCACACTGGAGCGTCTGGCGCTGTGGGCGCGGCAATGGAGCTCGCAGGTCAGTTATCGCTGCGCCAGCGCCGCCGCCGACGATGCGCTGCTGTGGATCGAAACCGGCGCCAGCCAGAAACTGCTGGGCGATGCCCGCACCCTGCAGGCGCAGATCGCCGGGGCATTGACGGCGCTGCGATACAGCGGCGAACTGGCCACGGCACCCACGCCGCAGGCCGCGCTGCTGCTGACGCGCGTGCCGCCGCAGCGGCGCCTCGTCACCACGTTGCCACAACTGCATCAACAGCTGGCCGCCTTGCCGCTGCGCCTGCTGGCCTTGCCCGCTGAAACCCTGCTGCAGCTGCATGGCGCCGGACTGCGGCGCATCGGCGAACTGCTGGCGCTGCCCCCGGCAGACATTGCGCGCCGCTTCGGCCCGGAAACCACGCTGTACCTGCAGCGGCTGACCGGCGCGGCCATCGAGCCGCTGCCGCCCGTACCGCTGCCGGCGCGCTATGACAGTGAATGCGAATTCGAGGTGGCCGTCGAGGACGCCACTGCGCTGCTGTTTCCGCTGCAACGCCTGCTGCGTGAATTTGCGGGTTACCTGCTGGCGCGCGATCGCGCGGTGCAGAGCTTCCGACTGCGCTTCAGGCATTACCGGCAGGCGGACAGCGAATTGCCGGTGCGCCTCTCGCAATCCTGCCGGGACGCCACGCAGCTGCTGGCGGTGACACGCGAACGGCTGGCGGCGTACGCGCTGGCGGCACCGGTGCGTGCACTGCATCTGGAAGCCACGCGATTTGTCGCCCCAGTCGTATTGCAGAACGATTTCTTCGCGCGCGAAGCGCAGCAGGCACAGGAGTTCCAGCAGCTGCTCGATCGCCTGCAGGCCCGCCTCGGTGCCGAGTCCATCCAACGCCTGCAGCCCTGCGCCGATCACCGTCCCGAGCACGCCTGGCGGAGCCTGGCGATACAGGATGCCGGCAAGGCGCGGGCGCCGCTGATCACGTCCGTGGCGCCGCGACCCTGCTGGCTGCTGGACACACCGCAGCCCATCGATCCACCTGGCGAATTGCTGTGCGGCGCGGAGCGCATTGAAAGCGGCTGGTGGGATGGCGGCGATGCCGCGCGCGATTATTACCTGGTGCGTGCGGCCGATGGCGCGCGGCAATGGGTGTTCCAGAACCTGCGCAACGGGCAATGGTTCCTGCATGGCCTGTGGTCGTGAGCGATGAGCGACTACGCCGAATTGCATTGCGTCAGCAATTTCAGTTTCCTGCGCGGCGCTTCACAGCCGGGCGAACTGGTGAGGCAGGCTGCGCGACTGGGCTATCGCGCACTGGCCCTCACCGACGAATGTTCGATGGCCGGCGCGGTGCGCGCCTGGGAGGCCTGGCGGGAGCTGAAGAGTGAATCTTTCCGGCTGATCGTCGGCGCCGAATTCCGCACCACCGGACAATTGCAG
>Ga0190274_10002188_pt1 | contig 11490 bp, 6 predicted proteins | sample Popmic531T_FD_133002 | JGI IMG/M metagenome (GOLD analysis project Ga0190274, IMG submission 133002) | Populus adjacent soil microbial communities from riparian zone of Yellowstone River, Montana, USA - 531 T | ecosystem: Environmental > Terrestrial > Soil > Riparian zone | place: USA: Montana...
CGAATTCTTAGAGGGATCACATCGAATCTACTAATTACGAATTATGCAAACGGTGTAGAGATCCACCGTTCGGCGGATATGCGTCTCGATATTAAACTAAACACAGTTGAGAATATGCTGCAATTGCAGTTAGCCATAACCTGTTTTTAAAATAGTTTTTGTTTTTCGGGTAAATTTCATACTTTCACAGGAAGGTCATAATATTGAGAGATTCATTATGTACAAAATGGTTTTGAAATGAGTAAAAAACTACTGGCATTCGCCTTATTAATTTTGGTATCACATTTTGCCGCTGCTCAGGAAATTGAGTGGCAGAATGGTATTGGAGGTAGTTTATATGAAGATGTAAAATCAATTATTCAAACTGCCGATGGGGGGTACCTGGTTGGAGGAATCACCACCTCTCCTGTTTCGGGTGATATAACGCAAGGCACTTATAATTCAAGTGACTATTGCATATTTAGAACAGATTCGCTTGGAAACATCCTTTGGCAAAAGTCATATGGATCAAATTCACAAGATGTCCTGACAGGAGTTCTGCAGGTATCAGACGGAGGGTTTATTATAGGCGGTTATTCTGGTTCGTTTGCTCAGGGTAGTAAAACTGAAAATCCTATTGGAGAGTGGGATTTCTGGATTCTTAAAATAGATGCTAATGGAAATATTGAATGGGATAATACAATAGGAGGAAGCAAGGACGATAAATTAATATCAATGGCTAATACACCAGACGGAGGTTTTCTGTTTGTAGGATATTCTGAATCTGATATCTCAGGTGACAAGACTGATAATTCAAGAGGTGCATATGATTATTGGATTGTAAAGATGGATTCAACTGGGACTATTCAATGGGATAAAACTATAGGTGGGTCCAAGAATGATCTTTTAAATCGTTTGACAATATCCGGTGACGGTGGGTATTACCTTGGCGGTAATTCATTGTCACCCATTTCAGGTGATAAAACGGAAACTTCAAATAACACTAATGCATATTGGATTGTTAAAATTGACTCAATTGGCCAGTTACTTTGGCAAAAAACCTTCCTGAATTGTCTGGATTTTAGATGTTTTATTAATACTATCGATGGAGGATTATTGATGGGGGGAGATTCTGGACCGGGTAATTCTAATTATAAAATTGTTAAAACGGATTCAAGTGGAACCATACAATGGCAAAAGTTGTATACTGGCATGTGGGATGATAATTTGGCGGCACTTGTTGCAACTGACGATGGAGGCTATTTGGTTGGTGGGCATTCACATTCAGGCATTGGGTATGATAAAACTGAAAATCCCAATGGTTATAGGAATTTTTGGATAATCAAAACCGATGATTCCGGGGGTATTCAGTGGCAAAATACAATTGGAGGAGATAATGAATTTTTACAAACAATTATACCAACTTTCGACGGCGGTTATCTGCTGGGAGGAATTGCATATGGCAATGGTTATACAGGAGATATAATTGATAGTTTGCATGGTAGTTCTGATGTCTGGATTGTAAAAATCACTAATAATTACAACCAAATCCAGGGTAAAACATACGCTGACCTAAACTCCAACCAACAACAAGAACCTGGTGAACCAGCATTAGCTTACCTAAGAATAACAGAAGTTAATAGCAATCGACTGGCATTTTCTCATGCCAATGGATTTTATAGTGTTACTGTTGTGGATACCGGAAATTTTGTAGTGATTCCAGATTATGTAAATTTATTTACTCCTGTTCCGTCTGCCCATCCCGTAACTTTCACATCAATTCATCAATCTGATTCTTTAAATGATTTCGCCTTTGCTCCAACATCAGTTTCCAATGATCTTTGTTTAACAATTTCTCCTACTAGTCCATTCCGATCAGGATTTAATGCGAGTTATACAGTCAACTATTCTAATCAGGGAACAACTACACTCTTACCAACTATTGTTTTCTATCCCGATGCGAATGTGAGTTTTTTATCAGCAAGCATAACACCAACAACGGTAACACCAGATTCTGTGATATTTGTTTTGAGCGCGATAACTCCATTTCAAACCGGGCAAATAACCATAACCATTAGTGTTGATTTAGGCCTTCCAATTGGCACACTAATTAATTCAGGGGCGATGATTCTTCCAATTGCAAACGACGCCAACCCTGGATGCAATTCAGCTTATTGGGAGGTGCTTACCACAGGTTCGTTTGATCCTAATGATATTTTAGTGAATAGATATTTCCTGTACGATTATGAAATGTCAACTCCTCCGGATTTGGAGTATATCATTAATTTCCAAAATACAGGAAATGATACTGCTTTTACAGTGAAAATATTAAACCAACTTGATACAACGCGACTAGATTTAAGCACACTCAATATTGTTACAACTTCTCACGAGGCGGATATTCGTTTTGTTTACCACGAACGCAATTTAGAGTTTGTGATGAATAATATTTTACTTCCGGATAGCAACGTAAATGAACCGATGAGTCACGGTTTTGTGCGATACCGGATTAAACCTAAATCTACCGTTGCAGTTGGTGATTTCATTCAGAATTCCGCCACTATTTATTTTGATTTTAATAATCCGGTGATTACAAATACCGCAGTAACGAGTATTATCTTACCAACCGGATTGTCTGCAATTGCCTATCATACTCCACCGGTAATTTTCCCTAACCCGGTTGCCAATGAACTAACTATACAATTAAAAAATTCATCCCACGAACCGGTAACAATTGAACTATTCAACATTTTCGGGCAAAGGGTTATGGAATTGTTTGCTGATAAAATACCATCAGGTACCTGGAACAAAAAATTTGATGTTAGTAGCTTAGACCAGGGAGTTTATTTTATTCGGATCAACAATAATCCGGATTCGATAGGCAAAATTGTTAAGATGTAACAGAAGCTGGTAATTTGCCTGTAATAGGTTTTAAGTTTTAGAAAACCTGTTTGCACTTTGCACTTTACACTTTGAACTTTATACTTTTTCTATGTCTTCTGCTTCTTCTTCTTCGCAGCCGGGAAAAGGATGTTGTTTAAAATTAAACGGTATCCGGGTGAGTTGGGGTGCAGACTGAGATCTGTTGGAGGATCACCAACCATATGCTGATAATCTTCAGGATCGTGGCCACCGTAAAAAGTCCAGGTGCCTTTGCCATATTCACCGTGAATGTATTTTGCTTCGTTAGCAGCTTTGTTTTCGCCCATAACCAGTACACCTGGTTTGATCACGCTTTTGTTAAATGCAGTTGACTGTCCCATGAATCCCATTATCACCTGTTCGTGATCCTGGCAAAGCATTGTTGGAACTACATCCCACTTGGCAGAAAAATCAAACAGCGTGAAAAAATCCTGATCGCGGGGAACACGACGAGGCTGCTTTACATCAATGTTGGAAAACTCATACTCCATCGGATTCGTGCTGAGTTTGAAATCTTGGAATGCAAATGTTTTACCGAAATCCAGTTTTGAATTGTAATCCGGTGTAGTGCCATCACCATCGAACATGCTTTCACAGATGTCGAGTCCTTCCGCGGCAAGCGCTATATCATATGAATCGGTACCGGAACACATTGTAAAAAGGAATCCACCTCCTGCGGTAAAATCCCTTATATTTTTAGCAACAGCAAGTTTCAATTGTGAAACTTTATTGAACCCTAAACTCTTTGCCATTGATTCCATGGTACGCACTTGTTCCTGATACCAGGGGGCATTCCGGTACATCGCATAAAATTTTCCATACTGTCCTGTAAAATCTTCATGGTGCAAATGCAACCAGTCGTACAAAGGCAATTTACCCTGAATGATTTCTTCATCATAAATTGTTTCGTAAGGGATTTCAGCATAAGTCAGCGCTAGAGTAACGGCATCATCCCAGGGCAATTTGTTTTTAGGTGAATACACGGCAATTTTAGGAGCTTTCTCCAATTTCACCACTTCCATATTCACTTCCGGATCGGCGATTTCCTGGCGTATTTGTGATGCCTGTACATCTGCTATCACTTTATAGGAAACACCTCGGATTGTACATTCCTTTTCAATAGATTGAGTGTAAACAAAAAGGAAACTACCACCTTTGTAATTGAGTAACCATTCCAGTTCACCACCTTGCTTTTGCAATTGCCAATATGCAATTCCGTATGCTTTCAAATGGTTTTTCTGAGTCTCATCCATAGGAATGAGTAAATAGGATGCTGATGCAGACAAAACAATCAGCATAAAAGTCAAAACAAGGAAGGCATATTTCTTTATCATGTTCTTAGAATGGAGGTTCGTCTTCCATATCATTGATCCTGGAGCGACGGGTCACACGATCAGGTTCAATCGAACGTGGGGCCATAGAGAGGGAATCATCCACCAGGTCGTAACTGTCGAGGTCGGCGAATTTGGTAAGATGGCCGATGAATTTCAATTGTACCGTTTTCAAGGCACCACTTCTATTCTTAGCAACGTTAACTTCGGCGATTCCTTGTGTTGACTGATTACTTTCGTCTTCAGTGAGGCCGTAATACTCTGGTCGGTAGATAAACATAACCATGTCAGCATCCTGTTCAATAGCTCCCGATTCACGAAGATCGGACAATTGAGGTCGTTTACTGCTTCCGCGGGTTTCTACTGCACGGCTAAGCTGTGACAGGGCAATAATTGGAACGCTGAGTTCTTTTGCAATAGCTTTCAGCGACCTGGAAATAGTACTGATTTCCTGTTCCCTGTTTCCGTTGCGGTTATCATTTCCGGCTGTCATCAGCTGAAGATAATCGATGATAATCATCGAAACTTTCTTTTCTGCAACCAGGCGCCTGCACTTGGCCCGTAATTCAAAAACGGAGAGGGCAGGAGTATCGTCAATATAAAGTGGTGCTTCGGTAAGCGGTTTTATTTTTGCATTCAACTGTTCCCATTCGTGATTCGCAAGCTGTCCTTTTCTGATTTTTTCAGAAGTAATTTCCGCTTCACTTGAAATGAGACGATTCACCAATTGTACTGAAGACATCTCCAGTGAAAAGAAAGCAACTGGTCTCTTGAACTGCACAGCAGCATTCCGTGCCATCGTTAATACGAAAGCTGTTTTACCCATACCGGGACGAGCTGCAATGATAATCAGATCCGATTTTTGCCAACCTGCTGTTACACGGTCCAGCTCAGTAAATCCACTTGGAACTCCGGTAATTCCGGAAGTCTGGTTACTCGCAATTTCAATTTCCTTGATGGCTTTTGAAATCAGCGATTGCATGTCCTCAAAATTCCTCCGGATATTTCCTTCAGCAATTTCGAAGAGATTTTTTTCAGCACGGTCCAAAAGATTCAGTACATCCATGGTATCCTCATAGGCATCCCTGATCGTTTCACCGGAAATCCGGATCAACTCACGCTGGATATGCTTTTGAAGAATGATGCGTGCATGGTATTCAATATTCGCAGCGGACGCGATACGGCTTGTAAGCTGGGTAATGTAATAAGCACCACCAACCAGTTCCAGTTCACCGCTCTTTTTTAACGTATGCGTAACCGTTAGGATATCAATCGGCTCTGCTTTATGGAAGAGGTAATGTATTGCGGAAAAAATTTTCTGATGCGAATCTTTGTAGAAACACTCCGGGCGCAATACATCGATCACAGCCGAAAGTGCATCTTTTTCAAGCATTAATGCACCTAAAACAGCTTCTTCGATATCAACTGCCTGGGGAGGAAGTTTACCCAATTGCTGTGTGAGAGCGGTATTCGTTATGTTTTTAACTCCCGGTTTTTTCCTGGAGATTCCCTGATTATCTTTATTATCAATCATTAGTCAGTATAACACAATAGCCGATCAAACGGCTGTAATAATTTTAATTTAGTTTTAATTTTGTAAAATTCAAAAGAAAAATAGAATGAGTCGGAAAATAATCAAGCCTGACTCTCGGCATAAACTCCCATTGAACAGAATTTCTCTATTCTTTTCGCAACAAGTACCGAAGTGTTTGTTTCAGTCAGCTTCGCAAGGTGTTTTTTGATTTCCACTTTTACGGTCTGAAACATTTTTTCAGGATTGGAATGTGCACCTCCAACAGGTTCTTTAATGATGCCGTCAACAAGTTTCAGATCGAACATATCAGTGGCTGTGAGTTTCAGTGCTTCGGCAGCTTTCTCTTTGTTATCCCAGTTTCTCCATAAAATTGAAGAGCAGGATTCAGGCGAAATTACCGAGTACCATGTGTTTTCAAGCATCAGTACTTTATCACCAATACCAATTCCCAAAGCTCCACCTGATGCACCTTCTCCAATGATAATGCAAATTACAGGAACAGTGAGTTTTGCCATCTCGTAAAGATTCCTGGCAATCGCTTCACCTTGTCCGCGCTCTTCGGCTTCAAGCCCCGGGAATGCCCCGGGTGTATCGATGAAAGTAACAACAGGTTTGTTGAATTTTTCAGCAAGCTTCATCAATCGCAAAGCTTTTCTATATCCTTCAGGATTCGGCATTCCGAAATTACGGAATTGTCGCATCTTGGTATTGTTTCCTTTTTGTTGCCCGACAAACATTACTGTTTGTCCATCGATTGCTCCGAAACCACCAATCATTGCCTTGTCATCTTTGACGTTTCGGTCGCCAAACATTTCAATGAAAGTATTGTTGGTGATGTATTTTATGTACTCAAGTGAATAAGGTCGGTCGGGATGACGTGATAACTGAACTTTCTGCCACGCGGTAAGATTGCTGTAGATACTTTTTCGGGTATCTTCAATTTTACTTTCAATTTCTTCTATCAGGTTCTTTACATCTACCTTACCTTTTTCAGCAATTTGTTTGGCTTTTTCAAGTTGATCTTTTATTTCATCAAGGGGTTTTTCGAAATCCAAATGGCTCATTTTATCGAAGATATTTATAAGCAAATATATTAAGATATTTGATCCCTGACCCTGCTAATGGAGGCATAAAAAATTAATAATTACTTTCGCTTGATATTTAACTATTTATGATTGTTTTTCCGAATGCAAAAATCAACCTGGGTCTGCATGTGGTTCGGAAGCGGAATGATGGCTACCACGACATAGAAACTGCTTTTTACCCGGTACCAATTTACGACATCCTTGAGGTAGTTGTAACAGGTTCGGATAATGCCATTGGTGTTGATAAATCTTTTGCTCCTGAAATTCAACCTTCCACCACTTCGCTGGTTTTGAAAAGTGGAATTGAAGTTGAATGGTCGTCTTCAGGTTTGGTTGTGGATGGCACACCGGATCGGAATTTATGCTTGCAGGCATGTGAGTTATACGACTTGAAATTTGGTTTACCCGGAAATCTGGCAGTGCATCTTCACAAAATTATTCCTATGGGTGCCGGACTTGGGGGAGGGTCGGCGGATGCGGCTTTTATGTTGAAAACTTTAAATGATTTTTCGGGATTACGTGCTGATAATGAAGCGTTACTGAAAATGGCCGCCACACTTGGCAGCGATTGTTCATTTTTTATAAAAAACACCCCGGTATTGGCAACAGGCAGGGGAGAGTTGCTGGGACCCTGTGGAATAACGCTTTCCGGATATCAAATTGTCATTGTAAAACCTGCGATTCATTTGAATACAAAAACTGCGTTTGAAGGGATCCGACCGGTTCAGCCAGCCATCAGTATTTCTCAAATAATGTCAGCGCCTGTGGAATCCTGGAAAAATATTCTGAAAAATGATTTTGAGCCGGTTATGTTCACCAAATACCCTGAAATTGCAAGGATAAAGCAGGTTTTTTATGATAACGGAGCTGCATATGCCTCAATGACCGGAAGCGGCTCAGCCGTTTATGGCTTGTTCAAAGGCACACTTCCTGATCCAGGTTTATTCCCCGGGTCATTTTATTTTTCAGCTTCACTTTGATTTTAAAAATTCAAAGGAATATCATGCGTTTAGCACATTTACCATTGTGTATAATTCGCAAATCAGGAGTTGCGGTAATTTGAAAATCAATACTATATTTGTTTGTCTATGAAAAGCAAAAGGTCACAATGCCTCACAGTAAAAAAGTGCAGGTTTTTACAGGGTTTTTAAATTTGTTATTTTACATGAAGTACAAAGGCACAACTATTATTCTGTGGCTGCTTTTTTTTGCAGAGGTACTTCATGCGGTTGCTTTACCAGGAAGAATAGACAAAGCTTTTCAATCACTCGAAGCTTATAATTATTTTGATGCCCGGGTTCAATTTCAGAAAGCTGCAAAAAATTTTCCATGTATTTCAAGTTTTGGCTTGAGTATTATTTTTTACAGAAAGGATAATCCGTTTCACAATGCAGATTCCGCTTACGCTAAAATAAACGAAGCAATTAAGTCATTTGATTTATCCGATAAGCAGGAAAGTAAAAAATTGCAGGAGTTGAAAATCGGAAAAGATTCACTGCTCAGCACACAGAATGCAATTTTGTTACTCGCATATAAAAACGCCATTGCTGCTGGTGATGTAAAATCATTAAATCACTTTATTGAAGTTTATAATATCTCACCGGATGTCAGTTCCGCATCACATTTCAGAGACAGTGTTGCTTTTGCTGCGGCCCGAAAAGAAAACAGTTCAGAGAGCTATCAGCAATATATGATGTTATATCCAGGATCGCATTTATTCAGTGAAGCGAAGGTTCGTTATGATAAAGCATTGTATGATGAATCGGTTTTTGATGGAAAGGAATCGTCTTATGCAAAGTTTGCGGAGGCTTATCCGCAAAGCCCCCATGCAAATGATGCAATGCGTAAAGTTTATGAGATGGTAACTGGAAACAGTATCGATCCTGAAGTGTACCGCAACTTTATTCAGAAATATCCGGCGAATTATATGGTGGAAGACGCCTGGCAACGGATTTATGATTTGAATGTGATTACCTATGATGAAAAATCAATTCGCGCTTTCCAGGCTAAATACCCCGACTATCCATTTCAGGAAAAACTGGAACAGGATATAGATCTTACCCGATTGGTGCTGTTACCTTTCAAAGAGCAGGGACTTATAGGTTTGATGGGTGTTGACGGACAGACTGTGGTGGAGCCGAAGTATGATTTCATTGGCAAATTCAATGATGGAATCGCAGCAGTTTCGGCTAATGATAAAATGGGATACATCTCTAAATCGGGCGAAGAAATTATTCCACCGTTTTTCGATGATGCCGAAGATTTTCACAACAGCCTTGCGGTTGTAGGTGATGGTTCAAAATATGGTGTCATTAACCGAAATGGTAAAATGATAGTTCCGTTAAGCTATCTTGAAATCGGTGATTTTTCAGAAGGAATGGCTGCAGCTTTTGATGGTAAATTGTATGGTTATATTTCACGATCAGGAAATACCGTGATTCCATTTTTGTATCAGTCGGCAAGTGAATTTAATAACGGTATGGCTATTTGCCAGGACAATATTTATTTCGGAACAATTGATAAGTCGCATAAAGTAATTGTTCCGTTTAAATACGATGCAATTGAATGGTTTGATTCAGATAAATTAAAATTTACGCAGAATGAAAGAGTAGGTCTTGTAAAGACAGATGGCACTACGCTTTTGCCCGGTTCATTTGATGAAATTGGTCCTTTTGCCGATGGCCGTGCTGTGGTAATAAGGGATAATAAACTCGGTTATTCAGATGCATCCGGGAATATTGTGATTTCATTGATCTACGATGCGGGAAAAGGAGCACTGCTTCAATCAGGGTTTAAACAAGGCCTTGCAACCGTTCGCAAACAGAATAAATCAATAGTAATTGATACAGCAGGAAAAGTAGTGATCAACGCCGGCTATTCTGATATGATTTTTGTAGATGATTCACTCCTCGCATTTAAACAGAAAGGCTTGTGGGGTATCCGTACTATTCATTCCAACAAAATACTTGTTGCGCCAAAATATAACCAGATTGAATCCTGTAAAAATGGAATTTGTGTGGTGGTGTTGAAGGGCAAAGCCGGTGTAATTGATGTGAATGGGAAAATCATGATTCCGCTTGAGTACGAATCCCTGCTAAGGTTGGAATCGGGTTTATTTATTGGGCAGAAATCCGGCAAATACGGAGTAGTGGAAGGTACAAACCAGGTAATTATTCCGTTTGTATACGACCGTTATAATGAAAAAGAAGAAGGCTTTGTAGAATTTTCAAATGCATCAAATTCCTGCTGGCTTGATGTTCAAAAGTGGCATATAATAACAAGGAATTAGTGCGCTATAAATTCTAACACCTGAATTTGAATTAACTTTGCGGTATGGAGTATGGAAAAATAACACCGGGTGTTCTTGAACAACTGATTCAGATTTGCGGGCAACAGCATGTATTTACTTCCCGTGAGTCCATCGAAAATTATTCTCACGATTACACGGAAGATTTGAAATTTTATCCGGAAGTGGTTGTCAAACCAATTACTGCTGAAGAAATATCAGCAATTCTAAAAATTTGCAACACGAATAAAATACCTGCTACTCCTAGAGGTGCAGGCACAGGTTTAAGTGGAGGTGCACTTCCTGTTTTTGGAGGCATTGTCATTTCAATGGAACGGTTCAATAAAATTCTGCATATCGATGAACGCAATCTGCAGGCTACAGTGGAACCCGGAGTTATCAACCAGGTATTCCAGGATGCTGTTATTGAAAAGGGATTATTTTATCCTCCTGATCCTGCAAGCAGAGGATCTTGTTTTTTAGGAGGTAACCTGGCAGAGTGTGCAGGAGGACCAAAGGCGGTTAAATACGGTGTCACTAAAGATTATGTTTTAAATACAGAAGTGGTGCTTCCTACAGGTGAAATCATCTGGACCGGTGCCAATGTTTTAAAAAATGCAACCGGTTATAATCTTACTCAATTAATGATTGGTAGTGAAGGTACACTGGGTATCATTACCAAAATAGTTTTCCGATTAATTCCATATCCTGCGAGTAATTTACTACTCCTTGTTCCTTTCACTTCAGCTGAGCAGGCATGTCTTGCTGTTTCCGCTGTTTTCAGAGCTGGAATCACTCCATCAGCAATGGAATTCATGGAACGTGATGCAATTGATTATGTATTGAAGTATGTGGATGTCACACTTTCAATTCCGGATAACATAAAAGCTCATCTGATAATTGAAGTGGATGGAAACGATACCGATTCTCTTTTCAAAGATTGCGAACGCATTACAGAAGTGATGAATGAGTATGGTGCAGCTGATGTATTATTTGCCGACACAGCGCAGCAGAAAGCAGAGCTTTGGAAAATGCGTCGTGCAGCAGGAGAGGCAATCAAATCGCATTCAATTTACAAAGAGGAAGATACTGTAGTACCTCGTGCAGAACTTGCTGTTTTATTGAAAGGTGTGAAAGATATTGGTTCCAAATATGGATTCAGATCTGTTTGCTATGGTCATGCCGGTGATGGAAATCTTCATGTGAATATTATCAAGGAGGAAATGAGTGATGATGACTGGAATCAAAAAGTGCCGTTGGGAATTCGTGAGATTTTTGAATTGTGTGTGAAACTGGGAGGTACCCTTTCCGGGGAGCATGGTATAGGTTGGGTACAGAAAGATTATATGAACA
>Ga0190274_10002189_pt1 | contig 11488 bp, 12 predicted proteins | sample Popmic531T_FD_133002 | JGI IMG/M metagenome (GOLD analysis project Ga0190274, IMG submission 133002) | Populus adjacent soil microbial communities from riparian zone of Yellowstone River, Montana, USA - 531 T | ecosystem: Environmental > Terrestrial > Soil > Riparian zone | place: USA: Montana...
CCGACGCCGTCTTGCCACCCGACGACCTCGACGATGTCCGCGGCGGCGACGAGTTGCCGCGGAACGTCTGGTTGAACCAGGACGATCCGCCCGGTGCTTTCTTGCCAGCCATCAGGTTCCTCCGAACAGTCCGCGCAGCGCCTCGATGTTCTGCGCTGCGAATGCGATCTCGCGTGACCGTTGCATCTCGATGTCGGCCAGGCCGCTGGTGCGCTGCGCACCCATCTGAGCACCTGCCAGGTCGTAGCCGCGCAACGTGTCGGTGAGATCGTTCCGCGCGTTCCCATAGTCGCGCGTGAAGTCACCGAGATAGTTGCTCATCGAGCGTTGCATCACGCCAGACTTCACGCCGCCACCGCCGAAGCCACGCTGTCCGAAGCCGGACGTGAACGTCGGCAGCTCGCGCTTGAACGACGACTGCATCATGTCGAGGCTGCGGTTGCCGCGCTGCTGCGACAGGGTGCGGGAGAAGGCGTTCTGCGCCATCCCCGCGGCATACGTGTCTTCGACTCCGCGCCGCGCCGCCTCGTAGTACCCCTGGTCGTAGTTGGCGGCTGCCATGGTCAGTCGATCCGCACGATGTAGTTGATGGTGACGAACGGCGGCTGCAACTCGACGTTGGCGTTGCCGTAGTCGGCGGTGTGTGTCGCCGAGACCGCACCGGTCTTGCCGACGTAGGCGGGAATCTTCACCGGGTGGACGTGCTTGGTGGTCTCGATCCCCGTGTTCCCGTCGTACGGAGGGATGTTCACCGTGACCGTCGGGTTGTCGGTGATCGACGCTGACGTGCCGTCAGCGCCAGCATTGACGAGCGAGTGGGTGCCGCCCGGATTGTCCGACGGTCGGATCGACGTGGAGACGGTCGCGCCAACGTTGGGGTGATCGTGATCGTTCGCGTGAACGTGGGTGGTCTTCTCTTGACCGGAATCGAAGTCGGCGTGGTCGTGGTCGTTCGGGTGGGTGTGCGGCATGGCATGGGAGTGCTTCGGCACCGGCACGATGAACGAGCCACCCGACTTGCCGGTGGTGGCGAACTCGGGCTGCGCGGCGTCCATGCCGATCGGCACGCGCCCGGCCATGTTGGGCACCATGAACGTTCCGCCGCTGCCGCCGTAGCGGTAGCCGAGCACGTTGAACAGCTTCGGGTAGGTGGCGGTGGCGAGGCTGGCCCCGTTGCACAGCGCCCACTTCCCGGCCGGTGCTGCTGGGCCGCAGAACGGCAGCATCACGCCGATCGGCAACAGCGCGTCGACGTAGCCCTTCGAGGCGGCGTCGAGCGTGTTCACCGGGTCACCGACGAGATGCAGCTGGGCGGTCATGCCCACGCTGCCGTCGCGGTTGATGAGATGTTGGTTGATGTGCTGCTCGATGAACGAGTAGTTCTGTTCGACCGGGGTGGCGTCGGCTGGCGTGTCGTTGAGGATGGTGTTGGGCAGGTCGAGCTTGGTCATCTGAATCTCCTCATCACGACTTTCAGGATGATCGCGTCGACAGCCCAGTTGGCCCCCAGCGTCCCACCGCTGACCCGCAGCTGAAGGGATCGGCACAGTCCGAAGCTGGAACCGCGACGGATCGACGACCCGGCCTTGATCTGCGACGAGATGTCGGTCGACCCGGTCGTGCCCCACTCGGTGCCGTCGTCCCAGTTGAAGTGGCCCCAGATGGCGGCGACCTGTCCGCCCGGTGGGACACCGAGGCCACCGGGCACGACGAGCGTGTGCCGTCGCTTCGGGTTCATCTCCTCGTAGTTGCGGTAGGAGACGACGTTGATGTTGTGCTGCAACCCGGTCATGCGGCAGACGAAGTCGGGGCGGCGGAAGGACTTCTTGCGGGTCGGCCACTGGTTGCCGATCCACGGGGTGCGGTACGCCGTCTCGAACGGCTCGTAGCCCGGCACACCGTTGGCGATGATCTCGGCCCCGGTATCGGTGAGCAGTGGATACTGGCGGGCGTCAGGGTCGGTGGCGGTCGGGTCGTCGACGGCGATCACGGCGAACGTCCAGATGCGGTCGACGGTTTGTTCGATTGCTTCGAGGCGCACGATGCACGGTGTCTCGGTGGCGCGCAGCACACCGAGCGGTCGCAGCTGGGTGTCGACGTTGGACCCGGCGACGATCGGTCCGAGGCCACCGGAGGCGCACTTGAAGTAGGTCCACGCGCCGTCACCGACAGATGGGTCGAAGACGAACACCGCCGAGTTGTCCTCGGTCGGGCCGTCGTACGTCCACGGCAGGGTGACCCACAGCTTGCGGGCGATCCAGCCGACCCAGATCAGCTCGGGGGCGATGAGCATCTCCATCGCGTAGCGCAGCTGGGTGCTGATCTCGACGGCGCGCTCGCCGCCGTAGGCGTAGATGGCTCCACGGTCCGACGCCGAGTAGAAGAACACGGCCGCCTCGTTGCGGGTCACCGATTGTGGTGACAGCGCACCGATCGTCGACGACTTCTGGACGAGCTGCCACGACTCGGCGTTGTAGCCGTAGAGCGCCCAGATCGAGTCCGACTTGAAGATGAGCAGATGGTCCTCGAACGACATGAGGGCGGTGATGGCGTGACCACCCGTGTCGATGTCGATGTAGTCGGCCGACGACCAGTCCTCCGGGCTGGTCGGGTGCGACCAGCGGATGCGGTTGGGGAACGTGAGGCCGTCCTCCATGGTGTTGGCCACGAAGACGTAGCCCGAGTGCGCCTCGATGAGGTTGGCCTGTGGGGCGTAGCCCGCCACCGGGTTCGAGTAGTCGTCGTTCCAGTTGCCGACACCGGAGGCGGTCAGGAACGCGGGGGCGGTGAGTCCGGTGCGCTTGGCGATGCGGTTGTCGCGTCCGCAGGCGATGTAGAGGGTGTCGCCCCAGGGAGCGAAGTCGGCCATGTGCGGCGTCGCCGTGCACGGGATGCCGATGTCGGAGATCGTCGCCCCTTCGGTGGCGAACCCGGAGTACATCTTGTGGTCCGAGGCGATGTAGACGATGTCGCTGCCGTCGGACAGCTGGGTGAGGCAGGCCCGCCGCGGGTCCCATTCGGCGACGCTGACGTCGACGATGTCGGGGCCGTTCCAACGGTCCCAGCCGCGCCGGGTGTAGATGCCACCGAGCGGGTCGATCGAGATGTTGACCATCTCGGGTGACTCGTTCGGCTGAAGCTGGAACGTGTTGTCGCGCAGGTTCAGGCCACCACCGAAGTCGGTGAGGTTGATCGGGTCGAGGCGGTTGACCATCAGGTGGGCAGATTCCAGCGGACCGGCTGATAGCCGGGGACGTACGGCAGGCCACCGTTCATGATGAGCGGACGATGGTGGCGGGGGGCGCAGATGGCGTTGTGGGCGGCGAGGTACGACGACTGCCACCGCTTCATGTAGGTGTCCTCCAGCACTTCGTCTTCTTGCTGGGCGTAGGCCAGGCCGATGGCGTAGTGGATCAGCAGCTGATGCAGCCGCGGGTCGGCGTCAACTTCGGCCCCGGCACCTTCGGCGATCCAGTCCTTCTCCAGCCGGTAGCCGCGCAGGATGAAGCTGCGCGGCTCACCCGAGTAGTGCGGCCACAGCGTGATCGTGTTGGCCCAGATCGTGTAGTAGATGGGCTGCGTCATCACGGCGTTGTGGACGAAGTTGTCCTCGGCGAGGTCGGGGCTGACCTGCATCAGCCGCACACCGGTCGTCGAGTCGATCAGCGAGACGATCTGGGTGGTGTTGCATTCGGCGGGAAGGTCGACGTACTGGGTGCCGGTCGTGGCGACCGGCCACGCCGCCTCGAAGAACGGCCAACGGTTCTCCATGGAGATGGTCCGGCTGTATCCCTCCTGGAGGTATGAGTCGAGGAGGGCGTCGGGAAGTTCTTCCTCGTCCATGTCCAGCTGGACGCGGATCGCATCACGGAGCTGTTGGAGGTTCACCCTGGTCCTTCGGAGTGTGGAAGAAGCAGAGCGCAGTGCCACGGAGTGGCGGTGCCTGACAGGTGCCCTTCTTGCCCTGGCACCCGGTGTGGCGCGGTGGGATGTAGGGGGCGGTGGAGAACCCTGCCCCGCTGCCGACGATGCCGTCGGCGGTGACGAGTCCGACCGGGGTACCGACCATGGCGTTGGCGGTGATGCGTTCGGCGTCAGCGTTCTGGGTGACCCCGTACGGGGAGATATCGCTCATAGTCCTCCGGGAGAGGGACCGGCGTGGGGGGGCAGCAACGGCGGAGATGCCGCCCCCCCACAACGGGTCAGGGTGCCGCTGAGACCGCGGTCAGCTTGAAGTGCCGACGGCGCTGACGGGTGGTCAGGTTGCCGTAGGTCGTGATGAAGCTGTACCGGGCGTCAACGCTGGCCCCGAGACCTGACGTGGCGTGGGCCGACGACATGTTCTCCGACAGGCCCTTGGTGAACGGGGTCTGGGCGAAGTTGCGCTGGCTGTGGATGACCAGGCCGATGTACTTCGAGTTGATCCCGTACATGACACCGGCCGGGCAGTCGAAGTCCCAGTAGATCGGCGTCTGCTTGAACAGCAGGTTCATGAACCCGAGGTTCGCCGTCTTGGTGTCGGTGTAGCGCATTTGCGGGGTGAGCGTGGACTCGTAGAACTCGTACACGCCCTGGCCGGTGAAGATGGCGTCGACGCGGTCGGAGCCTGAGTCGGACGACGAGTGGTACGCACTCGACATCGCCCGCTCCAGGCCGGTCGCATCGACTGGGCCGACGTTGGCTTCGATCGCAGCCCACCACTCGTTGCCCGCGACGGCCGGGTCGATGCCACCGATGGCACCGGTCGAGTCGATGACTGCGTCGAGAGACAGGAAGTCCTTGGTCGGGTCAGCCGACGCGCCGAGCGTGCCGTAGAGCTGACGGGACAGACGGTTGCGGAGCGTCTCCTCGGCCTGCATCACCTTGGCTTCGAGCAGGTTGATGGCGGCTTCCTTGCCGTTGTTCTGTGCCTCCTCCAGACCGGAGATGGCGATCGTGGCGTACAGCTGACGCCACGGGAACTGGGCAGCCGAGATGCCCTCCTGCGGGGTGATGGTGAGCTGCTGCCACTCGGAGTAGCTGCCCGCCTCGCCCTCGGCGTAGATCAGCGGCTCGACGATGGAGACGCCGCCATTGATCGTGCGGACACGACCCTTGGACATGAAGTAGTTGAGCAACGGACGACCGTTGAAGATGTTGTCGGTCAACGTCTTCCGGTAGTTGTGCATGGTGGTCGTGAGCATGGCGTCCCAGTCGACTGGGAGATGCTGCGGGTTTGCAGCCATTAGGTGCCGTCCTTGAAGGAGAGGGGCGGCCTACGAGTAGCCGAGTTCTTGCTCTGCTAGCGCGTACGCCTCGGAGAGGGACATTCGTCCATCAGAGGGCGTGGGCGGTTGTCCACCGGCACCGTTGGCCGATGACCCGTTCCCGATCAGCTGGCTTGCCACCGCACCCCGTGCTCCGCGTTGGGCTTCTTGGGCCTGACGCTGAGCCTGCGCCTTCGCCCGTGCCGACTGGGCACGATCGAACGCGATGTTCTTGTAGATCATGTCGAACGACTCTGGACCCATGCGGGCTTGCAGCGCCGTGCTCACGACCTCTCGTACGGTGGATTCGTCCAGCTGGTACCTCTGCTGGAGACCACCGATCGCGGCCCTGAGAGTCTCATCCGCTTGACGCTGAGCCTGCTGGCTCATCATCTGCTCGATCATCTGCTGCTGCTGATTCAGCCTGGCTTCGACCGGGTCTGCGTACGGCGAGGGGGCGTAGCCATCGTCATAGGACGGCTGCTCCAGCCCTGGGGGCTGTGGCGATTGCTCGAACTCGACGCCGTACTGGCGGCTGAGGAGACGCAGCGTTTCTTCCGGCTGAGCTTGCAGTGCTCGCTGAACGGCGAGGGCGTACTCGGCCTGCTGTCGCTGCTGCGCCAGCTCCTGGGTTTTGCGGGTGTAGTCAGCCTGTCGGCTGTACCCGGACAGAGCCTCGCGGAGGGGAACCTCGACGTCTTCGCCCTCGACTTTGACTCTGACGTAGCGGTCGGCCACGTCGTCAACGTCGAGATAGGACTTCTCGATGTACTCCGGTTCGGTCTGCTGATCGGTGGGTTGTCCGTCCGGGACTTGTCCGCCTTGGGCGGGGTCCTCTGCCGACGGACTAGGTTCCCCGTCGTCTCCGAAGGGGTTGTAGTCCGGCACTATGAGTCCTTCCGGTTGCTCGATGCCTGGTCGCGCTCATTGAAGCACGTTTCCTACGTCCCGGCGAGCATCTGCTCCAACATGGCCGGGTCGATCTGTCCGCCCATCTCGGCGACGGGCGGCCCCTGGGCCATGTCGACGTCCTGTGCCTCGGGCGAAATCATGCCTTCTTCACCCGGTGGCAGCTCGCCTTGCGGCTGCGCGTTGGGGTCCATTTCCTGCTGCTGCATCTGCTGTTCCATCGGGCCGTTGAGCAACGACGACGTGTCCTTGATGCCGAACCCGTACTGCAACACGTAGCGCGCCAGACCCTGCGGGTTGATGACGCCGATCGAGATGAACGGGGCCATCGCGTCGACGAGCTGGAGCGCCGACTGGCGGCGGTACGCCTCGTTGCGCGGTTCGGTGGAGCCGCCTTCGACCTCGAAGTCGAACTCGCCCTGGAGGTAGTCGGCGTCGTAGTTGACCCAGGCGCGTCCGGCGACCGACGTGATGCGGGCGACGTGTTCGCCGGTCAGGAACTCCTGCATCAGCTGAACGATGCGCTCGCCGCAGTCGGCGAGGAACGACTCGACCTTGGCCAGCTTGTCGCGCGCCCGGCTGTTCGCCGCGTCCTGGATCATCGCCGCTTCTGTCGCGGTACGACGGATGTTGGACTCGGGCTGACCGCGGGCGTAGTCGCTGACGCCGCTGACGGTGTTGATGTCCTCCTCGATCATCTGGGACTGGTTGTAGAAGTCGGGCGGCGTGCCGATCGAGGGGAGCGGGGCGATGAAGTTCGCCGGGTTCACGTCGCCCATGATCGGGATCATCGTGTTGTCGACGTCGGACTCCAGGGCGCGCACCCCGTCTTCGTCGAACATGTCGCGGGAGTAAATCCACTTGCGGGCGAACCGCTTGCGGTGATTCAGCATCTGGTTGCGCGTCTCGTTCAGCTCCAGCTGCAACGACTCGATCGACTCCAGTTCACCCATCGGGTAGAAGTGGTCGGGGACCTCGTAGTTGCGCAGCATCACGAACGGGTGGCAGAACGGGTACGGCACTTCGGCGGGCTTGATGAGGAACATCCCGTTGCGCGCCGACTTGTCGGGGGCCTTCGAGTCGTCACCCGAGTTGGCGAACGTGCAGACGATGTTGCGCTTGATGTCGTAGAACTCGATGACCTCGCAGTACGAGATCGCCCCCTTGTCGGGCAGGTCCTCACCGCCGCGTCCGTCGCCGTCGTCGGAGTCCCAGCGCGACCAGCTGTTAGCGCTGACCGCTTTGCGCGCCTTCGGGTCGTAGCGGCTGTCGACCCTCACGTCCTGCATCGCACGCCAGGTGCGCTGTGCGATCCAGCGCATCTCCTCGGGGCGGCGTGCGTCGGGGTCGACGTAGATGTCGAACAGGCTGATGCGCTCGATGTAGGGCCGGTCGTCGTAGGTGTGGATTTCCGATTCGACGTTGCCGGGGACCGGTTCGCGGTCGTCGATGCCTTCGGTCGATCCGTCGTCGGGCTGGTTCTCGGCGTCGTCGCCTTCGCTCGACTTGCCGACGGGCGGGTTGACGAACTTGTAGCCGCACTTCACCCAGCCGTGGCCGCACACGATCCAGTCGTCGACGGCCAACCTGATCTCGTCCTGATAGTGGTGCTGCCGCCACAGGTAGTTGAGGACTTCTTCGACGATGACGGCCTGTGGGGCCTGGTCGGGCTTGCGCGAGTTGACGACGAACTTCGGGTTGTTGATGGCGACGGCGGGAGCGATGACGTTCTTGGTGGCGAACATCAGGTTGACGACGAGCCGGTCGTTGGCGTCGTTGCCCTCGTACTGCTTGCCGCTGTACAGGTCGATCATCCGCCGCCACTGGCCGTCGAAGGATTCCGAGTCACGCCAACGCTTCGAGCGGGCGACCTCGTCGCGGTAGAAGGTGAGCTGCTCGGAGATTTTCATGTCACGTCCAGTTGGAGGCGGGTTCGGTGTCTACGCCGAGCACGCGATCGCCCAGGATTTCGGCCTGTCGTTCCGCGTTCGTGTAGTCGTGGAAGGTGTCGCGCGTATAGCCACCGCCACCCTGGAAGGCGAAGCCGACGGAGGCGACGCGGCAGTGGAAGCAGATGCGGGTGTCGTTGTCCTCGGAGACGCGCACGAGGCATTCCTTGCACAGCGTCGGACCGTTTGGATCACGCGTGCTCACGGAGCGACACCGAGGACCCAGGCGGTGGCATTCCAGTAGGCGCTGCCGCTGGGGCTGAGCGGGACGTACTGACCGGTGGTCCACGCCGTGGCAGGCGAGGCAGTGACACCGGCCAGTCCGGCGAGGTCGGCGGGAACGGTGGCCCCGGCCGGGGTGTAGCTGCCGGGCGCGCCTGCGGTGGCTCCGGTGGCCGGGACGGCTGGCGTGCCACCACCGGCATCGGGGTCGTCACCGCCGCGGTCGATCCGCTTTTGCAGGGGGTAGCGACCAGCGTCGCGGCCGCGTTGAACCTGGCGCTGTGAATGCATACGGGCGACGGTCATGTCGTGCTCCTGACGTAGTGCTGGCCGATCGGTGTGCGGTCAGTCTTGGCATTGGTCCGCGCTTCCAGCTCGCCGAACATCTTGCGCTCGAACCAGCCCCACGTTCCGGGAGGAGGGGTGGTGACCGGTTGGAACTCGCGTAGCCACACATACTTCAGCATCTGTACGGCGATAGCGAGACTCATCACGCGGTCGTCGAACGGGGAGCCGTGCATCTTGCCGTCGCCTTCACGGATGAACGTGCGCAGCTCGGTGTGGGTGTCGGCGTCGAAGACGTGCAACTCGCCGTCGCGCAGGGCACGGTTCAGCTCGTCGATGGCGAGCGGCTTGGTGATCGACGTGGTGCGCCAGCCGAGGATGTCGGAGGGCTGTCCGGTGGCCGACTTGGTGAGGGTGCGCTGGTGGTAGATCGGCGAGTAGCCGACGCGGGCGAGCGCCTTGTTGGTGGTCAGTCCGTGGTTGTTGGACTCCACGCCGATGAGCGCGTTGTTGTACCACTTGCCCAAGTTGTAGAGCGTGTTCGAGCCGAACAGGTCGGAGTCGATGCGGGCGTGGAAGCAGGCGACGAGGCGACGGGTCTTGGCCTCGATGACCATGGCGACGGAGAAGTCTCCGTGTTCGAGTCCTTCGGCGACGTCGGCCCCGATGGCGTAGCGCATACCGGGGACCGGCATCTCCCAGACGCGCAGGTCGCCGCCGTCGGCCTCGAAGGCGACGGGCAGGTCGGGGGTGGCGACGAGTCGGCCGCGCATCGGGTCGACGGCCTCCATGGCGCGCAGTGTGTCCACGTTGAACACGGGGTGACCGGAGCGCAGGAACGCTTCGTCGGGGTCGGAGGGGTACTCCTGGGCGAGCTGCCAGTCTGGAAGGTCTCGCTTCTTGGACTCGTACCAGTCTTCGTCACGGTCGCCGGACCACCACGGAAAGAAGATGCCCTTGAACCGGTTGGTGCTGTTCTGGCTGCCGACCCACAGCTTGTGGAATAGGTTGCCTTCACCATGAGCAGTCCCGAGCATGATGACCCGCCCGCCGACGTCAGCGATCGGCTCGATGGCCGCCCAGGCTTCCTCCGAGTTGGGCAGCAGACCCAGTTCATCGACCACCACGGTGTAGACGGATTCTCCCCTGGCTGGATCGGAGGCCGACGGAAGGCTTTCCAGATACGACTCGTTGCTCATGGCCATCCGGGTCTGGTTGATCTGAACCACTGGCCCCCGGTGCTTCATCCAGTCGGGGAGGAAGCGGGACCCGTACTTGGCCTTCTCCAGAAGTTTGACCGCGTCCCGCTCGGTCTTGGAGAGCATGACGATGGCGCGGTCGGAGTAGAAGTAGGTGAGCCAGAAGCAGTAGGTGGACACGAGGGTGGAGAACCCGATCTGGCGAGCCTTCAGGGCGATCGAGTACCGCTCGTTGAGCCACATGAAGACTGATTCGACCTGTGAGTCGAACAGGTCGAAGTGGATGCGCCCGCGCTCGGGGTGCCTGATCCACCAATACTTCGAGCAGAAGTAGCGGAAGGCTTCGATCTTGTCGTCGACGCTGGCGGTGTCCCAGTCGGGGGCGACCCTGCGCCATTCCCGCTCCTGGATCAGCTCCTCGATCGTGTAGCCGTCGATGTTCACGCCGTGCGCTGCCAGTAGTAGATGGCGGCCGCTGGCGTGGGTGGGGTGGCGACGATGGCGGTGCCGAGGATGAGTTCGACCCAGGTGCCGCCGAACACGGCCGACGGGTTGGTGGCGAGCACCGACGTGTAGACCGATCCGACGGGCCAGAAGATCAGCGGGTCGCCAGCTGGCCCGGCTGGGCCTGTTTCGCCTTGTGGGCCGGTCGCCCCGACTGGCCCGGCGACCCCAGCCGGGCCAGTCGGACCGGGCACCGTCGAATCTGCGCCCGCAGGCCCAGCGGGGCCAGTGCTACCGGTGGCACCAGTCGCACCCGCTGGTCCTTGCGGCCCAGTCGCGCCCGTAGGACCGGGCACGGTGGAGTCTGCACCGGCCGGACCCGTCGGTCCGGTTGCCCCGGTGTCTCCCTTGGGTCCTTGTGCGCCGGTTGGCCCGGCCGGTCCGATGCCACCGGCTGGACCGGTCGCGCCGGTCGCCCCGGTGTCGCCGGGGTCGCCTTTGGGTCCGGCTGGTCCGCTGGGTCCGTTGACGCCTTGGATGCCTTGGCTGCCGGTGGCCCCGGTGGGTCCGGTGGGTCCCGCTGGTCCGGTGAGTCCGATGGGTCCCTGCGGACCCTGCGCTCCTGTGTCACCCTTGGGGGCGGGGGCGACCCAATGGGCGTCACCGTCGGCGGCTGACGCCTTGGCCAACACCTGGCTCGTGGAACCTCCAGGCGGCAGGGAGCCGCCACCGCCGCCACCCCCTGCGGCGATGGCGGCGACCTGTCGCTGCATGTCGAAGAACGCACGGCGTTCGGCTGGTGTGTTGCGTGGCTGGTAGCCGGTCTTAGCTGGCGGCATCGACTTCGTCCCGCTTGTCGTGCTCGGCGAGGACGGCGCGCGACAGCAGGTGCTCGATCTCGTCGTCGGTGAGCATCCCGATCGCCTTCCCGTTGACACCCTCGCGCGGAGGGGAGATCGCTCCGAGGGTGTCGAGGTACAGCTTGGCAGCTTGAACGTGGCGGGGATTGCGATTGTCGACGGCGGCGTCGTAGAGGACGTCCATCACGCGCTGTCGTCGGTCTTCGCCACCGACGACGCGGTCAGTGTCGTCGGACCAGACTTCGCGGAACTCTCGTTCCTGCCGCCAGTTGTAGAGGGTCTTCGGGAAGACGTCGAGTTCGCGGGCGAGTTCAACCTCGGTTGAGGGTTGCCGGTGGGTGGGCGGGGTGGTGAGCCACTCGATGTAGCGGACC
>Ga0190274_10002190_pt1 | contig 11485 bp, 10 predicted proteins | sample Popmic531T_FD_133002 | JGI IMG/M metagenome (GOLD analysis project Ga0190274, IMG submission 133002) | Populus adjacent soil microbial communities from riparian zone of Yellowstone River, Montana, USA - 531 T | ecosystem: Environmental > Terrestrial > Soil > Riparian zone | place: USA: Montana...
ACGCGATTCAGGATCTGGCTATTCTTCCGTCTCGTCTGGGCGCAGCGGCTGTTTGGATTCTCGCCTCGTTTCACGGCCTCGAAGGATCAGCTGCGCGACGACAAGACGGCGGCGGGACGCTGACGGTACGGCGTCAGCGACGCCCGGTGACCTTTGCAACCGCCCTGGCGAGCAGTACCGGATCGACAGGCTTCGCGACGTGGGCCTCGAAGCCCAGTCCCATCAGCCGCCGCCGATCTTCCTCGGTGGCAAACGCCGTCACCGCAACCGCCGGCATTGTGCGGCCGTTGTCGCGGAGGCGCGTGCGCAGCTCACCGCCGTCAATGTCCGGCAGCCCGATGTCGGTCACCAGCACGTCAAAGTGCTGGTCAACGGGCACTGACAAGGCGGCGTGCGCCGAGTCCACCTCCGTGACGTCGGCGCCGTAGCCGCGAAGGATCATCACCAGCACGTCGCGCGCGTCGGCGTCGTCTTCGACGAGAAGCAGGCGCAGCCCGGCCAGCGCGTGCTGCATCTCGTCAGGCCGCGAATCGGCGGCCGCCGCCGCCTCGTCGAACAGCGGCAACGTGATCCTGCACGTCGTCCCCTTGCCCGATCCTTCGCTTTCCAGGGCAATGGCGCCGCCGTGGCGTTGCACCAGGTGATTGACGATGGCGAGGCCGAGGCCCAGGCCGCGCTCGCGTCCGCTGGTTTCACTGCCCTGCCTGTATTTCTCGAACACGTGCGGGAGCACATCGGGGTCGATGCCCGTGCCGGTGTCGGACACGCACACGAACGCGCGCCCGTCCGCCACGCCGCACGTGACGTCGATCCGGCCGCGCGCGGGTGTGAACTGGAACGCGTTGTTGAGCACGTTCGACACGACCTGTTCGAGCCGCGCGGCATCGCCGCGCACCAGCGCGGGCGCCGTCCCGACGCCGAAGGCGATGTTCTTGCGCTGGTGCGCCGGCGACGCGGCCGCCGCTTCAGCCGCGTTGCGCACGACCGACTGCAGATCGACGGGCTGCATCTTCACGTCGAGTTTGCCGGCGGCGATGCGTGAGATGTCGAGCAGATCGTCGATGAGCTGGACCTGCACCTGCGCGTTGCGTTCGAGCACGTCCACGGCCCGGTCGTAATTGGTCTGGTTGCGCGCGCCGTGCCGCAGCAGCCAGATCGCGCCGGTGACGGCGTTGAGTGGCGTGCGCAATTCGTGCGACACCATCGCCACGAAGCCGTCCTTCATGCTGTTGGCGCGCTCGGCTTCAGCGCGCGCGGCCCTCTCGCTGGCCAGCGCGCGCGCGAGCTCGGCTTCCGCACGATGCACGCGCAACAGCGCACGGACCGTGGCCAGCAGGACGGGCGCGCCAAACGGCTCGATCAGGTACATGTCCGCGCCCATATCGAGGCCGTGGGCGCGATCCTGCTCGGTGACGGCCGTCTGAGACACCTGCAGCACCTGGATGCCAGGCGTGCTGAACTCGGCCTTCAGTTGCCGGCAGACGTCGAAGCCGCTCATGTCCGGCAGGTTCACGTCGAGCACCGCCAGGTCGGGCCGCTCTGCCCTCGCGGCAGCGAGGGCTTCCGCACCCGTGCGTGCCTCGGTGACCAGGTAGTCGGCGCGCCGCAGGATCTGCGTCTTGATGAACCGGGCCGCCTCGTTGTCGTCCAGCACCAGAATACGCGCGGGGATCATCACGATGCCTCCACAATGTCGGACGGGCTGCGCGAACGGCCGGTCGCGCGCTCGATGGCGCGCTGCATCGCGCAGTGGACGTGCTCGCGCGTGAGGTCCGCCTTGGACAGCACCGGTGTGTCCGGCCCGATCCGTTCGAGCTCCGGCTCGGTCAGCGTCCGGGACGTGATGATCACGATGGGGATCTGGCTGGTGCGCGGGTCGCGCAGAAGCCCGTCGCGCACATCCAGGCCGTCCATGTCACCCAGCTGAAGATCGAGCAGCACGACGGCCGGGTCCGTCCGCTGCGCCTGCCGCAACCCGTCGCGCCCGCTGGCGGCCTCCACGATCTCGTGATCGCGCCCGCGCAGCATTTCGCGAACGATAAAGCGCGAGGCTTCCTGATCGTCTATCACCAGCACGCGCGTAGCGTCCGGCCGGTGCACGATTTGCTCGAGCATCTGCAGAAGCCAGGCGGCGTTCAGCGGCTTGTGGCCGTAGGCGTCTGCGCCGAGCGCGAGCGCCTTCTGTTCGTCATCCACCGAGCTCACCACGATGAGCGGGATATCCGATGTCGACCGTTGATGTTTCAGCCGTGCGATCAGTGCCCACGATTGCTCGCCGTGCAGCGTGATGTCGAGGACCATGGCCACCGGACGCATCAGGTCCAGGGTCTTCGTTGCCGCGGCCGCCGATCGCGCCGGAATCACCTGGAACCGCGTGCCGCTCAGCGCACGCTCGTACATCAGCAGGTCGGCCTCATCGTCATCCACCACGAGCACCGGCTTGCGCGACGGGTCCGTCATCAGGCCTGACGTCTCGAAGTCGGCGGGCATCAGCGGCAGCGTGAGGCGGAAGATGGATCCGGAGCCGAGCGTGCTTTCAACGGTGACCGAGCCGCCCAGCAACTCCGCCAGCCGCTTGGACAGGGGCAGGCCCAGACCCGTGCCCTTCACGCGACGCTGCAGCGGATTCTCGACCTGCACGAATTCCTCGAAGATGCGGCCCAGCGACTCTTCGGGGATGCCGATGCCCGTGTCGCTGACCGTGAACTCGATGCCTTCGCCGGCCGCAGCCAGCCGTGCGGCAACGCGCACTTCACCGCGCTCGGTGTACTTCAATGCGTTCGAAATGAAATTGCGCAGAATCTGCGACAGCTTGCGCTCGTCGGAGCAGATGGGCGGCAGGCCGTCGGGTTCCTCGAACACGAGTGAGAGCGCGTCGTTGATGAGCAAGGGACGCAGCATCCCGCGCAGGGCGCTGAACAGGTCGCGCACCTCGAACACCGTCGGCGACACTTCAATCTTGCCGGCCTCCACCTTGGCCAGATCCAGCAGGTCATCCACGAGCTCGGCCAGCTGGGTGGCCGATCGCCGGATGTAATAGACCTCGTCCTTCTGCGCCTCGGTCGATCCCATCTTCTCGGCCAGCAGCGTCGTCAGAGCGAGTATCGAGTTCACGGGCGTGCGGAACTCGTGCGTCATGTTGGACAGGAACCGGGTTTTCACTTCATCGACCCGGCGCAGATGATCGGCCCGTTCGTCGAGTTCCGCGTACAACGCGACCACGCCACGGTTGGTGTCCTCGAGCTCGCGGTTCACGCGCTCCAGCTCTTCCTGCCTGGTACGGACGGAGTCGAGCGCGCGCAGCAGCTCCTGGTTCTGCTGCCGAATTTCGGCGAGTGGGCCGGCCGGCCGGTCCGCCGCGAGCGTCGCGGAGATGCGCCCCAGATCGTCGGCGCCTACGAACGACGCGCGCGCGGGCAATATTTTTTTCAGGCTGACGGTGGTGCCCTGCGACGTGGAGGAGATGTCGAACATGTCCACCAGCCGCCGCGTTCCCACGATGCCCAGGCCGAGGCCTGTGGTCGACGTGTACCGCCCGCCCATGATGTCGTCCAGGCGGCTGATGCCGGGTCCGGTGTCACTCACGCGGATCGTGAAGAGCTGCGGCGCGCGGCTGCCTTCCACTTCGAACACGATGCGGCCGCCGCCCGCGTACAGGAACGCGTTTCGCGCAATTTCCGAGACGGCCGTGGCCAGCCTGGCCTGGTCGGTCGCATCAAAGCCGAGCAGGCCCGCGATCTGCCGCGCGCGCTGCCGCGCAGCGACCACGTCCTGCTCGTCGCGAATCGACAGGCCGAGAAGTGGAGCGCTCATGCCGCCGCCTTTCCAACCACCACGGTCACGTCGTCGCGGCCGCGTTGATAGTCCCGATAGAGTACGGCTGCGACGAGCGCGGGGTGGCGCAGCCGCAGGCCGGGATACGAATCAAGTGACCAGTGGGACACCAGGCCGTCCGAGTGCATCACAAGAAGCGCGCCGGCAGGCCAGGGGTACTGATACTGCCGGAACGTCCGGACGTCATGACCGAGAATACCGCCCAGCGACACGGCCTGGCGTACGTGGCCGTCGGCAACGACGGCCGCCGCCACGTTGCCCACGCCGGCAACAGTGATCACTTCGCCGCGCGGTTCGATCGACACCACCGTACCGGCGGCGCCGCGCGTATGCCGCAAGGCGGCGTGAATCGCCGTCAGAATCTCCGCGGACGTCCCGTCAGTACGGCTGGCGATCGCCGCGATCCCTGCCGTGGCCGCCGCAGCCGCGTACATGCCGTGGCCGAGTCCGTCCATCACGCCAATCATCGCGCGGCCGCGATCGGTGACGACGCCCCATGCATCACCGCACACATCCTCACCGGGCATGGCGACCGACACACCCGCCACCTCGAACGCGCCAGCCCGTAACGCCCCGGCTGCCTGGGGCCGCAGCCGCGCCAGTATCGCAGTGCCCTTGCCCGGCTGCGAGTAGATGTCGAAGTCGTCAGCCAGCCGCCGCACCGCGCCGAGCCCCGCCCCCTGCGATCCGGCAGTCGAATAGCCGTCAACGAGACTGCGCGCGGCATCCTGCATTCCCGGACCGCGGTCCAGCGCGCACACTTCCACCTCCGCATTCGCGCCGAAGGTGCCGCGTATGAGCAACTGCCCGCCGTGTTCCGCGTGCTTCACCAGGTTCGACGCGAGCTCGGTTGCGACGATGCCGACGCGATGGGCATCAGTCTCACCGAAGCCTGCAGTCAGCGCGGCGGCCTGCGCCGCTTGCCGCGCCGCGTGCACCTGACTGCGATCGACCACAGGAATCGCGGAGTGAGACGTCATTTCCATCGCGTGATCACCACGCGCGTGCCTTCGCCGGGTGCCGACGTGATCGCGAACTCGTTGGCGAGCCGCTTCGAGCCCGAGAGCCCGAGCCCAAGTCCGTTGCCAGTGGAATAGCCATCACGCATCGCCGTAGCGATGTCCGCAATGCCCGGTCCTTTGTCTTCGAACGTCAGCCGCAACCCGCGCCGCATGCCGTCGTTGATGACTTCCACCATCGCCTGCCCGCCGCCGCCGTGCGTGATGGTGTTGCGGCCCAGTTCGCTCGCGGCCGTAATGATCTTGGTTTGATCGACCAGGCTGAACCCCAGCTCCACGGCGCGCTGGCGCACGGCCTGCCGCACCAGCACCACATGTTCCGAGGACTCGAGCGGCAGGGTGTCAACCACTGAAGGAATCGCTCACCCGGAGAGACGCAGCCAGCAGTTCCATTCCCTTTTCCACGTTGAGCGCGGTCCGCACGCCCGGCAGCGTCATGCCGAGCTCGACCAGCGTGATCGCGACGGCGGGCTGCATGCCCACGAGCACGGTTTCGGCATCGAGCACCCGCGACATCCCGGCGATGTTTCCCAGCATGCGGCCCATGAACGAATCCACCGTATCAAGCGCGGAGATGTCGATCAGGACCGCGCGGGCGCCGGTGCGGGCGATCCGTTCCGTCAGATCGTCCTGCAGCTGCATCGCGAGCCGATCGTGCATGTCCACCTGGATCGACACCAGGAGGTACGGCCCCATCTTGAGGATTGGGATCCGCTCCACGCTAGACCTCCGTCGGCGGCAGGGCGCCTGCCGCCGCGGCACGCGGCGCACGCGCCGCTGCAGTCACGCTGAGACCCATGCGTGCCAGCGCCACGGCAAACGCATCCGCCAGCGTCGCCTTGGTCAGCACCGCGCTCAGGTCCACGCCAAGATGGACGATCGTCTGCGCGATCTGCGGCCTGATGCCGCTGATGATGCAGTCGGCGCCCATCAGCCGTGCGGCCGCCACGGTCTTCATCAGATGCTGCGCGACGAGCGTGTCCACGGTGGGCACGCCGGTGATGTCGAGGATCGCAATTGACGCGCCCGTTTCGACGATGCGCGCCAGGAGGCTTTCCATCACGACCTGCGTGCGCTCGCTGTCGAGCGTGCCGATCAGCGGCAGCGCCAGAATGCCCTTCCACAGCGTGACCACCGGCGTGGACAGCTCGAGCATGGACTGCTGCTGCCGCATGATCGTCTCTTCGCGGCCCTTCTGGTAGTACTCGGTGGTCGCCAGTCCCAGCCGATCCAGGGCCGCGGTGGCCAGCCACGACTCACGGCGTTGGTCATCGGGCGTCTTCAGCGAGCGGTGGATCAAATCGAACACCGGAGGCTTCATCGAGAACACGAACGTGGCCGTCTCGGTGGGAGTAAAGCCTTTGCGCGCGCGCGACACTGACAGCGCCTGCAGCATCTCGTGGAGGCGTTCCCAGGGAGCTCCGGTCTGGCGTTCAGAATCGCCGGATTCCAGAGCCTGCGTGAACGCGTCGAGAAATTGTGACGAGTCGCGTGAGAGCTCGGCGTCGGAAATCAGATCGCGGCGGGTCGCAAGGCTCTGCGCCTGGCGTGAGATCCAGTCGTTCAGGACCTCCCCTTGGTGTTCGCGGAGCAAACGGGGCAACGTGCTGGCAGGACTGGCCATCAGGACTCCTCTGAAACCTTTAGTCTAAACGTACAGATCGGCGGGGGGTGTCCGGATCTGACATTAGCTCCCGGCCGCACTCCAGCGCGAATCCTACACCCCCGCCAACAGGTACACTCCGCCCATGCGTCGAAAGCTCGCCGGGCTAGCGGTCGCCTTCGTGGGGCTTGCCGGACTGCCACTTCATGCCCAGTGGCCTCAGTGGGGCGGTCCGACCCGGGATTTTCACTCCTCATCCACCGGTCTGGCTGACATGTGGCCCGCCAGCGGCCCTCCCGTGATTTGGTCTCGGACCCTCGGTACGGGCCATTCGGCGATCACGGTGGACGACGGCCGCTTGTTCACGCTGGCACGAGCGGGGAACGGGCGCGCGAAGCTTGGTCCGTGGAGCGCTGACGAAGCCGTGATGGCACTGGACGCGAAAACGGGCGCGACGATCTGGGAACACCGCTACCCAGCTCGCACAGGTTACGAGGACTTCAGCTTTGGCCCGGGCCCGCACGCCACGCCGCTCGTGGTGGGTGACCGCGTCTTCACCGTTGGCACCAATCAGCAGCTGTTTGCGTTCGAGAAGCGGACCGGCAAGGTGATCTGGTCGCACGACTTCGTGAAGGAGTTCAAGTCGCCCGAGCTGCTGCTGCGACCCAACGTGAAGACCGGGTACGGCTGCAGCCCGATCGCGTTCGGCGACATGATTCTGTGCAGCGTCGGCGGGCCGGGACAATCGGTGATGGCCTTCCGCCAGGCCGACGGCGCGGTGGCGTGGAAGAGCGGCGACTTTCTGACTTCGGCGGCTGCGCCGATCCTGATCAACATGGACGGCCGCCAGCAGGCCGTCTTTCTCGCCGGCGGCATGATCGCCGGCCTCGACCCGTCGAACGGCGCGATCCTGTGGGCGCATCCGCACGATCCCGGCAACGACCTGAACTGCGGCACGCCGCTGTTCGGCCCGGACAACGTGCTGTTCATGTCGTCGGCCTATCAGGCCGGCAGTCGCGCAATTCGGTTGACCCCGCGCAGCGGCACGATCGAGACGGAAGAACTGTGGTTCACGAATCGCGTCCGGTTCATGTTCCTCAGCAGCATCCGGATCGGCGACTTCGTCTACGGCACGACCGGCGATTTCGGACCGGCCTTCCTGACGGCGCTGAACATCAAGACCGGAGAATCGCCCTGGCAGGTCCGCGGGTTCGCCCGTGCGAGCCTGCTCGCAGCCGACGGTAAAGTGATCGTGATGAACGAGGACGGCGATCTGGCGCTGGCGCGCCTGTCGCCTGCTGGTGCCGAGATTCTTTCGCGTGCGAAGGTGTTCGACACCACGACCTGGACGGCGCCGACGCTGGCGGGAACCACGCTGTACGCGAGGGACAGAGAAAAAATCGTTGCGCTGGATCTGGGTGCGAAAGCCGGTGGTCCCGCCGCGACGCCGGCCGCTCCGCCAGCGCGCAGTGCTTCAACATTTCGTGCGGGCGCGACGCCCGTTCCGTCCAGGCCTGCGGATTTCTCCGGCTCGTGGAAGCTGGACGCAAGCGGGAGCACGGTCACCGCAGGCGCGGGACTGGCCGGTCTCCATCCCAACGGCGCGCCTGCGTGGGTGTTCGTGACGCAGCCGGCCAACGGCACGATCCTCATGGAAAGCGCGACGAACGCCAGCCAGTCGCGCTTCTATCGGCCCGGCAAGCCTGCGACTACCGCCACGGCGGGCGGAACAATCACGATGACCGCAGCCTGGCAGGGGAAAATGCTGGTCGCGGAAGGTCAACTCACGGCCAGCGGCGGCGCCGTGACCGCCGTGAAGGAAACGATCTCGCGCAGTGAAGATGCCCTGGTGATTGAAATTGCGGTCGGCGACAAGATCAGCCGATTGCGCTACGTGCGCCTCACGGACACCGGCGCGTGCGAATCGTGGCCCAACCCGTGCAAGAAATCTCCCGGACTCTGAAGCAAAAAAGGGTGCGGACCAGTGGCCCGCACCCGTGAAAAACCGGACGCTGGTCTCTTACTTAATGACCACGCCCACGAACAGGCGGAACGTCGTATCGGTGTTGTCGTCCTTGTTCAGGATCGGGAATCCGGCAGCGACCTGCAGGCCGACGCCGCTGGGACCCGTGAAGCGCACGCCGAACTCAGGCGTGAAAATGAACGCCGTGCCACCGCCGTCGGAGAACGTGCCGCCGCCGACGAGGCCGCGCACGAACGGCGTCACTTTTTCGCTCTTGCCGGCGAACTCCACGCCACCCTGATAGGTGTGCAGGCTCCCGCCGTCTTTGTAGTGACCGCCGAAGTCGGCCACGAACTTCACCGCGGTCTTGCCGCCGGAGATGGATGCACCCCAGCCGCCGGGAACGCTCTCGCCGCCGTCTTCGAGAAACTTCAGGTACTGATAGCCGGCAGCAAACGACACACCGCTCTGGGCTGCTGCCGGAGCGACGGAAAGAAGGAATGCGGACACACCAAGGACCGTACCGATTAACACACGACGAATTTTCAAGATTGCCTCCAGAGTTGACTACGTCACTTCATACGCGGCCCCGCCGCCGGTTGTTCCCGAACGGGCCCGCCGTCTTTGACGATAACACCCTGAAATAAGTTGGCGGGCGGCGCGCCAGCGCGAGCCGCGTTATGGCCAGCGGTAGTCGAACGCGCCGACTGCCGTGTACTTGCCGCTGTGATCGAAGCGGATGCCCTCGTCCACCTTAAATATGGTGGAGGCGCCGAGGCCCGCGCCTTTGACGATGAGTCCTTCGGGCAGCACGATGGCCGGGTGCGTGTCCGCACCGGTCACGGGGTTCTTGATCGTGGTGGACTCAAGCTGCATGCAGTCCCCGGCCGCCAATGACGAACGTACCCCGTCAGTGTGCACGCGATACGGCACCGCCTTCGGTCCGTGCACTTTGGGCCAGGTCCAGGCCAGGATGCCCCACGGACCACCGAACTGCCCGCTGACCAGCGCCGCAATCGCGTCGCGCTGCGGCTCGGTCGCCCTTTCGTCCACCAGGATCAGGCCTTCGCCGTTGCCCTCGTGGATCGCACCGGGCCATTTCACGAACACCGAGAAGTTCAGGCCGTCCAGCGCGACGTCATCCACTGAACCGCCGTCGATGTGCCAGGTCCAGCCCCCCTCGCAGAATCCGTGAGAAGGCATCGCATTGAAGTTGCACGGGCAGCCATATTCGCAATTGCACGCGATGTAGGCCGTGCCGGTGAGATGCCACTTGCCGGGAGAGTGAGCCAAGACATGAACTATAAGGCGGAATACCCGCCAACAAGAATCAGCAGCGCGCCGGTGACACGTGCCAGCACCACTCCGCCCCACGCGGTCTTTTCAATAAGGACGATCGCACTGATCGCGGCGACCCAGACGAGGTTCATCAGTCCCACGGCGAAGAGCAGGATCATCAGCGCCCAGCAGCAGCCCAGGCAGTACCAGCCGTGATGCACGCCCAGTCCGAAGCTGCCGGCCGCTCCGGGCCGCCAGTGCATCATCAGGAAATCGATCGGATTGCGGCAGTGCTGCAGACAGGCGCGCTTCTCCGGCGTCAGTTGGTACAGGCCGGCCACCACGAGCGTGACGCCGGCCACGCGCGGGCTGACGGCGGCCATCGACGACGAGAGCAGCGCCGCATTGTGCAGCAACCACTGCGCCAGCGTGGCGACGATGCTGAAGCCCGTCCACACGGCGAAGTAGCCGGCACCAAAAAGGAGTGTCGTTCGAGATGACTCCCCTCGCGACGACGCGGCTCTGGCGACGACCAGCAGCACCGGCACAGCCGACGGGCTCATCATGCCGGCCATCATCGCGACCCACATGACGAAGCCGAACCCCACGTCCGTGGTTGTCCACGGCTGATCCATGGGCATGCCCATCGCGCGCATGCTCTCGGCGTTTGCCATCGCGCCCGACATCTGTGCGTGCAGATGGAGCAGATACGCCCACGCCAGCAGCGTCAACATGACGATGGCGCCAATGACCGGAATCTGTGAGGAGCGTTCGTGCGTCACACCCGGAGTCACGTCAGTTTTTTGCCGCAATTCTCCGGATTTCATCGAAGAGGTTGAAGACCATCGTGAGATGCGTGCGTGGCTCGGTCGTGGCCTTCTCCGCGGTCGTCATCAGCACGACGAAACGGTTGCCGTCAGGATAGGCATCGTAGTTGATTGAGTTCACCGGCTCGGCAAATGGTTTTTCGAACAGTTGCCGAGGCTTTCCAAGCGTCAGTACCTGACCCTCCGGTGTCACGTCCACGGCCACGATCGCCTTGCCCGACAGGTACACGATCTCGCGGCCACCCTTCGTCCAGTACGGGATAGCTCCGCCGCCGTTCGATACCTGGCGCAATGCGCCGCCATCCGGATACGACCGGACGAACACCTCGGTCTTGCCGCTCGGATCCGCGACCTGGTACGCCATCCATTTTCCGTCTGGCGAGAAATTTCCCAGCAACTCCACGTTCGGGCTGTTGAGGAACGGCGTGATCTTCTTGTCGGCAAGCGACATCACCATCACGTCCATGTTCGTCTTGGGATTGATTTCCATGAACGCCAGCTGCCGGCCGTCGGGCGAGAACGATGAGGGCACACGTGTAGTACCGGAGCCCGACGTGAGTGCCTGTTGGTCGCCGGTGCCGTCGCTCCGCATCAGGAAGATTTCCAGCCCCCGGCCGCTGCGGTCCGTGGCGTACGCGATCTGATCGCCCTTCGGCGACCAGACCGGCAGGCCGCTGTAGTTGGCCTCGAACATGATCTGGGTCAGCGTGCTGCGGTCGAGATCGAGGATGTGCAGGTGCTCGGTGCGGTCTCCAAGCACGCGCACCGCGATTCGCTTGCCGTCCGGTGAGAACTTCGGGTCGCGAAAAAGTTTCTGCTCCCGGTACTCGTACGTGACCTTGCCCGACCGATCCACAACCGCCAGAGTCAGCTGGGCCTGCGACTGTTTGCCTGTCGGCAAGTACACGGCCCGCCCGTTCGATGACACTGCGATTTGCGCAGAGCCATTGCCGCTGCCGGC
>Ga0190274_10002191_pt1 | contig 11479 bp, 10 predicted proteins | sample Popmic531T_FD_133002 | JGI IMG/M metagenome (GOLD analysis project Ga0190274, IMG submission 133002) | Populus adjacent soil microbial communities from riparian zone of Yellowstone River, Montana, USA - 531 T | ecosystem: Environmental > Terrestrial > Soil > Riparian zone | place: USA: Montana...
ATGTCCTTCAGGTAAACGGCCCTGCCGTCGATGGAATTCACCACGATGTCGCCGATCAGTTCCGGATCTTTGAATTCACCACTTACGTTTATACTCCTGCGTTCATTATCAATCTTTACAGTTCCCCCGGGAATGGTCCTGTTCTCATTGCTGACTGCATTATAGATGTCATACATGGATATGCGGGCGCTTTGCAGCTTGAGCATGTCAACATTGATCTGGATTTCTCTTTCCAGGGCACCGATAACATCCACTTGTTTCACCTGCCGCATTTCTTCCAGCCTGTCCTTTGCGTCATCAGCATAGCGCTTCAGCTTTGCGAGATCATAATCGCCGGAAATATTTACGTACATGATCGGCAGGTCAGCAAAATTAACTTCAATGATCTGCGGATCGTTCGGTAAATCCTGCGGAAGATCGCTCTTGGCGCGGTCTACAGCGTCCTTTACTTTCTGTTTTGCCTCATCGGTATTGACATCGCTGTTAAACTCAATCACTACGTTGCAATAATCCTGGAGTGAACTGCTTTTTACTTTCTTAACACCTGAAATACTCTTGCACTCTTTTTCAATGGGCCTGACAATCAGGTTTTCCATATCCTTCGGTGCAGTACCGGGATAAATAACGCTTACATATATATTGGGAAGACTGATGTCAGGGAAACTTTCTTTGGGTAAAGAATTATAAGAGGAAATACCCCATAACGAAAGGATGATGGTAAGTATGAATATGGCCGTGCGGTTTTCAATCGCCCAGCTCGAGGGTTTAAATTCTTTGTGGGAGTCTTTCATTGTTGTGGATTACATTTTGTGTCTGGTTCTGGCCACTCGTATTTTTCAAAAGGCCTTTGGCTTTTGGCTCTTGGCTTTTGGCAGTTAGCTATTTGCCTTAGACTTTTTTATTTTTTTTTTGAACTTGTTCGGATTCAATGTTCATTTTATATCAGCCATCTGATAAATCAGCATCTCTTCAACCAACAATCAGAAATGTAAAGGCTTACAGCTAACGGCCAAGAGCCAACAGCTAATAGCCAATTACAATTGAACCGGGTCTCCTTCAATAACGTTTTGATATCCCAATGTAATCACCTGGTCGCCGGCTGTGAGGCCAGATTTTATTTCAGTCATACCATTATATGTAATGCCTGGTTTAACTTGTTTTCTTTTGGCTACCATGGATCCTTTTTCATTTGCAGTGACGTACACAAATTCTCCTTCAGATGATTTCTGCACTGCGCCGACCGGCACTACGAATGCCTTGGCAGATGAATAGTCGGCAATCTTCAACACACATACCTGGTTGGGGTGGAAGCTTCCATCTTTTGGAGATAATCGGACTTCGACATTGAATGTGCGGTTAAGCCTGTTAATTGCCTGGCCTGAATAGGTTAGTTTTGTTCTTACTTCCTTTTGTTCATCAGGGAAATAGAGAACCACTTCATTGCCTTCTTTAACCTGGCTGATAAAAGATTCTGCAATCTCTCCTTTCACTTTCAAGTTCGTAAGATTTACAACGCGGATGGCTGGAAATGCAGGAGAGACAGTTGATCCAACCTTGATACTCACGTCGTCAACAGTTCCGGCGAAGGGAGATTTGATACGCGACATTTCCAATTGTTCCCCGAGTGCAGCATATTGTCTTTCGGCGGTTTCTTTTTGGGTCTTAGCCTGTATGTATTGCACTTCGCTTCCGATTTTCTGATCCCAAAGATTTTTCTGGCGGTTATAAAGAGTGATTGCCATGTCCCTTTGCGACCTCGCGGCTTCAGCTTGCTGGCGGGCAGCCTTATCATCTATAATTGCAAGCACTTGTCCCTTGCTTACTTTGTCACCCGGTCTCACCAATACATCGGTGATAGTGCCGGGAATCTGTGGGCTGATGTTTACATCCTGGTCTCCTTCAACCCTGGCCTGCACTTCTATATAATGCATGAACCTGATCGGTTGCATTTGAGTTACGGCAACGATCTTTCCTTTGTCTGCGCCGGAAGTATCATTCACTGCCATCTCTGCCTCAAGCTTTGAGATTTTTTCTTTCAGTTCTGCCTGCTCTTTTTTCAGATTGTCAAGCTCTGTTTTTTTATCTGTAGAACCTGACTTGCTGCAGGAAGCCACAACAGCAGCTATTAGAATGATAGGGACTATCTTTTTCATATTATTTGGTAAATAATCAGTCGTTATTGAGATGTTATTTAATAATTCCAAGTGCCTTGTCGAGATCAACCTTTGCAACAAGGGCATCAAATAAAGCATTGTAATAATTTGCGAGCGCTTCTTTCATGGACGTTTCTGCGTTCAATATTTCAAGGTTTGAACCCACACCCTGATCATATTTCAATTTGGATATGCGTACGACATCAGTAGCCAACTCCATATTTTCTTTTTGTGCATTCAGTGTTGTCAGCGCGTTCTGAAGATTTGTCCTGCCGTTTTCAGCCTCAAGTGCAAGGGCGATACCTATATTCTGAAGACTGAGTTCAGCCTTTTTTACAGAAAGGTTCGCCTGCTTTATCTTTTTTTCGCGCTGCAAACCATCGAACAGGTTCCACTGAAGCGTACCTCCGATAATTCCGATTGGAAACCAACGCTGGTCTGTATCATAAAAATCAAACTCTGAACGCTGGGCAGCAACACTTAAAACTCCATAAGCAAACAAGCTTGGAAAATATTGTCCCTTGTACCTTTTCAGGTTGAGCGTCTCCAGGTCTCTATTGGTTTGCATGAGTGAATATTCAATGCGTTGTGTAACGTCGGGTTTTTCAGCAGTCACAACATAGTTTCTTATCCGCTCTTCATTCAGGGAATCAGTAAGGGTGATATTGGAAAAAATGTCCATTCCCATCTGGTACTTTAAAAAATATTCCCCGAGGGCTACTACTCTGCCAATTTTTTCTTTTTCAGTGATGATATTGTTATAGTTAAGTGTCAGGCGATCGAGGTCAACCTTTTCAACAAAGCCATTGTCAAACATGGCCTGCGTATCGTCCCTCAGTTTTTTTATTCTGATTACCTGTGCATCGATCAATTGCATTCTTTCCCGATTTACCAATACATTAAAGTATGCTTTGCTGACGGAAACCACCGTTTCAATCTTGGTTCGCTGGGTATTTTTGGTTGCCAATTCACGCAGACTTTTAGAAGCTTTTATGCCAACTAAATAAGTTGGATCAAACAGGAGTTGCGAAGCAGAAAATCCGGCTTCCGCCTGGTAAGGCGTACCGAACTTAACCGGTACAAATTCTCCTGCTGAACCTCCGAAAAATTCGGCCGGAATAAAAGAGGTCGGGATCTCCGGATAGTTCTTGACATCAATTTTTCCTGAGATCTGTGGCAGACCGATGCCTATAATTTCCTGTACCTTGGCGTGAGAGATCTGTTCATCAAGCACAGCAGTAAGGTAAGAGCTTTGATGAGAGAATGCATAGTCGATGGCCTGTGGAAGCGAGAAAGATGTGGTAGATGTAGTATCAGTTGATTGCGCGCCTGCAAAAAATATGATGTTGAAGAACAGTATAACTAAGAAAATTATTTTTTTCATAAGATTGTTGTAGCTGGGGATGACGAAGCAATCTTCGTTTTTATGGCAGATTTAAACGGGGCGCAAAACTATTGAATCTTTGCTTTGAATAAAATATTTGGCATTCTTTTAATCCACTTTCGCCAAGGCTTGGGTGGACGACTAGTCTGGTTAATTCCCTGGAACACTTAGTGATAAGTTCGGCCGGACGGTTGTTGTGAAAATTGAGTCCGGCGATTTCCTTGGGGGCTAATTCCATTTTATTGGACGTATAGACGATTGCGATTTCCTTTTATTGTATGCGGCAAGAAACTATCTTCGCGCTTCTTTTTCCAGGATGGAACTAAATTCACTCAGCGCAATATCTCCTGTCGACGGAAGGTATTGGAACCAGGCCCGGGAGCTCTCTGCCTATTTTTCCGAATCTTCGCTAATAAAATACCGTGTCCTTGTAGAAGTGGAATATTTCATCGCATTATGCGAAATTCCGCTTGCTGAGCTTAACAAGGCAAATGCGGCAAAGTTTGATGCGTTGAAAAAAATTTACCTTGATTTTACGCCTGAATTTGCATCCGAGATAAAGGAAACAGAGAAAGTCACCAACCATGATGTGAAGGCCGTGGAATATTTCGTGAAAAAAAAGATCAGTGAGGCCGGCATGGATGGTCTCAAGGAATTTGTTCACTTCGGGTTAACTTCTCAGGACATCAACAATACTGCATTCCCTATTGCAATTAAAAATTGCATTGAAGAATGTTATCTTCCTAAATTATCGGAAGTTATAGATGCCATAAGTAAGGTTGCAGAAGAGTGGAAAGGGATTCCGATGCTTTCGCGCACGCACGGACAACCGGCATCGCCAACACGACTTGGGAAGGAGATGAATGTATTTTTAGAAAGGATTGAAAACCAGGTTCGTTTACTGAAACAGATTCCGTTTACGGCTAAATTTGGTGGCGCCAGCGGGAACTTTAATGCGCATGCTGTTGCATACCCTTATATCGACTGGAAAAAATTTGCGAATGATTTCGTCAGCAATAAGCTTGGACTTGTCCGTCAGCAAAATACCACGCAAATAGAACATTACGACAACCTCTGCGCTTTGTTCGATGCCATGAAGCGCATCAATAATATTTTAGTCGATTTCAACCGCGACCTCTGGACATATATTTCAATGGATTACTTTAAGCAGGAAATAAAAGCCGGAGAAACCGGATCATCTGCCATGCCGCATAAAGTTAATCCGATCGACTTTGAAAATTCTGAAGGCAATCTCGGAATGGCAAATGCATTGTTCGAACACCTTTCGGCTAAACTTCCGATCTCCCGTTTGCAGCGTGACCTTACGGACTCTACTGTTTTAAGAAATGCAGGCGTACCTTTTGCGCATACTTTGATCGCCATGAAATCTTTATTGAAAGGGTTGAAAAAAATCAAGGTGAACCGCCAGGCTATTGATGCAGATCTTGAGAACAATTGGGCTGTGGTGGCTGAGGCGATTCAAACAATCCTGAGAAGAGAAAATTTTCCTGAGCCTTATGAGAAACTAAAAGAGTTGACGCGCACCAATGAAAAGATCACGCGCGAAAAGCTGCATTCATTTATTGAAACGCTGGGAGTGAACGGAAAAGTGAAAGAGGAGCTGCTTGCGATTTCGCCTTTTAATTATACTGGGATATAATTTACTAATCGTTTTTCCTTTTTTGTTGCCACGAATTACACCAATTCACACGAAACATTTTATTTCTCGAATAATTGGTGCAATTAGTGAAATTAGTGGCGGGTCTTTATGGCACAGAAGGAGCCATATCTTCAAATTCCAATTCCAGCTGATCCGGCAAAAGCCTGAAACTTCTTCTGTGAAATTCTGTGATGCCGTGCTGTTCAATGGCATTCCTGTGTTCCTGCGTTCCGTAACCTTTGTTTGTATTCCAGTGATAATGAGGAAAACGTTTGTGGAGGCGCTGCATGTAATCGTCGCGGTAAGTTTTAGCCAGCACTGAAGCAGCTGCAATGCTGAAATATTTTCCATCACCTTCGACAATACATGTGTGAGTGATTTTCTTATAACGGTTGAACCGGTTGCCGTCTACTATAATGAACTGTGGTTTTGAGGCAAGTTTATTAAGCGCTTTATGCATGGCAAGGAATGAAGCATTCAGGATATTGATCTCATCAATTACGGTGTGATCAACTTTAGAAACGGCCCATGCCAAAGCTTTTTCTTCAATCAAAGGACGAAGTTCTTCACGTTGGATATGAGTGAGCTGTTTTGAATCATTCAGTACAGGGTGATGAAAATCTTTTGGAAGAATGACGGCAGCCGCAAACACAGGACCGGCAAGGCAGCCGCGCCCGGCTTCATCGCATCCCGCTTCTAAAAGCGAATCCTGGAAAAAAGGTAAAAGTTTCAATGTATCGGCGTCAGTAATTCCGGTGACGAAAATACGATTCAGAAAAAACGGAGAGCCGTTGTTGAAAATTATTTATCCTCCTTCTTCAGTTCATCATCTTTGAAAAGTTTCACTTCTTTTTTCCTCGGGACAAATCCATTGTCAACGTCCACATCCTCCAAAAATTCCCAATGGTCTTTCGTGTATTTGAAAGCATCGTAGGTTCCATCAGGACCTATCACTCCTGTAATCGTAGACTTGCCGATGTGATCGAACACAAGCATTTTATCGTTTGCGGGTTTCAGGCTCATCACAGCTTGTGAAGTATACTCAAACATTACGCGGTGATGATAAATGTTGTTTGCTTTAAAAACTGCAAGACCGAAAACAGGTTTATTGCTTTCAATGGTGAGCACGTCAATCAGTTTCTGTGTAAACATTTCATTTTTTCCTTTCCATCCAAGAAGGGTATAAATCTTTTTTCCTTTTCGCTCATTCACTAAGATGTTATAATAAATCGCTCCCAGCCATTTTTCGGGCTTAAGCTTTTTGCTCATGGATTGTTCTATCACATCTGTAGAATCGGTAAGTGGATACAAGCTGGTCTTTTTATTTTTCCTTACCTGCAGAAAACCAAAATACCTGTAGAGGGAACCTTCATAATTTGAAGTCGTCCAAGTATAAAGCCTGACAACATGATCGGAAGAAGTTTTTACTGAAAGGTTGGGAATGGAATCAAAGGAAGCATTGAAGCTTGCCGAATCGGAAAGAAGGAAGTTGACGATTGAATAATAAACGGATGCCGATGCGAACCTTGCAGAATCCGATTCCCCTCGCTGCATCACCTTGGCCAGGTTATTCAGAGAATCCTTGTATTCCAGCACGGTCGATTGCGCCGACTTTTGTGGAAAGGCATTGTAAAACCAAAGTACAAGCGATAATAAAGAAAGAATCCTTTTCAGTTTCATAGATGAATAGTTCTCAAAGAACGAGATTTTTAGGTGAACATTTGGTCGATATAAATTCCGGTTTTAAAATCCTATTGTTTAATATTGGGCAGACTGCTTCACTACGCTCGCAGTGACTACATCAAAGGGGGCTTGACTAGAGAGATTGCTTCCTGCAAGGCGGACAGGCGTTCCTCGCAGCGACTACTTCTATGAGGTGATTCTTTATTCAATATTCTTATTTTTTTCGAATTTCGGATTTAGATATTCGACATTCCCTTCAGGGCCGTATCTTCGCGCGACATGCATCTCAGCAAACTTTCCATCATCAATTTTAAAAACTACGCAGCCGCTGACCTAGATTTTTCTGCAGGGGCCAATGCTTTTGTCGGAGACAATGGATCCGGGAAAACAAATTTGCTCGATGCCATCCACTATCTTTCTCTTTGTAAAAGTTATTTCAATCCCGCCGATAACCAGAACATCATGCATGGTTCTGATTTCATGCTTCTCCAGGGGACATATGATTTGAATGGACAGGAGGAACTGATTCATTGCGGTCTGAAGCGCAACCAGCGAAAAGTTTTCAAGCGCAACAACAAAGAGTACGAACGCCTTGCCGATCATATCTGGTTGCTGCCTGTTGTCATGATCTCTCCAATTGATTCCATGCTGATCACGGAAGGCAGCGAGGAGCGAAGAAAATTCATCGACAGCATCATATCGCAATATGACAAGCGGTACCTCGATGACCTTATCAGTTATAACAAGGCCATTGCACACAGGAATGCATTGCTGAAACAGTTCGCGCAAAGCCGGAGTTTTGACCGGACTTCCCTGGAAATCTGGGATGACCAACTGGTGCCGCTGGCAGAAAAACTGTTTGTGAAAAGACATGAATTCATTGTGCGGTTCAGTCCCATTTTCATGAAACATTATAATTTCATTTCGAATGACAGGGAACAGGTGAACGTAGTATATGAATCGCATCTTGAGGAGGGAAATTTTTCTGCAACCCTCCGCGATGCGCTGGAAAAAGACAGGATGATGAATTACACCACTGTCGGAATTCACAAGGACGACCTTGTTTTTACTCTGGGTGATTTTCCTGCAAAAAGATTTGCATCACAGGGTCAACAAAAATCTTTCCTGATAGCATTGAAGCTTGCGCAGTTCCAGTTTATCAAAGAGATCAAAGGCGTCAAGCCAATCCTTTTGCTGGATGATATTTTTGACAAGCTGGATGATTCGCGGGTAAAAAGGCTGATGGAACTTGTGAGCCATGATAATTTCGGCCAGCTTTTTATTTCAGATGCACATCCTGACCGTGTTGGAAAAATTTTCGACGACATCGGCATGAACATCCGCCTGTTCGAAGTAGAAAGCGGGAACGTTAAAAAGAACGCTTCGGTAGCATCATGAGCAAGACGAACGACAAGCCGTTGAAGGAAGCATTGCAAGATATGCTGAAGGAATTTCGTCTGGACCAGAAATTCAGGCAGAAGAAACTGATCAGCTCCTGGGAAAAAATCATGGGGCCGGCAGTTGCACACCGCACGACACAATTGCAATTCAGGGATAAAAAATTATTTGTCTACCTGAACTCAGCATCACTCAGGGAAGAGCTTTTTTCAGAGAGGGAGAAGATCAAAGATCTCCTGAATGAAGAAGCAGGAGCGGTGATTGTGGAGGAGATTGTGTTTTCGTGAACGGTTAATTGTCAATCGTTATTCGTTAACCGTCAACCTTTTTGCCAACTGGAAACTGGTTTTCAGAATCTCTCAAATCCCGAAAAGAAAAAATTCGCTTCGATGTCTGCATTTGCATCGCTGTCGCTGCCATGAATGGCATTGGCATCAATACTTTTTGCAAACAGGTTGCGGATTGTTCCGGGTGCAGCCTTTGCAGGATCGGTGGCTCCGATGAGCGTTCTGAAGTCTTCCACCGCATTGTTTTTCTCAAGGAAGGCAGCAATGATGGGACCGGAGCTCATGTATTTCACCAGGTCGTTGTAAAAGGGACGCTCTTTATGGATGGCGTAAAACTGACCCGCGCGTTCCGGGGTCAGTTGGATATATTTCATGGCCGTAATACGGAAGCCAGCCTTGATGATCTTATCCAGGATAGCACCTGCATGGCCATTTGAAATGCCATCGGGCTTGATCATGGTAAATGTTTTATTTGACATATGTAGAGTTTAAAATTGAAACTGGTTTTTTCAAACCGGGCGCGAAAATAAGTAAATAGTTGAATGGTTGATTCAGGTAATTAGGATAAGAGCTTGTTCGATGAAAAATTATTAAGGCAGACAGGTCAATTGTTTCCTTAATAAACCAATTACCTCAATCAACTAATTACTTTACTTTGCCGCATGGACCAGCGATTCCAGGTAAAACTTATTGCACCGATCAGGATCCTTTTCCAGGAACCCAAAAAGATTGTGATCACCACGCACCAGCGTCCTGATGGGGATGCCATAGGTTCTTCCCTTGGATTGTACAATTACCTTGTTCAGAAAAATCATCAGGTGGATGTTGTGGTACCAAGCGATTACCCCGAATTCCTGAAATGGATGCCGGGCAATGATTTAGTTGTAAATTTTGAAACAGATCCTGTAAAGGCGATCCGGGTTGTCGGGGAAGCTGAACTTATTTTTTGTCTCGATTACAATTCAATGAACCGCATCGACAAATTGCAAAAGCCGGTCAGGGAATCAACTGCAATAAAAATTCTAATCGATCACCACCTTGACCCTGAAAATGCTTTTGACCACATTTATTCTTTTCCTGAGGCATGCGCTACTTCTGAGCTGATCTATGAATTTATTGTTGCCATGGATGACCGGTCGCTGTTAAACAAGGACGTGGCTTCATGCCTGTATACCGGTATCATGACTGACACGGCATCTTTCCGTTTTGCAAGCATGAAAGCCGATACGCACAGGACGATTGCAAAGCTCATGGAAGCGGGAGCTGTGAATTACAAGATCCACGAACTCGTGTATGACACAAATTCGGAAAGTAAACTCCGGCTTCTTGGTCATTGTCTGAAGGACAAGCTGGTGGTATTGCCGGAATTCAATACGGCATATATCTCTCTAACCGAAGAAGAACTTGATCATTACAAATTCGAGACAGGGGATACAGAAGGGATTGTCAATTATGCATTGAGCATAAATAAAATAATGCTTGCTGCGTTTTTTGCTCCGAGAGATGGTGAGATCAGGATTTCATTCAGGTCAAAAGATGATTTTCCTGCGAACGAACTTGCGAGGAAATATTTTCAGGGTGGCGGTCATAAAAATGCTGCCGGCGGAAAATCAGATCTTCCTTTGGATGAAACGATAAAAAAATTCCTCGACATCTTACCGTCCTATAAACAACAGCTTCTATAACGGGAATGAAGGGTTTAGTGATTTTATTTACAGCTGCTTGCATCTTCACTATTGGCTGCAAGAGAAAATATGCCGAATCGATTCCTCCGGGCGAAGAGAAAAAGGAGCGAATGCTCAATATCAACAAATCTGTGGTGCATAAAGAGGCAGAGACCATTGCGGATTTTATTGAGCATCATGGATGGAAAATGCAAATGACGGGTAGTGGATTGCATTATGAAATTTATCAGCAGGGAAAAGGAGGGAAGGCCGATGGCAACCACGTATTGACGGTTGCATACAAAGTGTTTTTACTCGATGGGACATTGTGTTATGAAGCAGATGAAAACCATCCGCTGCACCTTATTACAGGAAGAGGTCAACAGATTAATGGCCTGGAGGAAGGATTGATGCTGATGAATGAGGGAAGTAGTGCACGCTTTGTAATTCCCAACCACCTTGCATATGGGATTACAGGTGACCAGGAAAAAATTCCTCCTGCCAGTGCTTTGTATTATGACGTACGTTTATTAAAATCGGAACCGATTCCAACAAAATGAAACTTAAAAATATTTTATTATTCATTCTTACAGCAACTATTTTTCTTTCCTGCAGCGAAGGAAATAGAAAGACGACGCCGTCAGGGATGAAGTATATTACTTACAAGGATTTGAACGGAAGGAAGCCGGTCGCTGGAGACTGGGTAACGGTTCAAATGGTTTACATGGAGGAAAATGACAGTGTGCTTTTTGATTCAAGAGATTTAGGAAAACCTCTCCGTTTTGAATTGCCGCAATCAAAATTTGAAGGAAGCTTTGAGGAAGGACTGATGCTTCTCGGTGAAGGTGATAGCGCAAGTTTTTTTATAAGTGCCGATAGCATGTATGAACATGTGATCAGTAAACAGGAGGGCGTGATGAAAAATCGCCCAAAGCCCGGAAGCAAGCTCAGGTTCAATGTTTCACTTTTGCGTGTGCAACCATATAGAGAAGCTGAAATGGAAATTGCATTGGAAGAAAGCAAGCAGGAACAGGCGGAGAAAAAAACACTTGAAGCTTATCTCGAAGAAAAAAATATCCATACCGAAAAGCAACCGGAGGGATACTATATATTGATGCAATCACCTGGCAAAGGAAGCCGTGTTAAAAATGGTGAAACGGTTCATGTAAATTTTACGGGCCGGTTTTTAAACGGGAAAATTTTTGACAGCAATACTAAATCTGACAAGCCCTATGCGTTTACGGTTGGTA
>Ga0190274_10002192_pt1 | contig 11474 bp, 11 predicted proteins | sample Popmic531T_FD_133002 | JGI IMG/M metagenome (GOLD analysis project Ga0190274, IMG submission 133002) | Populus adjacent soil microbial communities from riparian zone of Yellowstone River, Montana, USA - 531 T | ecosystem: Environmental > Terrestrial > Soil > Riparian zone | place: USA: Montana...
CAGCCCGCCCCCGCCCCCCGCTTCAGCCGCACCCCCTGCGCCTCCCCCTCTCCGCCGCCCACCGGCGACGACCCCGCCCCGACCCTGGCTGCCTGGGGCATACCACCGGAGCGGGTCGAGCGCCTCCGCGCCAGCGGCGCCATCCGGCCCTCTCCACAGCCATAGGCGAGGCTCTCGCCTTCTACACCATCACCGATGAGACGTTGGTGGTAGCCGTCGTGCGGGTGGCCAACCGCCGCGAGGTGTATCGGGGCGTCTAGCCGTCCGCGGCGACCCAGGCGTCGAGGGCGGCCAGCCAGGGGTCGAGGGCCTCGCGGTGGATGCTGTGGGCGGCGGGGAGGACGCGGGTGCTGCCGTTGGGAAGGGCTTCGATGGCCGCCTTGCGGTCCAGGCCGGTGAGGTTGGAGCCGAGGGCCTCTTCGGCCAGGAGCATGAGGGTCGGGAGCGGGGCGGCGGCGAGCAGGGCCGCGAGGTCGAAGGGGACGCCGGCGCGGAGGGCGGCGCCGATGGCTCGGCCGTCGCAGTCGGCCAGGTCGGCGACCCGGCGCTCGGCCTCGCCGGGCGGCCAGGCGGGGTTGGCGGCCTCCAGGTCGTGGCGGAGGGCGGCGGGGTCGGCGGTGGCCAGGCGGGTGTCGGCCTCGATGGCGGCGGCCAGGCCGGCCCAGTCGATCGAGCTCGATCCGGGCGGGTCCTCCAGCACCAGCCGCCGCGCGAACCCGGGGTCGGAGCTGACGAGCTGGAGGGCCACCAGCGCCCCCAGGGAGTGGCCGGCCAGCAGCTCCACCGCCGGCCCGAGGGACCCCGGCGGGTCGGTGCCCGGCTCGGCGGTCACCGTCTCGGCGACGTCGGCCGCCAGGTCGGTCATGGACAGCCCGGCGACCGCGCGAGGGCTGGCCCCATGCCCGCGCAGGTCGACGGCGAGGACCCGGTAGCCACGCTCGGCCAGGGCCGGCCCCACCCGCCACCATGTCCGCGACGACGACGTCACCCCATGCACCAGCACCGCCAGGGGCCGGCGGCTCGCGGGGCTGTGGACGGTCCCGCGCCTCTCCCGACCCGCTGGGCTACCCTCCCGTACTGGGGGCCCCGATCCCCGGGTCGCGGGCTCCCGGGCGCCCGCGGTTCCGGGAACCGGGGCGCCCGCGGTTCCGGGCTCCAAGGCGCCCGGAGCTCCGGGGACCGGGGCGCCCGCGGCTCCGGGCTCCAGGGGGCCCGCGGCTCCGGTACCCCACTCCCTGGTGGCGAGCAGGACCAACTAGGCGCCCGCGACCGTCATCTCGCCGATGAGGAGGCTCGACCCACCGATCGACCCGGTGGTGAAGCGGAGGTCGGAGCCCACCGCCTCGATGCCCTTGAGGATGTCCAACAGATGGGCGGCGACGGTGGCCTCGCGGACCGGCTCGGCCAGCTGGCCGTCGCGGAACAACAGGCCGCTGACCCCGACCGAGAAGTCGCCGGTGATCGGGTTGGCGCCCGAGTGGACACCCGACACGTCCTGGACCAGCAGGCCCTCCCCGGCCCGGGCCAGCAACCCGGCCTGGTCGAGGTCGCCCGGCTCCAGGAACAGGTTGTGGGCCGACACCCCGGGGGTGCTCTTGAACGACCCTCGCCGGGCGTTGCCGGTCGACCGCGCGTCGCCCCCGTCGCGGGCCGCGGTGGCGGTGTTGTGGAGGAAGCACTGGAGGACCCCGTCGTCGATCAGCACGGTCCGGCGCGTCGGGACCCCCTCGCCGTCGAACGGGGCCGCGCCGGGGCCGGCGACCAGGCGGCCGTCGTCGACCAGGCGGAGGCCGGAGGCGCCGACCCGCTCGCCGAGGCGGTCGGCGAACAGGCTGCGGCGCTTCTGCACCTCCTCGGCCGACAGGCCGGTCAGCAGGACCCCGAGGAGGCTGGGGGCGACCATGCGGTCGAACACCACCGGCACGGTGCGGGTCGGGGGCTTGGTCGCGCCCAGCATGCGCACGGCCCGGTCGGCGGCCTCGCGGGCCACCGGGCCGATGTCGAGGTCGTCGAGGGCGCGGGCGGCGTCGATGGCGTAGCCCATCTGGCTCTGGCCGTCCTCGGTGGCCAGGGCGACCGAGAAGCACCAGGCGTGGGTGACGGCGAACGAGCCCGCCACCCCGATCGAGGAGGCGACCGCGACCTCGCCGACCACGTCCCCGTAGCGGGCCGACTCGACCTGGGTGACCTTGGGGTCGGCGGCCCGGGTGCGGGCCTCCAGGTCGAGGGCCAGGGCGACCTTGCGCTCGGGGTCGGCCTCGGCCTGGCGGGTGTCGAACAGGCCGTCCAGCGCCTCGTAGGCGGCGGCGTCCGGGAGCACGTTGCCCGGGTCCTCGCCGGACACCTCCAGGTTGGCCCTGGCCTCGGCCAGGCACTCGCGCAGCCCCTCGTCCGAGAGGTCGGCGGTGTAGGCGTAGCCGAGGCGGCCGTCGGAGACCACCCGGACCCCGACGCCGCTGGAAGAGGCGGAGGTGAGCCGCTCGACCTCGCCCTGGAAGGCGGTGACCGAGGTCTCGGTGGTCAGCTCGGCGTAGGCCTCGACGCCCTCGCCGCCGGTCGCCTCGGCGGCCAGCCGCTCGACGATCGCATCCAGCTCGACGGTCATGCCGGCCCTCCTGTGCCCCCGACGGTCATCTGGGAGATGCGCATGGTCGGGGCGCCGTTGCCGACCGGCACGCCCTGGCCCTCCTTGCCGCAGATGCCCTCCTTGACGGTGAAGTCGTTGCCGAGGGCGTCGACCGACGCGACCACGCTGGGCCCGTCGCCGACCAGGTTGGCCCCGCGCACCGGGCTGGTCACCTCGCCGTTCTCGATCAGGTAGCCCTCGACCACCCCGAACACGAACTCGCCGGTGACCGGGTTGACCTGGCCGCCGCCGAGCGACTTGGCGTACAGGCCCCGCGGGGTCTGGCGGATGATCTCCTCGGGGTCGTCGTCGCCGGGCAGCACGTAGGTGTTGGTCATGCGCGGGATCGGCACCTCGGCATAGGACTGGCGGCGGCCGTTGCCGGACGCCGGCAGGCCCAGCTGCCGGGCCCGGATCAGGTCGGTCAGGTAGTCGGTGCAGACCCCGGCCTCGAACAGCACCGTGCGCTGGGCCGGCGTGCCCTCGTCGTCGAAGGCGAACGAGCCCCAGGCACCTTCGACGGTGGCGTCGTCGACGCCGTTGAAGCGCTCGTCCCCGATCTGCTTGCCCTGCTTGCCGGTGTAGACCGACGCCTCCTTGGCGATCAGGTCGGCCTCCATGCCATGCCCGGAGGACTCGTGGAACAGCACCCCGCCGTTGCCCGAGGCGATCACCACCGGCATCTGCCCGGCCGGGGCCGGCTTGCTGTCCAGCATGGCCACCGCCCGCTCGGCCGCCCGGCGGGCCACCTCCTCGGGTGGGAACTCGTCCAGGAGCTCGAAGCCCATGGAGCGGCCGGGGCCGTCGAAGCCGGTCTGGACGACGCCGTCGCGGACCGCCACCACCTGGACCACGAAGCGGGTGCGGACCCGGTCCTCCAGGGTCGAGAAGCCGTCGGAGTTGGCGATCAGGACCTGCTGGCGGACGTCGCCGTAGCCGGCCGTGACCTGGGCCACGGCCGGGTCGTAGCCGCGGGCGGCGTCGTCGGCCCTGTGGACCAGCTCGGCCAGGGTGGTCCGCTGGACCCCGGCCGGGTCGACCGCCACCGGGTGGCGCACCTCGGGCTGGCGGCGGCGCAGGTCGCGGACCTCGGCGGCGGGCGGCTCGCGGAGGGCGGCGGCGGCCACCCGGGCCGCCTCCAGCAGGGCCTCGGTGTCGAGCCGGTTGGTGTAGGCATACGCGGAGGCCGTGCCCTTGACCACCCGGACCCCGGCGCCGCGGTCGCGGCCGGTGACCAGCTCCTCGACCCGCCGGTCCTCGAGCCGGATGTTGTGGGACAGGCGGTCCTCGGCGTACACCTCGGCCCACTCCCCGCCGGTGGCCAGGGCGGCGCCCAGCACCTTGCGGACGACAGCGTCTTCGAGCACGGCTCGCTCCTTCGGGGGTCGCAGCACGCTCCCGGCCGAGCCGGCCCGGGGAGCCCGGTCATTGTAGAGGCCGGTCCCCCCCAAACCAGGCGACCGTGCGGGCCACCGCCTCCGGGTGCGGGGTGGGGGTGAAGGGGCCGAAGGCGCGCTGGAACTTGGACCAGTCGACCACGTACGGGGACTGGAATTCATAGAGGACCTCGCCGACCTCGCGGATCATCGGGGAGAAGAGGCCGGCCAGGCGGGTCATGGCGGCGGAGTTGGTGGCGATGCGGGAGCGGCCGCCGCTGGCCGCCACGACCAGCTCGAGGAACTGGCGGCCGGTGAGGGACTCGGCCGCGGGGAGGTGCCAGGCCTGGCCGTCGGCCTGGTCGCGCTCGCCCAGGGTGGCCAGGGCGGCGGCCACGTCCTCGAGGTAGCTGAGGGTGTGGGGCTGGTCGAGGCGGCCGACCCAGCGGACGGCGCGGCCGGCCACGGCCGCCTTGAACAGGCGCTCGCCGGTGACGCTGGCCAGGCCGCCGGGGCCGTAGTAGTCGGAGGCGCGGCCGATGGCGACCCGCAGGCGGCCGTCGCGGTGGGCGGCCAGCAGGCGCTCGGCCATCCGGGCCCGGGTGCGGCCCTTGGGGCCGGTGGCGGCGGCCGGGAGGTCCTCGGTGAGCGGGCCGGCGTGGGGGCCGTACAGGTACAGGTTGTCGGCGAAGACCAGCTTGGCCCCGGCGGCGGCCGCGCCCTCGGCGATCGCGTCGGTGAGGGGCGGGAAGGCGGCCGGCCAGTCGGTGTAGGGCGGCTGGGCGCAGTGGTAGACGACGGCCGCCCCGGCGGCGGCCGCCTTGGCCCCGCCGGGGGTGGCGACGTCGGCGGCCAGGCGCTCGACCCCGGCCGGGACGTCGGCGTCGCCGGCCCGGTTGACGGCGCGGACCCGGCGCCCGCGGCGGGCCAGCTCGCGGACCAGGGGGCCGCCGGTGGCGCCGCTGGCCCCGATCACGACGTGCAGGTCATTCCCGCTCTCGTGCATGGAACCTCTCCTCCTGATGGGGTTTCACTGTTGTTAATACTGTTTACTCTACCGTATGCTGTCAACATGACGGAGACGGTGACGCGGTTGTCGCGGCGGGAGCGGGTCCGCCAGGCCACCGTGGATGAGATCAAGGCGGTGGCCAGGGCGCAGATGGCCGCCGAGGGCACGGCCGGGGTGACCCTGCGAGCCATCGCCCGCGAGATGGGCATGACCGCCCCCGCCCTCTATCGCTACTTCGGCTCCCACGACGAGCTGGTCACGGCGCTCGTCACCGACGCCTACGACGCGCTGGCCGACGCCATGGAGGCGGCCGTGGCGGCGGCCGCTCCCGGCGGCCACGCGGAGCGGGTGCGGGCCGCCTTCGGAGCCTTCCGGACCTGGGGCCTGGAGCACCCGACCGAGTTCGCGCTGATCTTCGGCAGCCCCATCCCCGGCTACGTCGCCCCCGAGGCGACCCGCCCGGCCGGCCTGCGCTACACCGACCTGCTGGGGCGGCTGCTGGCCGAGGCCCTGGCCGACGGCGCCCTCGACCCGGCCCGGGTCGCGGTCCAGCCGTCGCCGGATCTGGCCCGCCAGGTCGAGGAGTTCCAGCGGCGGCGCGGCGGCCCCGGCCTCCCGGCCCCGGTGATGGCCTTCGGCCTGGGCGCCTGGGCCCGCGTCCACGGCCTGGTCGCGCTGGAGGTCTTCGGCCACCTGGCCCCGGCCATCGGCGACGGCGCCGCCCTGTTCGACCAGGAGTTGGAGACGATCATCCGCCAGTCGGGCCTGCGCGGCTGACCCTCAGGTCGAGGCCCGAACGATCAGGTCCACGTCCAGGATCAGGTGCATGCCGCCGGTCTCGCCGGCGATCTTGGCCAGCAGCATGCGGGTGGCCTGGCGGCCCATCTCCTCGATCGGCTGGCGCACGGTGGTGAGGGGCGGCTGGGCGTAGCGGGCCACCGCCGAGTCCTCGAAGCCGACCACGGCCACGTCCTCGGGGACCCGCCGGCCGGCCACCCGCAGGGCCCGCAGGGCCCCCGCGGCCATCAGGTCGGAGGCGGCGAACACGGCGTCGACCGGCGGCCCGGGCCGGGCCAGCAGCCGGGCCATGGCCGAGGCCCCGCCCTCCTCGGTGAAGTCGCCGACCTCGACCAGGTCCTCGTCGACCGTCAGCCCGGCGGCGGCCAGCCCGTCCCGATAGCCCTCCAGGCGGTCCAGTCCGACCCCCATGTCGAGCGGACCGGTGATGGTGGCGATCCGGCGGCGGCCCCGGCGGGCGAGGTGGTCGACCGCCTTGCCGGCGCCGCCGCGGTTGTCGGCGTCCACGTAGCTGGCCGGGGCCCCCCGACCGACCCCCCGGCCGGCCGGCCGGCCGACCAGGACCGCCGGCACGCCGGCCCGCTCCAGGGCGCCGGGCAGGGGGTCGTCGCCGTGCAGCGAGGCCAGCAGCACCCCGTCGACGTGGCCGCCGACCACGTACCGCTGCAGCCGCTGTCGGTCGGGGAGGCCCTGGGCGATCAGCAGCAGCAGCTGGACGCCGGTCTCGGCCAGGGCGGCGCTGACCCCCCGGACCATGCCGGCGAAGAAGGGCTCGGAGAAGAAGCGGGCGTGGGGCTCGGACGCCACCAGGGCCACCGAGTCGGCCCGCCGGGTGACCAGGCTGCGGGCGGCCCGGTTGGGCACGTAGCCGAGCTTGGCCACGGCCCGCTCGACCTGGGCCCGGACGACCGGGCTGACCTTGGGCGAGCCGTTGACCACCCGGGAGACGGTGGCCCGCGACACCCCGGCCAGCGCCGCCACCTGCTCCAGGGTCGGCGGGGAGCTCATCCACCCTTCCCGTTGGGCGCCGCCGGCAGCCCGTCCAGGCCGCCGCGGGCGATCGCGTCCCGGTACCAGAGGGCGCTGTCCTTGGGCAGCCGGCGCTGGGTGGCGAAGTCCACGTAGACGATCCCGAACCGCTTGGCGTAGCCCTCGGCCCACTCGAAGTTGCCAGCAGCGACCAGACGAAGTAGCCGCGCAGGTCGACCCCGCCCTGGATGGCGCGGTGGGCGGCCCGCAGGTGCCCGTCCAGGAACCGGATCCGGGCCTGGTCCGGGACCAGCCCGCGGGCGTCGGGGATGTCCTCGAAGGCGGCCCCGTTCTCGGTCACGTACAGCGGCAGGGACGGGTAGTCGCGGTGCAGCCGCCGCAGCAGCTCGTCCAGGCCCGAGGGGTCGATCTCCCAGCCGAGGGCGGTCCGGGGCCGGTCGCTGGCCACGAACTCGACGTCGCCGGCCCCGACCCAGGGCGACGGCGGGCCGCCGAAGCGGGGCCGCTCCGGCCGGGCGGCCACCACCCAGCGCCGGTAGTAGTTGACGCCGAGGAGGTCGAGGGGCGTGGCCATCGCGGCCAGGTCGGCCTCGCCCACCCGGTCCAGGCCGCCCAGGCCGCCCAGGTCATCGAGCACGTCGTCGGGGTAGCGGCCGCGGAACAGCGGGTCGAGGAACAGCCGGTTGTAGAAGCCGTCGATGCGCCGGGCGGCGTCGGCGTCGCCCGCGTTGTCCGAGGCCGGGGTGACCGGGTCGAGGTTGAGGTTGATGCCGAGCCGGGGGCGGGCGTCCAGGGCCCGCATCGCCGCGGTCGCGCGGCCGTGGGCCAGCAGCAGGTGGTGGACGGCCCGCGCGGCCGTGGCCGGGTCCTGGACCCCGGGCGCGTGCACGCCAGCGGCGTGGCCCAGGAAGGCCGCGCACCAGGGCTCGTTCAGGGTCGTCCAGTTGCCCACCCGGTCGGCCAGGGCCCCGTAGACCGCGGTCGCGTACTCGGCGAAGCGGTCGACCACCTCGCGGCTGGCCCAGCCGCCGGTGTCCTGGAGGGCCTGGGGCAGATCCCAGTGGTAGAGGGTGACCCAGGGCTCGACCCCGCGCTCCAGCAGGCTGTCGGCCAGCCGCCGGTAGAAGTCGAGGCCGGCCTGGTTGACCGGCCCGCGGCCGTCGGGCTGGACCCGCGGCCAGGCGACCGAGAACCGGTAGGCCCGCAGCCCCAGGTCGGCCATGAGGGCCGCGTCCTGGCGGTAGCGGTGGTAGTGGTCGGCGGCCACCTCGCCGGTGTCGCCGCCGGCGACCCGCCCGGGGGTGCGGGCGAAGGTGTCCCAGATCGAGGGGCCGCGGCCGCCCTCGCCGGCCGCCCCCTCGATCTGGTAGGCGGAGGTGGCGGCGCCCCAGACGAAGCCGGCCGGGAAGCGCGTCTCGGTGGTCATCCTGGCCGGCCCCTTCCTAACTGCGAGTGGTTGTGAGAGCGCTCTCTCAGGAGCTTTCCAGCATGAACTCGCTTGGCGGGCCCGGTCAAGGGGAAAGCGTTTGCAACCTGGTAGGGTACGGCCATGGCAGACCCGAGCGGGCGCCGGCGGATCGCCTCCGGCTCGCCCTACGAGCCGGTGATCGGCTTCAGCCGGGCGCTGCGGGTCGGCGGTCGGGCGCTGGTCTCGGGCACCGCCCCTATCTGGCCGGACGGCTCCTGCGACCCCGACCCCGAGGTCCAGGCGGCCCGCTGCCTGGAGATCATCCTGGCCGCTCTGGCCGAGGCCGGCGCCGGCCCCGAGCACGTGGTCCGCACCCGCATGTACCTGGTCGACCCGGGCGACTGGGAGGCGGTCGGCCGCGCCCACGGGGCCGTGTTCGCCGAGGTCCGCCCGGCCGCCACCATGGTGGTGGTGGCCGCCCTGCTGGACCCCCGCTGGCGGGTCGAGATCGAGGCCGAGGCCGTCCTGGACGCGGCCCGCTAGACGTCGATCCCCGACACCGGGTGGGGCACGTAGGGCTCCTCGAGCCGGGCGATCTCCTCCTCGGTCAGCGAGAGCTGCTCGGCCGCGAGCGCGTCCTCCAGGTGCTCGAGCCTGGTCGCGCCCACGATGGGCGCGGTCACGCCCGGCTTGTGCAGGAGCCAGGCGAGCGCGACCTGGGCGGTGGGGTCCCCGCGCTCGGCCGCGACCTCGGCGGCGCGGTCGATGACGCCGACGTCGAGGTCGGGCCGGTACAGCGAGTTGAGGTAGGGGTCGGTGCGGGCCCGCGTGGTCTGCCGCTCGCCGCGGCCGGCGCCGCCGCCGGCGAGCAGCCCGCGCGCCAGCGGGCTCCAGGGCAGGATGCCGACGCCCTGATCGAGGCACTGCGGGATCATCTCCCGCTCCTCCTCGCGGTAGATCAGGTTGTAGTGGTTCTGCATGGAGACGAAGCGGGTCGCCGCCACGCGCTGCGCCTTGGCGAACTGCCAGGCGTACATGCTGCTGGCGCCGATGTAGCGCGCCTTCCCGGCCCGGACGACGTCGTGGAGGACGTCCATCGTCTCCTCGATCGGCGTCAGGGGGTCCCAGCGGTGGATCTGGTAGAGGTCGACGTAGTCGAGCCCCAGGCGCTCGAGCGAGGCGTCGATCGAGGCGAGGACATGCTTGCGGGACAGCCCACGGCCGTTCTCGCCGGGCATCGTCCGGCCGTGCACCTTGGTCGCGACCACGTACTCCTCGCGCGAGCCGAACAGCTTGCGGAGCAGGCGCCCGGTGACGATCTCGCTCTGCCCGCCGTTGTAGACGTCGGCGGTGTCGAAGAAGCTGACGCCGCCCTCGACCGCCCGCCTGACGATCGGCTCGGCCGCGTCCGCGTCGAGCGCCCACTGGCGGGACTCGTGCCTGCCGAAGCTCATCATCCCCAGGCAGACCCGCGAGACCCGCAGGCCGGTGCTGCCGAGGTTCACGTACCGCATCACAGCCTCCTTGGTGCTACCCGTGGGCCCACAGGTAGGTGACCAGGTCGTCGTAGGACCCGGGCTCGGCGGCGAAGCGGGCGTAGTCCCGGGCCAGGTCGAACCAGGGCGGGGTGCTGGGGCGGATCTCGTGCAGGCCGCGGGTGAAGTCGGCCAGGGCGATCGGCCGCGAGCTGTTGCTGACGATCGAGGCCTCCAGGGCGGCCGCGGCCGCCGACTCGCACAGCTGGGCCAGGTCGGCGGCGCTGTACTTGTCGGTGCGGGCGGCCAGGGCGCCCAGGTCGAGGTCGTCGGCGAGCGGCCGGCCGGCCAGCACGCTCCGGATGATGACCTCGCGGGCCTCCAGGTCGGGCGGCAGCACCAGCAGGCGGTGGTCGAGCCGGCCGGGCTGGCGCAGCAGGGCGTCGACGTCCCAGGGGTGCTCGCTGGCGGCGATCACGAACACCCCCTCGTGCTCCTCGCTGGCGCTGTAGAGCTCGGCCACCAGCTGGTCGACCACGCCGCGGCCGATCGAGTGGCGGCGGCCGGCCCGGCGCGGGCCGATGGCGTCCAGCTGGTCGAGATAGAGCAGGCAGGGGGCGCTGGCCCGGGCCGTCTCGAAGATCTCGTGGATGCTGCGGCGGCTGTAGCCGAGCCACATGTCGACGACGTGGGCCAGGTCGATGCGGAGGAAGCTGGCCTGAAGCTCCCCGGCCACCGCCCGGGCCAGGAAGGTCTTGCCGCAGCCGGGCGGCCCGTACATGAGCAGGCCGCCGCGGAGCGAGCGGCCGAACAGCCGGCGCATCTGGGGGTCGCGCAGCGACGACAGGAAGGCCGTCCGCAGCCAGCGCTTGAGCGCCGGCATGCCGCCCACGTCGGCCAGGGTCGTCCGCGGCTCCTCGACCTCGCCCAGCACCCACTGGTCGACCGAGGCCCCCCGGTGCTGGGGCTCGGGGGCGACGGCCGGGTACGGGCCGGCGACCGGGAACGGGCTGTGGGGCAGGGCGCCGGTGGCCCGCTCGGCCAGCTCCACGGCGTCGCGCTGGCCGGGGACGAGGGCGAGCACGGCCGAGCTGTGCTCCAGCGACTCGGCCGGCCGGCCCGCCTCCAGCAGCAGGGCGGCCACGTGCAGGCGCAGGGCCAGGTTGTCGGGCACGGCCTCGACCGCGGCCCGGAGGCCGACGAGCAGCTCTGGGTCGACCGGCATGGCGCAACAGTATGGCGCAACCGTCTGCCAAGGCGGACATCCGCGCCGCCGCCCGGGCCGGCGGCGAAACGTTGATTACAGGATTACGATATCTGCGGATCGACCTCGGGAGGTGGCGACGGTGAGCTCCATCCAATTCGTCGACGCGCTGCTGGCGGACGCCGACCGCGACCAGCCGGCCGCGCCCGGACCGTCCGACGACGAGGCCCTCGACGCCTACTCCCAGGTCGTCTCGGGCGTCGCCGAGCGGGTGATCGGCTCGGTGGCCAGCCTGCGGATCAGCCGCCGGCTGCCCGGCGGGCGCCAGGCCCAGGGCTCGGGCTCGGCGGCCGCGATCACCCCGGACGGCTTCCTGGTCACCTCGGCCCACGTGGTCGAGGGGGTCGCCAAGGGCCGGGCCTCGCTGGCCGACGGCCGCGAGCTGCGCTTCGAGGTCGTCGGCCGCGACCCGCTGTCCGACCTGGCGGTGATCCGCGCGAGCGGGGCCGACCTGGAGCCGGTGTCCCTGGGGAACGCCGACCGGCTCCGGGTCGGCCAGCTCGTCGTGGCCGTCGGCAACCCGATGGG
>Ga0190274_10002193_pt1 | contig 11473 bp, 8 predicted proteins | sample Popmic531T_FD_133002 | JGI IMG/M metagenome (GOLD analysis project Ga0190274, IMG submission 133002) | Populus adjacent soil microbial communities from riparian zone of Yellowstone River, Montana, USA - 531 T | ecosystem: Environmental > Terrestrial > Soil > Riparian zone | place: USA: Montana...
GCCCCGAGCAGGGCCTGCTCGGCCTGCGCAAGGGGATGGGCCTCTACGCCAACCTGCGCCCGGTGCGGCCGAGCCCGGCCCTGGTCGGCGCCAGCCCGCTGCGCGAGGAGCGGATCGCCGGCACCGACCTGCTGGTCGTGCGCGAGCTCACCGGCGGCATCTACTTCGGCGCCAGCGGCCGCGACGGCGACAGCGCCCACGACACCTGCGAGTACGACGTCGCGGAAATCGAGCGGATCGCCCGCACCGCCTTCGAGGCGGCGCGCCGGCGCGCCGAGGGCTCCGACCGCAAGCCGCGCGTCACCTCGGTCGACAAGGCCAACGTGCTCGAGACCTCGCGGCTCTGGCGCGAGGTCGTGACGAAGATCGCCCCCGACTACGCCGATGTCGCCCTCGACCACCTGCTGGTCGACAACGCGGCGATGCAGCTGGTCTCGCGCCCGGCCGAGTTCGACGTGATCGTCACCGAGAACCTCTTCGGCGACATCCTCAGCGACGAGTCGGCGATGCTGACCGGCTCGCTGGGGATGCTGCCCTCCGCCAGCCTCGGCGCCGAAGGCGACCCCGGCCTGTTCGAGCCGGTTCACGGCTCCGCCCCCGACATCGTCGGCAAGGGGATCGCCAACCCGCTGGCCACCTTCCTCTCGGCGGCGATGATGCTGCGCCACGGCCTCGGCCGAGCCGACGACGCGGCGCGGATCGAGGCGGCGGTTGACGCGGTGCTCGAACGCGGCCTGCGCACGCCCGACCTGGCGGCGGGAACCCCGGCACCGCCGCCGATGCCGGATGTCCCCGCCGAAGTCGAGGTCGGAACCGCCGAGATGACCGACGCGGTCCTCGCGGAGCTCTCGGTCTAGGCCGCTACGGGGCGGTCACCGCCCACTGGCCGAGCGCGTGGAAGGATTTCGCGCCCCCGCCTTCTTTCGCTTTCGCCACCAGGCCGAAGCCGAGCCGGAGGTTGTTCTCGACCGTCAGGCCGGCCGCGCCGTCTTCGAGATTTTCCGCCCCGGTCACGTAGACGCAGAGGTTGCCGGCGGTCGCCTGTGGCGTCTGGCCGGCGCCACCCCCGAGGCCGCCGCAGTTCGCGGTCGTCTGCCCCGGCAGCAGCACGGTCACCGAGGGCGGGTTCAGCAACGGGAACTGGTAGCTGACCGCGCCGCGGGCCGTGTCGCCGGCGGCGGCGGCGACCGATCCCAGGTCGAAGACGCCGCGCAGCGTCTGACCGCTTTTCAGCGTTCCCAGCACGGGGCCGAATTCGTCGCTCAGTTTGGCCGGCGTCACCGCGCCTTTGCCGAGTTTCGCCGCCGTCACGGCTTCGTTGGCGAGTTTGTTCGTGGTCACTACGCCGTTTTTGATCGAGGACGCGATTACCGCGCCGGCGCCGATCTTGGCGCTGGTGATCGCGCCGTTGCCGATGTTGCCCGGCAGCACGGCGTTCGGTCCGAGCTTGCCGGCGACCACCGATTTCGGCGCCAGCTTGCCGCTGGTCACCGCGGCTTTGCGGATCTTGGCCGCGATCACCGCGCCGCGCTTCAGCTGTTTAGGACCGACGCTGTTCTTCGGCAGCCCCGCGGCGACCGCGGCGCCGCCGAGGGCGATGAAGAGCGCGATCGTCGCGACCGCGTTCGAGTAGGTGAGCTTGGGGCGAAGGCGTGACTGCATGGACTGACCCTCCTCGTCGTCTTGCTTTCGGCCGTGATTCGCGGCCCTGGGGGTGAAGCCCTTCGTTTGATCGGGCATACTTCCCCAACATGGAGCAAGCGGAGTTGATTTGACAGAACGGCGAGTTTGTCGCCTGGGAGGACGCGAAAACGCACGTCCTCAGCCACGGTCTGCACTACGGAAGCGGCGTGTTCGAGGGCATCCGCTGCTACGAGACCGAGCGCGGCCCGGCCGTCTTCCGCCACCTCGACCACCTCGACCGGCTGGCCAAATCGGCCGGGCTCTTCTATCTGGAGCTGCCCTACGCGGCCGAGGAGCTGCGCGCCGCCACGCACGAGCTGATCCGCCGCAACGAGCTCGGCTCCTGCTACATCCGGCCGCTCGCCTACCGGGGTTACGGCAACCTCGGCCTCTACGCGACCGACGCCCCGATCGACGTGATCATCGCCGCCTTCCCCTGGGGGGTCTACCTCGGTGAGGACGGCGCCAGGCACGGGATCCGCGCCAAGGTCTCCAGCTGGCGGCGGATCAGCCCGGCCGGGCTGATCCCGCACGCCAAGGCCTCCGGCCAGTACCTCAACTCGATCCTCGCCAAGACCGAGTCCCAGAAAGCCGGTTACGAGGAGGCGATCCTGCTCGACGAGCGCGGTTTCGTCTGCGAGGGCTCGGGCGAGAACATCTTCGTCGTCCGCGACGGGCAGGTCGTCACGCCACCGCACGTCGCCGGGATCCTCGACGGGATCAACCGCAAGTCGGTGATCCAGATCGCCCGCGACCTCGGCTACTCCGTGGTCGAGCGCGACATCGCCCGCGCCGAGCTCTACCTCGCCGAGGAGGTCTTCCTGACCGGTACCGCGGCCGAGCTGGTGCCGGTGCGCGAAATCGACGACCACCCGCTGGGCGAGCCGGGGGAGATCACCCGCCACCTGCAGGCGAAGTTCCAGGACGCGCTCTACGGCCGTGCCGAGGAGTACCTCGAGTGGCTCGACTTCGTCGAGGCGCCGGCCGGGGTGGACGCGGCCGGTAAGGTGAGCTCCTGATGCGTTTCATCGAGTCGATCGGGCGAATTACGGCGGCCGCCTAGCGGCTGGCGCGGCCCTGCCGCGCACGCCGGTCCGTCAACGGACCGCCCCGATCTTCCGACTCGAAAGGCAGCAATGGAACAGGTGAAGCTCTACGACACGACCTTGCGTGACGGCATGGGCGGCAAGGGCATGTCGCTCTCCGTCGGCGAGAAGCTCAACGTGGTGCGGGCGCTCGACGCGCTCGGCGTCCACTTCATCGAGGCCGGCTTCCCGAGCAGCAACCCGAAGGAGGCCGAGCTTTTCGAGCGGCTCGCCGAGCTCGATCTGGCGGGGGCGACGATCGCGGCGTTCGGCATGACCCGCCGCCGCGACCGCAGCGCGGAGGACGACGAGGCGCTCGCGGTGCTCGTTGCGTCGTTCGCGCCGGTCGTCTGCCTGGTCGGGAAGAGCTGGGTCCTGCACCTGGAGAAGGTGATCAAGGTCACGCGCGAGGAGAACCTGGCGATGATCGCCGACTCGATCGCCTTCTGCCGCACCCAGGGCAAGCGCCCCTTCTTCGACGCCGAGCACTTCTTCGACGGCTACCGCGACGACCCCGGTTACGCGGTGGAATGCGTGCGCGCCGCCGCCGAGGCGGGGGCCGAGAACGTCACTCTCTGCGACACCAACGGCGGCAGCCTTCCCCGGTACGTGGGCGGCGTCACGGAGGAGGTCATCGCGGCGCTCGGCGACGTGGAGGTCGAGATCGGGATCCACACCCACAACGACTCAGAGTGCGCGGTCGCCAACTCGCTGGCCGCGGTCGAGGCCGGCGCCCGCCTCGTCCAGGGCTGCGTCAACGGCTACGGGGAGCGCTGCGGCAACGCCAACCTGGCCTCGATCCTCCCGGCCCTGCAAGAGAAGATGGGCTTCGACGTCGTCTCCTCCCAGCAGCTGGCCGGCCTGACCACCACCGCCCACTACCTCGACGAGGTCTGCAACATGGCCTCCGACCCGGACCGGCCCTACGTCGGCCGCAACGCCTTCGCCCACAAGGCGGGGATGCACGCCGCCGGGGTCGCGGCCGACGCCAGCACCTTCGAGCACCTCGACCCGGCCGCGGTCGGCAACGAGCGCGAGATCCTCGCCTCCGAGCTCTCCGGCAAGGCGACGATCCGCAGCCAGGCGGAGCGTTCGGGCCTCGAGCTCGACGACGCCGCCGCAGCGCGGGCGGTGGAGCGGCTGAAGGAGCAGGAGCACCGCGGCTATCACTACGAGGCGGCGCCGGCCTCCTTCGAGCTGCTGTTGCGGCGCGAGGCGAACACCTACAAGCCGTTGTTCAAGCTCGAGAGCTTCCGGGTCGTCACCGAGAAGCGGGCCGACGGGAAGGTCGAGACCGAGGCGACGATCAGGGTCGAGGTCGACGGCGAGCGCTACCTGCGCGTCGCCGAGGGCAACGGCCCGGTCAACGCGCTCGACCGGGCGCTGCGCGGGGCGATCGTCGATCGCTACCCCCACCTGGCCGACATCGAGCTGACCAACTACAAGGTCCGCATCCTCGACGAAGCGCACGGGACCGGCGCCGTCACCCGCGTCCTGCTCGACTCCGCCGACGGAGAGCGGGAGTGGGGGACGATCGGCGTCTCGGAGAACATCATCGAGGCCTCCTGGGAGGCGCTGGTCGACTCGCTGGAGTACGCGTTCCAGTGAGTCGCGAGGAAATCCCGCTCGCCAGGCCCGAGCTCGGCGCCCGCGAGGAGGAGCTGGCCCTCGAGGTCCTGCGCTCCGGTCGCCTCTCGCTGGGGCCGATGGGGGAGCGCTTCGAGCGCGAGCTGGCGAGCTGGCTCGGGGTCGAGGACGCGGTCGCCGTCTCCAGCGGCACCACGGCCCTGCACCTCGGGGTGCGGGCACTCGGCTGGGGACCCGGCGACGAGGTGCTGACCAGCCCCTTCAGCTTCGTCGCCTCGGCCAACTGCCTGCTGTACGAGGGGGCGAAGCCGATCTTCTGCGACGTCGACCCGGTGACGCTCAACCTCGACCCGGCGGCCGCCGGGGCGGCACTAGGCGAGCGCACCAAGGGGATCCTGCCGGTTCACATCTTCGGTTACCCGGCGGCGATGCCGGAGCTCGAGTCCCTCGCCTCCGGTCATGGCCTCGGCATCCTCGAGGACGCCTGCGAGGCGCTCGGCGCGGTGGATTCCGAGGGCCGGAAGGCCGGCGCCCGCGGCAACCTCGCGACCTTCGCCTTCTACGCCAACAAGCAGCTGACGACGGGGGAGGGGGGAATGATCGTCCCGACCGACCCCGCGGCGGCCGCCCGCCTGCGCAGCGAGCGCAACCAGGGCCGCGCCGCCGACATGGGCTGGCTCGACCACGGCGGGCTCGGCTTCAACTACCGGCTCTCCGACCTCGCGGCGGCGCTCGGCGTCGCCCAGGTCGAGCGGCTCGACTCGCTGCTGGCGCGCCGCTCCGCGGTCGCGTCCCTCTATGAGGAGCGGCTGGCCGAGATCGAAGGCGTCGAGGCGCCGATCGCCGGACGCGGGGAGGAGCGGCGCAGCTGGTTCGTCTACGCCGTCCGCCTCGCCGACGACGTCGATCGCGACGCGACGATCGCCCGTCTCGCCGCGCGCGGCATCGCCAGCAAGGCCTACCTGCCCTGCATCCACCTCTTCCCGCACCTGCGCGAGCTCGGCTACCGCGAGGGCCAGTTCCCGGTCGCCGAAGCCGCCTCGGCGCACTCGCTGGCGCTGCCGTTCTTCCCGGCGATCGGCGAGGCCGAGGTGGACCGCATCTGTCAGGAGCTCGCCGCGGCCCTCGGTCAGGGCCCCGGCGCGGAATAATCGCGCGCCCCATGGCACGTTTCCGCAAGGACCCCGATCCGCGCTTCTGGCGCCTCAACCGCTCGCTGCCCTTCGACTGGCAGCTGGCGATCTACGACATCGACCAGTCGCGCGCCCACGCGCGCGGCCTGCACCGGGTCGGCGTCCTCGACGACGAGGAGCTGGCGCGGATCGACGAGGGCCTGGAGCGGGTCCGCGCCCGGATGGCCGAGCACGGCTTCGAGTTCGAGGCGGCCGACGAGGACATCCACATGGCGATTGAGCGGCTGCTCGGCGAGGAGATCGGGCCGCTGGCCGGCAAGCTCCACACCGGGCGCTCGCGCAACGACCAGGTCGCGACCGATGTCGCGATGGTCGTCCAGATCCACTCGCTGCGGGCGATCGAGCTCTGCGGCGGGGCGATGGAGCGGCTCCTGGAGCTTGCCGAGGCGCACCGCGACGCGCCGATGCCCGGCTACACCCACCTGCAGCGGGCCCAGCCGGTCTACCTCGGCCACCACCTGCTCGCCTACTTCTGGATGCTGGCGCGCGACGTGCTGCGCTTCCAGTTCGCGCTCGACAGCGCCGGCGTGATGCCGCTCGGCTCCGGCGCCCTGGCCGGGGTCAACTGGGAGATCGACCGCGACGCGGTCGCCGCCGACCTCGGCTTCGAGCACGTCAGCCACAACTCGATCGACGGCGCCTCCAACCGCGACTTCGTCCTCGACTACCTCTCGGCCGCCTCGGCCTGCGCGATGCACCTCTCGCGGCTCGGCTCGGAAATCGTCATCTGGTCGAGCAGCGAGTTCGGCTTCTGCGAGCTCGACGAGACCTTCTCCTCGGGCTCCTCGATCATGCCCCAGAAGATCAATCCCGACTCGGCCGAGCTGCTGCGCGCCAAGAGCCCCCGGGTCGCCGCCTCCTACGCGACGCTGCTCGGCGTCATGCACGCGCTGCCGCTCACCTACGGCAAGGACATGCAGGAGGACAAGGAGCCGCTGTTCGACGCGATCGACACGGTCGAGGCCTGCCTCGACGCGACCGCGGGGATGCTGGCCGGGATCGACTTCGACACCAAGCGCCTGGAGGAGTGCTCCGGCGACGAGATGCTCGCCGCGACCGAGGTCGCCGACCTCCTGGTCCGCCGCGGCGTTCCCTTCCGCGAGGCGCACGGGATCGTCGGCGACTTGGTCCGCGACGCGGTGCAGAGCGGCCGATCGCTCTCCGAGCTGACCCCGGAGGACCTGGGCAAGCGCTCCGAGCACCTCGACGAGGCCTACTACGAGGTGCTGAAGCGCAGCAGCTGGCTGGAGTCGAAGGCGATCGCCGGCGGCACCGGCTCGGCGCCGCTCGCCGCCCAGCTCCGGGAGGCGCACGAGACGCTCGCCGCGGTCAAGGCCCGGGTGGAGGAAGAGCGCGGCTGACCGTGCCGGCGGCCTCGGGGCAGCGGCTCGGCCAGGCGTTCTTCGACCGCTCGGTGCACGAGGTGGCGCGCGACCTGATCGGCTGCCGACTCAGCTTCGACGGGGTCGGCGGGACGATCGTCGAGACCGAGAGCTACGAGCGCGACGACCCCGCCTGCCACGCCTACGTCGGCCTCACCGACCGCACCGAGGTCCTGTTCGGACCGCCCGGCCACGCCTACGTCTACCTCTCCTACGGAATCCACAGCCTGCTCAACGCGGTCGCCGAACCGGAGGGCGAGGCGGCGGCGGTGCTGATCCGGGCGCTGGAGCCGACCCACGGGCTGGAGGCGATGCGCGAGCGACGCGGCGAGCGGCCCGACCTCGAGCTCTGCTCCGGACCAGGCAAGCTGACCGAGGCACTGGGCATCGGCCTCGAGCACAACGGCGCCGACCTCTCGGCCGACCCGTTCCTCCTCCTGCCGCCGCGAGGCACCCCGCCGGATGTGGTCACCGGCCCGCGGATCGGTATCACCAAAGCCGTGGAGCACCCCTGGCGCTTCTGCGCGGCGGGTAGTCGCTTCGTCTCGAGAGGCCTGCCCCGGTAGGGGTGGAGCGTCTTGTACTTTTTCGCCTCTTACTGCCACGGGCAGCCGCCTGCGCCGTCGAAAAAGTTAAGCGGAGCCCCTACCGGGGCAGGCCTCAGCCGGCGGTGACGCCACCGCCCGTTTCAGGAGCGGCTTCCGGAGCTTCCGTTTCCGGCGCCGCTTCGACTTCCGGCGCGGCTTCCGTTTCGGGCGCCGGCGCGCTTTCTTCTTCGGGCGCCGCTTCGTATTCGCCGCCCGTTTCGGGGGGCACGTATTCGTATTCGCCCGACTCGAAGTCTTCGCCGTTCTCCTCGGCCTCCTCGCGGGCCTGCTTTTCGGCCGCGCGCTCCGTCTTGATCTCCTCCCAGGCGGACATCACGCTGGCCCAGATCAGGGCCGGGAAGGTTCCGCCCATCACCGGCCCGCCGTTGTAGAGCGTGGTCATCGGCGTCGTCGAGTCCGGGTAACCGACCCAGACGCAGGCGGTCGCTTCGTCGCTGATCCCGCCGCAGAACCAGGCATCGCCGTTGTTCTCGGTCGTGCCGGTCTTGCCCCACTGGCCTTCGGCGCCGATCTGGGCGTTGGTGCCGGTGCCGCTGGAGACGACCGTTTCGAGGATCCGCCGCGCTTCTTCGGCGACGCCCTCGTCGATCACCTGCTCGTGGAGGGAGTCGTTGTCGCCGCCCTTGATCGTCTGGTCCTCCTTGTCGGTGACCTGGGTGTAGGCGACGGGGCTGTTGCCCGGTCGCGGCGCCAGCGTCCCGCTGACCCGGTCGCCGTCGTTGCCGATCGTGCTGTAGGCGTAGGCCCAGCCGAGCGGGGTGACGCCGATCTCGAGGCCGCCGAGCACCATCGCCGGGTTGGTCGAGATCGGGTCGTCGTAACCCGCCTTGTGGATCGTCGCGGCGATCGAGCGGGTCCGGTCGGCGACCGTCTTGCCGTCCAGCCCTTCCAGCGCGAGCTGGGCGTAGACCGAGTTGTCAGAGTTGGTCGTCGCGCAGATGATCGAGCAGGAGCCGGCGTAGAAGTCGCCGTCGTTGGTCACCGTGAAGGTTTCCTGCCCGTTCTTGCCGAAGGCGAATTCCTGCGGCGCCGATTCGTAGACCGTTTCCGGCGAGATCCCCTCTTCGAGCGCGGTCAGCAAGGTGAACGGCTTGATCGAGGAGCCCGGCTGGCGGTGACCCTGGGTGGCCAGGTTGAAGGGCCTGGTCTCGAAGTCCGGGCCGCCTACCATCGCCTTGATGCCGGCGTTGCGGTTGTCGATCACCACCACCGAGGCGGTCGCGGGGGAGTAGCCGAGGTAGGAGCTGACGGCTTCTTCGGCCGCTTCCTGGAGGCCGAGGTCGAGCGTCGACTTGACTTTGAGGCCGCCGAAGAACGCCTTCGAGGCCCCGTAGCGTTCGACCAGCTGCTGGCGGAGATAGGCGGTGAAGTAGGGCGCCTTGGAGTCGATCGTCGGCGGCTCGATGTCGTCCGGGGAGGGGAGCGCCTGCTTGACGCCTTCCGCGAACTGCTCCTCGGAGATGTAGCCCTGCTCGTACATTCGTTCCAGCACGAGGTTGCGCTGGCCAAGGCTGTTTTCGGGGTAGACCTTCGGGTCGTAGGCGGAGGGTGAGGAGATGCTGGCGGCCAGGGTCGCCGCCTCCCAGGGCTCGAGCACCGCGGCGCACGGTTCGGTCTCGGTGCCGCAGCCGGGGTGGGCGGCGCCGAAGAAGGTGCGGGCGGCGGCCTCGACCCCGTAGGCGCCCTCGCCGAAGTAGATCGTGTTCAGGTACTGGGTGAGGATCTTGTCCTTGCTCCAGTGGTGCTCGAGCCGGTAGGCGAGCGCCGCCTCCTTGAACTTGACGAAGAGCGTGCGGGTGTCCTGCGCCTCCATCGCGTTCTTGACGAACTGCTCGGTGATCGTCGAGCCCCCCTGCGCGGCGCTCTGGCTGAGGATGTCTTTGACCAAGGCGCGGCCGATGCCCTCGAAGTCGACGCCGCTGTGCTCGTAGAAGCGCGCGTCCTCGATCGAGACCACCGCGTTCTTGAGGTTGGGGGAGATCTGCCCCGAGCCGAGCAGGATTTTGTTCTGGTCGCTGGTCAGGGTCCCGATCGGCTCGCCGTTCGCGTCGAGGACCTCGCTGTTTTTCGAGGCCTTGTACTGGGCGAAGTTGTAGATCGCCGGCAGGTCCGTGGAGACCGCGGCCATCATCCCGAAGACCATCGAGACCAGCGCGAGGATTCCCAGGCCGAGCAGCACGAAGAGCACGCGCAGTTTCTTGAGGCGTGGTTTGCGCCGTTCGGGCGGGCCGGCGCCGATCGGCACGGCGGGGGGAGCCGGGGGCGCGGGCGGAACGTCGCCGCCACTCGACCGGCGCTTTAGTCCTAAGACAGACATCAATAGAGAAACGCCCGAGGACCGGAGCGGTCATCGAGCGGAGGCGGCAGTCTAGCATTGCCCCGATGGCGGATCTGGCGCGCAACGCGGTCGACGTGCTGCCCGAGGGCAGGCTCTCCGAGCAGCTGGCGGGCGGGCGACCGCTGCGGGTGAAGCTGGGGATCGACCCGACGACGGCCGACATCCACCTCGGCCACACGGTGGTCCTGGAGAAGCTGCGCGAGTTCCAGGACGCGGGCCACCTGGTCGTCCTGATCATCGGCGACTTCACCGCCCGGATCGGCGATCCGAGCGGGCGCTCGAGCACGCGGCCGCTGCCCGAGCCGGAGGAGATCGAGGCCAACGCCGCCACCTACCAGGAGCAGGCCTTCAAGGTGCTCGACCGCGACCGCACCGAGGTCCGCTTCAACAGCGAGTGGCTGCGGATGGAGCCCGAGGCGCTGCTCGGCCTCTTGGCCCAGACGACCGTGGCCCGTCTCCTGGAGCGCGACGATTTCGAGAAGCGGATGGCCGAGAACCGGCCGATCGCGGCACTGGAGCTGCTCTACCCGCTGCTGCAGGGCTACGACTCCGTCGCGGTCGAGGCCGACGTCGAGCTGGGGGGGACCGACCAGAAGTTCAACCTGCTGTTCGGCCGCGACATCCAGACCGCCTACGGGCAGCCGCCGCAGACGATCCTGACGATGCCGATCCTGGTCGGCACCGACGGCGTGCAGAAGATGAGCAAGTCGCTCGGCAACTACGTCGGCGTCACCGATGCGCCCGAGCAGATGTTCGGGCGGTTGATGAGCATTCCCGACGGGGCGATGGGTGACTACTACCGGCTGCTGCTGGGCGAGGACCGGCCCGCGGCCGCGCCGAACGAGGCGAAGCGGGCGCTGGCCCGAGCCCTCGTCGACCGTTTCCACGGCGAGGGTGCAGGGGCGGCCGCGGAGGAGCACTTCAACCGGGTGTTCGTCGAGCGGGCGGCGCCCGAGGAGATGCCCGACGTCGCGCTCGGGGACTATCTGAGCGACGGCGACGGCACGGTCCACCTGCCGCGCCTGATCGCCGGCGCCTTCGGCCTCAGCTCCAGCGAGGGGCGGCGCCTGATCCAGCAGGGCGGGGTGAAGTTGGACGGCGAGCCCGTGCCTGAGGACGCTTTGGACCTGGGCGCGGGGAGCCTCGAGGGTCGGGTGCTCCAGGTGGGCAAGCGGCGCTTCTGCCGCCTGCGTGGGACCGCCTAGGCAAGAGGCGTCGATCGCGCTATACTCCCCGGTCCTTCTGGGGCTCCCTTGAGGAGTCCCATGCGCGGAAGGCGGCGAGACCCGTCGCGAGGCGCAGCGGTCTTTGAAAACTGAGCAGCGTGCACTCCGCAGGGAGATCATCCTCCTGCGGAATGTTTGAGCCCGAACCATTCGGTGCGCCAGCGCGCCGGATGGTCTTGATTTACCTCGTCATGCCGGTCGCCGTACTTGTGTACACGGCGGCCATTAAGGAATGACAGGCTCTCTGTAGAAGTACCTTTCACGGAGAGTTTGATCCTGGCTCAGGACGAACGCTGGCGGCGTGCTTAACACATGCAAGTGGTGCGACGAACCAGGGCTTGCCCTGGGGCAAAGCCGCGAACGGGTGAGTA
>Ga0190274_10002194_pt1 | contig 11470 bp, 7 predicted proteins | sample Popmic531T_FD_133002 | JGI IMG/M metagenome (GOLD analysis project Ga0190274, IMG submission 133002) | Populus adjacent soil microbial communities from riparian zone of Yellowstone River, Montana, USA - 531 T | ecosystem: Environmental > Terrestrial > Soil > Riparian zone | place: USA: Montana...
ATTGATCTTCGTAAAAAATTTAGTTTCACTTTCAGCAAAGAGTTCAATTTTTTCCTGTCCAGGCGCTTGCACAAAAAGTCTCTGTTGCTCTTTGAAAATAGTAATGATTAAATCCGGGTTCATCTCATATTCACCAACAAAGGTTGCCAGTATCTTTTCATCAACTTTTATTCCGTTGGTGTCCGGGAGGGGTTTATTAGTCTTATTCCAGACCTGGTTTCCGTTTAGGTTTTTAGTGATTAAATTTTCTATACCTCCTTTCTTATTTCTTGGGAATTCAATGGTCTGCATTTCATCAATAAAAAACATGTCTTTTTGATACGCTTTTAAAATAGTTTTCGGGCCTCTGCCAATTTGAGAATACAGCTTGTTATCCGACACGGTAATGATTCGTTGATCATCATTTTGATTTTCATAAACTCCGGTGTATTCTCGTAAGAGTGTTTTGTCAATTTGTATTTCCTTGTAGTCAAAATGTTTTCCGGCTGCAAATGCCGCCAATTTTGAAGTAACTACCTGCGGTGAATTACAATCACAATTTGAAAAGACGGCTACAAAAATATTTTCCTTGGGTAAATAAATGGCCATGGTCATAAAACCATTGATAAGTCCACCATGCCAGGTTGAAGGACTTTCATAAACATAGCCTAACCGCCATCCATAACCGTATGCTGTTTCTTTTCCATCTGTTAATTTATACCTCGTCATGGCTTTATCGAGATTTTGTTTTTTTATAAATTTATAAGAATGAACAGCCTGGTGCCACTTGAATAGATCCTCAACAGTTGACTGTATCGATCCTGCTGCATAAGGATGTGTCATACTTAATGCCTGGGCATTTTCAACTCCATTAGTACCCTGGCTATAACCACCGGCCCTTTTTTTAATGATCTTGATATCATTTGCATATAGTGAATTGATCATACCGAGTGGCTTAAAAAAATTCTGGTCAAGATATTCTGCATAGGTTTTGCCGGTAATCTTTTCTATGATATAGCCCAATAAAAAATATCCTGAATTGCTGTACTCCCATTTCGTACCAGGCGCAAAACGCATGGGTTGGTTCTTGAAATAATTGATCATCTCGGTTGGTGTAACATCACCTGCAATTCTTTTTGCAGTGTCTTTCATTCTTGAATAATCCTGGATACCCGATGTATGCGTCAGCAAATGCTCGATCGTAATGGTGAAACCCTGTGTAGGATAATCCGGAATGAACTTAGTGATCTCATCTTGTAAATTCAATTTTCCTTGTTCCATCAATTGCAATATCGCAACAGCAGTAAATTGTTTGGTGATAGAGCCGATCCTGAAAACCTGGTCAACATTCATGGGGACGTTTAACTCCAGGTTAGCCATCCCAAATGCTTTTTTGTAAATGATCTGGCCATTGCGAGCAACTAAAGCAGTTGCACCCGTTGAGTTGGTCTTGTATTGTGCTGACAACATTTTGTCAAACTCGTCAATAATTTTCTGATCATTTTTTTGCTGTGCATAAGTAAAGTTGAATAAAAATCCAAATACGAGAATGAGTGATTGTTTGATTAAATTCATAATTTATGCTTTTCAAGTGTGTTGTTTTCAAAAATTAATTGTTCTGTAAAGTGCAATGATACCCACTCAGTGGCATACAATTAAAGGGCTGTTAACACACAGCACTTTATCGTGCACAAACAACACCATACTGTGAATCAGGTAAACAGTAGAAGTAAATACATTTGCCAACAACCATGATAATGAAAACGTTTATCACAACAAAACCTTTTAAATTTTATTTATGGATCGGGTCCGTTTGGTTACTGATATGGATCTTTATTCGTTTCATAAATAATTCTGAAACATTTGTACCACATGCGTTGAATGAGGTCTGGCGGGCCTTCTATATTGTTATTGTCAATTTCATATTCTTCGAGTATAGCCTTCCTGTAATAAGAAAGAACAGGTCAGCTATTCTTTATAATATCCTGGCTGGTATTCTCCTGGTAACTATTCATCTTTTATTAGTTTCCGTTGGTTTGTATGGCTGGACAAATCTTGGTATCCTGTTCCATATTTATACCTCGTTAATTCAAGTTACCCTGGCAGGAGGGGCATACGATGAAATGATGTATAAGATCTTTCAACAGGCGGAGTATGGCGTTACTTCTGTCTTTTACTTTTTGATCGCAAAACTTTTTTATTACAATTTCACATTAAGACGAGCCACTCAACAACTTCGTCTTGAAAAGAAGGAAGCAGAATTGAATTACCTCAAATCACAAACGAATCCTCATTTTTTATTCAATACATTAAATAATATCTATACGTTGGCCGGTGACAACGCTGATCTTGCCCAGGAATCAATTTTACGGCTTTCTAAAATTTTACGATTCATGCTTTACGAAACTGATGGGGAGTTTATAACTGTAGAAAAGGAATTGGAAATTATCAACGACTATATCGCCCTTGAGAAATTGCGCTACGATGATTCTTTGCATGTCGGTTTTAAATACGAAATTGAAGATATGAAACAACCCTTACCTCCACTGTTGCTGATTCCATTGGTTGAAAACGCATTCAAACATGGTATTTCTCAAACGATAGATCAGCCTTTTGTTGAAATTCACCTTTCTCTTGAACACCAACAACTGATTTTTGTTGTAAAAAACTCTGCAGACAACATACAGGAAGAAATGAGCATAAAGGAAAATATTGGTCTTTCTAACCTCCGGCGGCAACTTCAACTGCTTTATACAGTTTATGATCTGTCTGTTCTGCAAAGCAGGTCTGAGTTTTCAGCTACTTTGAAAATCAATCTTGGGAGTCATGTCTAAAATAAACTGCATTATAATAGAAGATGAGCCATTAGCAGTAAAAAATTTATCGAAGTATATTTCGCAGGTACCTTTCCTTGAATTACAGCGAACATTTAAAAATGCTATTCTTGCAGCGGACTATTTACGCAATATCAATACCGATCTGATTTTTTTAGATATTCATCTGCCAAAATTAACAGGCCTGGATTTTTTAAGAACGCTTACACATCCGCCGGCAATAATCATAACATCTGCATATCATCAGTATGCATTGGAAGGGTTTAATTTGAACGTAACAGATTACCTGCTAAAACCATTTAGCTTTGAACGTTTTTTTATAGCAGTAAATAAAGTAAAATCAGCGCAAAAAGATAAATCGAAAAAAGACGAAAATGAAGAGACAAAAGATTTTATATTTCTGAATGTCCAAAAAAAGAAGGTAAAGATTTTATTCTCAGACATTGTTTATATCGAAAGCCAGCGGGCATACATTAAGATCATCACAACAAAAAATGAGTATATAACAAAAATGAGTACGCAGGAAATCGAAGCATTGTTACCTGGAGATCTATTTAAACGGGTCCACCGGTCTTATATAGTTTCGATCAAAAAGATTGAATCATACACATCTGAGATGGTTGAGGTAAATGGAATAACTGTTCCTATTGGAAGAGGCTACCGGGGCACTATAGAAAAATTATAGATTTTACTTCTCTATCTTTTAAAATAAATTAGGTGCACCCTGGTATTAACGAGAATAAATCTCCACATTTTTTTTAAACTGTTTATAGTAATAATACGAATTTAATGGCTACACAATAATTAGCACGGCATTTGTTATTTCATCCTTACCAAAATTTACATACATCAAAGAAATCATAAACCTTATGAAAGATTAAGCAATAGAATTCACCTGAGGGTATAGGCAGGATTATTCATAATGATTGGAACAAAACAATTTTGGCAGTTGAACCTCTATGTGTCCGGCGGAGAAAAAGTTCTCCGCCTTTTTTATTATCTACAAAGCAGTGTACGCCAGTTACTATCCTTTACACCCCTTATATAACATTTCTTTCATATAGACATCACATTATGGTAAAGCCAACTTAATAATGGAGTAATAAATAAGATAGTCCTTTGTAAAACCTCTTTACAATGGAAAAAAGGCATGTTGATGTTGTTGTGATCTCGGATCTCCATTTAGGTACTTATGGTTGTCACGCAAAAGAGATCGTAAACTATCTTCAAAGCATTTCTCCCAATCTTTTAATACTGAATGGAGATATTGTCGATGGATGGCAATTCAATAAAAGATACTTTCCCACTGCACATTTAGAAGTTATCACCGAGATCTCTCCTATGTTCAGTGCAAAGATCTGGCTTGAAATTGTTGTCCCAATATTTGCTCCCATCACTATCCCCATGGCCTGGCGAAAAGTCATAGCATGTACATTCACTAAAGCAATCTCCATTATAATTACAGCAGAAGAGGAATCTAACAGTATGGTTACAATGAGCCGGTTAAGAATCTCCGTAAAAAGATTGCTGTAAACCGATCCAGCACTTTTTTCATTTTATTGCCACTTACTTCCTTTAAATGATCCGATAATTCAGGGCAAATAAAAACAATACAAGTCCCGCGATAATAATGAACACGGATTTATAATCTTGCATCCAATTAGTTTTGATCAAGATATGAATAAGAATAAAAAACCGTCCCGACGAGATCGGGACGGCAACTGCATGAGGAATCAACTTACTAACCCCGGAGAACCGATCCGGGATGCTTGTATATATATTAGATGGATAAGAACTGGTTGCAATTTGGGACACAATTATTATACCAGCGTTATTGCGCAATTACCAAACTGTTAATTGTGAAAACAAAATAGCAGCTCTGAGAGCCGGCTGTTAATGGTTAATGGAAGAACCTATTCTTAGTTATAGTTATACTTTGTCCAACCTTTCCACCAGCTTGCAAGTGGACCTGCGGGAGCTACACCACCTCTAAATGTAACGGTCTTATCAAAGAAAAGATCACCGCCAAATTTTGGATCATTGAAATCAGCAGCATTAAGTATTTTTTGATTACCATTTGATCCTGCAAAAGGTGTAGGATCCGGAGCTGTATAATTAAATGGCTGGATCAGTTTTGCATCAGCTGCGTTCACTAAAAGATCATTGCCATAATAAGCATTGGTGAACCAAGTTGTCAATGTAGCATCAGATGTTATTGAGGCGCCTGCGGTACCTGAGAATTTAAGGTTAACGGTGTTACCTGCAAGTGTAACATTACGTAAACGCAAAGTGCTGTCCTCAATATTCAACGCTGTTGATGTTCCTGTTGTTGCATCGATAAGGATACCTTGTGGCCAACCCATAATAATAGAATTAAAAAGTGAGATGCTTGAGTTACGTCTTATTTGAGCACCACAACGAAACAAAGAGCTTCCAATATTTGTTAATGTAGCACGGGGCCCGATAGCAGTGATATTACTGAATATCGCTTTTGTTTTTGGAGTAGCCGTCGTACCACTTGCATTATTATCGCTTTCAAATGCTTCTGAAGTAGAGATATCAGCAATGACAGAGTCACGCATTATTAATCCAAACTGCACCTTTCCGCTATAACCATTGTCAGTATCAAAATCATCATCCTGGGTTTTATAAGCGATAAGGTATTTGCAATTCACAGTGCCACCGAACCATTCATACGCATCGTCTTTTGCATATACTACCTCAATATGATCGATAGTAGTTCCGCTTCCAACACACGCCATAGTAAGACTGTTCACTTCTTTATCTGGCTGGTATGCATAACCTGCATATTCAATTCTTACATATTTCAAAGTTCCTGAGTTATCATTATCCATAGGGGTAGTACCACCGTCACCAGAACCAGCAAGTCCATCGCCATTGTAATTATCAATACCACCTTCTACCTGGTAAAGACCATTGGTTCCATTATAACTTGCATTGATACTTGCTCTGCCACAAAGAACAATTCCACCCCAGTCACCTGACTGTGGGTTTGGTGCAGCAGAAGTAAATATGATGGGCTCAGTTTCCGTACCGGCCGCCATAATTTTAGATCCACGGGTAATTATAAGTGCAGCAACATCAGCTCCGCTAAATGAACCTTTGATAACAGTGCCGGGTTCTATAGTGAGTGTATGATTTCCCACTATATATACAAGCCCTTTTAAAATATAAGTATTGGCTTTACGGAAAGTAGTATCGGCATTGATCCTTCCTGTAACTGTTATTGTCTGCACGGTAGTACTACCACCTCCTCCGTTAATGATAATTACTTCTTTTTCTCCATCCATTTCAATTTTTCTGCAACTCGTAATTAGCATTGCTGAAATGGCTACCAAATAGAAGATGTTCTTTTTCATTTTTTATTTTTTAAAAAGTTTAGTTTAAAAAAGAGTAATTAAAGGTTAATGAAAAGGTTGTTCCCACTTTCCGGGTAAACCTGTATGCATCTGAACCCTTTTGGAATGTTTTATTATTACTTGTATTCTGATAGAAATACTGTGTCTGGTTAAGCAGATCCGAAATGTTGAGTCTTAATTCTCCGGTCTTCTTTAAAATCTTTTTTGAAAGCTGCAGATCAAACACTGCACGCGGTGCTTCATAAGTATCTGGTGTCCCCGCACCCGCAGATTTGTCTCCAACGAGGTAAATTCTTTCACCGATCTGGTTAAATAATAAGGTAGCGCTGAATCCGGGTTTTTCCAGGTCATACAATAAACCAAAGTTCAAAACATAAGGAGATTGACCTTGTAGCGTTCTGTCGAGGTCAAAACCCAGGTCAGTTACACGACTATACATATAAGCTACATTTCCCTGTATCGTGAAATTTTTCAAAGCATTTACGAAAGCAAGTTTTTTTCTGAACTCAAGTTCTGCGCCGTAGGTATATGCCTCTTCCGGGTTCTGGTAAGAGAATGTACTGGCACCACCGCCGCCTTCATTTAATAATTGTTCAATTGGCTTATCAAAATGCTTATAAAAAACACCTACTGTAAATACTTCTCCTGATGACGGATATATTTCATACCGCAAATCGGTATTAATAACTTTTGTTCTTTCGAGATTTGGATTACCCTGCACAGAAGCGTTCAATTCAAAATCATAAAGGTTGAGCGAAGAGAGTTCACGCAGCTCCGGGCGAACTACAGTTTGAGAACCTGACAATCTAATATTCGTTTTATTATTCAGTTTATAAGTAACATTCACACCGGGAAGAAAATCAGTAACTCTTGTATGAGTGTGGCGATCATCGTATGTTTTTACACTCCCGATCAACTGGTCATAATCTTCCACCCTTAATCCCCAAACTACTCTCAGCTTTTCTGTAAATTGGTTATCAGATTGAATATATCCTGCATTTAAGATCGTATTTGCCAGGTAACGATAGGTTTTACCAACCAATGCATCAAAAGCAAAGAGATTGCTGTTGATCGATCCATCGCCAAAATTTTCAGGACGAAAAATATCTCCATCACCTAATAGTCTTAAAGCATCGTTATCAGTATGCAGATTGTTTGCAAATAGTACAGCATCATAGAGCCTATCTTTTATTTGCAGCATATAACCACCTTTTACTGTTTGTTTATTACCAAGCCAGTTATATTTATAGGCGAGGTCGCCACCAGCTGTATATATATAATCACTCAGGCTTTGATATATGCGGCTACCACTTTGCTGTGAAAGTGTATTGGCAATAACGGCCCGCCAGGGATCTGTTGTATTAATTCTTGAATAAACCAACCGGCGTTGATCGGGAATATAACCATCGAGTATATTAAAAGCTCCGTACCATTTTAAAGTAAGTGGCGTTGCCAGGCTATGTTCTCCTGTAAGTTGGGTAGTAAAAAAAACATTCTCTTTAAATGTAGCTTCTGATCCCTTTAAATAACTGTCATTCCTGCTTATGTCCGTACCATTCCGTTGGGTATAAAAATTATTGGTGTTTATATTAATGATCGACTTAAGAGATATTTTATTGAGCGGATTAAGTTGCATTGAAAGACTACCCAACGCACCAGCAAAAATTTCATCCGAATATCGTCGGTCATGGATATCGGTTTCTATTGTCGTATTATAATTGAGGTCAATAACATTTCTCCTGTTTCGTATTTGGATGTTTTTCTTTGTTCTATTATAAATAACACCGAACGTGCCACCTAATTTTTTTCCAAATAAAGTTGTATTAAAACCTCCGTTTGCCTGCAATGCTATATTTAATGGGGCGGTAGTTTCTGCCGCTGCCCATGCATTCCTCATACCTTTTCCAATAGCTGATTTTGCTGAAGCCGGTAAAATGCTAAATTCACTTTTGGTAGTGTATCCTTTTGGAAATCCTCTTGTACCATCATCAATTCCCAGCCAATCCAGGTCGCCACCGGGAGTTTTATAAAAACTATTCCAGGTTGATTGAGTATTGTAACCAGTGCCTATTTCAATATTGAAAAAATTTTTTGAAGGAATATCTTTTGTATTTACTTGTATCAAACCACCAGCCCACTCACCGGGATATTCAGGAACAAATGCTTTATTGATAATAATATTATCGATCATGCGGGCCGGGATAAGATCAAAGGAAAAGGTTTTACGATCAGGCTCTGTACTGGTTAATAAAATTCCATTTATCATCGCCTGGTTATACCTGTCTGCTAATCCTCGAACCACAATAAATTTTCCTTCCATGATACTGGTGCCGGGTGTACGTTTCAAAACCTCACCGGTAGTTTTATCAGGAGATCGCCTTATTGCTTCTGCAGAAATAACAGAAGCAACAGTATTTGTATTTTTTTGAAATTGTATTAAGGCGGCGGATGTTTCTTTCCTGGCAGATGAAGCGGTCGCAGTTACAGTAACTCCACCTAATGTATTCTTTGCAGATTCAACCATCAATACTTGTAGTTCGTTTGCCTGTCCTGCTGCTACTTCTACATCTTGAATGGTTTTCGTTTCATATCCAACGGAAGAAATAACAAGTGTATATTTTTTTCCGATCGCAAGTGTGATGATAAAGCTTCCGTCGACACCGGAAATAGCCCCGGTGTTTGATCCTTCAAATTTTATAGAAGCACCAACGATTGCTTCATTCCTGGTATTTAATACTTTACCGCTAAGTTTTTCATTTTGCGAAAAACTTATCATAACCAATCCCAACAAAGCCAAAAGTGTAAATAGAGGTCTTTTCATTTGCATTTAATTACCAGCAAAAGAAAGACCGCATCATTATGCCCGTGTTAATGCCCGGTTATGGAATTGTGACCTCAGTATTAACTTAATGTTACGTGGCTTTAAAACCTGAATTGAAGTCTCAACGTAAGAATATTATCATCCAAATCAAAGGTATATCCGGCAAGCTGAGTGGATTCATTCTTCACCCAATCATAATACAATACTAATTTGACATGTGCATTCAAGTAATAAGCATAACCTAGTCCGAATGTGTTATACCGTATATCGGCGGGACCGGTATGTGAGCCGGCTACTCCTATCTCATTTCCTTTCACTTTTGTGTTTGGGTCATACCAATCATACTTCACAAGTAACTGGTTTTTTGTATTAATAATATTCTGAAGAAAATAAAAAAAGGATCCATTGAAATTGCGAACATAAGTAGGAGAAGGAACACCATTAGTGTTTGGTAAGGATCCAGGGTTAGTGGTACTGGCCGCGGTACCGGGCTGAACTCCGAACCAATGTTCTGCACGCCATTCCGAAGCACCCCAACCATGATTTATTTTAAACTGAACATCGGCACCATAATAATGCCGTGGAGCAGAAATGCCAAGATTGGATTCGGAAGAATCAATTACGAATATTTTATCGCCATTTGAAGCGGTGCCCATTTCATAAACATATTTTGTTCCATTCTTCCATCCTCCACTTAATACTGAAAGCCCACCTCCCAATTCCATTCTATTAAAACTGTAAGGTTTAATAGTAAGGCGACTGATAAGATCTTTATGACTATCAAAATCTGTTGTTCCTGAAGCACCCTGCCCATTAAAAAACCCGACATCCCACTTAAAGTGATAAAATTTATGAACTCTCTTTTGTGGCTCAAAAGAGGCCATGGCTCCAATATCTCTTTCGCTGGGCATTAGTATTTGCGACATTCTACCCCGTTCGGGGGTTTCCCTGTATCCAGAGCTGAGATTTACTTCATACCCAAAAGGTCGGGCAAAAAAACCTGCAGTAACTGACAAAACATCATATTTTGTTTCGAATACCCGGACAAACATATCTCTTACCACCACACCCCGTTCCGTGGCATCGATCTGGAAAGCAAATTGCGCTGCCGGAAGATTTGATTTTGATTTCAATATGTAATCCAATTTTAATCTTGCCCGGCGTAGCATGAAGCGGGAACTTGAATAAGTAGAAAAATTTCCACCCGCATACGAAGCAGCTCCATCTGCGCTTGCAACCTGGAACTGTGGCTGCATATACCCGGAAAAATAAAGATTTTCAAATCGTTTTATAACAGGTCTAACTGTGTCATTAATAAAGTATAATGAGTCGATATCGGTTAAGAATCTTTGTGCATTTGTATTGAAGTATAGTAATGTTATTGCGACCAGGGTTAACGATCTTAACCAAAACTTAATCATTGAATAATAATTTTTTAATGCCAAGATTAAAGTGCCGAAGTTAAATAATACAAATAGCAATATCTTGTTATCAGGTCTTTAAGAAATCGTTACCTCTATATTAAGTTTGTATTAATTCTACTTTTATACCTATCATCCTTTAGCCGACCGGGTATCTTCGTAAACAATAAAAAAATTATCATGGCAGGGTTAAATTCAATAATGCAAATATTTGTTCCTAAAAACAAAGTGTTCTATGATCTTTTTGAAAAAGTTGCCACTAATTCGGCCTTAATGGGAAATAAGCTCAGGGCCTTAGTATCAGAGCCCGACTTTGACAAAAGGACTGCGATCATTAACCAGATAGAAGATCTTGAACACGCCAATGATGAGCTGACACATAATATTTTTACCGAGTTAGGAAGAAATTTCATAACACCGTTTGACAGGGAGGACATTCATTACCTCGCCACTTCGCTTGATGATATTGCTGATACGATTTATGCAGCTGCCAAAAAGATCAATTTTTATAAGGTCAACCCTAATGATCTGGGTATACAAAAATTGGCAGAGATCATCGATCAGAGTGCTACCCTGGTTAAGAATGCGGTTACATCTCTCAGGGATATGAAAAATCTACGCCAAATGACCGAATCGCTTGTAAAGATCAACAGTCTCGAGAACCAGGCAGACGATGTATTTGACATGAGTATTGAAAGATTATTCGAAACAGAGCCAGATGCAAAAGAGGTAATTAAGAAAAGAGAGATCTATACGGTGATGGAAATCGCAACTGACAAATGTGAAGATGCAGCCAATGTCATTGAGTCAATCATTATTAAATACGCTTAATTGATTTCAAAATTTCTTGTTTCTAAGATTTCTGTTTAATGTTTTGTAGAAATCTTGAAATATAGAAATCTTCAAATTTTTTCTATGACCACCTTTTTGATAGTTATCATAGCACTGGCATTGATCTTTGATTTTATTAATGGCTTTCATGATGCCGCCAATTCAATAGCAACTATTGTATCTACCAAGGTCTTGACTCCTTTC
>Ga0190274_10002195_pt1 | contig 11468 bp, 7 predicted proteins | sample Popmic531T_FD_133002 | JGI IMG/M metagenome (GOLD analysis project Ga0190274, IMG submission 133002) | Populus adjacent soil microbial communities from riparian zone of Yellowstone River, Montana, USA - 531 T | ecosystem: Environmental > Terrestrial > Soil > Riparian zone | place: USA: Montana...
CCCAGGAAACACTCGACAAAGCGCATATCACATTAAACAAGAACGCGGTTCCTTTCGACGATAAATCACCATTTGTAACAAGTGGAATCCGCGTAGGCGTTCCGGCCATTACAACTCGTGGCATGAAAGAGTCACATATGGAAACGCTGGTAGAAATGATTGATAAGGTGTTGATGAATGCTGATGATGAAAAAGTAATTAGTGCCGTTAAATCGGATGTACGAGCATTTATGCAACAGTTCCCTTTGTATCCTGAGTTGGGATAACGATTAAATATCAAATCTTATATAGAGCCGTTCAAATGAACGGCTTTTTTTGACTATTGTTTAATTAGAACTTACTTCACAGTCTTGCTAACTCGCCGCCAAATTAATCCACTTGCCAATAGAATACCAATTCCAAGTAAGATCCATTGCCAATTAAACGATTTTTTTAATTCGATTACTTCCGCTTTCCCGGTTAGGATGGGAGCTGCCCAATAAAACGGAAGCGATTGATCGCCGTTTTTTATGAATTCCAGTTTCGCTTTTTGCAATGCTATATCGGTTGGATTTCCTTCCGATAGGTATTTATAAAAGAGCTCGGTAAGTTCATAAGTCGATTTACTATCAACGGACCATAGATTGGTGATCGCTGAAGGGATGCCGATTGCGGCGAATCCGCGGTTGAAACTGAATACTCCTTCGCCCTGGTATAATTTACCGCTACCGGTTTCACACGCAGATAAAACGATGAGCCTGGTAATGGGTTTATTTCCACCAATAAGATCCGAAAGATATAGTACGGAATCTGCCAGCCAGATAACCGGTTCTCCTTTTATGCTACTATCGGATGCATGCGCATACAATTGGATTATCTTATAATTAAAATACCGGTTCAAAAAATTATTTCTGGATGCTTCTCTACCGATCATTTTTTCAGCATTGCTGAAATACTGGCCGATACGTTGCAAAGAACGATCGCTCCCATCCAATGAAGACAGTCGGGTTTCTATACCGTATTTCACGGGAGCCACTCCGAGAAAAAGTAGTCGGGAATCAGTAGAAAAATTAGAGAATGAATTCATCAGATAACGGGCGGAATAGGTATAACTCACAGCGTGATCTTGCAGAAAGTAAACAGGTCGCCCTTCACGCATTTGCACAACCAATGCCTCAAAAGGAAAATAAGGTCCATCGGGAGAAATGATTATGCGACCAGATGGCAAATTGATATTTTGAAAGATCAGTTTATATAATTCTGTAGATGCGATAATAAAACCCTGAAAGTCGTGATTGAGTAAATGTTGATCTGTTAGATGCCGGACAAAAGAACTAACAGCCTGATCAAACCCGGATTTATTGATCCTGTTAAGATATGTTTTCTCTTTAGAAATTACCAATACATATACGGTGCTATCACCCACAAAAAGTTCCAACAAAGCCGGATACTCATTCAAAATATTAGTTCTCAGATCCCCGACACTCAGGAATGCCGAATCAAAAAAACTTTGATAATACAAAGAGTTCGAAGATTTCAGACGGTTGAGATAATCGTTTAATCGTTGTTTTGCCAGAAATAGTTCGTTCTGTGTACTTGTATAATTTGTGGATGAAACAGCTAACGTATCCAAACTTCTTTGCAAATAAAGGATTTGCTTTTTTTCTTGTGATTGTCTGAGTATTTCGTTTTCTTTTAAGAAATATTGTTCATTCAATTGATCACTCAACAATACTGCACGACTCTTTTCAAAAAAATAAAAACCCTTTTCGGGTTTACTAGCGAGGTAACAGGCATAAATGGCATTTTCATACAAACGTCGGTTATCGGCTCTCCAAAATAATTTGGATTGCAGATCATACTGGCGGGATTTGATACGATCAAGAAGCTTGTCGGTAAAGGTATAAATCGAAATGGCTTTGAGTAAATCAACTGACTCACCGATTTTTTTATACCGCCTGATATGAGTCTCCCCCCTTTCAATCATTAATTTTATCAGGAAACGACTACTTTTATATTGCTCATCCAACAATGAACTTTGCAGAATTTCTTCTTCACTGATTCCGGGTTTTATTTGATCAAAAGCAAACTTATAATACTTAAATGCGGAATCATATTGTTCCTGCTCAACAAAGACGTTAGCGATATTTCCATAAATATTAAATGCTTCCAGCGCTGTTTCAGCTGAAACACTTCCAGCTCGCAGAATTTTTAATGCTTGCTTAAACCCACTTATGGCTTTTGAAAAGTTCCGATACCCTTTATAATACAAACCATAAGATTTATTCGTCAATGCTTGCGCGCATTCTAAATAATTTCCAGCGTTTAAATGCCATACAGATGAAAGGTTAAAATAATTTTCTGCCTGTTTCAGGTTTCCTTTACCCATGTTCGCCCCTGCAAGCTGCTCATACAACGTCCCCAAATGCTTACTTAAATTGGAGTCCTTTTCGAGTTTTAATTTTTTGTAGTCGCTTATGGCATTCGTTGAAATCATCTCTGCCTGGTTGAAATCAAAGGTTCGTAGCAAACAATTAATTTTTATTCCGGAAAAACTCATCATGAAATCAATGCTGTCTTCAGCATGGAGAAATTGTTTTGTGAGGTTCTCACCAATGGTAACAAGGTCGAAAGCACTTGGATATTCCCCCATCTCAAAAAGGTATTCGGCTCGCTCAAACAGCGAGTACATCGTACGATTATCAGCTTTTTTGTGGGTAATTGATAAAGCTATACAGCTATCGATCGCGTTCATTTTTTCCGGTATCCGGTTTAATGCTCCATAAAACAAAGAAAGAATATAATAGTTCCTTATTAGGTGGGTTTCATTGATACCCGATCGCTTGAGCCCGGAATATATAATTGAATTGGAGGATTTAATATACTCGATGCCTTTGAGGTGATCCTGTATACGTGCATATAACACACCTATTCGTTGCAATAACAATGCGTGTGTCGAATCAAACCGGTACGAGCACCCCGCTATTTCCTTTTCGTACTTAAGTAATTCGTTTAACTGATTCGAATCACTTAACGATTTGACCTGGGAATCCCTGAATAAAACCAGTCTGTTCCATAAAGAATCTCTCGAAAGACATTGACTGCAAAGCAAGGTCGTTTTTAATACAAACAGGCAAAGTATCAAAGCAGTCTTTAAAGGCATAGAAGACAATTTAATATAATACCTGATCAGGGATTGGGTTGCTGTGGTCTTGGCACTTTTGAGGTTGTTATATCTGTGCCTCCCCCTGTCGGAGGTCTAAAAACACTTGGTCTAAAAAGAAATTTAACCGATCCTTCTTTTTTGCGTTTCAAAGTCAAATCCTTAAAAGTAAAAGTAATGGGTTTTCTTTTTAAAGAAACTAGCGCGGCGTTATAACCCGCCAAATAATAATTAAGTTTTTCTTTAGCAATTTTGAGATTGCGCCTTTTTTCTTCAGGAGTTTTGCAAGTAAATTCCCATTCAACGAATGGAACGTGACCAAATTGAACTTTAACTGCCATGGTGTATGATTTAAGATGATTAATAAAAAAAATACCACGTGATGCCTGTCATTCATCAGAAAGCATATCAAGTGCCCTTTTGACCGCCTTTCCGGCATTCACTTTTCCAAATCCATACCATTTCGAATGGCCTTGTCTATCATATTTACCAAGCGTATCATCGTCCGGGTTAATTTTATCTGCCGTTTCTTTTAAAATTTCTTTTACTTGTATAGCTGTTAGTCCGGGATTTGCTGATATCACCAAAGCGGCAACACCAGCTACAAGCGGAGCGGCACTGGAAGTACCTCCAAACTCATCCGTGTAAAGACTATTTCCCATGTTACCAACGCATGCTGTGGTAGTAATTGATGGTCCGATTATTTTGCCATCATCTTTCATGTCGTTGCTGGGCGCACAAACCCAAACTTCTTCACCCCAGTTACTATACAAGGCCTTTTTGTTCTTCGCTGTCGACGCGGAAACAGCAATTACATCCTCATGTGAAGCGAATGGATTAAGAATGGTTTCTGTGATAGGGCCATTCTTTACGCCATCAATAAAAAACATATAATTTGTAACGTCTTCGTTCAAGGGCAGGTTACCATTGCCGGCAGCAAAACAAATAACACAACCTTGCCCCTGTCTGCCTTGCGACGTGGCTATTCTTTTAATCATGTTGAACTTCGTTCGGCTAAGAGCGTCAGTGGTAACTTCGGGAGCGTAGCTGCATGAAATTACGTCAGCCTTATCTCTGATTGCATGAAAAATATCCAGAAGATCTGTTGTTTCAGGTTGGAATGGGCAGCATACCGGTAGCAGCGAACATCCGTATGCTATTCCAACTACACCGTTTCCGTTTTTCTCGGCCACCGCTATCCCAGCGCATGCAGTTCCGTGATCTTCATCACTATCCCCTGGCTTGGGGAATTTCGGGTTTCCATCGCCTCTATCTACAAAATCGAATGGGTCAAGATTTATGTTGACTAATTTGTTTACAAGGTCAGGATGTGTGAGGTCAAATCCAAAATCAATCACAGCGATAACAACATCTGGATCCCCACCACCATCCAATCTATTCCAGGCTTCTCTTGCATTTATATCTGCACTTGGCGATACACCATCCTGGTTGTTGGTTTCTAACTGCCATTGCTTCCGAAAGAAATTATCTGCGGGCCTTGCAACAGTTGTAGCGGCAATAGCTAATCGGTTTACAAGATTTGGTTCCGCGATTTCCACGACTTTTTCATTTTCATTCTCTATTTTATTGGCAAGTTCAATTGGATTTTCCCAGTTTCCCGGCCTTTGAGCAAACACATATATCATTTGATCATCCTCATATACTTTTACTTTGTCCAACTTATATTTTTCTGCCAACGATCCTATCACATCTACCGTAACACCTGACGAAAATGTAACTATGATTTCATCGGTTAAATAAATAACTCCAAGATGCCCTTTCATTTGATAAACGTTATATGGTATGACAGAAGGCATTTCTCTTCTTATCCGGTCAATTGTTTCATTAATTTTAGGTGGAGATACCGGATTTGTGTATTCAATTTCATAGACTCTTGAAGAAATCTTCTTCACTCCGGCATCTGGTATCATCTTTTTTACCTCAGAAACTGTTCTTTCAATTCCCCTGGTACCCCTTTCTTTTACCAGGATAGTCAGCCTTTCTCCTAATATCTCCAGTGAAATTTTTTCGCCTGTTTTTTCATCACGTAAATAAAATTTGTCTGGCATAAAAAATTATTTTGAAAATAAAGATTGCAATTCCACACAACGACAGTCGCAACAAATGTATTTCAGGAGTACAGTAAAGCCATCCAATCAGACAATTAAGCTTCATCAACTTTGAACTCATTCCAAAATCGTCCATCTTTGTCGTAATCGTTGAGGGTAAAGGAAACAGGAAAGTCTTATTTTTTTTTATTTCGAAGTATTAGTTGAAGCAGAATTAAAATAAAAGAAAGGGTAGCAAAGACATCGAATTCCTGTATTTCGTCTTCTAAAATACACCAATCAGTAGGCCTTACCAAAATTAGATTGGTCAGTTAGGCTACCGTATTGGAGCCTTTTATTTGAGCGGACACGCGGGAAGAACGCAAGCGTTTATTCCAAAAAAACAAAAGAAGTAAAAGAATGAAAATGCCAGGTACTATCCATTTCCAGCTAATAGATTTTTTTAATTCAACTACTTCCGCCTTTCCCGTCAAAATGGGTGCGGCCCAATGAAATGGCAAAGATTCCGGGTTCATTTTTATAAATTCCAGTTTCGCTTTTTGTAAAGCAACATCAGTTGTTTCTCCATCCGAGAGGTATTTATAAAAAAGTGTAGTAAGCCCATAGGTCGATTTGCTATCAACTGACCAAAGATTAGTAATGGCAGAGGGAATTCCCAGGGCCGCAAAGCCACGGTTAAAACTGAATACTCCCTCACCCTTGTATAAACGACCCGCCGCGGTTTGACAGGCAGATAATACAATTAATCGGGTAAGAGGTCGCTTTTCACTTATAAGATCGGACAAGTATAATACGGAATCAGAAAACCAGATCACCGGTTCTCCCTGAGTACTGGTATCGGAAGCATGCGTATATAAGTGTACAATCTTGTAATCCGAATATCGATGCATAAAATTATACCTGGATGCTTTAGTAGCTACCAGTTTGTCGGGATCGCTAAAATAATCTTCTATTTTAATCAGGGATTCATCACTTCCGGAAAGGTCAGGCAAATCGGGATTGTTCGGATAACGCAAAGGAGCAATACCAAGAAAATTTTTAAAGGCCGGCCCTGCTTCAGAAAATTGATTCAGCAAATAGCGGGCAGAATATGTATAAGTAACCGCGTGATCCTCCAGAAAATATTTAGGGCCTTTATTACTAAATGAAGTTACTAATGCTTCAAAAGGAAAAAAATGGCCATCCGGAGATACTATTATTCTTTCCGGACCTAAAGGAAAATTACCAAACAAGAGATGATAAAGCTGATTCGATATGTTATTGTACTCTTTAAAATTTGCATTTTGCTGGCTAAAGCTTGAAGTATAGATTATAAAAAGATTTGAAAGCCTATCGAAATCCTGTTTATTAATTTTATTAAACCGAACCGAACCTGAAGTAATTACAAGTGAATAAATGGCACTATCTCCGGCAAACAATTCGATCAATGCAGAATTACCATTCAGAATCCGCTGTTGAACATCTGTTATGGTGATCAAAGACGTATCAAAGAAACCCTGGTAATAAAGGGGGTTTGTAGTTTTAATAGTCGCTAATAACTTATCCTGGGCCTGTCGGTTTGAAAACAATTCTTTTTGAATTTCAGCTGTACTTTCCCCGGACTTATTTAAAGATTTCAATTCAACTTCTAACGCATGTACATTTCTTTTAACCTGGGCCAATGCCATCATTTCTCCTGGCCTTACCAGGTATTGTTCGTTCAATTGATCGTTTAACAAAACCGCCCGGCTTCTTTCGAAAAAATAAAATGCATTCTCTGGTGAACCGGCCAGGTAAGATGCTTCAATGGCATGATCATACAATCTCCTTTTACTTAGTCTCCAGAAAAGCTTCGATTGTGTTTCAGATTGGGTTCGTCTTATGGCTGTAAACAACTGATCGCTCAATCTGTAGGCACGAATTGCCATTGACAATGCATCAGCCTTATTTTTCTTCTTGTATTGCTCATAGTAAGCGTCTGCCTTATCCAGGAAAAGTCCACTAACGTATTCAATGATCGCATTATCCAGCAGGCTGTCGGCATTGTTTACAATATCCTGTTCTGAAATGCCCGGTTTTATCTGGTCTAATGCCCTTTGATAAAAAATAAATGCGGAATCAAAATTATTTTTCGCCACATAAGCATTGGCTATATTAGTTAAGATATTTACCTTTTCACTGGAACTAGCATCTGGCAAAGCCAGGAAATAATATTTTAATGCCAGATCATATTGCCGCAGCATCCTGGAATAAAGATTAAAGCCGATATTATTCATTATTTCAGCGCAAGCAATTCGGTTATTAATCTTTTGGTTGAAGTAGTATGCCTGTTCATAAAGTTTGAGAGCGCCCTTAATGTCTCCTTTAGCTTCTGTTACCCTTGCATAAAACGCGTACAACGCCCCAAGGCTGCTTTCATTACCCTTACTCTTATTCTCAGCAATCTGTTCTAATACCAGTTTTTCAGCTTCTCCATATTTTTTTAAAAAGATCAATGAATTCATTTTCACAACTGGAAAACTGCTAATATAGTAAGCTGCATATGCAACCGTTTGCTGATTCTCCCGAACAAGCTGTTCACCGATTTCTGCACTCTCCCAGGCCCGGTAATAATCGCCTGTCTTAAAAAAATCATTTGATCTTGTGTAAAGTAGTGAAACTACCAGGCCATGTGCAGCTTTCAACCGAAGTCCGATCACAATACAACTATCAAGACATGCCCTGGCGGCAACTGGTTGTTTTAAGGAATCATAACAAATCCGGAGATTGTTATAATTGCGCGGTAAAAGTGAACGATCTCCTCTCATTACAATACCGCCATTATTAATGACACTGATCGATTGTTTTATAAACCCAATACCCTTCAAATAATCTTTCTTTAATGCATATAACCAACCCACCCGCTGCAATAGAAGTGCATAGGTAGAGTCGTTAGGATTTTTGCATTGTCTGATTTTATCAAGAGAAGGGACCAATTCCGCCAATTGCTGATCGGGAGTGTTTTTAAGTGAATCTCTTAGTAAGGTAATTCGTTGCCAAAGTAATTCCCTGTCGGGGCATTGAGCCGACAGAGAATTTGTATAACCCCAAAAAACAATCAGTACCAGGCAGATTTTCTTGCACATGCTAAATTCATTCTTTTTTAAATTCAATATACCTTCCGTCTACAGTACTACGAGTAACACCGATCGGGACATGTTTAATTATGTTATTATTCCAATCACTAATAATTGCAGTACGAACAAAATTATTACGGATCATACAATCAATCATTTTTCCACTGGCTACCGGTGTTGCAAAGGATGAACCTTCATAAGTACGACTCATAAAAGCTGCTGCGTACTGGCAGCACATTGACGGGTTAAAAACACCTAAAGAAACAAATCGCGTTGAATAATTCTGGTAATAGCAAGGTTTGAGTACAGAATTTAAACTGGTAACAGCAGTTACATTTGAAAACTCCCTGGTGAAACAGGCTGGATAAAAGAATTTGTTATTGGCACCAAGCTCATTATCGTTGGTTGTTACATTTTTACAATATTGCATCTGATCATGAGTAGATAAAACATTACCTGCTGAAACAAATACAGGGATTGGATCTGCTTTAAGTTTCAGGGTCTTCTCAAAATAATTTCTCAAAATAGGATCTGACGTTCCGTAGTATCCAAGACTGGCATTTATGAGGGTTGCTCGATTTTGTATAGCATAGCTCATAGCGCAACTAACACTAAAAATTGTCCCACGCTTTAGGCTGTCCAATGCTTTTAGTACCATAATCTTCGGATAGGCTGTAGTCGACTGCATGCTCTGTAGCGCCAAAGCGGTAACGCCTGTGCCGTGCCTTTGCTTATGATCATCTTTAAATTGATCGATATTTTCACCAGGTAAAAAATTAAACAGGGTTCTTTGTTGTCCGTTGCTGCGCCAGATGAGTCTGCCTATTCCGGACTTAAAAAGAGTGGTGTCAATACCAGTATCAATAACAGCTAACACAGCGATGGGGCTAATCTGTCTCGCTTCATCAATTGGTTCTTTTTTGGTAGGAATAATTGAGTCCTCTTCAAGTATTTCAACAATGGGAATATTTTGACTTATTTGAAGAACGTTCAAAAAATCACCACTGCCATTCGGGCCAGGAGGAGGAGGTGGCGGGGAAGAAACAGATTCACCCGCACCGCCAACAAATCGGATGTTCAAATTATACAAACTTGAATCACAGATACAAAATAATGAAAAATCAAACTTTGGAGTAATCCCTGGAAAATTGATTAAATAGTAATTTGTCAAAGAATCTTGAATGGCGGCTATTGCATCAGCCCTTGAAGCTGTACTAATTCCATCTTTGAATAGCACATTCCAACTGATTCTATCAAACATTTTATCTTGGACGACCTTTTTTGGAAATAACCATTTACAAGACATAAACGAACCTGTAATAATAAGTGCCGCTATCAGCAAGCGGCCTCCCTTGGGAATTAACCCGGATAATACTTTTTGTCGCATACAATTTTTTTTAGTTATATGGGTGTAGGGCAGAAAATTTCAGCTGTGCAGGGTGGAAAATATCAGATACGGTGTGAGTAATGCGGATTCATAATCGCACGATAGAAATTAACCAGTAATTCAACATTTTAATCGCGTTCTATTCTGTTGGCCAGTCCTCCAACCATTTAATGGCAATATCTTTATACATGAGGCCCTGGTCTTTTACAATTTGCAATAATCTCTTTGCTTCCGGGATGTCGCCCGGTCCGTTGCGTTTCATCAATGCCAACGCATGATAAAATTTCCCGGGATTCTTTTCTAAGCGGGTATTTTCTAGTTGAGTGAAAAACACGATTGCTTTGTCGTATTGTTCAAGGCGGAGGGAAACAATACCTGCATATTCTTTTGCAAGCGTTTTTGAACTATCCGTATTCAGTATATTTTCAAAGAGGGTGAGCGACTCTGTAAATTTCCCTTGATTGTATAATTGCTTTCCTAACTCCAGGCTATCCCCCATACTCATCGTTGGAGGTATTTCCTTCAGATTTTCTTGAATAAATTCTCCGGCCAGATTCAGAGGGGTAGCGGCGCCACTAAAAATTACAAAACGGAAGACTAGCGCAATCGTCACTGCCGCCGCTGCCACATAAGGCCAAAATCTTCGTACCAGGCCAGTGCGCTGAACGGGTCTTATCTCCCGATATATCTCGCGGAACCTTTCTTTCTTTTGAGCAGCTAGTTCCGCTTTCGCTGTATTTAATGTATTGAGATAAAAAGCCACTTCTTCAGCAAAGGCAGGATCCTGCTCGACCCGCTGATCAAATATCCTGCGCTCCTCAGGACTAAGTTCATTGTTAAAATAAGAATCAATATACCCGAGATGCTCTGACATTAGTTTATGTTATGAATTGCTTTTGTATAATTGTCTCAATTTTTCCATACACCGCAAACGGCTCGTCTTTACTACATCTGCAGTTTTGTACTCCATTAATACCACGATTTCTTTATCGGGGTATCCATCCGCCCAGAATAATAACAGTTTCCTGCACTGGTCACCGATTTCTTTCAATCGCTGGCCCAATAACGCTCTATCCGAGTTATCCATCATTCTTTGTACCACTGAACGGGCCGAATCAGAAAGTAGGTGAAGTAGATCTGTTATCTCCAGCGTGTGATGTACGCTGTTCTTATTAGTCGACTTTTTGCGCAAGAGGTCAACACATTTGTTATGGAAAATCTGGAAAATCCATGTTTTCAGGGATGAACGTCCCTCAAAAGACCGATTTATAATTTTTTGAATGGCCGATAAGATTGTATCGGAATAGGCATCGAAGGACTCATCCTCCGATAAAGAGTATTTGCGAATACCTTCCTTAATAAAATAGTCATACTGCCTGAATAATTGCTCTTCCGCTCTTGTTCTTGTAATACCGCTCTGCATCAGGCCGTCTGCTATTTCCTGCTCCGTAAGACGTGGGGAAATGTTTCCAGAGACCATAACCGCTTTATATATATATCAATTTACCCAAAATATAAAGCTTATCAAAAAAAATGTTTCTAAGATGTTTCCCTTAAGCAGCGTGCTGCGACTCATATATCAGAAGCGTAACCAAATCGAAGGAGCGAATAGTAACAATAACCATTAATAGTTTTTATATGAAAAAGATCATAACAGTTTTGATTTCTGTGTTCCTCTTTGTTTTGGCAGATGGAGGCACCCAGGCTCAAAGCGTAGAACTGATAACAGCGGCTAAGAAAAAACATAGAACAAAAATTGACGAACTATTAGGTGA
>Ga0190274_10002196_pt1 | contig 11464 bp, 8 predicted proteins | sample Popmic531T_FD_133002 | JGI IMG/M metagenome (GOLD analysis project Ga0190274, IMG submission 133002) | Populus adjacent soil microbial communities from riparian zone of Yellowstone River, Montana, USA - 531 T | ecosystem: Environmental > Terrestrial > Soil > Riparian zone | place: USA: Montana...
GCTCCCCGCCGCTAACAGTGCCCGCGTCCCAAATGATGAAATCCGAAATTCGCGAGGGAATGAAGATCGATTGGGATGCCCCGATCGAGATGGACGACGGCGTGGTGCTTCGCGGCGATGTGTTCCGTCCACTCGCCGACGGCAAATACCCGGTGATCCTCAGCTACGGGCCCTACGCCAAGGGCCTGTCGATGCAGGAGGGCTACAAGAGCCAGTGGCTGCGCATCGTCAAGGCGGCGCCTGACGTGCTGGAGGGCTCCAGCAACGTGCACCAGAACTGGGAGCTGTTCGACCCGGAGAAATGGGTGCCGCTCGACTACGCGCTGGTGCGCGTCGACTCGCGCGGCGCCGGGCGTTCTCCGGGCTATCTGGAGGTCTGGTCGCCGCGCGAGGCCAAGGACATCGCGCTCTGCGTCGACTGGGCCGGCGTGCAGCCCTGGTCGAACGGCAAGGTCGGCCTGCACGGCATTTCCTATTACTCGACCAACCAGTGGCATGCCGGGCCGCACAAGCCGAAGCATCTCGCCGCGCTGTGCATATGGGAAGGCTACTCGGACTATTACCGCGAGCTGTGCCGCCACGGCGGCATTCTCTCCGACTTCTTCTCAAGCTGGTATCCGCGCCAGGTGACGGCCGTCCAGAATGGCATTGGCGATCGTGGCGCAAAGAGCGTCGTCACCGGCGAGCCGGTCGCCGGTCCGGGCACGCTGACCGACGAGCAACTCCGGAAGAACCGCGCCGACTGCGACGGCGACGCGCTGCGCCACCGGCTGATCGACGACTATTACAAGCCGCGGTTGCCGAAGTTCGAAGACATCGACGCGCCGATCTTTTCCGCCGCCAACTGGGGCGGCATGGGGCTGCATCCGCGCGGCAACTTCGAAGGCTTTCTGCGCGCCGGCTCAAAGAACAAATGGCTGGAAGTTCACGGCGACACGCACTTCACGCTGTTCTACGCCAAATACGGCCAGGACCTGCAGCGCAAGTTCTTCGACCATTTCCTGCACGGCATCGAAAACGGCTGGGATAAGCAGCCCAAGGTGCTGCTCAACATCCGCCACCCCGGCGAGAAATTCGTGCCGCGTGCCGAGAACGAATGGCCGATCGCGCGCACGCAGTGGACCAAGTTCTATCTGCACTCGGATCGCGAGCTCGATCTCGTGCCGGCGACCGACGCGGCCACGCTGACGTACGGGACATCGAGCGATGGCGTGTCCTTCTCGACCGAGCCGATGGCGGAGCCGCTGGAGATCACCGGACCGGTCGCCGCCAAGCTGTTCGTGTCATCCGACACCACCGACGCCGACCTGTTCCTGGTGCTGCGCGTGTTCGACCCGCAGGGCAACGAGGTCGTGTTTATCGGCTCGAACGACCCGCGCACGCCGGTCGCGCTCGGCTGGCTGCGTGCCTCGCACCGCAAGCTCGACCCGAAGGAGAGCAAGCCATATCGGCCGTATCACACCCACGATGAGCTCTGGCCGCTGACGCCCGGCGAGCCGGTCGAGCTCGACATCGAAATCTGGCCGACCTCCATTGTGGTGCCGAGGGGCTATCGCCTGACGCTGACCGTGCGCGGCAAGGACTATGAATACGACGGCACCGACGCCGCGATCGCGCACGCGCCCTATCCGATGAAGGGCGTCGGCCCGTTCACCCACAGCAATCCGCTCGACCGTCCGCCGGAGATCTTCGGCGGCAAGAACACGCTGCACTTCGGCGGCAAGTTCGCGCCGTATGTGCTGCTGCCTATCATTCCGAAGAAAGACTGATGATCCGCGCCGCCATCATCGGTCTGGGACGTTGGGGCCGCTCGCAGGTCAACGCCGTGCAGGGCAAGAGCGGCGACATCCAGTTCGCCGCCGCATATACGCGTACGCGGGGGAGTGCCGAGGAATTCTGCCGCGAGAAAAATATTCCGCTCGCCGCGAGCTACAGGGAAGTCCTCGCCGATCCGAACATCGACGCCGTGGTGCTGGCGACACCGCACAGCCAGCACGCAGAACAGGTGATGCAGGCCGTCGCCGCGCGCAAGCATGTCCACGTGCAGAAGCCGCTGACGCTCGACCTGCCAAGCGCCAAGACAATCGTTGACGCTGCCAAGAAAGCTGGCATCACGCTGGCCGTCGGCTTCAACCGGCGCTTCCATCCCTCGATCGCCGAGGTGCGCAAGCGTCTGGCGGACGGCCAGCTCGGCCAAGTGATGTCGATGGTGGCGCAGCACACCACCAGCACGGGGCAGTTCATCGCGGCGGGCAACTGGCGGGCGCAGCCCGACGAAGCGCCTGGCGGCGCCCTCACCGCGGTCGGCGTGCATTCCATCGACCACATGATCGAATTCGGCGGCACAGTGCGCGACGTGCTCTGCACCACCGAGCGTTACCTTCCCGGTCCGTCGGACGATACGTCGAGCATCATGCTGCGCTTCGAGAGCGGCGCAACGGGGCTTCTGTTCTGCTCGGTCGCCACCGCCACCACGCTGAGCTTCACGCTGTTCGGCAGCAAAGGCCTCGCCGAGGTGTCGCGGCCGAACCTATCGCGGTTCCGCTTCGTGCCAACCTCGACCGTAGCGCCGACCGGGCCGGTCACCGCGCCGCCGGACGAGATCGTCGAGCACCCGACGTTCGACATGCTAAATGCCGAAATGAACGCGTTCGGCCGCGCCATCGCGCAAAAACGCGCGTACCCCATTCCGATAGAGCAGGTGTTGCACGGCATGGCGGTGTTCGACGCCGTGGTACGATCGGCCAAGAGCGGAAAAATAGAAAAAGTCGATTGAGACGAGGAAACGAGAATGGAAAAGCTCATCATCACGGTGGCCGGCGACTCGCGCACCTCCTACCCGCACAACAATCTGTGCCCGCCCCAGGAGGACATCGCGGCCTGCGCGCAGCAATACGTCGACGCGGCCAAGGCCGGCGCGGCCATCTCGCACATCCACGGCCGACGCACGCTGGAGGAAACGATCCAGTCCGACGGCAGGATGGTGTCGCGCATTCACCATGCCGACTGGAAGACACTGCACCACATGATCACCGACAAGGTCGACACGATCATGCAGTACGGCGTTGCCTCGGCGCGCATCGAGGAAAAGATCGAGCTGATGAAGCTCGGCCCCGACATGATGGCAGTCGCATTCAACGCACACGACGAATACTTCCAGCCGGTGCCGACGCTGCCACCGAAGCGCATGATGGCGATCCATCCGGTGGAGGAATTGATCGCCTACGCCAAGGCGGCCGAGGAGCACAACGTCAAGCTGGAGTGCGAATGCTTCCAGACCGGCGCGTTCTGGCATCTCGATTTCGTCCGCAAGGCCGGCTACCTCAAGAAGCAGACCTACGTGACGCTGTTCATCGGCTGGCCCGGCGGCACCTGGATGCCGCCGACCGAGCGGGCGCTGCAGTTCTTCGTCGACAACCTGCCGCCCGATGTCATTTGGAACGTCAGCGTGATGAACCCGGAAAAGCAATGGTCGATCCTGGCGCTTGCCGTCGCGCTCGGCGGCCACGTGCGGGTCGGCTACGAGGATAACCCGTTCATCGCGCCGGGGGAGTTCGCGAAAAACAACGCTGTGCTGGTCGACCGCATGGTCGGCATCGCGCAGCGGCTCGGCCGCGAGGTGGCGACGCCAGCGGAGGCGCGGAAGATTCTGGGGCTGCAGAGGACGCAGTGACTATCTCCGCCCTCATCCTGAGGAGCGGCCCGTTAGTGCGTTTACGCGCGTCTTCGACGCGCTATGGGCCGCGTCTCGAAGGATGGGGCGGCCTCGTGCTTCGAGACGCGTTGCTTCGCAACGCTCCTCAGCATGAGGCCGAGTGAGAGCCGTCGAAAGGCAAGCATGCAACAGCGTCCCCTCGGCAATTCCAACCTCACTGTCTCCGCCGTCGGGCTCGGCTGCAACAATTTCGGCCGCCGCGTGCATGACGCGACAGCCGTGCGTGCCGTGGTGCACAGGGCGCTCGATCTCGGCGTCACGCTGTTCGACACCGCCGACGTGTATGGCTACGGCAAGTCCGAGGAGTTTCTCGGCGAGACGCTCGGCGCCCGCCGCAAGGACATCGTGCTGACAACCAAGTTCGGTCTGGCCATGCAATCACCCGGATCGGGCGGAGCGTCACGGCGCTACATCGCCCAAGCAGCCGAGGCAAGCCTAAAGCGGCTCAAGACCGACTGGATCGACCTTTATCAAGTCCACTTCCCCGACCCGAAAACACCGATCGAAGAGACGCTGGCCGCGCTCGACAAACTGGTCCAGCAGGGCAAGGTCCGGGCGATCGGCTGCTCGAACTTCTCGGCGAAGCAGTTGAATGAAGCGCAGGACACCGCGGCAAAGCGAAAGCTGGCGGCGTTCACGACATGCCAGGACGAATACAGTCTGCTGGAGCGCGGCATCGAGCAGGAGCTCGTTCCGGTTATCGAAAAGCGCGGCCTTGGGGTTCTGCCGTTCTACCCGCTCGCAAGCGGGCTGCTCACTGGCAAATACAAGCGTAACGAGCCGATGCCGAAGGACGGGCGGCTCGCACACAGCGCCCGCCACAGCGGCTTCATTAGCGACCGCAACTGGAGCCTGGTCGAGAAGCTTGAGGCCGTTGCCTTACGATCGGGTCATTCCATGCTGGAGCTGGCGTTCGGCTGGCTGCTCGGCAAGCCGATGGTGGCGAGCGTCATTGCCGGCGCCACCAAGCCCGAGCAGATCGAGGCAAACGTAAAGGCAAGCGAGCGCCGCCCCTCCGCCGCGGTGCTCGCCGAAATCGATCGCATCACCGCATGACAAAACGCGCTCTCATCATCGGCGGCTCGGTCGGAGGTCTGTTCGCCGCGAATCTGCTGCGCGACGTCGGCTGGGATGCCGTCGTGTTCGAGCGCAATCCGGAAGAGCTGGCCGGCCGCGGCGCCGGCATCGCCACGCACCCGCAGCTTCACGACGTCACGCGGCGGCTCAACATTCTGTTCGACGACTCCATGGGCATCAGCGTCGACAAGGTCGTGTTCATCGACCACGACGGCCAAGTTTACGACGAGCGCGACACCGTGCGCGTGATGAGCTCGTGGGGCCGCATCTACCGCTCGCTGCGCGATCGGTTGCCATCGGAGAACTATCGCCTCGGCATGACGCTGACACGCGTCGAGCAGGACGCGGACGGTGTTACCGCGATCTTCGCCGACGGCACGCGCGAGCGCGGCGACATGCTGATCGGCGCCGACGGCGGGCGTTCGACGGTGCGCGAGCAGTTCCTGCCGGACGCACAACCGGTCTATGCGGGCTATGTGGCGTGGCGCGCGATGCTCGACGAGCGGCAGATTTCGCCGGACATCCATGCCGAGATTTTCCACCGCTACACCTACTGCCTGCCGCCGGGAGAGCTGTTCCTCGCCTACCCGGTGCCCGGCCGCAACAACGAGACCGAGGCCGGCAAGCGCGCCTATAACATCGTCTGGTACCGGCCCACGACACCGGAACAGCTCGCGGACTTCTGCACCGACACGACCGGCAAGAACCATGGCACCAGCATCCCGCCGCCGCTGATCCGTCCGGACGTCATCGCCTGGGCCAAGCAGCAGGCCCGCGATCTGGTCGCGCCGCAGGTGTCGTGGATCTTCGAGAACGACCCGCGGCCGTTCTTCCAGGCGATCTTCGACATGGATACGCCGCAGATTGTGTTCGACCGCGTCGCCCTGCTCGGTGACGCCGCGTTCCCGGTGCGGCCGCATCCCGGCGCCGGCACCACCAAGGCGGCGGTCGATGCGGCATATCTGGCTGACGCGGTTGCCGCTCACGGCGTGGAGGCTGGCCTGCAACGCTACCAACGCGTCCAAGGCGCATTCGGCAGCGGCCTGGTGCGGCAGGGCCGCATCGACGGCTCCTACATCACCGACCAGCACAAGCCGCGCGAGCAGCGCCGCAACCCGGACATCACCTGGGCGGTCGACGACCTGATGCGCGACCATGATGGGCGCAGCGAGGTGGTGCTGAGGCTGTTTAACGAGAGCCGCCGCATGGCAGAATGAGAATAGACGGAATCCACGAACAAGCCCGGCAAGACCGGGAAGAAAACTGAAGGGGAGGCCCATGAGCTATCGCGAGGTGAGCGAGATCCGCGACGGAATGCGGATCGACTGGGACATGCCGATCAAGATGGAGGACGGCCTGGTCCTGCGCTGCGACATCTACCGGCCCGTCAAGAACGGCCGCTATCCGGTGATCCTGACTTACGGCCCCTACGGCAAATGGCTGCACTTCGCGGACCTCTACAAGGAGCAGTGGGACCGCATGTGCGAGGAGCACCCGGACGTCCCGACCGGCTCCACCAACAAGTATCAGTGCTGGGAGGTGGTCGATCCGGAGAAATGGGTGCCAGACGGCTACGTCGTGATCCGCGTCGATAGCCGCGGCGCCGGCCGTTCGCCCGGCGTGATCGATATCTGGTCGCTGCGCGAGGCGCAGGACCTGGCGCAGTGCGTCGAATGGGCCGGCGTGCAGCCGTGGTCGAACGGCAAGGTCGGGCTGAACGGCATCTCATATTACGCCGAGAACCAGTGGCAAGCGGCGGCCTTGCAGCCCAAGCACCTCGCCGCGATCTGCCTTTGGGAAGGCGCGGCCGACTTCTACCGCGACATGGCGCACCACGGCGGCATCTTCTGCTCGTTCTCGAAGAACTGGTCGCGCTCGCAGGTCTACACGCTGCAGCACGGCCTCGGAAAACGCGGCTTCAAGAGCCGCATGAACGGCGACTGGGTATCCGGCCCGCTTGAGCTGACCGAGGAAGAGCTCGGTGCCAACCGGCGCGACTTCTACGAGGATTGCCTCGCCCACAAGCTCGACACCGACGAGTTCTGGCAATCGCGCATGCCGGACTGGTCGAAGGTGAAGGTGCCGCTGTTCTCGGCCGCCAACTGGGGCGGCCAGGGCCTCCACCCGCGCGGCAATTTCGAAGGCTTCACGCGCGCCGCCTCAAAGCAGAAATGGCTCGAGTGTCACGGCATCGAGCACTGGACGCACTTCTACACCGACTACGGCGTTGCGCTGCAGAAGAAATTCTTCGGCCATTTCCTCAAGGGCCAGAAGACCGGCTGGGACAAGCAGCCCAAGGTGCAATTGCAGGTGCGGCACATCGACAAGTTCGTCGAGCGACATGAGATGAGCTGGCCGCTCAAGAGCACAAAATGGACCAAGCTGTTCCTCAACCCGGCCGACTTCACGCTGTCATCCAAGCGGCAGGCGAAGAAATCGTCGGTCACCTACAAAGGCCTTGGTGACGGCGTCACCTTCCTCACCGAGCCGATGAAGCAGGACACCGAGATCACCGGGCCGATCGCGGCGAAGCTGTGGGTGTCGTCGGCGACCAGCGACGCCGATCTGTTCCTGGTGATGCGGGTGTTCTCGCCAGACATGAAGGAGGTCGTGTTCCAGGGTGCGCTCGATCCCAATACGCCGATCGCGCAAGGATGGCTGCGCGTGTCGCATCGCAAGCTCGACAAGAAACTGTCGCTGCCCTATCGGCCCTATCACACCCACGACGAGGAGCAGAAGCTCAAGCCCGGCGAGGTGCATGAGGTCGACGTCGAGGTTTGGCCGACCTGCATCGTGGTGCCGGCCGGCTATCGCGTCGCGCTCACCGTGCGCGGCAAGGACTACGTCTATGGCGGCGGCGCGTCGGCCGGGCTGAAGACGCTGGGCACCGCGTGGACCGGCGTCGGGCCGTTCCAGCACAACGACCCGCGCGACCGGCCGGCCTCGGTGTTCGGCGGCAACGTCACGCTGCACGCGGGGCCGGGCTGGAATGCCTATCTGTTGCTGCCGGTGATTCCGGCGAGGAAGTAGGTCAATGTCGTTTCGGAGTTCGACGGCCAAAACTTACAGTTCACCGGTGTGTATTAGATTCGCACAGGCCGCAACATGAACCGGCCAACTTTTTCCACGCAATCCGTCAGCGAATCGATTCGAATCAAATTTCGCGAATCGAATCGCGAATCGAATCGAATCGAATCGAGCCTCCGCAAAATTTCGATCGTTATGCGACGCGCGCGCCGGACGTTTTTGCCGTGGCAGGCACATCATAGGTCGCCATCACGCCGTCCACGACCGTGTTGAACTCGCTCCAGTCGGTTTCGCGATAGTTGTGGTTGCGGATGATGAAGGACGCGCCGGCGTAGAACTTTTCGTACTGCAGGTGCCGGCCGGCGAACTCCGAACCGACCATGTCCCAGGCGAGCTTGAACAGCTTCATCCGCGTGACGCTGTCGGCCTGCGGCGTCTGCCAGAACGTCTCGAACTGCCGCTTCATCTCGGGATCGTCCATCACCGAGATGTCCGCCGGCATCTGGAACACTCCTCCGCCGCACAGCGTGCGCAGTTCATCGATGAACAGGCTGTAGTTCTGCGTGCACCACTCCAGCCCCGCATACATGAAGCGGCGGTTGAAGCAGGCGTAGCCGTCCGGCCAGCTTTCGAACGCGTTGATCTGGCCGTTCACCAGGCCGCCGATCGTCGCCTCGATCGCCGCCATCTTGCCGAGCGTCTCGCGCACCGCCGGCACCTGGTCGGCGCCGGTGGCGTTGGCGATCCGGCTGCATAGGCCGAGCAGCAGGCGCATCTTCGACCAGTAGCGCACGTTCGACTGGTGATTGCCGAAGCAATGGCTCGGCGTCTTGATGTAGATGTCGCGCGACAGCAACGCATCGTCGTGGACGAACACCTTCTCCCACGGCACCTTGACCTCATCGCACATCAGCATGCTGTCGCTTTCGTCGTAGCGCCAGGCCAGCGGCGAATCGAACTCCGAGGTCAGCCCGACCGCGGCGGGCTTGCGCGACCACAGCGTCAGCCCCTTGGCGTTGCAGGGGATCGCGCAGGTGATCGCCTCCTTCTTCTGATCGGGGGCAAGAGGAATGACGTTGCCGATCCAGATCTCGTTGGCGTAGAGCGCGCCGGTCGCCAGCATCTTCATGCCGGAGATCACGACGCCGCTGTCGTCCTCTTTCACCACGCGCAGCGTCGGCACCGGGATATTCTGCTTGTGATAGAACTCCGGATTGCGGGCCGCCTGCGGCGGCACCACCGCGTAGACGACATAGGTGTCGTTGTCGCGGATGGTCCGATGGTACTTCACCAGATTGTCCGCGAAGGCGTATGGCTTCGGCAGCGCATCGGGCTTCATCGCCATGCCGGTGACGAAGGAGGCGACATGGTCGGGCGAGCGGCCGAACATGCCGAACGTCAGATCCGCGATCTTCTTGTGCGCGTTGCTGCGTTTTTGCAGGTCGTCGCGGGTCTTGGCGCGCAGGAAATAGATGGAATGGCGGCCGCCGTCCTCCTCATAGCTCATGGCATCGCGGTTCGCCGGGTCGGCCTTCATGTCGTAGATCGCCGCCACCGTCTTTGCGGCTTCGCGGAACGCCGGATGGCGCGTCACGTCGTCGACCCGCTCGCCGCCGATATAGACCACACGGCCGTCGCGCAGCGATTCCAGATGCTCTTTGCCGGTGCGCAGCATTGGCGGCTCCTCGCTTCTAAGCGTGCAAACTCTATCATGCGCTTGGCGCGGCGCGAATTGCACTTGGCGCAATGAAAGGCCGGGCTCTGACGAGCCCGGCCAATAAACGGTGCCGCCGGATTTAACGGCTTGCCGCGCGGCGCTCGACTCGCACCTGCATGATGCGGTTGGTGCTGCTCTGGTGAATCAGCAGGCTGCCATCTTTCGTTGCCCGCATATGCCGGATGATGCCGGCATAGATGTTGCCCGACGGGATCGCCCAGCTCTGGAACGTCTCGGTCTTGGGATCGAAGCGCACCAGCGGATCGGGCCGCATGCCCGACTCGTTGTACCAGACGATGCCGTTGACGACGAGGATCGCGTACGGATGCGACTTCGGCCCGCTCGGCGACGGCCACTCCTTGATGTCGCCGGTGTTCGGATTGTAGCGGCCCAGCCGGCCGAGACCCGAGTTGACGTACCAGATCGTGCCATCCTCGGCGATGTCGAGGCGCCGCACCGTGGTTCCTTCCAGGGGTAGCTTCACTTCCGTCAACGCCATGTTGACCGGGTCGATCTTGTAGAGGCACGGGCGGCCGTTGCAGGAGAACCACGGATTGCCCTCGGCATCGATCTTGATGCCGTACGGCTTGGCGTTCGGGATCTTGAGGGTGACGAGCTTGATGTCGCCGCTGTCCGGATCGAGGCGGCCGACCATGTTGCTGTTCTGCAGAGTGAACCAGGCAATCCCCCTACGATCGAACACCAGCGTGTGCGGGTCCTTCGCGTTCGGGTCTGGCATCTTGTAAACCTTGATCTGCCCGGTCTTGGAATCGATATAGCCGACCGTGCCGTTCTTGTTGCCCGTGTACCAGGCGTTCCCCTTGGCATCGAGTTCGACCGTGTGAGGGTAGGCGTTGCCCGGAAGCTGGTACTCCTTCATCTCGCCGGTCTTCGGATCCAGCCGGCCGATCACGTTGCCGAACTGTCCGGCCCACCAGATCGATCCGTCGGGCGCCTCCATCGGATCGCGCGACCGCTGCCCGAGCTGTGGGTTCACCCATTCCTTCCATGTGATCTGCACCGGGCCGGACACCAGCGTGGGAGCGCGCCGGGTATTCGGAGGGAAATGCGCGGCGAGGTATGTGGTGAGCTTGTCCCGCATATCAGGGTTGGCCGACATGTCGATCATCGTGCCGATCAGCTCGTTCCAGCCTTCGCGCGTGTAGCCCAAGCTGGCGGTGATCAGGTTGGTGCGGTGGCACGTCACGCAGAGGCCCTCGACCAGCAGCTTGGCCTCGCCCTCCGGCATGGCGGGCTGCTGGCCCTGCGCCTGGGCGGCGAGCGGCGAGAACGCAAGAACCGTGGCGGCAAACAAAGCTGCGTTGAGCGACTTGGGCATTCAGGCCTCCAGGGTCAGTGAATTCGGATGCGGCTGGCGCGACACGGCGGCGGCATCGTGCTCCCGCACAAATTGTAGCCGCTCGCAAAACTCCGCGCTATGGTCGCGGCGCCCTTTCAAGGGACGTTTGCGAGGAACGCCATGGCGCAATTGCCCAAGGAAATGCCCAACCTTCAGGAGCTGCTGGTCGACACCGACAAGGTGCCGTGGCGGGAAAAGTCGCTCAAAGGCATTTCCGAGAAGATGCTGTGGCGCAACGAGGAGACCGGCGCGTCGATCGCGCTGATCCGGTTCGCCAAGGGCTCGGGCATTCCGCAGCCGCACTACCACGCCTCGAACCAGTTCATGTTCTGCCTGAGCGGCAAGTACGAATACACGGCGACCAACACGGTGCTCACCGCCGGCAGCTTCTACTGCAATCCGAAGGGCAACGTGCACGGGCCCGCGGTCGCGCATGAGGACACCGTGGTGGTCGAGGTCTATGACGGCCCGCATTATCCGGAAAAGCCGTCGTGGTACACCGACGAGCGCGACGCGCATTGAAACACAGGGAAGCTGACGCCATGCCCCGCAAACAAGTCCAGTCCGA
>Ga0190274_10002197_pt1 | contig 11457 bp, 7 predicted proteins | sample Popmic531T_FD_133002 | JGI IMG/M metagenome (GOLD analysis project Ga0190274, IMG submission 133002) | Populus adjacent soil microbial communities from riparian zone of Yellowstone River, Montana, USA - 531 T | ecosystem: Environmental > Terrestrial > Soil > Riparian zone | place: USA: Montana...
CGCAGCTGGCCGAGCAACGCCAGCACCTCACGCGCAGACTGACGGTCCAGATCGCCGGTGGGTTCATCGCAGATCAGAAGTTTGGGGTCGGAGACGATGGCCCGCGCGATTGCAACGCGTTGCTGCTGTCCGCCGGAAAGCTCACCCGGTTTGTGCTTGGCGCGATCAGTTAGACCCACCAGCGCCAGCGCGAGTGCAGCATTCTCGGCACATTTGCGGTAACTGAGCTTCGTCAACATCAGGGGAAGCTCGACATTGCGCTGCGCCGAGAGCATCGGCAACAGGTTGTAGGACTGGAAAATGAATCCGACGCTGTTCGACCGCCAGCGGGCGAGCTGGACTTCGTTCAACTTGGCGACATCGCGACCGTCGACGATCACGCTGCCGGAGGTGGGCAGGTCGAGTCCGCCGATCAGATTGAGCAGCGTGGTCTTGCCGGATCCCGAGGGCCCCATCAGCGCGAGGAATTCGCCGGTGCCGACGTTGAGGTTCATTCCCCGCAGCACTTCGACTTCCTGCTTGCCGCGGTAATACACCTTTCGTACGTTTTTGATCTCGACCATTGAGCTCATTCAGATTCTCCCTTTCGCTAGCGTCAAGCGTAGTACGAGTCCTGGTAGTTCCGGAAATGCATGATGGGGCCGTCTCCCGCGCACAACTTCGGCTGCGTAAGATGTTTCTTGAAATTCAAGACTTTCAGGTCTTGTTCTACGTCGAAGTAGAAGCGTTCGGCGAACTGCTTGCCCATCTGCAGCGTCAGGTCTCTCGAGCCAAGGTCGGACACGAACAAGCGGCACTTGTGCAGCATTCGCTCCTGGTCGATTGGCGTGAAGGAGTGGGTGACCGCCAGCCGGGCCGGACCCAGCTCGAAGGACTGGAACAGCAGGCTGATGCCCGAAAAATTGCAGACCATGCGCGCGTCCGGCGCGCCGGCCCCGAGCGAGTAGTTCAAACCGAGTTCCATGCGCAAACCCTGTGGCGTACGTTCCATTGCCGTAAGCGTAGGTAATACATAGCCATGCAAGCTCACGACGTGGGCAGTGTCGGCAAAATTTTCCAGGACATCCCGGAACGGCGCGGTCGCCGTCCAGCTCTTGGTCTCGTACGGAACCATGTCCTTCTGTTCGACTATTCCGGCGCAATACGGTTCGTGATCCGGCGGCAAGCCCTTGGAGTGGTGCCACATCAACACCATGCCATCGACTTCCCGCGTCGGAAAAAGCTCGAGCGACACGCGTGGTACCCGATCGCAGTACGGAATGGACGCGCATTCTCCTGAGACCGCGTTCCACTGCCAGCGATGAAATGGGCAGACGATGCGATCGGCGCGCAAAGCGCCGTTGTGCGACGCGAGATGCGCGCCAAGGTGGGGACAAAAGGCGTCCGACACTCGCGCTACGCCATCGCTCGTGCGGTAGACGATCAACTGGCGATTGAAGAAATAGATGGGGTGCAACGTGTTGTCGCGTGCGTCGGCCGATTCGGCGACGCAAAACCAGCCGTTGGCGAATCCGGAGTTTGGAGCGCGCTGGGCGAGAGGTAAGGGTTCGGTCAACGACATGTTTTTTATTCGAATCTGCTGTCCGTGTCCGGCCGTCGGCGCGATAGGCAAGACAATCCAAATGTGCAACTATGGAAATACACTGCAGGTGGCGGTAGATTGGTGGCGGTTCGCCTAGTTTGACCGCCGCGCACCAGAACCAGAATCCGAAGTCGAATCGGGTCGCCGCATACGTACAGAACCGCGCCAAAAGGACCTTGGACAGCATGACCCACGCCTATCTGCTTCGCAAGTATCTCGCGCGTCACAAATTGCGGGTGGCGATGATGATGCTCTCCGTCTTCGCCGCCTTCTCTATCTACGGAGTATTCCAGTCGTTGCTCGCCAGCCTTTCCAGCGGCGTGCGGATCGAAGGCTCGGAGCGGATGCTGACGATGTCGCGTCAGTCGATGACGCATCCGCTTCCGGTCGCCTACTTCTCGCGCCTGGCGGCGGTCCCGGCGGTCGACATCGTTTCGCACGCCACCTGGTTCGGGGGCTTTCTCGGCACGCAGCGCACACTGGTGGCGACCTATGCGGTCGAACCGGAGAGCTATCTGAAGGTTTACTCGAACGTCGTGATACCTGCCGAACAGGTGGAGGCGTGGCAGTCCGACAGGAGATCGGTACTGGTCGGGGAGTTTTATGCGAAGCGATATGGGTGGAAGGTCGGCGATCAGATAGCGCTCGGCAGCAACCTGTGGGTGCGCGCCGATCGTGATTCGTCCTGGCACTTCACTGTTGCCGGCATTTTCCGGCATCAGGACGCCGACGACGAGACCAATGCCATATTGCTCCACTACGACGCGCTGAACGAGGCACGCGCTTTCGCGCGAGATACGATCGGCTGGCTGGTCTTTCTGCATCGCAAGGACTACACGGCTGACGCCACCGCAAGCGCGGTCGACCAGGTTTTCCGTAATTCCGCCGATGAAACGCGGACCATCCTCGAGCGGGCATTCCTCGAAACGTTCATCGAGCAGCTGGGTGAGGTGGGTGCCATCGTCGCAGCGGTGCTGAGCGCAGCGTTCATCATGGTGCTCATGGTGACGGCAAACACCTTTGCCGTGGCCATCCGCGAGCGCGTACGCGAGGTGGCGGTGATGCGTGCCATCGGGTTCCAGGTGCGGCGCATCTACCTTCTCATGTTCGCCGAGGCGCTGTTGATCATCGTGATTCCCGGTGTGGCCGGGCTGGGGCTGGCAACGGTGATCCTGAATGGCATGGGCGAACTCATCGGGTTCCTCGGCCCCGCAACGATGGGCCTCAGGACGATAGCGGAAGCAATAGCGATCATGGTGGTGCTGGCGTTCCTGGTCAGCGTGGTGCCGGCCTGGCAAATCGGGCGCATGCGCATCGTCGACGCGCTCTCGAGGGCCTGAATGTGACTTTGAAATCTTTCATTACGCTGCTCGAAATTCAGATCAGGCATCTGATGAGCCAGCCAGTCCTGGCGGCCCTGTCCATCCTCAGCGCCGCGGTCGTCGTAGCCGTGTTCGTCGCGGCGATGTCCATCGCGGCGGGAATCGACAACGCCGTGGCACGCGCAGGCGCACTCGATGTCGTGTTGGTCATGCGCACCGGGGCCACGGCAGAGGCGAACAGCCAGATCAATGGCGCGAGCGTCGAGATCCTGCGCGGTGCGCCAGGCGTGTTGCGCGACAAGGACGGGGCGATGATTTCGCCCGAGTTCTATTCCGTCATGGAGATCGAACAGGGCAGCGGCAAGAAGGCGTTGAACATTCCGATGCGCGGGGTCGATGCGCGCGGCATTGCACTGCACGATATCCGCATCGTCGAAGGAAGAATGTTCGAGACGGGCCGCGCGGAAATAATCATCGGGCAGTTGGCCCATTCCCGGTACGCGCACATCAAGGTCGGTGGGAAATTGCGGCTTGGCAGCAGCGACTGGCAGGTCGTCGGGGTCTTCGCGAGCAACGGCACCGTGGAGGAATCGGAACTATGGTCTGACCTGCGCGTGGTGCAGAGCCTGTTCGGGCGCAACAATACGGTGCAGTCGGTGCGTCTGCTGATGGAAGAAGGCCAGGACGCCGCCGGGGTCAATCGCTGGATCGAAACCGAGCCGCGCCTCACCGCGTTCGCACAGAGTGAGCCTATCTACTATGCCCGGCAGGCGCGCAGTCTTACTTCTCTTATCAACGGGTTGGGCTATCCACTGGCGTTCATGCTGGCCGCCGGTGCGGTGGCCGGCGCCCTCAATTCGATGCAGGCCGCCGTCATCTCGCGCCGCCGCATCTTTGCGACTCTGCGCTCCTTCGGTTACAGCCATCGGCTGGTGATGGTGTCGACGGTGGTCGAGGCGATGGTGCTCGCCCTGATCGGCGCGCTGCTGGGATTCTCCTTGATGTACGTCGGACTGGACGGTTCCGGGACTTCCATGTTGAGCAATGAAACGAATTCGCAGGTGGTCTTCGCGGTGTCGGTCGAAAGCCGGTTTTTGAAGCAGTCTATCTTCCTCGCGCTGCTCATCGGCATCCTGGGCGGTGTGTGGCCGGCTATCCAGTCGGCGCGCTTCGCTTTGCGCGCGGAGTTGGCGGATCGTTGAGCAGCGCGGTCATCGATCGCGGGTCATGAAATCGTCACCGATGGAAAGCATATTGTTCGAACAGCGCTTGTGCGGCATGTTGAGTATCGCGTAGCCTCAAGCTACTCTAGAGTTCAAGAGACGATTGCAACTCCGGTCGCACGAACCGGATGCATGAACCGACGTAAGGAAGGCCGGTGAATAACAAGACAGGAAGTCGCACCACCGCCACATTTTGCAAGGCCTACAGCTTGGGGACGTTACGTGGTTTCCCGAAATGGGAAGACTTGCTGCGTCAGGCGGGTGCGCCGCCCGAGTCCGCCTCGCTCGATGACTCGTCGGTGGCCTACCTACATGCCGACCTTTCGGTCACCACCAACATTTTCAGTGGCGAAGGCACGCTGGTGCGCGGCCACGACCGCCACTGGCGAGAATTTTGCGAGCGAGAGCTGTGCTTCAGCGTACCCGCGGAATTGCTGAACACGGCGGGCGAGTTCCCGGAGGTCACTCGCGCGAGTAGTGAGTCGTAACCAGCATCATTGAGTGTCCAGGAATGCTGCCTCGTGACAGAACAGCAAGAACGGTCCAAGGCGCGAAAGGGAGGGTAGGCTGTGTCAGATGACAATGAACGTGAATACGACGTCGTCGTAAATCACGAAGAACAATATTCCATTTGGCTTTGTGGCCGCACGGTGCCGGCGGGATGGGTGATCGTGCCTATCCCCGTGGCCTGGCTTGCTGCTCGCGCGAATGGGAACGGCGCCGTTAGTGCGCATGCCAAGCAAACCTGCCTGGACTACATCGAAGAAATATGGACGGACATGCGTCCATTGAGTCTGCGGCGGGCTATGGCCGAGGTCCAGCAGGGCACCTGACGCTCGCGCGTCGCGGCTGGCCGCGGCGCTCTCGAGCGATCGCCCGTCGGGGAGGATTCCCGACGCTGTGCGCCTCGATGCATGTCAAAAGGCAGAAGGCCTGCGTTCGCTTTTCGGAATGCACGGCTGCGAAGGGAGTAGCTCGCCTTGGAAGAATTCGAATCATTGATCGACTACGCGGATCGCTGGGCCCGAGAAAAGGGTGAATGCACCGCGTACGTCATGCTTCGCAACGGCGAAGAACCTGAAGACGTGATCACGTATGCCGGGCTGGTCCGTCGTTCGCGCGAAGTCGCGGCGCGGCTGCAGTCAATGGTTCCCGGCGGATCGCGCGTCCTGCTCGTCTTCAATTCCGGAATCGATTTCGTCGTCGGCTTCGTCGGTTGTCTTTACGCGGGCATGGTCGCCGTGCCGAGCAACAACCCCAAGCCGACGGGACAGCATTGGCAGCGGCTGTGCGCGGTGGCGGAGGATTGCGGTGCAAGCGTGCTGCTCACGACGTCGCTGAATCTCGAGGCGGCGCGGGAATCGATGCGCGAGTCTCCGGCAATCGACAGGCTGCCGCGCGTTTGCACGGACGAACCGGCCACCGCTCGATCCGAATGGCAGCGGCCGGCGCTGCAAGCCGATTCACTGGCTTTCCTGCAATACACGTCGGGATCGACGGGTACGCCCAAGGGCGTCATGGTCACGCACGCCAATCTGATGCGCAATGCCGAGGCCATGCGCGAGCGGTTCGGCGATGACGGCAATGCGGTGTTGGTGAACTGGCTGCCGTTGTTCCACGATCTCGGCTTGATCGGCAACGTGCTGCAGTCGCTGTATCTCGGTGCACAGTGCTATCTGATGTCGCCGCATGCCTTCCTCCAGCAGCCGCTGCGCTGGCTGCGCGCCATATCGCGATTTCGTGCCACCACCAGCACCGCACCAAACTTCGCGTACGAACGCTGCGTCGCGGCGATCTCACCGGAGGAACGCGCGACGCTCGATCTATCCACCTGGAAGATTGCTTTGACCGGCGCCGAGCCCATCCGCGCCGCAACGATCGAAGCATTTTCGCGGACATTCGCCGAATGCGGCTTTACGCACGCCTCGACATTTCCGGCGTACGGACTCGCCGAGGGGACGCTCGTCGTCGTCACGGCCACCCATGATTCACCGCCGGTGGAGTTCATCGCGGACGCGGCGGCATTACAGGCCGGCAGGGCGGTGCGTCAGGAAGAATACGACCCCAGGCACTGCGTGCGCGTCGTGAGCAGCGGACATGCGATCCGCGGAACACAGGTGATCATCGTCGATCCGACCACGCGGCTGCGCTGCGCCGATGGGTCGATCGGTGAACTGTGGGCTCGCGGCCCGGGAATCTGCGCAGGATATTGGCAACGGCCGGCCGACACCGAGCTGATCTTCGGCGCCAGGCTCGCCGACGACGAGCAGTCGCGATATCTGCGGACTGGTGACCTCGCGTTCGCCTGGGAAGAAGAGATCTACATCACCGGCCGGCTGAAAGAGCTGATCATCATTCGCGGCCAGAATTTCCTGCCGTACGACATCGAATCCGCGATCCAGTTGGCGGATTCGCGCCTGCGTCGCGATTGCGGCGCGGCATTCAGCCTCGATGTGGACGGCGAAGAATCGCTGGTGATCGTGCAGGAGATCGAGCGCACCGAGTTGCGACGTCTGGACGCGCCGGCCGTGTGCGCGGCGATCCGTCGCGCCGTGGCGGAAGCCTTCGATCTGCACGTCTTCGGCATCATATTGCTGAAGCCGACCACCTTGCCAAAGACGTCGAGCGGCAAGATTCGCCGCCAGATGTGTCGGCAACTGTTCGAAGCCGGGACCTTCGCGGGCGAAGTGGCGCGCGACGTGCGCGCGCTGGCGTCCACGACAGCGCACGCGGCGCTCGGCGTCGGGACGCCGCCGGAGGATCCGGCGGAGGTGCGCAGACACCTGGTCGCGCGGCTGGCGGTGCTGCTGAACATGGATGCGGACTCCATCGAAGACGAGGTGGCCATCGCCGACTACGGACTCGATTCATCGCTCGCGGTAGGGATGTCCGGCGAGATCGGCAGGTGGCTCGGCGCGGAGCAGGACCCGGGACTGCTGTGGTCGTGTCCGACGGTGAATGCGCTGGTCGAGCACGTGACCGATCAAATCCGGATGCGGACCGCGCGACAGGAGTTTGTCCTTGAGTCCGTCGCCTCTTGATCTCGCCGCACGTCCGCAGGGCGGCGTGCGCGCGGAGCCCGCGGGCGACGCCGAGCGCCCGGCGCGGATCTACAATCCTTTCCTGCCGGAATTCCGCCGCGACCCGTTCCCTATCTACCACGCTGTTCGCGAGCAGGGCCCCATTCACCGGTTTTCGACCTTCGGCGGCAGCCAGTGGCTGTTCACCCGCTATCGGCACGTGCGGGACTATCTCGGCGATACGCGTTTCCTCGTCGATGATCTGCCCGAGCTGGTCAGCAGGAAGTCGCCGGCCGCGGCCGAATCCGCGAAAGTATTGACGCTGGCCGACTGCATCGCGCGCTGGTTGTTCTTCACCGACCGCGAGATCCACCACGTTGCGCGGCGGGCCTTCGGCCGGATGTTCACGCCCGGTGGCGTGGCGCAGTGGCGCGGACAGATCGAGCAGAACGTGCGCGAGCTGCTGCGGCCGCTGCGTGGCTGTCGCGAGTTCGACCTGATCGCGCAGATCGCCGCGCCGCTGCCGGCCATGACCACATTGCAGATGTTCGGGCTGCCGGCGGGACGTGAGGCGGAATTGCGAAGCTGGGCCACGGACATGTTCCGCGCGCTGTTTCCGCCGCAGTCGCTCGAAACGTATGCGCAGATGGGCGAGGTCGTGCGTGAATTCTCCGCGTACCTGCGACCACTGATCGATGCGGCACGCCGTGGCGAAGGCACCGGCATGCTTGCGGAGCTGGTGCGCGCGACCGCCGACAAGGGACTGGATGAGCGCACGGTGGACGCTCTGGTGTTGATGGTCATCAGCGCGGGGCAGGACACCGTCGCGGGCGTACTGGGAAACGGCATGCGCGCGCTGCTGTTGCACCCCGAGCAACGCGCGCTGGTATGGCGCGATCCGGAATGCATTCCGGGCGCCGTGGACGAGATGTTGCGATACGACACTCCGGTCATGGGCGTGGCGCGGCGCGCCGGCGAGGACATGATCATCGACGGCGTCGCGCTGGCGCGCGGCGACCGCGTGAACTTCGCGATCGCCGCGGCGAATCGCGATCCGGAAATGTTCGAGAATCCCGATGCGTTCGAGTTGCGCCGGACCGTGCGCAGCAAGATCACGTTCGGGGTCGGCGCACATTTCTGCCTGGGCGCACACCTGGCGCGCCTGCAGGTCGAAGTCGCGGTGCGCGCGCTCGCCGAAGAATTCCCCGCGCTGCAGCTCACCGACGCGTCGCCGCAGTGGCGACCGACAGTCCTGTTGCGTCTGCTGACCGCATTGCCCGTTCGCGTGGCGGCGCCCGCACCATGACCCGCGCGTCCATCGCCATAGTCGGCATGGCTGCGCGCTTCCCCGGCGCGCGCAACCTCGATGAGTTCTGGCAGCTGCTTCGCAACGGCGGCGACGCCATTCGCGAGGTGCCGGACGATCGTTGGCAGGACATGCCGCAGTACGCATCGCGACTGACGCCGGTGCAGCGCGGCGCGGCGCGGTGGGGCGGATTCCTCGACCATCCCGACGAGTTCGACGCCGCGTTCTTCGGTATCTCGGCAACCGAAGCCTGTTCGCTCGATCCGAAGCAACGGCTGGCGCTGGAACTAGCCTGGGAGGCGCTCGAGGATGCGTCGGTGGCGCCCGATTCGCTCAAGGGGTCCATGACGGGCGTCTACCTCGGTACGTCGGTGTACGACTATTACGAGCAGCTCGCGTCGGTGCCTGACCGCGTAAATGCCTATTTCTCGACGGGTAACAACAACTGCCTGGTGGCGAATCGCATTGCCTATCTACTCGACCTTCGGGGTCCGAACTTCACGGTCGAGACGGCGTGTTCGGCCTCGCTGACCGCCACGCACCTCGCGTGCATGGCGCTCGCGGACGGATCCGCGACGATGGCGCTGGCCGGCGGGATCATGCACCTGCTGTCCGCCTCATTGACCGCGAGCTTCGCCATGGCGGGCTTCCTCGCGCCCGACGGCCGCTGCAAGGCCTTCGACGACCGCGCCAACGGTTATGTGCGCAGCGAAGGCGCGGGCATCGTCGTACTCAAGACTCTTGAGCGCGCCACTGCCGACGGCGATCGAATCTACGCCGTCATTCGCGGGTCGGCGATCAATCAGGATGGTCGCAGCAACGGTCTGACCGCACCCAATCCGCATGCGCAGACAGCATTGCTGCGTCGGACCTGCGCGCTGACCGGCGTTGCGCCGCGCGACGTGCAGTACATCGAAACGCATGGCACCGGGACGCGACTCGGAGATCCGATCGAAGCCAAGGCGCTCGCGGCGGCGTATTGCGAGGAGCGGACAGCCGAACAGGCGCTGCGCATCGGCAGTGTGAAGACCAACATCGGTCATACCGAAGCGGCCGCGGGCATCGCCGGCATCATCAAGGTGGCGCTGGCCCTGCATCACCGGGAGATTCCTACCAGCATTCACTTCGAGACGCCGAACGCGCTGATTCCGTTCGGCGATCTGCGACTGCGAGTACAGACCGTGCTGGAGTCTTGGGCAAGCTCCGACGGGCCAAGGCTTGCTGCCGTCAGCTCATTCGGGTTCGGTGGCTCCAACGCACACGCCATCCTCGCGGAGGCGCCGGAAGCGCGCGTGGCGCGTGCGGATGACCGCCCGGCCGAGCTGATCTGCCTTTCCGCGAAGACGCAGGATGCGCTGGATCAGCTGCGCCAGCGCTTCGGCGCCGCGTGCCGCGCCGCTGACACGGTGGAGCTCGCGGATTCGGCGTACACGCTGCACGTGGGGCGCGCGCACTTCCGTCATCGCGTTGCCATCGTCGCCACTTCGATACAAGGCGCGCTGCGCGACATCGAGTCTCGCGACAAGTCCGGCTCGATTGCACGCACCACGACGCCGCGCATTGCGTTCCTGTTCAGTGGTCAGGGCGCCCAGTTCGCGGGTATGGGCCGGGCGCTGTACGAGAATTTGCGGCCGTTCCGTGATCACTTCGACGCGGCAGCCGATGTGCTCGCGGAACAGACCGGCGTGTCGCCGCACGAACTGTGCTGGGGCGCGCAATCGCACACGCTCAGTCGCACCCGCCACACGCAGCCGGCGGTGTTCCTCGTCGAATATGCGATGGCGCGTACATTGCTGGATTTCGGCATCACGCCCGCCGGCGTGCTGGGTCACAGCCTCGGTGAATACGCCGCCGCGGTGGTGGCGGGAGTGATGACCTTGCAGGACGCGGCGAAGCTGGTGTGCATTCGCGCGGCGGTCATCGACGAAGTCCCCGAAGGTGGTGGAATGCTCGCGGTTCTGGCGTCCGCGGCGGTGGCCGCGGAGTTTGTCCGCGGCGCTTTCGACAATATCGTCATCGCGGGAATCAACGGACCAGAGGCCACCACGCTATCCGGTCCGGCCATGGACCTGCACAACCTGCAAGTGGCGTTGAACGCCGCGGGAATCAGTTCGCAGCTGCTGAATGTTTCGCACGCCTTTCACAGTCCCGCAATGGATGGCGCGACCGAGTCGTTCCTGGCACGCGCGGGAGATCCGGCGCTCGCCGCGCCGCGCATTCCTTTCTTTTCGACGTCGACTGGTTCGAGGGCCAACTCCGAAGTAGCCGGCGTGCGTTACTGGGCGGATCAGATCCGCCGGCCGGTTCGCTTCGCGGACGCATTTTCGCAGCTGGCGAGCTCCGGCGTCGACGCCCTGGTCGAAGTCGGCCCAGGCACGACGCTCATCGGTCTCGCGCGCCGCATGACCGCCGACAACCGCATGCTCATGCTGCCGTCGATGGTCGCCGGCGAGCAGTCGTGGGAGCAATTCCTCGAATCGCTCGGGCGACTCTACGAGTGCGGCGCCCGATTGGACTGGACGCCGCTGTATCAGGGCGGCGCGCGGCGCAAGATCAGCCTGCCTACCTACCCGTTTCAGCGGCAGCGGTACTGGTTCGAAGATGCGCGCAGTGTAAAGACGTCATCGACTGCGGCGGCGCCCACGCCGGCATCGATGCCGGACGCGCAAGAGCTCGAGCAGCATCGCCGCGCGCTGCTGGCGCTCGAGCGCGGCGCGCGGGCCAAACTACCAGACATCGTCGCGAACCTGGCGGCGGCGAATGCCTCAATTGCGGGGGTATCACGCGCGCGCGCGCGGCTGCATGCGCGGCTCACTGCGCTGCTGGCGCAGCATGCGGAATCGTCGCCACCGTCCGCGGGCGATGCGCCACAGAACGTCGAGTCTCCGGCGGCCGAATCGCGGCTGCTGCAACGCTGCATCGACGCGGCGCCGCAGGTGTTTCGCGGCGAGATCAGCGCGGTGCAGCTGCTGTTCGGCGGCGAAGGCGCCGCGCTTCTGCAGGA
>Ga0190274_10002198_pt1 | contig 11457 bp, 8 predicted proteins | sample Popmic531T_FD_133002 | JGI IMG/M metagenome (GOLD analysis project Ga0190274, IMG submission 133002) | Populus adjacent soil microbial communities from riparian zone of Yellowstone River, Montana, USA - 531 T | ecosystem: Environmental > Terrestrial > Soil > Riparian zone | place: USA: Montana...
GCTGCGCCCGGCGACATGGTGATCTGTCTTGGCGCCGGCTCGATCACGCAATGGGCCTATGCGCTGCCGGGCGAGTTGCAGGCGCTGGGATGACCTTCCCCGACATTACCGTCGATCTGAAGTCGCGCATGCCGAATTTGCGCGGCCGGTTGCTGGCTAATCAGCCGCTCGCGGAGCTCACCTGGTTTCGCGTCGGCGGGCCGGCGCAGGTCCTGTTCATGCCGGAGGACGAGAGCGATCTTGCGTGTTTCTTGCAAAATCTCGCTGCGGGAATTCCGGTCATCGTCATCGGGCTTGGCTCCAACCTGATCGTCCGCGATGGCGGCGTTCCGGGCGTGGTCATCCGGCTCGGCCGCGGCTTCAATGAGGTCAGTGTCGACGGTGTTCGTGTTCGGGCCGGTAGCGCGGTGCCGGACGTAAAAGTCGCGCGATCGGCGCAGGAAGCTGGCATCGCAGGCCTCGCTTTTTTGCGCGGTATCCCGGGCGGCATCGGCGGCGCGTTGCGGATGAATGGCGGGGCCTATGGCCGCGAAACCAAGGACGCGCTGATTGAGGCGCGCGGCGTCGACCGCGGCGGCAACATCCGTGTCTACGGCAACGCCGATCTGCATTACACGTATCGCCATTGCGGAGCGCCGGAAGACGTGATTTTCACGCAAGCGCTGTTCGAGGGGCGGACAGGCGATCGTGAGGCGATTGCAGCGGAGATGGAAAAGATCACAGAATCGCGCGAAGCCACGCAGCCGATCAAGAGCCGCACCGGCGGATCGACCTTCAAGAATCCGCAAGGTCACAAGGCCTGGCAATTAATCGACGCTGCCGGCTGCCGTGGGCTGGTGGTGGGCGACGCGCAAGTGTCGGAGATGCATTGCAACTTTCTGATCAACCGCGGACAGGCCACGGCGAAGGACATTGAAACGCTCGGCGAGACCGTGAGGGCACGCGTGAAGGCAAATTCGGATGTGACACTGGAATGGGAAATCAAGCGGATCGGAGTTGAAGCATGAGCGAGCCCATTCTCATCGCCGGCGGCGGCATCGGAGGCTTGTCCGCAGCGCTAGGCCTCGGTCTGAAGGGCATTCCAGTGCGTGTCCTCGAGGGCGCGCCGGAATTCGGTGCCATCGGTTACGGCATTCAGCTCGGGCCCAACGTATTTCCGATGTTCGAGCGGCTCGGAATTACCGAAGCGGTCCTGAAAAAATCGATTTTGCCGGATGCCTGTGTCGAACTCGATGCGTTTACCGGCGATGAGATTGCCCGCGTGCCGACGCAGCACGCGCTTCGTGCCCGCTTCACGCATCCCTACATAGTGGTTCACCGCATCGATCTCCACAACGCATTGCTCGATGCCTGTCGCAAGGTGGCGGCGATCGATCTGGTAGCGGAGGCGCAGGTCACCGGTTTTGAGGACCGCGGCGGTGACGTCACTTTGCAGACGGCCGATGGACGCAGCTTCGAAGGAAGTGCCTTGATCGGCGCTGATGGCCTGCGTTCGGTGGTACGTGCAAAAATAATCGCCGACGGCGAGCCGAAGCCGAACGGATATGTCGCGCACCGCACCATCATTCCAATGCAGGAATTGCCGACAGGCGTGATGACCAATGTGGTCGTGCTGTGGGCCGGGCCCGGTTTCCACATCGTGCATTACCCGCTGCGCGATCACACGCTGTTCAACATCGTGGCCGTGTTCAAGACTGCAACTTATGACCAGAAGGGCGATCTTGCCGCCTATCGGGCCGAGATCGACCGCACCTATGCCAATGCGCATCCGGCGATGAAGGGCCTGCTCAAGCTGCTCGATCTCGAACGGCGCTGGACCATCGCAGACCGGGATCCGGTACGGCACTGGGCCCGCGGGCGCGTCGCGGTTCTGGGCGACGCCGCGCATCCGACGTTGCAAACGTTTGCGCAAGGCGCCTGCATGGCGATTGAAGATGGCGTCACCCTGTCCGAATGCATCGCGCAATCGCCAGGAGACATGCCTTCGGCATTGCAGCAATTTTCGCGCGCGCGCTATCTGCGGACCGGCCGGCTACAGCTCGAATCGCGCCGCGTCTGGCGGGACTATCATTGCGGCGGCGTCGAGCGCGAAGTCATGATGCAGTCCTATCGCGAAATGTCGGAAGACGATGTGTTCCGCTGCCTGTCCTGGATTTATGACGGGATCGAATTGCCGGGCGGCGGCCGCACCTCAAAGCTGAAGCGGGCGGCCGGCTGAAGGCCGGTCGGTGGGTCGCGGAAGGTTTAGAATTTTGATTAGAGATGCCGACGAGCGTCCAGAGTGGTTTGCACCAATCAGAGAAGGCAAGCTTGGCCTTCCGGTTCTTGTATTGGCGTTCTACCCAAACCCAAGATGTCTGGATTACGCATTTCCCGCAGCGCTTGCGGAGGGCTCGGATCGGGAATGGTACTATGTCGAACATCAGACGGCAGGCGTGAATTGCAAGCAGAGGGCATTTTGGGCAACATCAATTGTCCCAACGATACGCGCAGCTGCTGGAATGAAGTGCATCGAAGCGCGCTGGTTTGGAACGAATCTGGGTATGTATCCCGACCCGCGTCCGATCTCAGAATATCAAGCCTCACTGAAAACTCTGCTCGGTGATCCTGTGACTTGTGTTACTTCCTGCAACCTCTTGGAAGAGGGCATGTATCCGATTGATCCGAGCTCGGCTTCGTTGAGAAGCGTGACCGATGACGAACTGACGGATATTGCTTCCGGAAGGACGCCACGCGGCGGAGACCTTAACGTCGCGGATCGAAATTGGACACTTCGAGTCTTGATGCTGGGTGCAAATAGTGACTGAAATAACGATAGACAAATGTCTATGACCAAGCATGTCGCGGTACTGATGGGGGGCTGGTCGTCCGAGCGCGAAGTGTCGCTGCGTTCCGGCAATGCCTGCGCCGATGCCGCCGAGCGCGCAGGCTTCCGCGTCACGCGCGTGGATGTCGCCCGCGATATCGCGACCGTGCTCGATCGCCTCAGGCCCGACGCAGCGCTCAATCTGCTGCACGGCCGGCCGGGTGAGGACGGCACCATCCAGGGCATTCTGGAAATTCTGGGCATTCCCTATTCGCATTCGGGTGTGCAGTCCTCGTCGCTCGCGATGAAAAAGGATGCTGCCAAGATCATGCTCGCGGCGGCCGGCGTGCCGGTGCCGCTGGGCATGGTGGTGTCACGTCTGGAGGCTGCGAAGGCGCATCTGCTGGAGCGCCCCTATGTGATCAAACCGATCGCGGAAGGTTCGAGTGTCGGCGTCTTCATCGTCACCGACAAGCACGAGCATCCGCCGCAGGAGCTGTTCCGCGAAGACTGGAGCTTCGGGGAGATGGTACTTTGCGAGCGCTACATTCCGGGCAAGGAACTCACCTGCGCGGTGGTGCAGGACAGGCCGACTGGCGTGATCGAGATCGTCCCGAAAGTGCGCTTTTACGATTACGAAGCGAAATATGCTCCGGGCGGCTCCGAGCATGTGCTGCCGGCGCAGATTCCCGCCGATGTCTATCAAGCGGTGCAGAAGCTGACGGTCCAGGCACATCGTGCGCTTGGTTGCCGCGGGGTGACGCGCGCCGATTTTCGCTTTGACGATGCGCGCGGAACCGAGGGCCTCGCCTGCCTTGAGGTCAATACCATCCCGGGCATGACCGAGACCTCACTGGTGCCGGAGCTTGCGGCTTATGCCGGCATCAAATTCGAGGAATTGATGCGCTGGATGATCGAGGACGCATCGCTCAATCGATGAGAGATCGTCTTGATCCCACCTTGCGAGCGGGGTGGGCGGTTATGGTATTTCGATCCCTCCGCACGGTCATCTCGCCCCCCACCGGCTAAACCTTTACTAAAACTTTACCAAGACCCCCGAAGACTGAACATGGCTGGCGCATCACGCCCTAGGCTGCCGGGGCGTGCTGCGCTCGCGGATGCCGATGGGTGCTCTGCGGCGTTCGGGGACGGGGAAATGCAGGCTTGCAGATGGTCACAACCATCCCGGCCGGATCATCTCTCTCAACCGGACTCGCAGACAGAAGGGTTGAAGAGTTCATTCGATGGATGATCGAGGACGTTTGACTTCCTCGCAAACGCGGGTGCAGTACCCGCGACGCGCCGGGCGCGTCATCCATCGCCTGTCGTCCGCCATCGAAAGCTGGTTGCCGCGCGGCGCGGGTGTCATGGCCGCTTGCGCGCTGCTTCTCGCAACCGCCGGCTACGGAGTCGTAAAGGGTGGCCATGCCGATTGGCTGGGTACGCAATTTGCGGAAGGGCGCGACGCAGTCGCGAACTCCGTCGGCTTCCGGATCGATTCCATCTCGCTTACGGGCCAGATGCAGCTTACGCGCGAGGAGATTCTCGCTGTTGCCGGGGTGACCGGGCGGTCGTCGCTATTGTTTCTCAATGCCGACGACGCGCGCAGGCGGCTCAAAGCCAATCCGTGGATCGCGGATGCGACGGTGCTCAAGCTGTTCCCCGACCGGCTCCATATCGCAATTACCGAACGCCGGGCGTTTGCGCTGTGGCAGAAGGAAGGCCGGGTGCGCGTAGTCGGGCGCGACGGTGTCGTGGTCGAACCTTTCGTCGCCCCGCATGTCGCGCATCTGCCCCTGGTCGTTGGCAAGGGCGCCAATGTCAAGGCTGCCGAATTTCTGGCGCTGATGGATCGCTATCCGCAATTGCAGGAGCAGGTCCACGCCTACGTGCTGGTCGCGGAGCGACGCTGGAATTTGCGGCTCAAGAACGGCATCGACATCCGGTTGCCGGAAACAAACCCCGTTGAGGCGATCGATACCGTGATTGCGCTCGACCGCGACCGCAAGCTGCTGTCGCGCGATATCACGGCGATTGACCTTCGCAATGCCGATCGCGTCGCGGTCCGGCTTTCGGACGACGCGGCGGCAGCGCGAGCCGAAGCGATCAAGGCAAAAACCCAGAACCGCAAGGGAGGCGACGCATGAACTCGTTACAGCGCGGTGTCGCCCCCAAGATGAAGCCGGTCTCGCCAAAGCGCTCGGCTTTGGTGGCAGCACTCGACGTCGGCACCAGCAAGACCGTTTGCGTGATCGCAAGGCTCGAGCCGATCCCGACCCAGGATGTATTGCGGCGCCGGACGCATTCGGTCGAGGTGATCGGTTTTGGCCATACCGGCGCGCTCGGCATGAAGGCCGGCAACGTCGCCGATCTTGACGCCGCCGACCGGACCATTCGGCAAGCGGTGGAACTGGCCGAGAAATCCGCCGGCGTGCATCTTGAATCAGTTGCGGTCGCAGTCTCCGCCGGCCGTCCGGCAAGCGAACGCTTTACGGCCTCCGTCGATGTGGCCGAACCCTCGATCGGGGATAGCGCAATCGCACGGCTGCTGGACGCCGGCAGCCGTTATTCCGGACGCGACGGCCGAGTGCTCCTGCATTCGCTGCCGCTCGGCTACGCCATCGACGGCGTCCATGGAATCCGCGATCCGCGGGGCATGCTGGCCCGGCGCTTCGGTCTGGATATGCATGTCGTCACTGCCGATATCGCACCGCCTCGAAACCTGATGCTGACGATCGAAAGATGCCATCTTTCGGTCGAGGCCATGGTGGCAAGCCCCTACATGGCGGGCCTTTCGGCGCTTGCCGACGACGAGGCGGATCTCGGTTCAGCGGTCGTGGATATGGGGGCCGGGACCACCACCATCGCGGTGTTTTCGGGCGGCCGGTTCGTGCATTGCGACGGCTTCGCGGTGGGGGGTCATCACGTGACCATGGACCTGGCGCGCGGATTAAACGCCAGGGTCGCAGATGCCGAGCGAATCAAGACGATCTATGGCACTGTAACCGCCGGAATGAGCGACGAGCGCGATATGATTCCGGTGCCGACGGTGGGCGATGATTCGCGCGAGCCGCCGCAGGTCGTCTCGCGTGCTGCTCTGGTGCCGTTCATCCGGCCGCGGATCGAGGAAATCCTCGAGATGATTCGCGACCGGCTGGCGACCTCGCCTTTCGCATCCGAGCCTCAGGGCGCGGTCGTGCTGACGGGCGGAGCGAGCCAGCTCACCGGCCTGCCGGAGCTCGCTGCGCGCATTCTGGGTCGCAAAGTGCGTATTGGAAGGCCGCTAGGCATTTCGGGTCTCCCGGACGCAGCGCGCGGACCGGCTTTTGCCGTTGCCGCCGGGCTTCTGGTCTATCCGCAGGCTGCGCACCTCGAACACTTCGAACCGCGGCGAACGCGGCAAGTAATGACAGGAACTGGCGGTTACATCGCAAGGGTCGGACGATGGCTGAAGGAAAGCTTCTGATGGCCTCAATGCAGGATCTCCGTAAAGGCCGGCGGCGGAACGGTCGTTGCGGGGACGTTATCAACGCCCGCGTTTGGAAGAGGCAGCCATGACAATGAATCTTACAGCTCCGGACATTCGCGAGCTGAAGCCGCGAATCACGGTCTTCGGGGTCGGCGGGGCCGGCGGCAATGCCGTCAACAACATGATCGCCGCCGGATTGCAGGGCGTCGAATTCGTGGTCGCCAATACCGACGCGCAGGCGCTTTCGCTGGCCAAGGCGCCGCGCAAGATCCAGATGGGCGTGCAGGTCACCGAAGGGCTGGGCGCGGGTTCGCAGCCGGAAGTCGGCAGGGCCGCGGCCGAGGAGGTGATCGACGAGATCCGAGACCACCTGAACGGCGCGCATATGGTGTTCGTCACCGCAGGAATGGGCGGCGGGACCGGCACCGGCGCCGCACCGGTCGTTGCCAAGATCGCCCGCGAAATGGGTATCCTCACCGTCGGCGTCGTGACCAAGCCGTTCCAGTTCGAGGGCGAGCGCCGCATGCGCTTTGCCGAGGGCGGCATCGTCGAACTGCAGAAACATGTGGACACGCTGCTCGTCATCCCGAACCAGAATCTGTTCCGGGTTGCCAACGAGAAGACCACCTTTGCCGACGCCTTCGCGATGGCCGACCAGGTGCTCTATTCGGGCGTCGCCTGCGTTACCGACCTGATGGTCAAGGAAGGCCTGATCAATCTCGACTTCGCCGACGTGAGAGCGGTGATGCGAGAAATGGGCAAGGCGATGATGGGTACCGGCGAAGCCTCCGGCGAGAAGCGGGCCATTACCGCGGCGGAAGCCGCGATTTCCAATCCGCTGATCGACGACAATTCGATGAAGGGGTCGAAGGGCCTCCTGATCTCCATCACCGGTGGCAAGGATCTGACCTTGTACGAGGTGGATGAGGCCGCGACCCGGATTCGCGAGGAAGTCGACAAGGACGCCAACATCATCGTCGGCGCCACCTTCGACGAGAGCCTGGAAGGCATCATCCGGGTGTCGGTGGTCGCGACCGGTATCGACAAAGTGGCGGCCGTGCAAAAGCCGGCCGAGACCAAGCGCCCGGCGATGGCTTCCATGCCGCGGGTGGCGCCCGCGACCATGGCAGCACCGGTGCCGGCCCACCCTTCGACCGCCCAGCATGCGGCGATCGACGCCGCTGCGAATGCAGCGGTCGCAGCCGCGATAGGCCACGATTACAATCAGCCGCTCGCCATTGATGAGGTCACGATCCGGCCGGAGCCGCCGAAGCCGTCGCTGTTCGTGGACCAAGGCGCACCTGCGCCTCAGCCGACACACCACCAGGAAAGCTTCGCCCCGTTCATTCCGCCGCAGGCGGAGCGAATCGCGCAGCGTCCCCGCATGCCGCGGATCGACGAATTACCACCGCAAGCCCAGCGCGAGATCATGGCGCATCGCGGCGAATTGCCGGCGCAGGACCAGCATCCGGAAAAGCAGCGCATGTCGCTTCTAAAGCGGCTGGCGACTGCGGGCCTCGGCCGCAAGCCCGAGCCTGAGGAAGCACCGGTACGGCACGACCCGCATGCAACGGTGCCGCCCATGCCCCGTATGCCGCAGCGTCCGCCGTCACGCCCGGTCGAGAATCGCGATCCGGTGTCGGAATATGCTCGCCGCGCCCCGCAAGGAGCGCCGGTCGGCCTTGATGTGCATGGCAGGCAGGCACCTGTGAATAACGCGACGGAAGATGATCAACTCGAGATTCCGGCTTTCCTTCGGCGCCAGGCGAACTGACAGACCTCGAGGCGACACGACAGGGCTCCGACATGTCAGTCGGAGCCCTTTTTCTTTTCCCCAAATGACCCTCTAACCCTTTGAATAAAAATCATTTCTTATGCTGCGTCGCGGCAGATGGCCGTTAACGCTTTCGCAAAGCCTGAGGAGGGAATGCGGCGATCCGGGCCAACCTTACCGAATTAAGGCAGACGACGGCCCCCAATGCGGCCGGATCAAGGTAACAAACGGTAAAAAAGCGTGACTTTGGACGAAGCAGATGCAGGTCTAAGCTTCAATGGTCAAAGGGGTTTTCGCCCTCTGATTCTCGGCAGGGACTTGGGGAAGTCACGTACCACCTGCTCGGAAAAAGAAGGCGAAAGCAAATTGGGGCCATCGGGGGATTACGCCGCGCCGACCTTGCGCTGCGTCAGCCGAAAAATAGACGGAACGAGCGTATGAAAGCCGCAAGGCAAACCACGCTGCGTGAACAGGTTACGGTTTCCGGGATTGGGGTTCATTCCGGTCTACCCGTTAACCTCACTCTCAATCCGGCTGATGCCGATACCGGCATTGTCTTCTCCCGCGTCGATGCGCAGGGCCGCGAACGCGAAGTCCGGGCCGATTTCCGGGCGGTGACTGCGACCGAACTGGCCACGGTCCTGGGCGATGAATCGGGCGTTCTCTGCTCGACCGCCGAACATATTTTGGCAGCCCTTCGCGGCCTTGGGGTCGATAACGCCCTGGTCGAGATCGACGGCCCAGAAGTACCGATCATGGACGGCAGCGCGGCACCTTTCGTCGCCGCCATTGACCAGGCCGGCATCGTCTCGCTGAACGCAACCCGCCGTTACATCAAGGTTTTGAAGCCGGTCCGCGTCGCCAAGGGTGAGTCTTTCGGCGAATTGCGTCCCTACGAAAGCGGGTTCCGCCTCGACATCGAGATCGATTTCCCCTCCGCGCTGATCGGCCGCCAGTCGATCGCACTCGATCTTACCGCCGACAGCTTCCGCCGCGACCTGTCGCGCGCTCGCACTTTCGGTTTCATGAAGGACGTCTCGGCCCTGTGGAGCGCCGGCAAGGCGCTTGGGGCTTCCTTCGAGAACACGCTGGTACTGAGCGACAACCGCATTTTGAATGCCGAAGGCCTGCGTTATCCGGACGAATTCGTGCGCCACAAGGCGCTCGACGCGGTCGGTGACTTGGCTCTTGCCGGTGCCCCGATCGTCGGTGCCTATCGTTCGGTTCGCGGCGGCCATCGCCTGAACCACGCCGTACTGGTGGCGCTGATGTCCGATCCGACCGCCTTCGAAGTGGTCGAAGGACGCGAGCCCCGCAGAATCCGCGGCCATGCCGATGTCGGTATGGTGGCTGCGGCCTACGGCCCGGATGTTTCCTAGAAGCTGAATCGTCGAATCCCGCAGCCTAATCACGGCAAATTCCCGCGTAAGCGGGAATTTTGCTTTGGGTTCAGGCTTTTGCTCTTAAGCCCTCGCCATATTCCGGGCCCAATATCAGAGCAAAAAACCTGCTAGCGCCGCGCTGCTGGCGCTTGGGGATGCCTTGCTTTTTGCGGTACAGAAAGCAGGCTTGAAGGTGCGGCGGGGAAAAGCAAACGGAGCCTCCTCGCGCGTGCCTTTTTGGGGGTAATCGGTAGCGCATGAGTGCAAGGTTCGGCATCGCATCGGCATTGCGTGACAGGGCGGGGTTTGTGGCCCGTGGCCTTGCGCGCGTTGCGGCCTTCGCACTGGTCGCGGGAACGCTTGCCGCCTGCTCGACCGACAAAGATCTCGCGATCCCCGACGATCCGGCGGACAAGCTCTATAACGAGGGGCTCTATCTGCTTCAGCAGAAGAGCGACTACAAGGAAGCCGCCAAGAAATTCGAGGAAGTCGACCGCCAGCACCCGTATTCCGACTGGGCGCGCAAGGCGCTGCTGATGCAGGCCTATGCCTATTACGAGGCAAAGGAATACGACGACTCGATAACCGCGGCGAAGCGATATGTCTCGCTGCATCCCGGCAGTGCGGACGCTGCTTATGCGCAATTCCTGATCGGCTCGTCCTATTACGAAGTCATCCCCGATGTGACGCGCGACCAGCAGCGCACCGAAAAGGCGATGAGCGAACTCGAGCAGGTGATCCGAAAATATCCGAACACCGAATATGCCGCGAGTGCCCGCAAGAAGCTGGAAGTGGCGCGCGACCAATTGGCCGGCAAGGAAGTGATGATCGGCCGCTTCTATCTGAACAAGAAGGATTTTGTCGGCGCCATCAATCGCTTCAAGCTGGTGGTCACGCAATATCAGACCACCCGCCATGTCGAGGAAGCGCTGATGCGCCTGACCGAGGCCTATCTCGCGCTCGGTATCGTGCAGGAGGCGCAGACCGCCGCCGCCGTGCTGGGGCATAACTTCCCTGACAGCCCCTGGTACAAGGACGCCTATGCCATGGTTTCGAGCGGTGGGCTGAAGCCGTCCGAGAACAAGGATTCCTGGATCAGCAAGCTGTTCCAGAAGCGCACCGGCTGATTTATCCTTCGCGAATCGCCTGATCCGCCGTCGCCTCGTCAGACCGAGGCCGTTTGAGGCTGAGCGCAGTTCCATGCTGGTGCGTCTATCCATTCGCGACATCGTGCTGATCGACAAGCTCGATCTCGATTTCGCCAAGGGCCTCGCGGTGCTCACCGGCGAGACCGGTGCCGGCAAGTCGATCCTGCTGGACGCGTTTGCGCTTGCGCTCGGCGCACGCGGCGACGCGACTTTGGTGCGGACCGGGGCCGAGCAGGGACAGGTGACGGCGGTGTTTGACCTGCCGGCGCGCCATCCCGCGCGCAAGCTTCTGAAGGAGCAGGGTATCGACGCCGATGAGGATTTGATTCTCCGGCGCGTGCAGACGGCAGACGGCAAGACCCGCGCCTTCGTCAACGACCAGCCGGTTTCGGTGCAAGCGCTGAAAAGTCTCGGCACCGCTCTCGTCGAAATCCACGGTCAGCATGACGATCGCGCACTGGTGGATGCGGCGACCCACCGGGCCTTGCTCGATGCCTATGCCGGACTGGAGGACGACGCAGGCGAGGTCGAGCGGTTATGGACTGCGCGCAGGCTCGCGGCGGAAGCCGTCGACAGCCACAAGGTCGAGGTCGAGCGCGCCCAGCGCGAGGCGGATTATCTGCGGCACTCGGTTGACGAATTGCGCAAGCTGAAACCGGAAGCCGGCGAGGAAACCGCGCTTGCCGATCGCCGCACCTCGATGATGCAGGCCGAGAAGATCGCAGGCGATCTGCGCGACGCCTACGACGCGGTCGCGGGCACCGCGTCTCCGACGCCTGCCTTTGCGGCAGCGATCCGAAGGCTCGAGCGGCGCAGCGCCCAGGCGCCGGGTCTGACCGACCCCGCCGTGAAGGCGCTCGACCAGGCGCTCAATGCCA
>Ga0190274_10002199_pt1 | contig 11453 bp, 10 predicted proteins | sample Popmic531T_FD_133002 | JGI IMG/M metagenome (GOLD analysis project Ga0190274, IMG submission 133002) | Populus adjacent soil microbial communities from riparian zone of Yellowstone River, Montana, USA - 531 T | ecosystem: Environmental > Terrestrial > Soil > Riparian zone | place: USA: Montana...
AGGGTCATGACCTTGCTGATGCCGTTGCGGGCGATCGCGTCGGCCGAGGCGCCCTGCCACTCGGCGGGGTACTCCATCGCGCCGACGCCGATGATCGCGCCCTGGCCCTTCATCAGGCGGGGGACCGAGTGGCTGGTGCCGATGCCGCCGGGGTTGGTCAGCGAGATCGTGGTGCCCTGGAAGTCCTCGATGGTCAGCTTGCCGTCGCGCGCCTTGCGGACGATGTCCTCGTACGCCGTCCAGAACGCCGCGAAGTCCATCTTCTCGGCGGCCTTGATGCTCGGGACGAGCAGGGTGCGCGAGCCGTCCTTCTTCGGGACGTCGATCGCGAGGCCGAGGTTGATGTGGGCCGGGGTGATCAGGTTGGGCTTGCCGTCGACCACGTCGAAGCCGACGTTCATCTCCGGCATCGCCCGCAGCGCCTTGATCAGCGCGAAGCCGATCAGGTGGGTGAAGGAGACCTTGCCGCCGCGGGCGCGGGCGAGGTGGTTGTTGATGACCGTGCGGTTGTCCCACAGCAGCTTCACCGGCACGTCGCGGACCGAGGTCGCGACCGGCACCTCGAGCGAGGCGTCCATGTTCTGGACGGTGCGGGCGGGCGCGCCGCGGAGCACCGTGTAGGTCGGCTCGTCCTTGGCCGGCTCGGGCGCGGCCGGGCGCGACTCCTTGGGCACCGGGTTGGCGGTGCCCTTGGCCGGCTCGGCGGCCTTGGTCTCCGGCCGCGGCTTCGCGACCGGGGCGGGAGTCGGGGTCGGGTCCGGAGCGTGCTCCTGGGCCGGCGCGACAGGAGTGGCGGCGGAGGCAGCCGGCTTCGCGGCGGTCGTGGTCGCCGTACCGTTGCCGCCGTTGGCGTGGCCGTTCGTCTTGAAGTAGGTCGCCCACGTCGCGTCGACGCTCCCGGGGTCCCGCTGGTACTGGTCGAACATTTCCTCCACGAGCCACTCGTTGGCGCCGAAGTCGGCGGACGGGAGCTCGGACTGGCCTGGGGACTGCGGCACGGGTTGATTCGCCTCTTCCGGTACGTGCGCGGGGGAGTGTCAGTCGTCAAGGCTAGACCCCCGCACCAGCAAATGCCGACCGGCGGGGCGCGTTTGCGGCGTGGTGTGCCACGGGCCACAACCTCGTCTTGCAGACTTCGTTCCGATCGGCATCGATGGGGGGGAGTTTCGGAGAATGAGGCAGTGGTCCAGACGCGGGTCCTGGGGGGTGGCGGCGCTGGTCGTCGTCGCCCTGGCGGCCGGCGGATGCAGTGGCAGCGACGATGCGCCGGCAACGGAGGGTCCGCCCGCGAGCGGGTCGTCCGCACCCGCCGGGGTGGTCACCGCGGTCTCGGTGGGTGAGATGGCCGGCAGGCTGCCGCAGGCGCGCCGGCAGCAGCTGGCCACCGAGGTCCAGGCGGTCGTCGACGGCTGGATCGACGCCGCCTTCCTGGGTGGCGACTACCCGCGCACCGACTTCGCCGGCTCCTGGCCGGGGTTCACCGCGCGAGCGCGGGCCAAGGCCGAGCGCGACGGCGACCTGATGAGCAACCGCGACATCGGCGCCTCGATCGACGGGGTCGAGCCGGAGAAGCGGCAGGTGACGCTCGACGTGCTGAGCGTGGACAAGAAGCCGGTCGGGGTGACGGCGCGCGTCGTGCTCCGGTTCGCGACCACCGGAGACACGACAACGGACGTCCGGGTCGCCGGACGGCTCTACCTGACGAGGGGCAAGCAGGGATGGCAGGTCTTCGGGTACGACGTCACGAAGGTGGCCGCGTGAACGGCACGGTGAGGGCGCGGCTGGTGCGGGTGGTGACGATCGGTGCCGTGTTGGCGCTGGCGGCGTTGCTGGTTCCCGACTCGGCGGTGCAGAGCACCGAGGTCGAGCTGGTGAAGGTCAACCGCGCCGAGACGGTCGACGTCAGCCCCGACGTGGTCTGGATCCTGGCGGTCGGCTCCGACGCCCGCCCCGGCGAGGACATGACGCACACCCGTGGTGACGCGCTGCAGCTGGTCGGGATGAACACCAGCACCGGCGCGGCGACCGCGATCGGCATCCCGCGCGACTCGTGGGTGCCCATTCCCGGGCACGGCTCCAACAAGATCAACGCGGCCCTCTACTTCGGCGGCCCTCAGCTCCTCGGCCAGGCCGTCGGCAACCTGGTCGGCATCCAGCCCGACTACGTCTTCGTCAGCCGCTTCGAGTTCTTCGAGGACATGATCGGCGACATCGGCGGCATCGACGTCAAGAACCCGATCGCGTTCGCCGACGACTTCATCAAGCCCAAGGGCTTCAAGAAGGGCCGCATCCACCTGGGTGGGTACGACGCGCTCGCCTTCGCCCGGATCCGCCACGACCTGATCCGCGGCGACTTCGACCGGTCGGCCAACCAGCAGCGGGTGCTGCGCGGCATCCAGTCCACCGTGCGCGCCAAGGCCGACCGGCCCGGCTTCATCGAGCGCGGCGTCTTCAGCGTCATCCGGCACATGCACACGGACCTGTCGCCGATGGAGCTCTACCGGCTCGGTCAGGCGATGGCCCAGGTCAGCCCGGGCAAGATCACCAACTGCGTGGTCCAGGGCAGCATCGGCGAGATGGGCGGCGCCAGCGTGGTCCTGCCGTTCGTCGACCAGGCCCGCCGCTACGGCGACGACGCGCGCAAGGACGCCACCATCAAGCGGTGCTGAGGAAGACGCTGCCGTTCGTCGTGCTCCTGGCCCTGACGGCGTTCTACCTGACCCAGCGCCCGACGGCTGGTGGCGACGCCGGCGTCGAGCCGGTCCGGGTGGGTACGCCGCAGCAGGCGTCCCGGCAGCTCGACGCGCTCGAGATCGGGCCGCGCGACCCTCGCGGTGCCCGCTACGACCGCGATGCCTTCGGCGCCGCGTGGGCGGACCTCGACGGCAACGGCTGCAACCAGCGCGACGACGTACTCCTGCGAGATGCGGTGCCGGACTCCGTGACCGTCGCCGAGCAGGGCGGGTGCCATCACGATGTGCTGGCCGGCACCTGGGTGGACTCCTACACCGGCCGCACGCTGACCTTCGACGACCTCAAGGACCCCCGCCAGTCCCAGGCGATCCAGATCGACCACGTCGTCCCTCTCGCGGAGGCATGGCGCTCGGGCGCATCGGGGTGGTCGGCCCAGCGACGGCATCGTTTCGCCAACGACCTCGACGTGCTGCTGGCCGCCGACGGCCCGGCCAATGCGGCCAAGGGCGACGGCGACCCCGCGGCCTGGCGCCCGCGGAAGGCCTTCCAGTGCGAGTACGCCGTCCGCTGGGTCGCGGTGAAGTCGCAGTGGCGGCTCACGGTCGACCGCAGCGAGTCCCGTGCCCTCCGGCAGATGCTCGCCGCCTGCTAGGAGCGCGCTGAACAATCCGCGCGGCTACGCGACGATCGGTGGAGCGTTGGCTGCGTTCCCCTCGGTCGAAGTGACTCGCCACGACTTCCCTCGGCGGCCTTGCCACCGCACGCACCGATCGCCGCTCGCGTTCGCCCGTCTTGTTCAGCACCCTCCTAGAAGACGAGCGTGCGTCCCAGGCCGTGGTCGCGGGCGCGCCGGTGGGCGACGGCCGCAGCGGCGACGTCGAGCGCCGCGTGACCGGTCGACTTGAAGAGCGTGAGTCCCGTCCGGGGTGGCCGGGCGGCATCGGCGAGGACCGCGCCGAGCAGCCGGACCCGGTCGGGGTCGAGGCCCTGCAGCTCGTGCGCGCCGGCGGGTGGTGGCTCGGTGGCCGCGCCGCGCCACTCGACGTACACCTCGGCGTCGGCGACGGTGGCCGCGTCGACCTCGTGACCGTGCGAGCCGCCGACCGAGCTGATGTGAGCCCCCGGCTTGATCCAGTCGCGCTCGATCACCGGGGTGGTGGCGCCGGTGCAGCAGAACACGACGTCGGCGTCGGCCACGGCGTCGCGGATGGTGCCGGTGGCGGTGCCGGGATACGCGTCGGCCAGCAGTCGGGCCGCCAGCGGGTCCCGGGCGCCCAGGACCACCTGAGCCGGTGTCTCCGTGGCCGCCAGCAGCTGCAGCTGCGCTCGTGCCTGGACGCCCGCGCCGACGATCGCGATCCGCCGCGGCTCCGGGGCGAGGGCGAGCATGGCGACGGTGGCCGTCGCCGCCGTACGCACCGCCGTCAGCCGGCCCGCCTCCATGACGGCGAGCGGGCGGCCGTCGTGCTCGTCGAAGACGGCGACCAGCCCGAGGTGGGTGCTGCGGCCGCCGCCGGTGTCGCTCGACGTCGGGACGTCGAAGACCGACACCAGCTTCGCGGCCAGGCCGAGGCCCGGCACGTAGGCGGGCATGCAGCCGAGCAGTCCCGCCGGTGCTCGCGCGGCGATCCGCGGGGGAGCGGAGACGGTGTCGGCGCTGATCGCGACCAGCGCCTCCCGTACGGCGCCCAGCACGTCGATCGGGTCGACGGCGGCCGCGGTGTCGATGCCGTCGAGGATCAGGACGGAGGACGTGGGGGCGGTCACGAGGGCTGACCGACCCGGAGACCGATGACGCCGGCGAGCTCGTCGGTCGCCCGGGCGAGGGCGTCGCGCAGCACGGGCAGCCGGCCCTCGGCGAAGTCGGGCTCCAGGCCGACCAGGGCGAGCGCGCACACCGGATCGCCGCGGCCGGACAGCACGGCGCGGCTCAGGGAGGCGACCAGCTGCTGGTGCCGCCCCCGCTCGAGAGCGAACCCGCTGGCCGCGACCTCGTCGAGCTCGGCGCGCAGGCCGTCCCGGCCCCTGGCCGCGCGGAGGTACGGCGTGCGCGCCTCGTCGTCGAGCGCCGCGACCAGGGCCAGCGGCCCCGCGAAGCGGTCCAGCGTCAGCACGTGGTCGCGCAGGTGCGCGATCATCAGCAGCCGCTCGGGCTGGACGACCTCGATGACGCGCGTGCCGTCGGCCTCGAGCACCTGGAGGTTGACCATCAGGTCGGTCTCGGCGCACAGCGCGCTCATCACCGGCCGGCAGAGGGCGGAGAGGGAGGTGCGCGCGGCGTTGTCCGAGAGCCGAAGCTGGGCCGGGCCCGGGAGGTAGTGGTCGCCGGCGCGCAGCACCCAGCCCCGCACGGCCAGGTCCGCCAGGATCCGGTGCGCGGTCGCGCGATGCATGCCGACCCGGGCGGCCAGCTCGCTGAGGCGCTGCGGCCGGTCGCTGTCGGCGATCGCCTCCAGCAGGTCGAGCGCCTTGTCGACGGCGGAGCTCGCTGATCCGGGCATCGACACCTCCTGGTCGCCATCGCTCGCCGGTGTTGCTACATTCGTGACAAGTGTTACCTAGTGCGAGACGCTCCGCAACCGGAGCGAACGAGGAGGACTGATGGGCTCGGTCGTCTACCGCGACGCGACGATCTTCGACGGTACCGGGGCGACGCCGTCCTCGGGCAGGTCGATCGTCGTCGACGACCAGCGGATCACCGACGTCGTGGCGACGAGCGATCTCACGATCCCCGAGGGTGCGGAGGTCGTCGACCTCGCAGGACGTTTCGTGATCCCCGGGCTGATCGACTCGCACCAGCACCTCGCCACCCCGCCGGACCGGGCGCAGGCCGAGGCCTGGCTGCGCCGGATGGTGTACGGCGGCGTAACGGCCATCCGCGACATGGCCGACGACCTGCGCCAGATCGCCGACCTCGCGCGCGCCTGCCTGGTGGGCGAGATCCCCGGCCCCGACATCCGCTACGCGGCCCTGATGGCCGGACCGAGCTTCTTCGACGACCCCCGCACCTGGCAGGTCTCCCAGGGTGAGACGCCCGGGACCGTCCCCTGGATGCAGGCGATCACGGACGAGACCGACCTCGTGATCGGCACCGCGCTGGCCCGCGGCACCCACGCCAGCGCGGTCAAGATCTACGCCGACCTGTCTGCCGACCTGGTCGCGGCGATCACCGCCGAGGCGCACCGGCAGGGCGTGCCCGCCTGGGCGCACGCCTCGGTGTTCCCGGCGCTGCCGCTCGACGTCGTCCGCTCGGGCGTCGACGTCGTCTCGCACGTCACGATGCTGGCCTGGCAGACGCAGGTCGACGGCGCGCCGACGTACAAGACCAAGAAGCCGATCGACCCCGACACGATCGATCCCGACGACCCTCGGATCGCCGAGGTGCTGGCCGCGATGCTCGAGCACGGCACCATCTTCGACGTGACCGCGAGCATGTGGGAGGGCGACGAGATCCTCGGCGAGGCCGAGGGCGACCCTGCCGCGCTGGCTCGGGCGCAGGGCAATGCGCGGCTCGCGGCCGAGTTGACGGCGCGCGCGTACGCCGCCGGCGTCCCGGTCTCGGCCGGCAGCGACTACGAGACGGTGGCGGACGACCCGTTCCCGGCGCTGCACCGGGAGCTACTCTTCCTGCACGAGCGGTGCGGGATGCCCGCCGCCGAGGTGCTGCGCTCGGCCACCCAGGTCGGCGCCCGCAGCGCCGGCGCCGAGGACGAGATGGGCACGATCGAGCCCGGGAAGCTGGCCAACCTCGTGATCCTCGACCGAGACCCGCTCGCCGACCTCCGCAACCTCGACAGCATCTGGTGCACCGTCAAGCGCGGCGTCCGCCACGCCCGGACCGAGTTCGAGGAGAGTCCCCGATGAGCAGCCGTGACCTGAGCATCGTCAACGCGCTCGGGATCCTGGACAACCCGAACTCCGCCCACTCGCTGGCCGCGGCGAGCCAGCTCAACCCGAGCAGCGACCAGCTCACGGTCGACGAGCGGACCCTCGCCGACGCGCACGCCTCCGGCCTCACCGCGGTCAACATCACGCTCGGCTACACGATGGGCGAGCTGGAGCCCTACTCGCACACCCTCCGGGAGATCGAGACCTGGGACCGGGTGGTCGCCGACAACCCCGCGGACCTGGTGAAGATCCTGACCGCGGGCGACATCGAACGAGCCCGCGCGGACCGCAAGATCGGCATCATCTACGGCTTCCAGAACGCCGTCGCGATCGGAGACAACCCCGGTCGGGTCGCCGAGCGGGTCGCCGAGTTCCAGCGCCTCGGCGTACGCGTGATCCAGCTGACCTACAACCAGGCTAACGAGCTGGGCGGCGGCTCGATGGCGCCAGCCAGCCAGGGACTCTCGGCGCTCGGCCGCGACGTGGTGGCCGCGCTCAACGACGCCCGCGTGATGGTCGACCTCTCGCACAGTGGCGAGCGGACCTGCCTCGACGCGATCCAGACGTCACGGGCGCCGATCTCGATCAACCACACCGGCTGCCGGGCGCTGGCCGACCTGCCCCGCAACAAGACCGACGAGGAGCTGCGGCTGGTCGCCGACAGCGGCGGCTTCGTCGGCATCTACTTCATGCCGTTCCTCAACCCGAGCGGTCACGCGACCGCCGCCGACGTCGTCGCCCACCTCGAGCACGCCATCGACGTCTGCGGCGAGGACGCCGTGGGCATCGGCACCGACGGGACCGTCACCGGGATCGACGACCTGGACGCCTACCGGCTCACCCTCGCCGAGCACGTCGCGGAGCGGCAAGCGGCGGGGGTGGGCGCCGCCGGCGAGCGGGCCGACACGCTGCCGTTCGTGCTGGACCTGAGCGGCGTCGACCAGTTCCACCGGCTGATCGGGCTGCTCGAGCAGCGCGGCCACTCGTGGAGCCGGATCGAGAAGGTCATGGGCCGCAACTTCGTCGAGTACGCCGCGCGCATCTGGGGCTGACCGCCGCAGCACTTGGCAATGGGGTCCACGTGGACCCCATTGCCAAGTGTCACTGGCGTGCCCCGGCGGTGTGCTGGTTCAGGACATCCGGACACATGTCTCACGACATCCCGGACCGAAAACGAGGTGTCATGACACCGGGCGATAGACATGCGGGGATGGCGAAGGCCCGAGGAGGAGCGCTCCTCGGGCCTTCTCGAAAGCCGACTACTTCAGCGCGAGCGTCGCCCGGCGGCTCGTCAGGCCTGGGAGCAGGTGACGATCAGGCCGGTCAGGACGTTGCAGGTGGTGACGACGGTGTTGTTCGTGGAGACGGGATCGGTGGGGCTGTTCACGGTCACGGTTGAGGTGATGACGTAGGTGCCGAGTGCGAGCAGATTGACGTTGAAGTACGAGTCGAAAATGATGCCGTCGTCGGGGGCGATCGGGGCGACCAGACTGCACGTGGCGTGTTGGTTGTCGGTGATGGTGCAGTCGGCGTCACTGACGACCTCATCGAACGTTCCCAGGCCGGATCGGTCGACCGAGACGGTGAGCGTCGCGGAGTTGACGGTGGCCGGTCCGTTGTTGACGACGTCGTGGCGGGCGGCGATCTGCCCGTTGTAGTAGGTGTCGTAGGGACGGATTTCGAGGTCGGCCTGGGCGGGGGTGACGGTGATGAGTGGGCCGGTGGTGGGTCCGTCGGTGGTGTTGTCGGACTTGTAGAACTGGGCCTTCGACGTGAACGTGCCGGCCGCCGTGGCCTCGTCCACGGTGAAGGTGACGGTGTAGGAGAAGGCCTGGCTGTTGGTCAGGTTGATGTTGCCGATCTTGTACCGGTTGGTGATCTCAGCACAGGTGACCGTGCCGGGTGACCCACCGCAGTTGGGGCTGCTCGTGAACGAGGTGAGACTGCCGGTGGTGCCACCCGAACTCGGGGTGCTCGCGAAGACCTCGATGCGGGCGTTGGAGTAGTTGCCGTTCGAGGTGCCCGAGATGGTCAGGGTGACCGTGTTCCCGGCCGCCAGGGTGGTGGGACTGGCCGAGATGCTCAGGACCGGGTGGGCAGACGCCGGGGCGGCGACGGCGACGCAGATCGCGGCGGCCGCGAGCGTGATCGTGGCGGTGCCGGCCAGCGTGCGCCGCAGACTGCGATGCGGTCGATCGATGGTGATGGACACGGTGGGGCTCCCTACTACGAAGTGCGCCCGCCGCGTCCGGATCACAACGACGGGCGTACCCGCACGCTCCGCCGTACCAGGCTGACCTCGCCACCCAGTGTTCCGCTGCGCGGAACACTATTTTCCGCCTGTTCGGGGGTGTCAGATCTTCTGTGTAAGTGGTGGGCCGTTGCGAGTTTGGTTAGTGGGAGAACTCGTTGACGAAGGTGCCCTGGACTTGGGTTACGCCGCCGAATAGGCAGTTGCCGCTGGTGGGTGCGGCGACGAGGACTGAGGTGTAGTCGTCGCCGAGGAACTTACCGGCGATCACCTCGCCTGTGATGGTGATGGTGAGGACCCCGACGGCGTTGATTCCGACGAGGGATGAGATGGCCATGGTGCTGGTCTCGGTGGTGTTCCAGGTGATGGTGGTCTGACTGTTGAACGAGGGCATGGACAGCCCGCAGTTGATCGTTATCCCCCCGGCGGAGGTGTAGCCGCCGGAGGTCACGTTCGGGTCGCCGGTGCAGTTGACGGCTGCGGTCGACGAGTAGGAGACGGTCTGCGGGGTGAAGGTATAGCCGGGGCTGTAGGCGGTGCTGACCGCTCCGGCGCAGACGTTGTCGATGGTCAGCGCGCTGGCCGGTGAGGGGAGCAGCGCCTGCGAGGCGACAGTGGCGAGGATGAGTGCCGCCAGGGCTACGGCTGTGGCTGCCAGTCGCGGATACCTGCGTGTCGGGGGTGTGCGTTGTCGCATGGTCCGTGCTCCTTGGTCGTGTCGTCTGGCCGGAAGGGCCGGACAGGTGGGGAGTGGTACGTCGCCAGTGGACCTCGCCCGGCACGCGCAACGACAGGAGCTGTTCCGCGCAGCGGAACACTTTCTTGCCCCCGCGCAGGCCAAAAAAATAGTGCCGTTCCGCAGCGCGGAACGTCCAGTTGTACGGCAAGGGTGGACTGCGCGACGCTGGCGAGGTTCTGGCCAGGACTCCCTACCCATCCGCAGCATCCCCGGCCCAACCCGGTGATGCCGCGTCCCACAACAGGAGTCTCCATGGCAACGATCAAACGGCTGTTCGGCGGCCTCCTCGCCGCTCTCGCCGCCGCAGCGACCCTGGCCGTCCCCAACTCCGCCGACGCCGCGGCGGGCGACCTCACCTGCACCATCTCGTCGACGGTCACCTACTCGCCAGGCATCACCCTCACCACCACCACCCAGTACGTCACGTACTCGGTCCACTACAGCGGCTGCACCTCCACCAACGGCGCCACGGTGAGCAGCGCCACCACCAACGGCAGCTACTACGCGGACTTCAGCTGCCTCAGCCTGCCGTCCTCGACGGACGTGGCCGCCACCATCCCGTGGAACGACAGCACGAGCAGCGACGTCGAAGGCACCGGCACCTACGCGAGCGTGGGCGGCCAGTCCATCTACACCACGGTTGGCACCGTAACCGCCGGCCGGTTCACCGGGGACACGTTCGTGGAGGCCATCACCGAGTCCACCTTGAACCTCCTGGCCTGCGCCACCACCGGAGTCACCAGTCAGACCGGCATCGGTGTCGTGACGTTCGCCTGACGATGAGGGCGCTACCGGCCGCTCGCCCCGGGGCCTGCGGCTTGCGGGTTTCGACGTTGGTGAGATTTGTGCCCCCGGCAGGATTCGAACCTGCGGCACCCGGTACCGGAAACCGGTGCTCTATCCCCTGAGCTACGGAGGCATGCTGCCGCGACGTGCGTCGCGGTGGCTGCGCAGAACCCTACAACCGAGCCGGGACCGGCGTGCAATCGGCCCGCCCCGTGGCGGGGGCGTCCCACAGCCGATATCGATGCGAGGCGGGACCCGGTGCGCCGATACCCTGGGAGCGTGACTCCCGAGCAGCTCTCCACCGCGATCGTCGACGTCCTGACGACGCTGTCCACCGAGGGTGCGATCACCCTGCCGGACGGTGTCCCCACGAACGTGACGGTGGAGCGACCCCGGCAGAAGGGTCACGGCGACTACGCCACCAACATCGCGCTGCAGCTGGCCAAGAAGGCGGGCACGAACCCGCGTGCCTTCGCCGAGCTCGTCCAGGCGCGCCTGTCGCAGGTCGACGGTGTCGCCGGCGTCGACGTCGCGGGTCCGGGCTTCCTCAACATCACCGTCGCGGCCGGCGCCCAGGGCGTCGTCGCCGGGCAGATCGTGGCGGCGGGCGCGGCGTACGGCGGCAGCGACGCGTTCGCCGGCGAGAAGATCAACCTCGAGTTCGTCTCGGCCAACCCGACCGGCCCGATCCACATCGGCGGCGTGCGGTGGGCGGCGGTCGGCGACGCTCTGGGCCGGATCTTCGAGATGACCGGCGCCAAGGTCACCCGCGAGTACTACTTCAACGACCACGGCGCGCAGATCGACCGGTTCAGCCGGTCCCTGCTCGCCAGCGCGAAGGGCGAGCCGGCCCCCGAGGACGGCTACGGCGGCGCCTACATCCACGAGATCGCGGCGGCGGTCGTGGCCCGGACGCCGGAGGTCAAGGACCTCCCCGACGAGGAGGCGCAGGAGGTCTTCCGCGCCACGGGTGTCGAGATGATGTTCGAGGAGATCAAGCAGAGCCTCCACGACTTCGGGGTCGACTTCGACGTCTACTTCCACGAGAACAACCTGCACAAGAGCGGTGCCGTCGACCGGGCCATCGCCCGGCTC
>Ga0190274_10002200_pt1 | contig 11453 bp, 10 predicted proteins | sample Popmic531T_FD_133002 | JGI IMG/M metagenome (GOLD analysis project Ga0190274, IMG submission 133002) | Populus adjacent soil microbial communities from riparian zone of Yellowstone River, Montana, USA - 531 T | ecosystem: Environmental > Terrestrial > Soil > Riparian zone | place: USA: Montana...
AGACGGTGATCTTCGAGGGCGCCCAGGCGACCCTGCTCGACCTCGACCACGGCACCTATCCCTTCGTCACCTCCTCCAACCCGATCGCCGGCGCGGCCTGCGTCGGCGCCGGGGTCGGCCCGACCGACATCGACGAGGTCTGGGGGATCGCCAAGGCCTACGCGACCCGGGTCGGCGCCGGGCCCTTCCCGACCGAGCTCGACGACGAGGTCGGCGAGCGGATGGTCGAGCGCGGGCACGAGTTCGGCACCACCACCGGCCGGCGGCGACGCTGCGGCTGGATGGACCTGGTCGCCCTGCGCTACGCGGTCCGGCTCAACCGCATGGACTCGCTGGCGATCACCAAGCTCGACGTGCTGAGCGGGATCGGGCCGCTGCGGGTGGCGGTCCGCTACCGCTCCCGAGAAGGCGCCGTGCTCGACAGCTTCCCCTACCACCAGTCGATCCTGCACTCGGCCACACCCGAGTACGAGGAGCTGCCCGGCTTCGACGAGGACATCGAGGAGTGCCGCAAGGAGGCCGACCTGCCGCGGGCGGCGGGCGACTACCTTCGCTTCATCTCGGAGTTCGTCGGCGTGCCGATCCGCCTTGCCGGGGTGGGTCCCGACCGCGACCAGGTCGTCTGGCTCGACTCCTAGCCGTTCGGCGCTTGTCCGGACGAATCCCTGCCAGGAACGCCGGTGTACAAAAGTCGCGACCGTCCCGTTTCTGCTCTACAGTCACGGAGTGGCTTCCGGTAAACGCGCGGCTAAGTTGAACGAGCGGTTGCCCAGAGGGAGACACGGATTACCGAGGGAGGCGGTAACCGAATCCCAACGCAACCGCATCCATCAGGCGATGATCGAGGTCGTCTCCGAGCGCGGCTATCCCGAGACCCGTGTGGTCGACGTGATCGGCGTCGCCGGGGTCTCGCGGAAGACGTTCTACGAACTCTTCGACAGCAAGGAGGACTGCTTCCTCGCCGCCTACGACGTGCTGCTCGGCAACCTCCTCAGCGACACCGCCGGCGGCTTCGAGTCCAAGCAGGGCGCCCCCTGGGCGGAGCGGATAGCCGCCGGGCTGGGGGCGCTGCTGCAGCACCTCTCCGAGCATCCCGACGAGGCTCGCTTCGCGATCGTCGAGGTGCTCGCGGCCGGGCCCAAAGCCCTTGCCCGCCGCGACGCGGCCCTGCGCCAGTTCACCGGCTTCCTCGAGTCGGGCCGCTCCGAGACCTCAGTCGAACTGCCGGGGATCACCTCGCTCTCGCTGGCCGGAGGGGTCAACGAGCTGCTCTACAGCGAGATCCTGCACGGCGCCGCCGCCCGCCTTCCCAGCCGGCTGCCGGACCTGATGTTTTGGATCACGCTCCCTTTCCTGGGGGCAGACGGCGCCGCCGCCGAGCGCGAGCGCGTGCGGCTTTCGATGCTTGAGAGCTAGCGCCGCCGAGGCTTGGCTCTTGAAGCCGCTCTTTTCCCTGCTCCATGGGGTTTAGAGATAAGCCGGGGTGGTAGTTTGGGAAGTCGGAGGGAAAGTCCACACAAGCTTTAGACGGCGATGGCTCCAGATGGGCGCGCCGCAAAGGAGAGACATAGGGATATGCGCAAGCACCTGCTTATAACGATGGCCCTTGGGGTCACGATCGCGCTCATGGTGGCCGGCATCGCCGTCGCCGCGAAGGACACGGTCATCCGTGCCGGCAACCTCACGGTGACGATCGACGGCTCCAGCGGTTTGACGCCGAAGGCGCTCTCGAAGAGCAAATACACGCCGGTCGCGTTCACCGCCGCGGGCAGCGTCCGCACCGCCGACGGGACCCAGGTGCCACCGTTGAAAGAAGTCATCCTCGACGCCAAGAACGTCGCCGTCAACACCAAGGGCTACCCGACCTGCTCCAGCGGCCAACTGCAGGCGCGCGACACCAAGGCCGTCGAAGCTGCCTGCAAGCCCGCGATCATCGGCACCGGAAAGACGGTCGTCTCGGTCGCCTTCCCCGAACAGAAGCCGATTCCGGCAACGAGTCCGCTGCTCGTCTTCAACGGCGGCACCGCGGGCGGCACGACCACCCTCTACATCCACGCCTACCTGACCCAGCCGATCACCACGGCGATCGTCACCACGGTGAAAATCAAGAAGGCCGGCACGGGGACCAAGACCGTCACCTCGATCCCGAAAATCGCCAACGGCGCCGGCTCGGTGACCGACTTCTCGCTGAAGATCGACAAGAAATACACCTACAAGGGCAAGAAAGTCAGCGTCATCAGCGCCAAATGCGTCGGCGGCAAGATCCAGGCCCACGCCACCGCCGTGTTCTACGACAACACCAAGTTGTCGGCGGACGTTCTGCGGACCTGCACCTCGAAGCCCTGAGGTAGCGCCCTCCGATAGTCCGTCAGAACAGGCGGAAGTGAAAGGGCGGCCGAGAGGCCGCCCTTTTTCTTGGGATAGCTTCTGTCCACGGGCTCCTGAGCGTTCCTAAATAGGTTCGGAGTGGTACCGTGAGCGCCCCGGGGGGGTGGGACCCCCGCAAGCTTGAGAACGGCGGCAGCTCCAGACGGGCGCGCCATAAAGGAGACATAGGGATATGCGCAAGCACCTGCTTATAACGATGGCCCTCGGGGCCCTGATCGCGCTCACGGTGGCCGGCATCGCCGTCGCCGCGAAGGACACCGTCATCCGTGCCGGCAACCTCGTGGTCACCATCGACGGCTCCAGCGGCCTGGCGCCGAAAGCACTCTCGAAGAGCAAATACACGCCGGTCGCGTTCACCGGAGCGGGCAGCGTCCGCACCACCGACGGGACCCAGCCGCCGCCGGTGAAAGAAGTGATCATCGACGCCAAGAACTTCGCCGTCGACACCAAGGGCTACCCGAGTTGCTCAAGCGGCCAGTTGCAGGCTCGCGACACCAAGGCGGTCGAAGCTGCCTGTAGGGACGCCATCATCGGCAAAGGCACGACGGACATCTCGGTCAAATTCCCAGAACAACCGGCGATTCCGGCAACGAGTCCGCTGCTCGTCTTCAACGGCGGCACCGCGGGCGGCACGACCACCTTCTACATCCACGCCTATCTGACCCAGCCGATCACCACGGCGATCGTCACCACGGTGAAACTGAAGAAATCCGGCTCGGGGCTGAAAACCGTCTCCTCGATCCCGAAAATCGCCAACGGGGCCGGCTCGGTGACCGACTTCTCGCTGAAGATCGACAAGAAATTCACCTACAAGGGCAAGAAGGTCAGCGTCCTCAGCGCGAAATGCGTCGGTGGCAAGATTCAGGCCCACGTCACCGCCGTGTTCTACGACAACAGCAAACTGTCGGCGGACTTCCTCCGCACCTGCACCTCGAAGCCCTGAGGCGCTCTACCGAGCATCGGTAGGACAAGTAGCAGTGAGGGGGCGGCCAGGAGGCCGCCCCCTCTGTTTGCACCTCCAATCAGCTTCGTCATCTACCCCTCCTGCCGAAGCTGTGCCCTGCCGGGACGACCGTGCGGAGCTCGGCGAGGGCCAGCTGACGGCGCCTCAGTGCACCTACCTCGGCGACGAGGACGTTGATCGTGCCTTCGCGGCGCTCGAGCCGGCCGCGGGCGCGGAGAAGGGGCGCGGTGCGGACAAGGGCGCGGTGGCTGTCGTAGACCCGCGGGGGCACGATCAGGTTGACGGTGCCGCACTCGTCCTCGAGCAGTAGGAAGACGATCCCCTTGGCGGTCTCGGGGCGCTGGCGGGCGACGACCATGCCGGCGACCTCGACCGTGGCGCCGTCCTCGATCCGCTCCAGATCCGTGCTGCGCGAGAGCGTCGGGTCGAGGCCGGATCGCAGCAGCTCCAGCGGGTGCTTGCCGAGGACGATGCCGGTCGAGCGGTAGTCGGCGATCAGCTTGCCCCAATCTTCCAAGGGCTCCAGCCGCGGCGGCGGGGGCGGCTCGATCGGCAGCGCCAGCTGGGTTCCCCCGCGCGCGCCGCGACCGCTGCCGGCGACGCCGACGCGCCAGAGAGCGTTGCGCCTCTCGCTGTTCTCCTCGACCGGGATCCCGTCCAGCGCCCCCGCCCAGGCCAGCCGTTCCAGGCCGGCCAGCCCCACCCCCGAGCGCGACGCCAGCTCGGCGACGCCGCCATAGGGCCCGGCCCGCTCCCGCTCCGTTACCAGCGCCTCCATCTCCTCCCTCCGCACCCCCTTCACGTACCCGAGCCCCACCCGCACCACCAAACTGCCCGCCGATGGGCCTGAAACGTCCGCCATATGGACGCCTGAGGCCCATCGGCGGGGATGTTCGACGTGGCAAAGGGTGCGGCTGCGGTTGACGTCTGGGGGTGCGACTTGGATGCCGCGGCGCTGGGCCTCGTGGACGAGGGAGTCGGGTGGGTAGAAGCCCATCGGCTGCTCGTTCAGCAATGCGCAGAGGAACTCGGGGCCGCGGTGGAGGCGCAGCCAGGCCGACTGGTAGGCGAGCAGGCCGAAGGCGGCCGAGTGCGCCTTCGGGAAGCCGAAGCCGGAGAAGCCCTGGATCTTGTTCCAGATCCGCTCCGCCAGCTCGGCCGGAACCCCGTTCTCCCGCAGAGCGCCCTCGACGAACTGCCGGTGGAATTTCTCGATCGCCTGCTGGGAGCGCTTGCGGCTCATCGCCCGCCGCAGACCCTCGGCGTCGGCAGAGCTGAAGCCCGCCAACGCCATCGCCACCTCGAGCACCTGCTCCTGGTAGACGATCGTGCCCAGCGTGTCCTTCAGCACCGGCTCCAACGCCGGGTGCTCGAAGGGGATCTCATAGCCGGGTTCCTGACGTTGCCGCTTGCGGCGCTCTATATAGGGATGGACGGCGCCGCCCTGGATCGGGCCGGGTCGAACCAGCGCCACCTGCACGGTGAGGTCGTCGATGTTCTCGGGCCGGGTGCGCGGCAGCATCTGCATCTGCGCCCGGCTCTCGATCTGGAAGACGCCGGTGGTCTCGGCGGCCTGGATCGAGGCGTAGGTCTCCTCGTCGTCGAGTGGAATCCGCGAGAGGTCGAGTCGCTCCTGCCGGGTCTCCTCCAGTTCCTCGACGCAGCGCTCGACCGCGGAGAGCATCCCCAACCCCAGCAGGTCGATCTTCAGCAGACCGGCATCGCCGCAGGAGTCCTTGTCCCACTGGACGATCTGGCGCCCCGCCATCGCCGCCGGCACGACCGGGCAGACGTCAACGAGCGGCTCGGTGGAGATCACCATGCCGCCGGAGTGCTGGGAGGCGTGGCGGGGCAGCCCCATCGCCTCGTCGCAGAGCCCCAGCAGCGCCTGCCACTCCTGCGAGGCGGCGCGCTCGCGGCCGAGCGCAGCGGCGACGTCCCTCTCCATTTCCCCCGCCGACTCGTGGAAGCCGACCGTTTCCGCCACCTTCTCGATCTCCTGCGGCCACAGCCCCAGGGCCTTGCCGAGGTCGCGCACGATGCCACGCGGCCGGTAGGTGGGGAAGGCGGCGACCAGGGCCGAGCGGTCGGCCCCGTAGCGCTCGTGCACGCGCGGGATCAGCACCTCGCGGATGTCGCGCGGGAAGTCGAGGTCGATGTCCGGCATCGCCCCCACTTCGTCGTTGAGGAAGCGGCCGGCGAAGAGGTTGGCCCTGACCGGGTCGATGTGGGAGAGGCCGGTCAGGTAGCAGACGATCGAGCTGACGCTGGAGCCGCGACCGCGGCCGGGCGGCAACCCCGCCCGGGCCGAGGCGCGGCCGCGCACCTCGGTCGCGATCTCGCGGGCGAGCTCCAGCAGGTCGCGGTGCAGGAGGAAGAAACCGGAGAGGCCCAGCTTGCGGATCGTCGCCAGCTCCTCCTGCAGCCGTCCCTCCGCCTGGCGCCGCTCGCCGAGCCCCGGGTAGCGCTCGACGGTCAGCCCCCCGCAGATCTCGGCCAGTTCGCGGTCGGCGGCGGGGTCGCCTTCGCGCGGATAGCGATAGCCCAGCTCCCGGGTCAGGTCGAATCGAAGGCGCTCCGCCAGACGCACGGTCTCCGCCACCGCCTCGGGATGCTCGGCGAAGCGGGTGGTCATCTCCGCCGGGGAAACCAGGGCCGAGCTGCTGTTGCCGCGGCGGCTCGCCTCGCACTCCGCCAGCGTCTCCCCCCGCCTCACCGCGACGAAGGCGTCCTGCAGATGGGCGCGACCCCTTGGACCGTGGGAGTGGACGTTGCCGGTCGCCACGCAGGGGACGCCGAGGCGGGAGGCGAGCAGGGTGAGCCAGCGGTTGCGCGCTCGGTCGTGGCGCCAGTAAGGACGCTGCAGCTCGACCCGGAAGCGGTCCCGGCCGAAGGCCGCGAGCAGGCGCCGGGCGGCGCCCTCTCCCCGCGCCGTGTCCCCGCGCTCCCAGGCCCCCGCCAGCGCTCCGTCGCGAGCGCAGCCGGAGAGGCAGACGAGCCCCTCCGCGCACTCCTCCACCTGCTCCAGCCCTACCCAGGGTCGTTCGGCGCGGCGCGCCACGTTGTCGCGAGTGTGGGCATGGGCCGCGGTCAGCAGCCGGCAGAGATTGCGGTAGCCGGCCGCGTTCTCGACCAGGAGCGTGAGGTGGGCGTAGCCGTGGCCGGTGGGTCGATTTCGGGACGCATGGTCCCGTTCTCGGCCCATCGGCGAGTTCAGGCGCACCGTCAGCTCGGCTCCGGTGAGCGGCCTGACTCCCAGGTCCACGCACGCTTCGGCGAACTCCATCGAGCCCCAGATGCCGTCGTGGTCGGTGAGCGCGAAGGCGGAGTAGCCGTGGGCCGCGGCGGCGGCTGCCAGCTCCATCGGGGTCGAGGCACCGTCCAGAAACGAGAAGCCCGAGTGGGCGTGCAGCTCCACGTACGGAGAGGCGGACATCAGGCCCGCTGCCGGTACCAGCGACCGCTGCAGGCGCAGCGGAAGACGACGGCGGTGCGACCGCCGGCGAGGGCCAGCTCGAAGTAATGGCGGCGCAGCGGCTGCGGCGTCCACCAGCGATCCCCCACCAGCCACTCCTCGCGCAGCGCCTCGACGGCGACGCCGTCGACGGCAAGCGGTGTTCCGTTGGTGGCGGTCCGGACCGCCACCGGCCGGGGGGAGTAGAGACGGCGCAGCCCGGGGGTCAAAGCTCAGGGAAGGGAGTCAGCAGCGCCCAGCGCTCGGGCACCCGCGAGGCGGAATCGACCGGCAGGACCTTCAGCAGCGCCTCGGCGCCCTGAGCCGTGCGAACCTCGCGCACCGCGGCGCCGAGACGGCGCCGGCGCGGCTCCGCGCCGCCGACCTCGAGCTCGACCTGATCGGTGGCCGCCGGGCCGAGGCCGAGCGCGCGCAGGCGCAGGGCCCGGGCCGGGCCCGGCAGCGCCTGCAGCCGTGGCGCCAGCAGCGAGCCGAGGACCCGCGGCGAGGCGCTCGGCCTGCCCAGGCCCTGCTCGACGCTCCAGCTACCGCCGGCGCTGAGCAGGGCACCGAGGCGCAGGCCGAGCAGGGTCCGGCCGCGCCGCGCGGGCACGGCGAGCAGGCGGTCGACCAGCAGCTCCAGGGCGCGGTCGAGCTGGCGCCCGGCGGTCCCCTCCGGCAACTCGATCTCCACTGCCAATTCCTCTTGCGGCTGCCGCGGACGCAGGGGTGCCTCCTCGCCGCGGGCGAGCCGCCGCGCTTCCAGGCCGAGGCGGCCGAAGCGATCGGCGACCTGGTCGGCGGAGATGCGGGCGAGCGCCCCCAGGGTCCCAATCCCCAAACGCTCCAGGGCGATGACGAGCTCCCCGGCCTCGCGCTCCGGAGCCGCCAGGCGGAACGGCAGGATCGCGATCGAGAGCGACTCGAGAAAGCTGCGCAGGCGGGCCTCGGGTACCGGCGGCCTCGACTTCCAGGCCGCGGCGAAGGCAGCAAGTCGAACCGGCGCGACCCCGATCCGTGCGGACGGGCCGGCCACGTGCCGCGTCGCCGCCAGGACCCCGGCGCTGTCGCCGCCATGGATCCCGCGCAGCCCAGGGAGCGCGAAGAAGGCCTCCCCCGGGCGCTCGGACTCGACCGCGGCGCCGATCCCCTCCAGCCGTCGCACCATCGCCTCGGTCAGCTCCGTCGCCTCGACCGGGTCGGGAAGGGCGTTGCGCCCGGGCCGCAGCCCCCCGGAACGGCCCGGGCGCGCAGGAGTCGCCAAACGACTGTCGATGACGCAGGCGATCTCCATACGAACATATGTTCGTATATGCGGGAGACGAAATCAAGGGTGGCGAAAGAAAAATCGTGGCCCTTGCGACCTTTAGCGGCCCGCCGGGCCGCGAACGACGTCCGCGGCCTCAGCGACTGCGGCGCTTGCCGCGCTTGGGCTTCGACGGCTTGGCGGCGTTGCGGAGGGTGCGTTCGCCGGCTTTCTCGGTCGCCTCGCCCATCGCGATCTGGAACGTCGCCAGCAGGGCGTCGGAGGCGAGGGGGCGAAGGCGGTCGAGGGCCTCGCGCACCTTCGGCCAGTCCTGCTCCGGCCGCCCGGCTTTGTTGAACGGCTCCCAGATCTCCCTGACGAAGAGGTCGATGAAGGCGCGTGAAGCTCCCTCCGCCTGGCGCCGCAACTTGTCGGCCGTGGCGAGGGCGGCTTCAGGGCTGATGCCGAGCTCGACCAGGGCGCCACCGGCGCGCAGCAGGCGCGGGCTGATCGCCTCGATCTTGCCGTCGGGAAGTTCGCGCAGGATGCCGAGCTTCTCGCCGTGGCGGATCAGCTTCGGGTCGAGCTTCTTGACCCCCCAGAGCTCGGCCAACTCGGAAGCCGCAAAGATTTCCGGCGTCTCGTCCTCGAACGGGGCGCGCACGGCGCGGGCGAAGTCGACGATTTCGTGCGAGGAGCCCTCGGTGCTCTCCAGGACCCGGCGGATCGCCTCCAGGTTGAGGCCCTCGGCCTGCATTTCGCGGGTCAGCTCGACCCGGGCGACGTGGTCCTCGTTGTAGTAGCCGGTGCGCCCGTGCACCTCGGGCGGCGGCAGCAGCCCGCGCGTCTGGTGGGCGCGGATGTTGCGAACGGTCATGCCCGTGCGGCGCGCCAGCTCGCCGATCGTCATCTTGCCGTCGGGCGCCTGCGGGCGTTTGGGCCGTGGGCTCATCCGCTCATGGTAAGTGGCGAGTTGGAGATTGCTAGCCGCTTGGGTACAGCGAGAGGCGCTGCCCGTTCATCTTCTCCGCCGCGTCCGAGCAGAGGAAGGAGATCGCCGCGGCGACGTGCTCGGCCGGGGTGAAGGTGGGGAAGTCCTCGCCGGGATTCTCCTCCCGCATCCGCGGGGTGAGGAGGGCGTCGATGACGACGACGTTGGCGGTGGCGCCGCCGGGATCGAAGCCGTCGGCGAAGGCGAGGGCCCAGGCCTCGGCCGCCGCCTTCGCCGCGGCGTAGGCGGCGTTGGTGTTGGTCGGCGCCTGTGCCTGCTTGGCGGAGACGAGGACGAAGCGGCCGTGCTCGCTGGCCGTAAACTGGTCGTGGAAGGCCCGCGTCGTGTGCTGGACGGTGCGGACGAGGAGGTCGTGGAGCAGGTCCCAATCGGCGAGCGGTGCCTCGTGCAGCGGCTGCCCGCCGCGCCAGCCGCCGACCAGGTGGACGAGCCCATCGACCCGGCCGAAGCGCTCGACCAGGGCTGCGCACCAGGCACGCGTCGCCTCCTCGTCGAGCAGGTCGACCGTGCGCCCGTCCCAGCGCTCTACCGGCATAGCCAGCTCTACCCCAAATCGAGTCGAGCGTCTCCCGGTTGCGATCCGTTCCGGCCACGATCGCGCCGGCCGCAGCCAGCCGAGCTGCCACCAGCGGCCCCAGCCCACCGCCGATCCCGGCGATTGCGATCACGCGATCTGCGAGCGAATCTGGACTCACGCCCCCATCTTCCCCTATATTTCCGTGCAGGCCGAAATGTTTTGTCTGCGACGCTATGTCACCTTGGTGGCGGGCGCGCGACTGCCGAGAGGCGAGATGCCCATACTTTTTCTGATTGAGATATATTAATCAGAGAAATCTTTTTATTGAAGAACTTTAAGATTTCTTCATGACGACTGACCGGGAAATGGAAAGGGATCGGTGCGACGAAATCTCGCCATGACCCTGCTGGGAATCGGGGTGCTGCTCGTCGGCGCGGGGGGTCACTCGAACGCCGTCGAAATACCAGTGCCACATCTCATCGCGGCGTTCTACGGGGGGGTCGAACCGAGATTGCTTCCACGAGATCGGCCGGCACCGGCAGCCTTGACGATCCACGGCAAGTTTTCCACTGTCGAAGGCAGTCAGCCACCCGCCTTTCGAGAAGCGCTGGTCGACTTCGATAGGGCCGGAGTAATCAACGCCAGGGGATTACCCGTCTGCAGGTTGGGCCAGCTCGCAAAGCACAGCTCGCAAGCTGCGCGACGAACGTGCGGAGAAGCCCTGATCGGCACCGGGACGGCAGATGTCGAAGCCTCACTCGAGCGGCTGCCGGCGACGCTAACTGCCTTCAACGGCGGTACGAGCGGTGGCACGACGACGATTTTCGTTCACGCAGCCCTGACTGGACCGTTCCCGGCACCCAGTGTCACCGTAGTCAAGATCAAGAAGATCCACGACGGTCGCTACGGCTCGAGAGCTGTCTGGAAGATCCCACCGATCCTCAAAGGCAGAGGCTCGGTGCGCGACTTCCGTCTGAGCATCAAACGCCGCTTCGAGTACAGGGGCGTAAAGCAAAGCTACGTGACGGTGAGGTGCCCAAGCGGCACCCTGGTGGCCCATGTGACGGCCGTCTTCAAGGATGAAGCCAATAGCGGCATTGGCGATCAGACGGTAGGCGAGGACGCAATTCGGGACTGCACGCCACAGGGCTGACCAAAACCCACGCGAGGCCCCCAAAACGGACGTGAGTCGACTCTATCTTGGGGAACTTCTTTGTGTACGGATTTCTAGAGCTGCAACTCCGCAGAGATAACTCTGAAATACCGAAATAAATCCCTTTTGTACCCAAAATTGCTATTGCGCTGAATAGTCAGCGCAATTTAACTATAGCGAGCATCCGGCGGGAGCTCTGTCGACCGGATCGGATCACGGTTGACAACGGACTAGGGGGAGAGATGGGCTTCTCGAGGGGTCGCCGGGCGCTATCGCAATGGCTTTTTTCCGACGGCGCCCAGCTGGCAAAAGCATCGCTACCGGCCCTTGCCCTAGCCACTTGCGTGATTCAGCTGATGAATCCAGCACCGGCAATCGGGAACCAAGCGCTCGAAGTTCGAGAATACCAAGAGGACTTCGGCGTATCGGCCCAGAAAGCCGAGAGGAACCTCGCGGTTCAGCAACGCGGTGCCGGAATCGTAGAAACGCTCAGGCAGACAGTGGGCGATCGTTACGGAGGCGTCTGGTTCGATAACGACAGCGGTGAATTCGTGGTCCCGCTCTCGCCTACTGCCAGTCGCGTTGCGGTGGAGAACACGCTTGCCGACATGGGGCTCGGAAGCGACTTTCGCACCGAGCCCGTCACTTCCAGCTGGGAAGACCTCGAAGCCGCCCAGAGGCAGATTGGCCAGGTCGTGAAAGACCTGGGCCGCGAAGGG